>Ga0315912_10004503_pt1 | contig 13191 bp, 13 predicted proteins | sample VfabasoilMG_FD_204469 | JGI IMG/M metagenome (GOLD analysis project Ga0315912, IMG submission 204469) | Garden soil microbial communities collected in Santa Monica, California, United States - V. faba soil | ecosystem: Environmental > Terrestrial > Soil > Garden | place: USA: California... | reverse complement strand
CGCGCCGGCATTCCAACTGATGGCTGCACCGACGCCGGCGCTGTAGCCGACGTCGGCGCCCGGCGCTCCCACCGCGAGCGTGTCGCCACTGATGACGATACTCTTGCCGAACTCGTCCAAGGGGGCGCCATCGGGTGCGACGATGCGCTGTTTGAGTGCCCACGTTGGACCGGAACGCTCGAACAGGTACGCGGCTCCGGTCTTGCTGTTCTCCCCGCTGCTGCCGACGACCGCGAAGGTCCCCGAGATCGAAACGGAATTGCCGAATTGGGCTGCTTCCGAGGGCACGGTCGAAACGACCTTTTGTCGTCCGTCGTTGACGAACGCCTCTTTGGTCTTGGCGGTCGACTCCGGTCCCGACGTGGACGAACATCCGAAATTCCCGAGCAGAAAGAACACGACCAAAGCGTTCCGTGCACCACGCATGACGTCCTCCTGCGAACCTGCCGAACACCCAGGGAATGCCGACCCCTCCTCTGTTGCCGAGGGGGGGCGCTTCATTCACGCGGGGCTCAACGCGACGACCAAGACCAGCGTCACGCACCGTGCTCTAGCCGGGCTAGCCCCTGTTGGGCCGGCATCCCAGCGTTCGATTGCCAGATTCGGAGCCAGCGACACGCCGGCGAGCGCTAACCTATTTACCTGAACAATATCAGAACTTTACCCCGCACTCCACGAGAAGCATTGCGTGCAATTGAATTGCGTGCAATGCTTCTCGCATGACCAACGAATCGACTTTGAAGCAGGTGACCGCCCAGCGCATCGGCGTCGGCGATCGCTTTCCCTCGTTCACGCTGCCGGACCAAAGCGGCAACGCGTTCTCTCTGGATGATGTGCTCGGCAAGGGCGCCGTCGTGTTGTTTTTCTATCCGAAGGACGGCACGCCGGGCTGCACACGCGAGGCTTGCTCGTTCCGCGATGCCAGCGCCGACTTCCTCGCAGCGGGCGCGGTGGTAGCGGGTATCTCCTCCGACGACAGCGCGAGCCATCAGCAATTTGCGGCCCAGCACGGGCTCGACTACCCTCTATTGGAGGATGTTGGCGGCGCTCTGCGCAAAGAGGTCGGAGTGGCACGCTCGATGCTCGGGCTCGTGGACGGTCGCGTGACCTACGTGCTGGATAGGGCGGGCATCGTGCGCCACGTCTTCCAGTCCATGCTGGGCGTGAACAAGCACGTCGAAGAGGCGCTCGTCACCGCGCGTGGCATCGGAGCCTCGCAGTGAGCCGGCGGCGCGCGTCGGTTTCGCGTGCCACGAAGTTGGAGGAGCAGCTCTGCTTCGCCCTTTATTCGGCTTCGCGAGCGCTGACGCGCGCCTATCAACCGTTGCTGGAGCCGCTCGGACTCACCTACCCACAATACCTGGTGATGCTCGTACTCTGGGAGGGCAAAGCGCTCTCCGTATCGGAGCTCGGAGCGCGCCTCGGTCTGGATTCCGGCACGCTCACTCCGCTACTCAAGCGGATGGCCGAAGCCAAGCTCGTGGAGCGACGGCGAGACACCGACGACGAGCGCGTCGTCCACGTCTCGCTGACCCCGGCTGGCGCTACGCTGCAGGAGCGCGCCAAGCATGTCCCGCTGGAGCTGGTCTGTCGCGCGGGCTTCGTGCCGACGGCGGAAGGCCTCGCGGAGCTCGCGCGTTTGCGTGACTCGATTCAACATCTCACGCGGCGTGTTGCCGACGTGCCGGCGGAGCGCGAACGCGTCGAGCTCACTCGATGAACTCGGTCGCGCCCCACGTGGGGGCACCGCGCGCGACTCCTTCTCCCGGACCAACCGTGTGTTGACGCGAAATTGGCGTTTCGCTTACCTTGCCCGGTCCAACATGAAGAAGGGCGATGTCTCTGCGCGCAAGGTTGCCTGTCGAGCCGCGTTGGCTCTGGGTTGTTTCGTCTTCATCCAGCTCGGGGGAGCGCGCGACGCCCGAGCCGAGAGCCCGGGGAAGGTCGAAGGTTACGAGGTGCTCGGGACGCTCGGGTACGGGGTCGCCGTTGGGGATGTGAGCTACCGCGACAATGAGTTCGACCCCTACGGCGTGATGGTGGGCCTGGACCTCGGCTACACTTGGTCCTTCGGACTTCGAATCGGCACCGACGCCAGCTACGGGTTTGGCCGGAAGAGCGAGCAGACGCGCTGGACGGGCGAAGTGGTCACGACGGATGCTTCCAGCACTACTTGGGGTGGCTCGGTGGGGTACGATCTCTTGTTGTCCTCGTTCAGATTGCGGGGCGCAGCCGAGGCGGGGCTCCTCCTCTGGTACGAAGAGGGCAACGCCGCACCGGGCTTCTACTTCGGTCCCAGGGTCGCGTTGATCTGGCAGTACCGCGCCTTCGAGCTGGGGCTTCAAGGCAAGTACTGGTTTCCGAGAACCTTTCAGGTGGGGCTCATGGGCGGCGCACGGTTCTGAGCTTCAGGCACGTTCTCGGCCTTCGGGCAGCCGATGAGGTCGTCGATGACGGGTCCATGCGTGCCGGAACAACTCCCCTGGCAAGCCGCATGGCTCCTCGCCTCTCTTCCGCCGCTTGCCCCCGCGGTCTCCTCGCGCTGCGCCTGCTCCCGGTGCTCGCCATGGCCTGTGGCGACCCGATCGGAAGCAATTCAGCTGGGCCGCAGCCCGGGGAGCAGGGCGGAGCCGCCGGAGGACCCGCTGTCGTCGCCGGTGGCGCAGCAGGGAACGCCGGCCAAAGCGCGATTGCGGGGGGTCTCGGAGGTCGCGCCGTCGGGGGCGCAGGAGCCGGGCGAGGCGGACTCGGCGGTGGCGGCGCCGGAGCACCGAACGCCGCTGCGGGTGCCGATGCTGCCGCGGGCATCAGCGGAACGGGTAGCGCCAGCGCTGGGGTCGGCGGCTCGGCGGTCGGTGGCGCCGGTGGCGCAGCCGGTGCGGGCGTCGTGTTGACCGGTGGCGCGGGCGGCGGTGGAGTCGGCGGCGCCGCGGGCAGGGCGGGGGCCGGCGGTATGAGCGGTACGGCCGGTATGGCGGGCGCGGGCGGCGCAACCAGCCTGCCCAACATCACCATCTGGATCGCCGGCGACTCGACGGTGATGACGTATCCGGCGAACAACACCGACGGGAACAACGGCGCCACCCTCGAAGGTTGGGGCCAGGAGCTCGCGCAGTTCTTCACGAGCAAGGTGACCATTCAGAACGAAGCCATCGGCGGTCGCAGTGTCGCCTTCTTCATGTGGACCGTCGTGATGAACGGCAGCACCTATCAGTGCGTCGACGATCAAGGCACTCCTCAGTTTCAGATGAGCAACGGAAACAAGGTGGACACCTCGCAGTGGTCCCGGATCAAGAGCGGCATCAAAGCAGGGGACTTTCTCTTGGCGCAGTTCGGAACCAACGACGAGACGCATGATTGCCCGCGCTTCGTCAGCACTGCGGACTTCGAGACGGACCTCGGCTTCATGGCGGACACCGTCAAAGCCAAAGGCGCAACTCCAATCTTCGTGACACCGATGGGCCACCGAAGCTTCAACGGGACGAAGTTCAACAACACGCTCCTCCCTTACGCCAACGCGATGAAGGACGAGGCAGCCAAGGCGAGCGTCGAGGTCGAAGACCTGAATCTGCGCAGCGGCGAGTACTACGAGAGGGTCGGCAACTCGTACCTCGCCACGAATATTTTCGACGGTGGCACCACGCATTTCATCAAAGCCGGTGCCGTGGAGATGGCGTCGCTCGTTGCCGGTGAAATCCGCAGGAACGGCGGCCCTCTCGCCGGCTACCTGAAGTAGCGCGCGAAGGGCGGGCCCAGCCAGCGAAGCATGACGGTTACCGGCTGCCGCGAGCAACCAGGCTGACGAGGAAAATGTCAGCCACCCATGCCACTCCACGCACGCTCGGGCTTCGGCACCCTGGCTCTTGGCTGCTCCTCTTGGCCTCGGCAGCATGCGGCAACGGCGCCACGGCGGACATCGATCCGACTCCGCAAGTCGGCGGGGCAGCGCCCGGTGGTCGGAGCTCGCTGGCCGGTGGGGCGGGAGTCTCTCTCGGGGGCGGCGCCGGTGGCGGCGCGACGGCTGCGGGTAGCGGTGGAGCCTCGACGAGCGGTGCCGGCACCTCGACCGCCGGTACCGGGGCGGGCGGCACCGTGAACGGCGAAAGCGGAGTCGGTAATCAGGGCGTCGCAGGCAGCGGAGACCGCGCCGGCGGGTCCCCGGGCGGTCAGGCGAACGGCGGCTCCGGCAATGCAGGCGCTGCGGTGGGTGGGTCAAACGCGGGGTCTGCTGTGGGGGGCGCGGGTGCCGCGGCTGCGGGCCTGGGCGGCGGGTCCGGCAAGGGTGGTGGCGCTGGGATGGCGGGCGTCGGTGGCAGGGGTGGCACCGCCGGCACCGCCGGCACCGCCGGCACCGCCGGCACGGGCGACTGCATGACGCCGCCGGCGGCGAGCCCGCTCATCGGTTGGGCCAGTGACGGCAACGGTACGACGGGTGGCGGAAACGGCACGCCCGTGGTCGTCACGAGTGCCTCCGCGCTCACGTCGAACCTGAGCGGAACGACGGCGCGGGTGGTCTACGTGAGCGGCGTCCTGAGTGGCAGCTTCAGCATCGGCTCGAACAAGACGCTCGTGGGCGTGTGCGGAGCCGAGATCCACGGCCACCTGGGTCTCGGGGGCTCATCCAACGTGATCGTCCGAAACCTGAAGATCGTCGGCAACAACTGCACCGACAGCCCGAGCGACTGCAGTTCGGGCGCCGACGCGATCACCGTCAACAGCGGGGCGAATCACTTGTTCTTCGATCACCTGGATGTCTCCGACGGTTCGGACGGGAACCTCGACATCACCCAAGGCTCCGACTTCGTGACCGTCGCCTGGACCAAGTTCAGCTATTCGAGCAAACGCAGTGATCCCGACGCGGGCGCGAGCGGCCACCGCTTCTCGAACCTGATCGGCGCGAGCGACACGGACCCGCTCGACCCAGGCCACTTGAACGTGACCTACCATCACTGCTGGTGGGCCGATAACGTCGACCAGCGCATGCCTCGCACTCGTCGTGGCAACATTCACATCCTGAACAACCTCTTCACCGCAACGGGCAACAGCTACTGCAGCAACGCGGGGCAAGACGCGCACCTCTTGGTCGAGAAGAACGTCTACGTCGGCGTCAACCGCCCGCTGGACATCACCGCGAACGGCGACATGAAGTCCGTCGGCAATCTCTTTCAGGGGACGAGCGGCAACCAAACCGCGAGCGGCACCGGCTTCACCCCGCCTTACAGCTACCAAGCTGACGATACGACGAGCCTCGAGGCCGCGATTCAGAGCGGCGCCGGCCCTCATTGAGCGCCCAGCAGGCCGGCCCGCAGGCGCGGCGGAGCTTCACAGTGTGAAGCCGGCGCACGCCCCTCGTGCCTCAGAAGCGCGCTCCGAGCAGCGGTCCGGCCGTGACGAATAGGGCTTCCGATCCGAATTCACCGCGCAAGAAGAGGCCGATTTCCATGGGACCTGCCAGGTGCCCCTGGAACGCGAGCTCGAGCGCGCCGCTCGGCACGGTGCCTTCGTGCTCGAAGTCGCCGAGCGGGGCAGGCGCGACGGGGACGTAGCTCGAGCAATCGCTTTCGAACGTGGGCGAGCAACCTGGATCGACGGGGTGGTGAGCGCTCACCTGATGGGCGACGCCAGCGGCGATAGCTCCCGAGAAATAGGCCCCGCTCGGCAGCACGAGGCGGCCGGCAAAGCGGAGACGCACGGCGCGCACGGAGCTCTTGGACGAATCCCCCGCCAGCGAGCCCCGCGAGCTGCCCCCGGTCGAGCCTTCGAGGCCGAGCCCCCAGCGCGACCAGGGCCACACGTCGAGCGCCGCGAACACCGAGCCGGCAATTCCGTCGGTTCCCGCACCCAAGCCCGTACCAGCACGCAAGGTGACGTCACTCGGCGGAGGCGGTGCCTCGAGGTGACTGGGTGCGTCCGTCGCCGGCCCCATGCCGAACCGCGATTGCACGCCGCGTGCCAGCCGCTACGGCGTCGGCTCTGCCGCCGCGCGCTGCAGTGCGACGCCGTGATCACGGGAAAAACGCGGGGCGTCGGCTGACTCAGTGCGCCTTGGGCGTCGGATGCCGGTGCTTCCAAGGTTCCTCGCCCGAGGCGCGGCTCTCGTGCGGCACCAAGGGAAGCCAGCGCAGGAGCCAGTAGCTGCCGGTTGCCGCCGCTGACACGGCGGCCACGCCGGCGACGAATCCGAAGACGAGATAGTGAACGACGCGAGGGGGCCGGCGGAATGAGCGCGCCATCGTGAAGCGGAAATACGCGTGGTCGATGGCGCGTTCGTTCGGCTTCGCCCGGCGTAGCGCGTTCCAGAACGACTCAGGCAGGGACTGCTCGTCTTCGTGGGCCATGACGTTCAGGCTTGCTCCCAGACGAGGCCCCACTCGAGCAGGAGCAGTCGGCGGAGCTTGCGCCGGCCGTTGCGCAGCCGCGAACGGACGGTGAGTGGGTTCGCGCCGACGATGTCTGCAATCTCGGGCACGTCGAAGCCTTCGAGATCGTGCAACACGACGACGGCCCGGTGCTTGTCGCTCAGGCGTTCGAGCGCTTTGCGCAGCCTTTCGGCGCGTTCGAGCTCGTCGAGTAGCTCGAGCGATTGTGGGGCGTCGCTCGTCGGCTCGCCGGCGATGCCGATGTCGAAACGCACCCGGAAGCGTCGCCAGAAACGGTGATGGTTCAGGAGCACGCGGTAACAGACCCCGTAAATCCAGCTCGAGAGCTCGCCCCGTCCCTGAAAGCTCTCACGCGCGCGCCACACCTCGCTGGCAGCCGCCTGCACCAGATCCTCGAAGTCGCCGTCTTGGCGGGCGACCAGAGCACCCATGCACCGGTAGACGAGCCCGAAGAGCTCGCGCTCGGGCACGTTGGCCAGCGGCGCCGTCGAGGCCGGCGGCGAGGGTTCTGACGAGCTCGGAGGATGACGCACGGGCCTCTCTTCATGCAGTAGCCGGACGGCCCTGAACCGAGCACGTCGACGCTTCAGAAAAAGGGGCCGCGGGCGTTTCCACGATGGAGATCGGCCTGACGGCCGGCATCGGAACACTTCCTCCTCGTGGTGAATGGACCTCCGCGTTCGCCGTAGTCGGGCGCCCGCGGCGATAGCGGACAGTCGTCCGTAGCGGACCTCGGACAGCCGTCGCGTTCCCAGCCACGCGCTGCGCTTTCACGCGCGAAAGCGCATGGAACGCTTCCTGCTGTAGGTCGGTTCACCAAAAGGACGGACCAACATGTTTTCATTCTCGAAGACCCTCAGCTTGTTTGCCCTCGCCGCGCTTCCGCTGTTCATCACCACGGCCGGTTGCTCGGAGATCGGCGAGGCGATCGATTGCGACCAGATGTGCGAGAAGATGAAGGACTGCCTCGACGACGATCTGAACGTGCGAAGCTGCGCGGAGAAGTGCGAGGACAAGGTCGACGGCAATGCGCTCGCCGACAAGCTCGACCGCTGCACCGACTGCCTCGACCACGGCGTCTCGTGTGGGGAGGTCGCTGACCAATGCTCGGTGTGCGACGAGGTGCAGATGGCGCTCACGCCTTGATGGGAGAGCAGCTACGAGTCCCGCGCGGGCCCCGCGCGGGACCGCCCATTTCACGGCGCTCGCGCTCATGCTCCCCGGCGCCGCGACCACGGGCCATAGTCATGCTAGTATTCGGTCTTGGTGGTCACGGTGCGCGCTTGGCTCAGTGGGCTCCCGTTGGCGCTAGCCGGAGTCGTGCTCGCCTCGGGCTGCGGTAGCAGCACCACGGGCGGCGATGGGGAGAACGCCGGCAAGGTGGCGGGAAGCGCCGCGGGCAGTGAAGCGGGGGGCGCGGGGAGCGGAGCCGTCGGTGGACGAGGCGCAGCAAGCGGCGCGGGCTTCGCCGGTCAGAGTAACGTGCCGCCACCGAGCAACTGCCCGTTCTGCAATCAGGGGCAGCTCTCGTTCGGGCCGTGCAGCTCGGGCCCGGGGGTTCCGATTCGATGCGATCCGGCTGTCTCGGGCGTGGAGTGCGTGTGGAGCGGGCCGTGCCCGGGAACCGCCGGGGCGAGCTCCGTTGCAGGTGCCGGAGGTGTGTCCGGCGGCGGAGCCGATTCGGGCGCGGGTGCGGGCGGCGCGAGCTGACTCGGAGTGTTGCATCCCGCCCCACCCGCTCAAAGATGCACCGCTGCATTCGGGCTCGACACCCTTCGGGGTGGTGAGTTAACCCCCGAAACTTCCTCGATTCCTGCCTGCTGGGCGCCAGGGCACGGCTCTTGCGACAGGACGCCCCGCCATGCAGGACGTACTCCGCGCGCGCGCATCGAGCTGGACCAGTTGGTTGGACGCCCGGGGGCGACCACTCGTGCTCGTTCTGGCGGCGACCTGGGGAGACGCGGACCCGACCTTGCTCGAGGCGATTCGCGCGGAGCTGCGGACGCTCGGGACGGGGATGCTCGTCGTCGCAGCGGACGCGGCGTTCTGCTTTCGGCCCGAGGGCAGCGGGGAGGAAGCGATCCCGCCCGAGCTACTCGCGCCGAACGCGCTCGGGTCGCTGTATCGTCGGCTCGACCTTCGCTCGCGAGACGTGAAGCACGACGACCTCGTCCTGACTCTTCTCGATGACGAGGCGAACGTCCGTATGCAGAGCGTGCGGGATGCTCCGCCGAGCTGCGCTGCCGCCGTGCTCGAGACGTTGCGGTGGGCCCGCACGAGCGCGGCGTTCGGAGCACACGTGCTATTTTCGCGACGCGACGCGGTCATGCTGAGCCTGATCGGAGCCGTCGCGCTTTCGTCTCCGGCCTGTGGGAGCTCGGCCGGGCGAGGCATTCCGAGCGTTCGAGCCGGCGTCGTGGCCGGATGAGGCCAACGTGAGCGAGATTGCGACAGTTTGCAGAGCCTGGCTCCAGGCATCACGGGCTTCCGAGCCCACGTGGCTCGCGACGGTCACCAGCGTCGAGGGCTCGTCGCCCCATCGCCCGGGCGCGCGGATGATCTTCAATCGTCAATCGGTCCTTGCGGGTGCCGTGAGCGGCGACTCTTTCGAGCGTGAGCTCGCAGGCTCCGGACCGTGGCTCACGCGGAACGGTCCGGTGATCAAGGTCTTCGACTACCGTTCGGACGATGGCGAGACGCGCGGCGACTGCGTGGGCAGGGCTCACGTCCTGCTCGAGCCGCTGACGCCCGTGTCGGACGGCGCGCTGGCCTTGATCGCGCGGGAGCTCGGGGTCGAGCGTCGGGTCGCGGTCATGACGGTCGTCGACACGGATCTGCCCGGCTTGCCCGTCGGGGCTCGCCTCGTGAAAACCCAGCACGGGCTCGTGAGTCAGGTGCCCAACCTGGAGCTTTCCCGGATGCTGACCAAGCTCGGGAGCACGGCGCTCGGCGGGGCCAAAACCGTCGCCGAACGCGTGCTACTCGGTAGCACGACGGCCTTGCTCGAGGTGCTCGAGCCTCCTCCGCACCTGTTCGTGTTCGGCGCGGAGGCGGACTCCGTTCCGGTCGTTCGGCTTGCGGCGCTGCTCGGCTGGAACGTGACGGTCTGCGCCGGGGCGAGCACGCCGAACCGCGAGCGCTGGGGCAAGCTCGCTCGCGTCTCCGAGCAGTCGCTCGAAGACAACGTGAAGGAGCTCGACCGCTGTGCCCAACCTCTGGCCCTCGTGATGTCCCACGACTACCGAGCCGATCGCCGCGCGCTGGCTGCGCTCGTCGAGACCAAGGCGCGCTACGTGGGCATCGCCGGACCGGCACGGCGCACGCGGAAGATGCTCGACGAGATCGAGCGGACGGGCCGTGCTCTCGAGCCGGAGTGTCGCGCGCGGCTCTTCGGGCCGGCCGGGCTCGGGCTCGGCGCCGTGACGGCCGAGGAGCTCGCGCTCAGCGTGCTCGCCGAGGCGCAGGGCGTGCTCGCGGGGGGCGAGCCGGTCTTCGTGAGCGAGCGCTCGGGCACCATCCAGACGCGCCCAGCCGATTCGATCGAGGATGCGTTGCGGCTCGCCGCGACGAGCTCCCGATAGCCGGACTCGGCGGCCTCCTCGAGTTTTCTGAGCCAGGTCACGAGCCTTGGGGTTCCAAGGAACGATGCGCCGCGGGTCCCCTGCCCCGTTCCCGTCGTGGGCCGCCCTCGTAGCGCTCGCCCTGGCGGGCTGCTCGGGAAAGATCAGCGATGACGCCGCCCTGGCGGCAGCGGAGCCGGGCGTCGGCGGGGGCGGCAGCGGTGCGACGCCGGGCACGGGTGGCGGCTCGGAAGCCGGCGGGCAGGCGTCGGGGAAGGGCGGCGGGACCGGCGGCGGGACCGGCGCGACCGGCGGCTCGTCGAGCGGGAGTGCCGGCGCGGGCGCGTCCGCAGGGAGCGGCCTCTCGGCGTGTACCTCGAGCGCGAGTCCCGGTGCGCCCGTGCCGCTGCGTCGACTGACCGCACCGCAAGTCGAGCGCACCGTCGCGGACGTGCTCGGTGTCTCGCTCACGCTCGCTGTCGAGGACGAACGGCTCGGCACGTTTCGCAGCAACATTTCGGCCTCGGTCGACGCGGCAAGCGCGCGGGGATACTATGACTTTGCTGGGGCGGTGGCGAAGACGGCGGAGCTCTCGCCCTGCGAGAGCGACTGCAACGATTGGTTGCTCGACGAGGTCGGGCTGCGGCTCTTCCGGCGGCCACTCGTCGACGCAGAGCGTACGCGTTACGCCGCCCTCTACGAGCTCGCGCTCGAGGACGGCACCACGCAGGAGGCAGCCAGCTGGGTCGTGGAGGCCATGCTGCAGAGCCCGAGCTTCCTTTACCTCGACGAGGTCGTGAAAGCGGACGGCACGCTCGACGACTATGCGACGGCCGGCCGCCTCTCGCTGCTCCTCTGGGGCAGAAATCCCGATGCCGAGCTGCTCGACCGCGCCAAGAACGGGGAGCTTTCGAGCGCCGCACAGATCGAGGCCGAGGTGACACGCTTGCTCGGCGCGCCGGAAAGCGAGGCGGGCATCCGGGAGTTCGTCGATGAATGGCTCGATCTCGGGCGCCTCGACGATCCCGACGTGCGCCCCGATCTCGCCGAGCTCGGCGCGGCCACCGTGAAGGCGCTGCGAGACGAGCCGGTGCAGTACTTCCGGCGCCTGCTCGGCAACGGGGCGTCCCTCGGCGAGCTCTTGACGAGCTCGACGAGCGTCGCCGCCAGCGACCTCGAGGACGTGTACGGCGGCGACATCCTGAAGACCTCGGGCACGACGGTCGAGCTCGATCCGGAGCGGCGCGCCGGCATCCTTTCGCTGCCCGGCGTGGCCGCAGCGCTGTCGCACGCTCGGCGCACGTCGCCGACGCTGCGCGGCAAGGCGGTGCTGACGGGGCTGCTCTGCACGCCGCCGGAGCCGCCGCCCGCGAACGTCAACACCACGTTGCCGGAGGTCACCCAGGGCACGACGGTTCGGGAGCGGCTCGAGGTGCACATGAGCTCGGCCTCTTGCCGCGGCTGCCACGCTCCGATGGACGGTCTCGGCTTCGCGCTCGAGAAGCTCGATTGGCTCGGGCGCTCTCGCGAAGAGGACAACGGCGCTCCGATCGACGACGCGAGCACGTTCCCGCTCGGCACGGACGAGGTCACCGTCACGGGCGCGGTGGAGCTCGGCGCGCTGCTGGCCGACTCGCCCGAGGTGGCGGGGTGCGTCTCGCGCCAGTGGCTCCGCTATTCGCTCGGCGTGACCGAGACGCGCGACGCGGATTGCCTGGTGAACGAGCTCGCCGCGGGCGCCCAGGGCTCGGACGGCCTCGAGCAGATGATCGTGAAGGCGCTCACATCCGATTGGTTCCGGCGCGGACCAGGAGAAGCACCATGACGAGTCGACGACGCTTCCTCGCCGCCGCTGGAGCTGCCACGAGCGCGCTCACGCTGTTCCCCTGGCTCGAGCGGCGCGCGACGGCCGCGGCGCTCCCGCCCCGGCTGCTCCTCTACTACACCCCGCATGGAACCGTCTGGGATCAGTTCCGCTGCTCCGGCGGCGAGACGGCTTTCAAGCTCTCGCCGATCCTCGCGTCGCTCGAGAAGCATCGCGAGCGGGTCGTGATCGTGGACGGCATGAAGATGGACAACGGGACCGACTATTACATCCCGCACACCTACACGATGCCGGTGCTCTGGACCGGGTCGCCCATCGACACGGCGAGCACCACCTTCTGCCGCGACGATCACATGCAGTGCTTCGGCTGGGGCACGGGCACGTCCGTGGATCAAACGATCGCCGAGCGCCTTGCGCCCACCACGCCCTACCCCACGATCGAGCTTGGCTACCAGTGCGGCAACCTGCACCCGGCCAAGCGCATGATCTACTCCTCACCCGGCAATACCAAGAACCCACTCGACGATCCGGCGGCCGCGTTCAAGCAGCTCTTCGGCGGCGACGTTGACCTGGGGGAAGCGGCCGCGGCGCGCGCCGAGCTCCGCCGGAAGAGCGTCCTCGACACGGCGCTCGCCGACTTCGGCTCGCACCGCGCGAAGCTCGGCGCGGCCGACCAGGCACGCCTCGACACGCACGCCGACAGCATCCGCTCCCTCGAGAAATCCCTGATGGGCACGAGCTCGGTCTGCACGCAGCCCACGGCCCCCACGGACATCACGGCCGAAACGGCCATCGACCGCCAGTCGGAGCTGATCGCGGGCATTTTCGGCTGCGGGCTCACCCGCATCGCGAGCTTCCAGCTCAGGATCGCCGACAACGACAACTCGCTCTATCCGTGGGTCGGGCTCGACGAGGGCGGCCACCACACGCTGTCTCACGAGAACGACGACGCCACGTTCGCGACGCTCGCCAAGCTCTACACCTGGTACACCGCGCGCTTCGTCTACCTCCTCGATCGGCTGGCCGCGACGCCCGACGTCGATGGGACGAGCGTCCTCGACAACACGCTCGTCATCTGGGGCTCCGAGCTCGGCACCGGGTGGACCCACAGCCTCGACAACGTCCCCTTCATCCTCGCCGGCGGCGCCAGTGGTCGCCTGCGCGGCGGACGCTACCTCGAGGTGACGAACACGCTCACGAACCGCGTCCTCGTGACGGCTCTCGAGGCGATGGGCATCACCGACGTCGAGAAATACGGGACGACCGACACGGGCAGCGGCGGACTTTCGGGCGTGTTGACCTAGCGCAGCGGCAGGGCCGAAAAGGCTGCTATCCTGCCCGCCATGCGTGGTGCGGTGGGACTCGTGTGTGGTCTCGCGCTGGCCGGCGGAGCCGCGGCGCTCACGCTCGGCTGCGGCGGCTCGAA
>Ga0315912_10004502_pt1 | contig 13193 bp, 11 predicted proteins | sample VfabasoilMG_FD_204469 | JGI IMG/M metagenome (GOLD analysis project Ga0315912, IMG submission 204469) | Garden soil microbial communities collected in Santa Monica, California, United States - V. faba soil | ecosystem: Environmental > Terrestrial > Soil > Garden | place: USA: California... | reverse complement strand
AGGTGAGGACCGCGCCCTTGAGCACGGGGTAGGGCCGACCCGGCTCGAGGGGCTCCCCGTTCAGGCGCGTGCCGTTGCGACTCGCGCGATCCACGAGCTCCCACCCGCTACCGTGCCAGCGCAAGAGCGCGTGCTGACTCGAAACGTGCTGACCGGCCAGTCGCAGGGCGCATTCCGCGCCCCTGCCGATCAGGTGCTGATTGAGCAGGCGGCGGGGGTCGTCGCCGTTCAGGCGGCGGAGCTCGCCCATGGACTGGCACCGAGTAGACCACAACCCTCGGCAGCGGTACACCGCGAGACCGCGAACCGGAGCGCCGCTCGAACATGCCGCGCCTGATGCTTGCTCTGGGGGTCGTTGCCGCGCTCGGAACGGCGAGCGCGCGCGCCGGGGCACAGGCGTCGAACCTTGCCGAGACCAAATTTCAAGAGGGGCGCGCCCAGCTCGCGGCGGGGAAGTACGCGCAGGCGTGCCAGAACTTTGCAGAGAGCCAGCGCGCGGAGCCCGCGTCGGGAACGTTGCTCGCTCTTGCGTACTGCCAGGAGCTGTCGGGCCTGGTCGCGAGCGCGTGGTCGAACTATCGAGCCGCCGCTGAGCTTGCCGAGAAGGAAGGACAGGCGGAACGGCACGCCGCAGCATCGGAGCGCGGACAGGCCGTCGCGCAGCGGCTCAGTTACCTCACCATCATCGTGCCCCCGGCGCTCGCCAGCCTGGACGGATTCCGGATCACGCTCGACGGCGTCGACGTGCCGAAGCAGGAATACGACGTGCCGAAGCCGGTCGATGGCGGCACCCATCGGATCGAGGCTTCGGTGCACGGTCAAGCCGACTGGACGGCGAAGATCGAGATCGGGTCAGAGCGCGACACGAAGACGTTGACCGTCGAGGTGATCGCGCCGCGCCCAGCGCCCGGGGCCGTGCCGCCGCCGCCGGCCTCGAGCCCGGCCTCGACCCGCGGCGGCGCCCCACCCACCCGGGGACCCGGGGTAGCGACCCTGGCGCTCGCTGCGGCGAGCGCCGTCGGGTTGGGGCTCGGTGTCGGCTTCAGCGTGGTCGCCTCCTCGAAGAACCACGCCTCCTCGCGCGACGGACACTGCGACGCGAACGGGTGTGATGCGACGGGGACGGAGCTGCGCAACGAAGCCCTCACGGCCGCAGACGTCGCGACATGGTCGTTCGTCGCCGCCGGCCTTTGTGCAACGGGTGCGGCCGTCGTCCACCTGACGACTCGGCCGAGCGCCACGCAGCGAAGCACCCAGGTCAAGCTCACGGCGACCCCGACGCTGGTACGCTTCGAGCTGGGAACGAAGTTCTGAATCGGCCGCGGCGGATCAGTGGCGCCGCTCGATGAGCCGCTCGATCCTGGGCGAGCGTCCGCTCGCAGTCGGAGGCGCCACGGGGTCAGCGACCGCGCTCGGAGCTTCGATGACGAGACTCACTGACGCCGCAGCGGGGGCAGCACCCGGCTCTCGACCGCGAGGTCCGATGGCCGAGCCACGCCGCGCTGGGGACACCGTCGAAATCGCCTTGGTCGGTGGGGCCACGCTGCCCTCTCGCTCCAGCGTGACTCCGGGCGCGGCCGGGACGAGGGCAGCGGCCGATGCGAAGGTCGGCACCTCCGGCGCCGAAGCAACCGTGTCCGCGCTCTTCCTGTCGCGGACGGGCTGGGCAGTTGTCCTCGAGGGGTCCCCGCCGCCTACTCGCCCGATGAACGCGGCGGCAGCAGATACCACGCAAATCAGAGCCACCGCGACGCCCAGCGAGCGGCGGCGAGCCGCCGCGCCGGTTTGCGTATCGTCATTCGCGGGCGGTGGCTCACTAGGGGGGACCGATGGCGGCGCAATGGCGAGCGTCGGCTCGGACCCTATGACGCCTGGGGGAGGAGGAGTGGAGCGCGGTCCCCGGATGCGCCGCAGCGACACGCGCGCCTCGTCGCCGCCGAAAGGGACCAGTGCTTCTGCGAGCTCTCCGGCGTTCTGAAAGCGGTGCTCGCGATCCTTTTCGAGGCAGCGCAGGATACAGCTCTCGAGGCCGTGAGGCAGGTTCGCGCTCGGGTAGTGCTCGTGAAGCGGGCGGGGCGCCTCCTTCGTGATTCCGACCACGAGCTCGATGGGCGTGCGTCCGTCGAAGGGTAGGCGCCCGCAGACGAGCTCGTAGAGGGTCACACCGAGCGCCCACAAGTCGGCCCGGGCGTCCACGTCGTGGGGCCGTTGCAGCTGCTCCGGTGACATGTACGCCGGCGAGCCGAGCCTTAGGTCGTTCGAGCGCGTGAGCGTTGCGTCGACCGCGGCGTCAAATTCCAGCGCCTTGGCGATGCCGAAATCGAGCACCTTGACCAATGGGCTACCGTCCGCTCGCTGCGTGAGGAACAGGTTGCTTGGCTTGAGGTCGCGGTGGACGATGCCGCGCAGGTGGCCCTCCGCGACGGCCTCCGTGGCCTGCAGCAGGTAGTCGACCGCGTCGGCGGCGGGCAAGGGGCCGTCGTCCGCGAGCACCTTCCGAAAATCTCGCCCCTCGAGATACTCCATCACGAAGAACGGCGTTCCATTCGGTAGCTCGTCGATCTCGAGCAGCGTCACCACGTGCGGGCTCGTGATCCGGGTCGCCAGGCGAGCCTCGCGCTTGAAGCGCGAGACCGCGTTCTCGCTGGTGGCGAGCATCGGCAGCAGGAATTTGATCGCCACCTTGCGATCGAGCAGCTGATCCCGTGCCGCCACGACCACCCCCATTCCCCCAACGCCGAGCTCCTCGCCGATCACATACTTGCCGGCGATCACCTCGCCCTCGCGGACCGGAGCCGTCCGGGGGTTACCGGTTTGCTCGAATTGGCTGACGCGGCCGGTCATGGCTCGGTTCTGAGCAATGGGCAAATGACCATAGCAGCGTCGCCAAAGCAGCAAAAGGCGCCGTCGCGACCGCCTTGTGAGGGACTGCGATCGACCGAGGAGGGCGCGCGGGGATAGGTGTTTCTTCCCGGAGGAGCCATGAACGCAGCACAGCGAGAACCACGGGCGGCCGAAGATGTTTCATCCGAAACGCAGCTTGAGGGAACGGGGATGCCACGGGGGCAGCTCGAGGCGTCCCAGCGGCGCGAGGCGGTCGTCGCCGCCGACGGCCTGCGAGGCATCACCGGGGAGCTCGGCGAGTTCTGGCAGGGGATCATGCGCGGGGAGCTCGTCATCGCGGACTGCTTCCACTCGCCGACGCGCTGGTACCTCACGCTGCGCAAGCCCGAGCGACCCGTCGGCGTGACGCCGGCATCGCGCCAGCTTTTCATGAGTCTGCTCCTCGGCAGCGGCCACAAGCGCACGGCCATCGAGCGCAACGTCTCGCAGTCCACCGTCTCGATGACTGCAAGGCGAATTCTCCGTGACATCGGGCTGCCGGTGTCGCCGCGCCGAATCCCCCCGGTGCTCACTTCCTTGGCGCGAGCGAGCATGGGGCAACCGGCCGAGGAAGCACGTATCACGATTCTGGATGGGGCGGACGGCACCCACGCGGTGCTGAGCCTCGACCGACCGGAGCTGCGACTCGCGGACAAGGTCTCCCCTGCCGAGTACGCGGTCGTCGGCTTGCTACTCGAAGGCCTTTCCTACCAGGAGATTGCCGTCGTACGGAACACGTCGATGCGGACCGTCGCGAACCAGATCTCTAGCGTGTTTCGCCAGCTCGCCATCTCGGGGCGCACCGAGCTCGTCAACCGCCTCACCGAGAGCCAGACCGTGTCTGGTCCGACGCGGGTGCCACCTCCGACTCGGACGCGCTAGCCTCAGAATGTCGACCGCACACCGAGCCAGCGCTCGGCCGCCGCCGTGGACGGCCCCTCGCCCAGGAGCTCGGCGTCCGAGCCGCTCGATGCGATCAGGTACACGCCGGGCGCGACCGCCACGAGACCGATGCCCGCGGTGACGGCGCCGGCGACGACCAGCCCGTCGCGGCCGCTCGCGCCGCCCGCGAGCGCCAGCATGCCTCCGATGAACGCGAAGCCTCCGCCGAGGCCCGTCATGACGATGCCGCCGACGAAGGCGCCCTTGTTCTGCGGATGCGCCCGAACCTCGAGGCCGCTCGCCCCTTCGTGGGCTCTGAGATCGGGCACGTCGACCGTTTCGAGGACGGGACCGGACTCGGTGCGAAGCTGGTACTTTTCGGCCGGATTGACCCAGCGGGTGCAGGGGGTTCGACAGACGAACTGCTGGTTCGAGCGAAGCTCCCAGACGCGCTCGGCGTCGCTGGAGGCAAAGGTGACGCGCAGCGTGCCGCTGCCGCGTTCCTTGGCGAAGCGGGGCAGGGGCACCAGGAATGCCTGGATCGGCGAGCTGCAGCCGAGGTCCGGTGTTTCGTCCGTCGAAAGCCGGCAGCTCTCGAAGTCGCCCGCTTCGCGCAGCATCGTCTCGGAGCTCGCCGTTTTTGCCCCACCGCCGAGCTCGCCGACGCCGGCCGTCGCTGCTGCTTTCAGGCTGCCGCCCGAATTCAACTTGAAGCTGCCAATCGATAGCGCGGAGAGCAGGTGCGTGGCCTGGGCGCAGTCGCCGTAGTCCGGCACGTCTGCGGCCGTCGACCCTTCCAGCACGTACTGGCCGCCGACCATCGTGCGCACCTCGAGCATTCCGCTTCGCGCGAGCTCGGCCTCGAGGGCGAACGCACCGAGCGGCAGCTTGGTGAACAGCTCGTCCTTGCTCTGGATGTCGATGGTCTCGGACGACAGCGTGGTGCGCTGCCAGCGATAGCTGCCGCGCACGTTGCACGAGAGGATGGGACGCATGCTGCACCCCGTGTACTCGACGGCCAGGCCGCCCGAGCGCAGGCGCGCCTGAAGGCTCGCCTTCTCGGCCGAGCTCCACTCCGTCACGAGGGGCGTCTCGCGCAGAGCAGCAGCACGGCAGAGCGCCTGGTCGTCCGAGAGCTTCGGCGCGGAGGCGCGCAGCGGGGTCCCGCCTCCCCCGCACCCACCGAGCATGAAAGCCACGAGCCCGACGTAGGGAAACCCGCTCCGAACCGCTCCTCGCATGGTCCGAACCAAGCTACCAGAGCATCAGCCTCGCACGCACGTTGGAAGCGCGGGGCGCGGCGTCGCCAGCGTGTGAGGAGTTGTGCGCTGATGTCCCGCCGCGGGGATGGTCATTTCGCGAATGCGTCGTGAGAAGCCGTCGCAAGCCCGGAAGCACGCGAACCTACCTTTGACTACCAGTCACGGCGTGAGTCGCGACAGCTTCGAGCTTCGCAGAAACAGCTCCACCGCCGCTTCGAGGCCCGCCTGGTCGTCGGCGTCGAAGCGAGCTTCACGGGGGCTGTCGAGATCGAGCACGCCGAGGAGTCGCCCGCCGTGGAGCAACGGCACGACGAGCTCGGAGCGCGAGGCGGCGTCGCAGGCGATGTGGCCCGGAAAAGCCTGCACGTCGGGCACGACGATCGTCCTTTTCTCGCGCGCGGCCGTGCCGCAGACGCCGCGGCCGAGGGCGATGCGCACGCAGGCGACTTTGCCCTGGAAAGGTCCGAGCACGAGCTCTTCGCCGCGCAGGAAGTAGAAGCCGAGCCAGTTGAGCTCCGGCAGTGCGTCGAAGTAGAGCGCAGTCAGGTTGGCGGCATTGGCCAAGCCGTCGGATTCGTCCGCAAAGAGCCCCGCGAGCTGCCGGGCGAGCTCGTGGTAACGCTCCCGCTTGGTGCCGCCGGTCGAAGGCTGGGCGACGAACATCGTCTCGGCCGAGCGTAGCGCGAGTCGTCCCACCTGACCCAAGTCGAGACGCCCTCGTCCAGGGCCGGGACGTCTGTCGGGTGGCCGCCGCGCGTTTCGCGCGCAATCTGCCGGCAAAACGCGCACGCCCGGCTCGGCACGCTTCGTGAAGAAGCCTTCCCACGTCATGGCTCAAACGCCGGGAAGTGGAAGCGCGGTGGCAGCGGATCTCGCCCAGATCGAGCGCATGGCTCAAGTGCTCGGTGGGATCCCCGTGTGGGCCGTGGCGCCGGGTAGCTCGGCCCGTAACGCAGGGGTTCGCTTCGGCGACATCATCCTGAGTGTGAACGGGGTTCCGACGCCGACGTTCAAGGATTTTCTGCGCGCGGGCCGGGCACACCTCACGAGCCTCGAGTTCAAGGTGTTCCGCAACGGCAAGGTGCTGGTGCTCTGCTACGACGAGCCCGTCGACGCGTGAGCCACAGCACGTAGCCGTGGGTGCCGAGCGAGCCGCGCCCTACGGCGACGAGTCGTCGAGGTAGTGGTCGATCTTGGGGTGATGTTCCGGCGAGCCGCTCGCGGGGCGCATCCAGGCGACGCTGATGACGCCCGCCGAGATCAGCACGACCAGCAGCATGGCCACGGCGACGATCGGCGCATCACCGAGCAGCGCGACGCCGAAGCCGAGCGACATGAAGAGCAGAGCGCCGAACAGAACGTTGGCGTGGGCCACGCTCCGCTCCCTGATGGGCGGCACCGTCGACCCGAGTGGCGCGGATGCTCCGCCCACGCCGCCAACCAATTGAACACGAGTGTCGCCTGCCATGGGAACCTCCTTCGAGCCCCTCCCCGATGTCAGCCGTCGTCTGGCTCCGCCCGTGCGGACTCTGGTGAGTGGACCAGCCACTCGCCTGTTTCGAACAGTATGGCCCTTCGAAGCGGGAGGCGCCAGGCACGTCGACGCAACCTCGTCGAGCAAGAGGTCAGTCCAGTCGGCGCAGCGCGGCTGCTCGCCTCGGCCTCGCGTCAGCGCAAGGTGTCGCTGCGGGTCATGCGGTTGGCGAAGATCGAGAGCGTATACGTGGTGATGCCCACGACGACCTCGAGCGCCTGACGCGGTGTGAATCCCTCCGCCACGAAGCGCTCGAGCTCGGCGTCGGAGACGGCTCCGCGCGTGTCCACGACGCGCTCGGTGAACTCGGCCAGGGCGCGGAGCCTCGGTTCGGCGACGTTCCGGCGCTGGATGAGCGCTTCGACGAGCTCACCGGAGGCGCCGTGCTGGCGCGCGAGGCGCCGGTGGATGTCGCGGCACAGCGTGCAATCGAGCTTGCCGGCGAGCACCAGGGCCACGGCCTCGCGCTCGAGGGCTGAAAGGGAGGTTTTTTCGAAAACCCCGAGCAAGAGGGCGAAGCCCTCCACGACGGCCGGCGCGGTCGCGTGGCGTGCGGAGGCGAGGGGAATGAAGCCGAAACGGCGCTGGGTCTCCTCGAGGAACGGGCGCGCCTCGGCCGGAGCGCTCTCGAGCTCGTGAGTGGGGAAGTAGCTCGAAGCGGGGGTCGGGACAGGGGTCGTCTGAGTCGTTTCGAGGTGGGTCATCGCGTGGGTCTCCATGTGGTTGTCAATGCAAGTATTGGTACGAGGGTCAGCGTTCGAGGTTGGCGAGCACGCGCTTCAACGTGCGGCGGGTGGTGGCGACGTCAGCCGCGGGGATGCCGGCCAGGAGGTCGTCGACCATGCTGCGGGCCTCGCCCACCAGCGCGCGGCGCAAGCTGCGGCCCCGGTCCGAGAGGTAGACGAGGCGCGCGCGCCCGTCGCTCTGGTCGCGCCGGCGCTCGACCAGGCCTCCCTTCTCCATCGAGGCGAGAATGCGGCTCATGGTGGGCAGGTCGCGGAACGTCCGCTCCGCGAGAGCCGTTTGGGTGACGCCCTCGTTCTGCCAGAGGCGGACGAGCACCATCCACTGCTCCGGCGTGAGCTCGACGCCGTGACGCTTGAAGCGTCGATACATCTGCGCGCGCGACGTGAGGTAGACGCGCGCGACCCAGAAACCGAGGGCTTCCTCGAGGACGATGCCGCCATCGGCCGGGAATTGCTTGCTCACGATTTCAACCTAACGCACGCGAATTGGTTGTCAATGCAAGTAGTGTCGCGGGCGGCTCAAAGGCCCTGCTGCCCGCCGAGCCGCCGGCTCGCTCCCCCGAGCGCAAGGGCCCCGAGCAGGGGGGCCAGGCAGGCGACGACGACGATGCCGAGCTCGGAGAAACTGGCGAGGTACGGGAGGTTCCAGGCGGCCGCCTCGAGCGGCGTGAGGAGCGCGTCGAGGCTTGCGGCCACGGCCAGCAGGGTGGCGAGACGCCCCGACGGACGGCAAAGGAGCCCAGCGATCCCGGCGATCAGCGCGAGATCGAACGCCACCCACGCCCATTTCACGGCGCTGTGTCCGGCGAACCAGTCCGCCGAGGGGGCGAGGGCCAAGAGAACGGTCCAGGGCACGAGCAGCGTCCCGAGCGTCCCGATCACCACCGGGTGTCCGCGCAGGATGAAGCGACCGCCGAAGCTCAACACGCCGCCGGTCGCGAACGCGCTGAGCGCGTCGAAGATGGCGAGGGCCGCACTGCGCGAGCGCGGGAACGCCAGGTAGATCGGGACCCAATCGCACGGCTGAAGCTTGGCCTTGAAGCGACGGAGGCCTTCGAAGTCGTAGAGCCAGCCGAGGCGCTGCCGCGCGAGCCTCAGCGGCGGCGGAACATTGCCGGCGAGAGGTGCCAGGCCGAGCGTCAGCCAGGAGCTGCCGCGCTCCGCGGCCCAGCGCATCACGGCGTCGACCAGGAGCTCGACGGTGCCGTTCGGTGCGTCGGGGTCGCGCAGCAGGTGCTCGAGGAACCAACCGTTGCGACCTGGCACGGGAATGACGCAGGCGACACCGATCACTAGCTCGTCCTTTAACGCGACGAAGCGCTCGCCGTCCACCGACTCGAACGCATGGGGCACGGCAACGAGAAAGCCGAGCGGTGGCATGGCCTTGGTCGAAAGCCAGCGACCGAGCAGGCGGGGTAGTTGTTCGGCGATCGCGGCAGGCTCGTGCGCGGAGAGCTGGCGAACGACGACGCCCTTGGCGCGAGCACGGCGCAGCTGCTCGCGGAGGCTCGCGTGCTCCTTCAACGAGTCGAGCCACTCGAGCGGGCTCCAAACGGGCTGCTCGCCGATCGGCAAGTGATCGAGGGATGCCCTCGCAGCATCGAGCAGTCGCGGCTCGACGCCGAAGAAGCAGCTGCGCCGCCCGGCCGCTCGGGCCGCTTCGACGAAAGCGTCGACGGCGCCGCCCAGCGCAGCGTCACTGCACACGGGTGCACCGGCCGCGACCCAGGCAGCGCCGGTATCGACGTACGCGACGTAGCCCTCCTCGTGAAACAGGTACGAGAAGCCGCGACCGAGCGTCTGGAACGAGGTCGCATTCCAGCCGTGCGTGCGGGCGATGGCGAGCGCGCGGCTGCATGACGGGCTCGTCGGCTGAGCAGCCCCGGGCATCACTCGCCCATAGCGCGGGGCTCACGCCACCGCACGGTCGCTGCCGGCTGAGCCGGGCGCGCTGCGAGTGCGCAGCGGGACGCACGGCGCTCGGGCACCAGCGGTGAGCGCAACCGCATAGGCGACGATCCCCGCGCCGAGCACGGCGGGCGTCCCGAACGCGAGGCCCAGGAGCGCGGCCAGTACGGACGCTGCGATCGAGGCGGCGCCGTTGATGGCCCACATCTTCTGCACGGCCCACTCGCCGGTGCTGGCCGCGCGCCGAACGCCGAGCGGAAAGGCGAAGCCCAGGACGAAACCGATGCCACCGAGGACGAGGGAAACGATGCCGGCGCGCAACGCGGACGCGTGAATGCGCTCGAGCGCAGGGACGAGCGGCATGGCGCAGAGGACCAACGTGAGCGTTGCGACGATGATCCCCCCGGCGCGACGGATGCTGCCGTCGGGAAAGAGGCGCGCTGACAGCGCCGCCCCGATGCCGGTGCCGAGCAGCATCGAGAACAGCACCACCGACAGCGCCAGGGTCGGGTGGCCGAGCACGATCACGAGCCGCTGGTGCAGCCCGACCTGAACGAACATGTAGCCGAGGCCAATGCCGAGAAAGTAGAGCGTCATCCGCCGGTACTCGCGGCGCTGCGCGGTCGTGGTGACCGCTCCGGGCAAGGTGAACAGGGTCAGCAGCGCGACGACCAGCACGAGCAGCAACGCGCAAACGCCCAGGATCACGACGACGCGCACGCCGTTGAACGTGATCTGCGTGATGAAGCCGAAATCCTTGCGCGTGAGGTTGACGAGATCGGACGGCCGCACCTGGAGAAAGAAGTAGGGGCGCGTGTCACGCGGCGGCGCGATGTCGAAGGGGCTCTTCTGGATGGCCGCCGCTCGCGAGCCGGGGCTCAAGAGCGCCGTCAGCTGCGGGTCGGTCGGTGCTCGACCCGGGGCCAACATGAGCGTGAGGCCCTGCGCCGCGCACGCCTGCGCAATGCGCTCGACCTCGTCGCCGCTGAACGGGCGCTTCGAGACCAGGATCGTGGCACGGGTGCCCTCCCAGCTCGAGAACGCCTTCAGCGTCGCCCCCGGAATGACCTCGGCCACGAGCATGATGCGCGGGGCGGCATCGGGGAGGCCCTGCTCCTCGAGCGCCGCCGCGGCCAACGCCACGAGGCGGTAGACCTCGGCGGGCGCGTCCGGGATGAGCCAGCGCGACATCGTGATCGCCCCGGTAGCGCTCAGGCGAGTGAGAAACGTGCGCCACGCCTCGAGCGTGTAGAGGCTGTTTTCCGACAGGATGAAGCCGCCGCTCGCCGTCGCGGCCCAGGTGTCGATCATCGACGCCTGAATCACGTCGTAGGTCGTCCCCGAATGGGTGATTCCCACGCGTGCCTCGGCGTGGATCAGGTGAATTTCGGGGCGGGTGGCGAGCGCGTTGAAGTCACGAAACGTGTGCTCGAGAAGATCGATGAAGGTGGCATTCAGCTCGTAGCCATCGATGCGCCGCGCGCCGTAGTAGACGGGCGGCAGAAGGTCCACGCCGCCGCCCACCCCGATGATCGCCACCCGCTCGACGGGGCGGCCCAGGCGATAGACCTGGTACTGGCTGCCGCCAGCCCAATCTGCCGTGGGCTCGATCGGCTTTCCGTCGGGTCGCGGGGGCAGCGGCCACATCGCGGTCCCCGCGGAGCGGTCGATCACCAACGCACGGCCGTAGCCGCGCTCGAAAGCCTGAACCCGGCTGTGCTCGTTCCAGCGCTCGAACAGGGGTGCGGGTACGGGCTCGGCACCGTGCCGGGCACGCAAGCGCAGCAAGGCGCCGTGTTTCGCGTGGTCCGCCACGATCAATCCGAGCGCGAGCCCGACGAGCGTGACGCCCACCCCGCGCCAGACCGAGCCTCGACCCATCGCCACGGCGGCGACTCCCGCTAGCATGGCCGGGCAGAGCAGGACGGCTGGCCCCTGCACGGTACGGAGCAGGTAGATCGCCGCCACGCAGGCCCCCGCCGCGGCGACCAGATCCCAGGCGTACAGCGTGCCGATGAAGCGCCGGTTGCGCGCGAACGCGAGCGCGAGAAACGCTCCCGCGGCCACGAGTCCGGGCAAGAACACGAGCGCATGCAGTGCGACCGCGCCCGGGGAAGGCACGCGGTCGACGTCGGGGCGCGTGAAGGTGACGAAAGCCACGAGTGCCGTCGTGAGGCCAAAGGCGAACAGCGCCGCGAGCGTGCTCAGACGACGCTCGAACGTCGTCTCCGGCAAACTCTCGGCATTCCAGCGCGCCGCGAGGATGCCCCCGATGACGAGGCCCGACATGACGAGCGTGATGGCGAAGAACGAGAAGTGGTAGAAAAACAGGATCGAGAAGATGCGCGTGATGACAACTTCGAACAGCAGCATGGCCGCGGCGACGCAGGCGACGGACGCGGAAAGCTTCAGGGGCGGGCGGGCCGCGCTGGTCGTCACGACCGCGTCCGCACCGCCTCGATCGCCCGAGCTCGACGCAGGGACCGACCGCCAGGGAGCAACCGACGCGAGGAACTGGCGTGAGACGGGCCGCGCATCGGATCCGGATCGGCGAAGGAACGAGAGCCTACAACAGGAGCTCGCTCAGCGTCGCGTAGCGCTCGGCGCGGACCGCAGCGGCCGTGAGCTCGGACGGCTCGGGAGCTGGGAGTCGCGGCGAAAACCCCAGGTTCCACCGGCGTGGATCTCGAGGACGCAGTCGTAGGCAAAGGCCGGCGAATCGTCACCGCCCAGGGTGAGGTACGTGATGGAGGCGTCGGTGAAGCGCGCCAGGGCGAGCTCGAGCTGTTCGGGGGCGAGCGTGCTGCCGGGGTTGAGCAGGACGACGAAGGTCGGCGCCGCGAGCACGACGCGCGCCACGGCCAGCAGCTGCTGCTCCCCGAGCGAGAGCGCATGGCCGAAGTCGCCCTCGATATCGAGGCCGCCGACGCGCACGAGCGTGGGCGTGAGGGCGAGCTCGCGCAGCACGCGCTCGATCGTCCCGTCGTCGACGTGCGGCTCGAGTCCGTCCGAAAGGACGAGCTCGCGCAGGGTTACGGCCGGCACGTAGGGGCGCTCCGGCAGGAACATGACTCGCTGGTGAGCGGGGTAGAGGATGCGACCGTTCGGACCGTCGCCGCCGAGAGCCGTCGCCCGAAAAAGCGCTCGCCGCGCCTCGTCGGTGGCCGTGACGAGCATGCGGGTGCCCGGCTCGATGCTGACATGGAGCTCTCGGACCAGGCACTCCTCGCCCCCGCGGGAATGCAGCGTCACGTCTTCGTAGACCAGGCGGTCGCTGCCGTCCTCGCTCGACGCGGAGGCGGAGAGTGCGCGCTTCGGTAGCGTGAGCGCAGCAGAGAACGCGTTGAGGCGGACCACCGTGGCGGCATACGACGAGATCGAGGCGAACTGAGTCACGATCAGCGAGAATGCGCCCAGGAGCTGCGAGAACGCCATCGCCGACTGGGTCACGACCCCGAAGTCGATCTTCCCTTGCATGAAGAGCGGGCCGACGAGCAGCGGGGGCAACAGCTGGATGCCGTAGTTGTAGCCGGTCGTGAAGGTGCCGACGCGGCGATGGACCGCCACGATGCGTTTCATGTTCGCGACGAGCGCGTCGATGCGTCGCGACAGGCGTCCACGCAAGCTGCCCTCGAGTCGGAGCAACGCGAGGGACTCCGCATTCTCTCCGGCATGCACGAGCTCCGCACGGAAGCTCGCCTCGCGATCGGACTGGTCATAGTTGAGGCGCACGAGCGGACGGCCGATGACGACCGTGAGCAGCGACCCGAGCACGGCGTACGCGACGGCGACGGTGAACAGCAGCGGACTGATCGACCAGAGCACGCCCGAGAAGGCCACGATGCCGAAGACGGCGTTCATGCCCATCAGCACGAAGGACAGGGTGGTCGAGGTGAACGCGCGCACGTCCTCGGTGATGCGCTGGTCGGGGTTGTCGAGATCTCCGCGCTCCTTCAGGCGCAGGTACGCGCCGCCCTC
>Ga0315912_10004501_pt1 | contig 13195 bp, 14 predicted proteins | sample VfabasoilMG_FD_204469 | JGI IMG/M metagenome (GOLD analysis project Ga0315912, IMG submission 204469) | Garden soil microbial communities collected in Santa Monica, California, United States - V. faba soil | ecosystem: Environmental > Terrestrial > Soil > Garden | place: USA: California... | reverse complement strand
TGCCCCGTCACCCGTATCTCATCACCCTAACCTCGTCACCCGTATCTCGTCACGAGCACAAGCAATGAAGCTCTACATCACCCCCGGCTCCCCGTACGCGCGCATGGCGCGCATCGTGGTGATCGAGAAGGCGCTGGAGGGCCGCGTCGAGATCATCGCCGCGCAGACACGCCGCGTGGACAGCCCGTACTACGCCATCAACCCCTCGGGCCGCGTGCCCTACCTCGTGCGCGACGACGGCGTGGGAATGGAGGAGTCCGCCCTCGTCTGCGATTACCTCGACGGCCTCGACGGCAAGCCGGTTTTCGACCCGGGCGATTCGCTGGAAGCCCGCCGTCTCGAGGCCCTCGCGCGCAGTCTGATCGACGGCCTCTCGGTGTGGAACCGGGAGATTTCGCGGCCGGAAGACGAACGCTCGCCCATGGTCATCCGGCATGAGGCCGATCGCGCCCGGCGCATGACCGGCCTCTGGGAAACCGAGATCGGCCACCCGGTGATGCACGGCACGCTCAACCGGGTCCAGCTGACGCTCGCCTGCGCGCTGGGTCTCGAGGCGCGCATACCGGAATTTCAATGGCGCGCCGCGCATCCCCGGCTGCTCGCCTGGTTCGGCGCCATCGCCGCGCGCCCCTCCTTCGCGGCGACCGCGCCACCGGGCAGTTAGCCCGGCCTGCATGGAACAGGATCCCACCGGCTCCCTGCCCGAACCGCGCGGCCCGGGCGCCTTCATTCCCGCGCTGGCCGGGCTGATGATTCCGCTCGCCGCTTTCGCGCTGTCCTGGGTCATCGCGGGGCGCATCCCGTTCGCCGTGCCCACGCGGGAATGGGGCACGTGGTTCTTCATCGGACCCATCATGGGCCTGGGTGGAATCATTGGCCTCGTATTCGCCTTCAAGGCGTTCGCGCGCGGCAGCCGCACCGCGGCGGTCGCCGCGTTCATACTGAACGCCGTGCTGGTGCTGATCGCGTGGGCGGGCCTGTTCGCCTAGCAGAGCGGGAAAGGGACTCCATGCATCGAGCCACGATCGCCCGCAATCAGGCTGCGCCGGAACGCTACTTCGACGAGCGCTGCCACATCACCGAGTGGTGGAACTCGGTCGCCGACGCGCAGGCTTCCGTCGCACGCGCGCGAGTCGAGCCGGGAGTCACCACGCGGCTGCACCGGTTGAAAGGCATCACCGAGCGCTACGTCATCCTCGAGGGCCGGGGGCTCGTCGAGGTGGGGCCGGCCTTGCAGGAGAACATCGGCCCGGGCGACGTGGTCGTGATCCCGTCCGGCGTGGCGCAGCGGATTACGAACACCGGCGGGTCGGATCTGGTCTTTCTCGCTGTCTGTACGCCGCGCTTCACCCCCGAAGCTTACGAGGACATCGAGCCGGCCGCCTGAGTGCGGATGCAACCGGAACTTCTTCGTTCAGCAGCGTATCCTATGCGTAATTGCATGCACCTCTGAAAGGGCCCCATGAAACGAATTGCGTTTGCCTTCCTGCTCCTCGCGCTCGCCGGCCTTGCCCACGGCTACGGCCTGCCCTGGGCCGTGGACTCGCTGGAAAAAGCCCAGGCCCAGGCGAAGCAGAACCCGTCGCGCCACGTCCTGGTTTTCTATACCAGCCCGACCTGAGGGGCCTGCCGGTACATCACCGGCCAGCTCTCCGGCGGAGAGCTGAAGGATCTCTACCAGAAGGACTTCGTGGTGTTCGAGGCGGAACCGCCAGCGAATTACCTGCCGACCGAACAGCTGCGCAAGCTGTCATCGGCGGCCTATACGCCGGTCTTCGTCTTCCTCGACTCCACCGGCAAAAAGGTGCATGAGACGCGCGGCTTCCGCGATCCGCGGGAAGCGAAGGCCCTGCACGAATTCGTAGCGAGGCGCCATTACCTCAAGATGCAGTGGCAGGCTTTCCTGGCCGCCTACCCGGGGAAGTGATCCCCGCCGGCGCAGCGCAACGCCGCATCACCGGCTACCACGTCGACTCCGGGGGCGACTGGGTCGCCGAGCTCGAATGCGGCCACTTTCAGCACGTGCGCCACGGCCCACCGTGGATTAATCGCCCGTGGGCTGCCACTGCCGAAGGGCGCGCTTCCATGCTCGGCCACTCGCTCGCCTGCAAGAAATGCGACGAGAACGCCCCGCCCGACCGTACCGGGTAGCGTCGCTCGCATCGAACAGCCGTGCCGGAAAACAGGGCCAGACCCCGTCACATGGATAATGGGGTCTGACCCCATAATAATTCATTATTATACAAATAGTTATATGGTATTCCTCGAGTCCATCTGAATAAAACGGCGGGGTCTGACCCCGTCAAGATTTGTTGTTGTTCAATTGGTTGGATTCGGTTTCTCGAACAACACTCAAAGAAAACGGCCAGCTACTTCCAGCCGGCCGTCCTGTTTCCGTGAATCTGAAGCTGCCGGTCGCCGATCGCGGGGCACCGGTCACGGCGGTCCTAGTTTTCTCCAGCCGCCCTCGCCCCTTCCACCACTTTCAGATTGGCCCTGACCTGCGACTGCGGGCGTAGCGCGTTGTCCACGAAATGCAGATATTCCGGCCCGAGTTCGCCGATGGTATTGACGCCGAGGAGCGCCATCACGCGACCGATTTCTTCGCGGTAGATTTCGAGCGCGCGTGCCGCTCCCGCCTCACCGTGCGCCGCGATACCGTAGAGCGTGGGCCGCCCGATCTGCACCGCATGGGCGCCCAGCGCGAGGGCCTTGACCACGTCGCTGCCACGCCGGAAGCCGCTGTCCACCAGGATAGTGGCGCGCTTGCCGATGGCGTCCGCGATCTCCGGCAACACCTCGATCGGCGAGATGATGCCGTCAAGGTTGCGCCCGCCGTGGTTCGACACCACGACCGCGTCCGCGCCGCAGTCCACCGCTTTCGCCGCGTCCGCCGGGTGCAGCATGCCCTTCACGATCAGCTTGTGCGGCCAGACCTTGCGCATGGCCTTCAAGTCTTCCCAGGACAGCGAGTCGGTGCGCAGGCTCGAGCGCCCCATCGGGCCGGCCGTGATGCGAGCGCGCACATCGGTCGGGTAGTTCTGGTAGCGCGGCATGCCGGTAGTGAAGATGTAGCGCGCGAGCACCCCGAACATCCAGCGCGGGTGCAACAGCACGTCGGCGACGTTCTTCGCCGTGAAGGTGAACGGGATAGTGAAGCCGTTGCGGATGTTGTACTCGCGGTTGCCGGCGTGCACGCCGTCCACCGTCACCACCAGCGCCTTGTAGCCGGCGGCCTTGGCGCGCTCGACCAGCTTCTGCGAGAGCGACCGGTCGGGCCACATGTAGAGCTGGAACCACAGCTCGCCACCCGCTTCGTCCGCCACGCGCTCCATCGCCGTCATCGATCCGGTCGCGAGCGTGAACGGGATGCCCGCGTCGCGCGCGGCCTTCGCCAGCGCGATCTCGCCTTCGTACCACAGCAGGCCGGCGGTGCCGGTGGGCGCGATCACCATCGGCATCTTGTGCTTTACGCCGAAGATCGTCGTCTCGAGGTTGCGTTTCGAGACGTCCACCAGCGTGCGCGGCTTGAAGCGGATGCGGTCGAACACCGAGCGGTTGTTGCGCAGCGATACCTCGTCCTCGGTGCCGCGGTCGCAGAACTCGAACAGGCCCTTCGGCACGCGCGAGAGCGCCTGCTCGCGCAGGTCGAAGATGTTGTAGGCGTTGAGTTTGTTGTCTGACATATGGACTCCCGACGGCACGGTTCGCCGAGGCGAAGTGTAACTCCACCGGAACGGTCCGCGCAGAGGCCCGAACGAACCCCTGCGCGCCGCTCCGTCTTGCGCCTTACGCCTTAATTAGATTCCCGGCTTGAGGCCCACTTCTTTCGATACCTTGACCCAGCGTTCGTAGTCCTTGCGGATGCGTTCGCCAAATTGCGCCGGCGTGCCGCCGCTCGGCAGCATGCCGTCGCGCTCGAGGCTCTTCTTGATCGCCACGTCCTGCAGCGCCTTGTTGATGCCGGCATTGAGCCGGTCGATGATCGGTTGCGGCGTGCCGCGCGGTGCCATCGTGCCAAACCAGAGCACCACGTCATAGCCGGGAATGGTCTCGGCGATCGCCGGGACATTGGGTAGCGTGTGCCAGCGCTTTTCCGTCGTGACGCCCAGCGCCCTCAGGCGGCCCGTGGAAAGGTGCGGCGTGACCGGCAGCAGGCTGCCGACGATCACCGGCACTTGCCCGGACAGCAGGTCGGCCATCGCCGCGCCGGTGCTCTTGTACTGGATCGCCACCATCTTGATCTTGGCCATGCTCGAGAACAGCTCGGTGGCCAGATGGGTGGCCCCGCCCAGGCCGGTTCCCGCGTAGCTCAGTCCGCCCTTCGTGGTACGCGCGAGGGAGATCAACTCCTTCACCGTTTTCGACGGCAGCGACGGGTGCACGGTCAGCACGAACGGGGTATAGCCGAACTCGGCCACCGGGATGATGGCGTTGATGGGATCGAACGGCGGCTGCTGCACCGCCGAGGTCGCCGCGAAGCTCGCCGACATCATCATGATCACGTAGCCGTCGGGCGTGGCCCGCGCCGTGGCTTCCATGCCGATCAGGCCACCCGCGCCGCCGCGGTTATCCACGACGAATTGCTGGCCGAGGTACTCGGAGAGCTTCTGCGAGAACTGGCGCGCGGTGATGTCGCTGCCGCCGCCGGGCGCGAACGGCACGATCACCCGCACCGGCTTGGACGGGTACTGCTGGGCGAGCGCCGTGCCGCCGGCAAGGCTCGCGCAAAGGGCAAACGAAGCGATTGCGGCACGATGGCCGCGAAATGCGGATTTCATTTGAAGCTCCTCGTTTTGTTTGTGGAACTACCTGAAAGAAAGCCGATTATCGCACAACCGCCTGCCGCTCGCGCTCGAGCACTTTTCCCTTTTCCCTTGTCCCTTTTCCCTTCGTCAGCTGGCGCGGCAGTCCTGCCCCCCCAGCGCGCGCCCGAGTTCCTCGACCTGTTTCTTTTCCTGCCGGCCGCCACGGATGCGCGCCTGGCTGATGAGGCGGGTGAGATGGTTATTGGTGCGTGCGAGCGCCTGCAGCAATTCCTGGTTGATCGCCTCCTGGAAGCGTGCGGCAAGGCGGTCGTCGCCACGGAAAAGACGCTCGAATGCCGGCTTGCCGATCTCCAGCAGCGCCGATGCCTCGCGCGCCGTCGCGCTCATGCTGTGCGGCTCGCCCTCGATCAGGGCCAACGCGCCGCACAGACGCCCCGGGCCCAGGATACCGATGCGGTGGCGCCGGCCGTCACGCTCGCAGTCGATCTCGATCGCCCCGCGCACGATCACGTAACCGGCCGCACTTTCCTCGCCTTGCCGAAACAGGGACTGCCCGCGCTGGAGTTCCACGACCTGGGCAAGGCCGGAAAACTCGTCGAGTTCCTGCTGCGTGTAGCGGCGGAACAACGGCAAAATTGGCAGGAAGCGACGGCAGTCGAAGGAGCAAGAGCCCCGCGACAACGCACCCGTGGCGGATTCCCCGCGCATGGCAGGCGCGGCGTTGCCGGCCGGCTCGTAGGCGATGATCTTGGCGTTCAGCTCGCGCAGGCGCCGGCACAGCGTGAGCGTAATGCGGTGCTGGATCGTGAACGCCGCGAGATTGCGCTGAGCGAGCAGCACGCGAAAGCCGTCTCGCTCGACGAAATGGCCCGCGAGCGGCACGCGGGCGATGACCGTGGCGGATCTCATCCCACTCTCGAGCAGCGCCATTTCGCCCAGCACGCTGCCGGGTCCGAGCTTCGCCACCACCGCCTCGCCGCCTCCCGGCAGCGCAGTGATGACCTCGGCCTCGCCGGACTCGATGATCCAGGCGCCGTCGGCGGGTTGGCCCTGACGCACCAGCAGCGTGCCGGGATCGAGCGAAGCGGGCCGAAACAGGCGCAGGAAGCCGTCGAGCGCGGCGTGCTCGATACCGGCAAACAGCGGGATGCCGGCAATCAACCTCTCCGAGGCCTGACTCAACCGCCCCTCCCCCGAAAGTCTTCCCCCTACCGCGCCGGGCCGGCGCTCGCGGCGGCGGGCGCCCCCTGCACGGGTGCCCCACCATCCACCATGGAGTCTTCGCCTCTTTCCATTACGCCTTCGAGCACGCACTGCGACCTGCCCCGGTAGATGGTAAGGCTACCACTCACCTTGCCCTCCATCCCGCAATAGCGCATGCGGTCGATCTCGCGGAAGATGAACTTGAAGCGGCTGCGTTCGTGGTCGATCAGGAAGGCACCCTTGTCCTCAATCAGCGTAACCACGGTAACGTTCCCGGTGTCCTCCCAGGTGCTGTAGGCGTCATCGCGCTCCACTTCCATCGAGCAGGTGCGCGGCTTCCACTTGCTGTAATAGGCGAAGCGGTTGACTCTGCCATCGTGGAGTTCGACCGCGATGCGCGCGTGGTTGTCCTCGTCGCCCAGCTTGCACGCGAGCTTCTCCACCCTCGGCGCGCGGGCCCTGGATTTCTTCGCACCCGGCGCGCAGCACCCCGATTTCGCGTCCCGACTCTTCGTCTGCGCCGCGGCGGTGGCCGCGCCCAGCATGACCGCCGCCGCGCCCAGGATCATCAGTTGCCAGGTGATTCGCGCCGTCACGCCTCAATTCGCCACAATTCCAGCGGCCTTGATGACTTTCCCCCACTTCTCGTACTCGGACTTGATGTAGGCCCCGAACTCCTGCGGCGTGCTGGTGCGAACCTCCAACCCTTGCGAAAGCAACAGCTGTTTCACTTCGGGCATGTGCAACGTCTTGACGATCTCGGCATTGAGGCGATTGATGATGGACTGCGGCGTCTTCGCCACGGTAACCACGCCGTACCAATTGTCGGCCTCGAAACCCGGCAACCCCGCCTCGGATATGGTCGGGAGATCGGGCAGCACCACCGAGCGCTTGGCCGTGGTGACCGCGAGCCCGCGGATCTTGTTGTTCTTCACCTGCGGCACCGCTGTCGGCGCGGAAGAGAAGATGAGTTGAATCCGGCCCGCGAGCAGGTCGAGCATCGCCGGCGCGCCACCCTTGTAGGGAATATGCACCATCTTCACCCCCGCCATGCCGTTGAACAACTCACCCGCGAGGTGCCCCGCGTTGCCGGCGCCCGAGGATCCGTACGTCAGTTTGCCCGGTTGCCCTTTCTCGAGCGCGATCAGTTCCTTCACCGATTTCGCCTGCACGGAAGGGTGCACCACCAGCACGTTGCTGCCCGAGGTAGCCCAGGTGATTGCCGCGTGGTCACGCAAGGGGTTGTAACCGAGATTCTTGTAGAGATGGGTGTTGACCGCGAGCCCGCCGATCGAGCCCACCATGACGGTATAGCCGTCGGGTTGGGACTTCGCGACCAGCTCGGAAGCGACGCTACCTGCCGCCCCGGCGCGGTTGTCCACGATCACCTGCTGGCCGAGCGCCGCCGTGAGCCGGGGCGCGATCGCGCGCGCGGTGATGTCGAGGCCGCCGCCCGGCGAGTTCGCGGCGATCAAGCGGATAGGACGTGAGGGATAATTTTCCTGCGCGCCAGCCGGCAGAGCGGTGCAGCAAAACAGCGCGGTCGTCGCGATGTGCAAATACGTGGACTTCATTCGGCTCTCCCTGGTTTATATTAAGAGCGCTTGACACAATGAAACACACGCTGCGCTGTCACGATTTTGGCTCAATGACATGCAACGGCGCCAACGGGGCCGGCTACATGCCAAGCCTGTGGTGCCCGATCCGCCAAAATCGCGCCAGCCCTCGAGGGGTTGCGGCCATAATCGCCGACGCGCCGGAACGCAGAGCAGGGCCCCGCTTGCGGGATGCGACCGTGAAGGCGCGTAAGAGGACCGCGCATCCGGCGCTCCAACGTCCCGCTCCGGGGTCGCATCCAAGCATACACCGCTTGGAACCTGCTCCGCCCTGCGCGGGACGCTTTGTCGCAAGGCTTGCCAATACAGCGAGTATTGGCTTCACCTTGCTTCGCGCTATCGACGATTCTGGCTCACAACGCACGCGCGTTTCATTGTGTTAAGCGCTCTAACGCGAAGGATTATAACCATGAACCGCTGGCACAACCCCCATGCCATCTCCTTCGGCGACGCTTTGCCCGCCTTCACATCAGGCAAGGAATCGCCGCGGGAGTTCCTCGAACGCTGCCTGGAGGTCATCGCGGCGCGCGAAAAGGCGGTGAAGGCCTTCGTCACCCTGGACGTGAAAGGCGCCCGCAAGGCTGCCGATGCCGCGGCGAAGCGCTACCGCGCCGGCAAGCCACTATCGCCGGTGGACGGCATGCCGCTCGCGGTGAAGGACATCATCGCCACCGCCGGCATGCCCACCCAGATGAACAGTCCGGCCTTCAAGGGCTGGCACTCAGGCCAGGACGCTGCCTGTGTCGCCGCCCTGCGACAGGGCGGTGCCGTGATCGTGGGAAAAAGCGTCACCACCGAGTTCGCCTTCGGCTTCTCCGGACCGACGACCAACCCGTTCGACCCGGCGCGCACACCCGGCGGCTCCTCGAGCGGAACCGCGGCCGCAGTCGGCGCCGGCATGGTGCCGGCCGGCCTGGGCACACAGACGCAGGCGTCCACGCTGCGCCCCGCCTCTTACTGCGGCGCGGTCGGATTCAAGCCGACCCTCGGCCTCCTCCATACCGGGGGCATCCACCCGCTTTCCGCAACCTGCGATCACCTCGGCGTCATCGCCGGCACGCTGGGTGATGCATGGCGCGTCGCGTCGCAGGTCTCTCTCTGCATCGGCAGCCCGGGCAACCCGTTCCTGACCGGCGCGGGAGCCGAGCTGCCAGCTGCGAGAAAGCCGCGCAGGCTCATCCGCCTCTATACGAGAGGCTGGACGGAAATCGACAGCGAGTCCGAGGATGCCTTCGAGTCGGCGGTCGCGGCACTTGGCTCGGCCGGAATCGGGATCACGGACCGCAAGAGCAATCCGGCGATCGCGGAATTGGAAAAAGCGCTCGACGCCGGCGTGGATGGCGCGCTGGCCATCGTCATGTATGAAATGAAATGGCCGTACGAGGACTATGTCGCGCGCTTCGGCAATGTCATTGGCCAGCGCATCCGCGACCTGATGCAGAAAGTCAAAAGCATGACGCCGCGGCAATACGAAGAGCTGCTGGCGAACCGCCGGCGCGTGCGCACGCTGTTCCAGGAAACCTTGCGGGATTCGGACGGCTGCATCACGCTCGCCGCGTCCGGTCCGGCGATCCTCGGACACGATTACACAGGCAGCCGCACTTTCCTGGTTTATGGCTCGTGGCTTGGCCTGCCCGCGTTCGCATTGCCGCTGCTGCAGGTCGATGGATTGCCGCTCGGCGTGCAACTGATCGGCGCGCCGGAGAGTGACGGCGCGCTATGCGCGGTGGCGAGCTGGATGATGAAGAATCTGGATTAGCCGCAGAGACGCAAAGGCGCAGAGAAAAACTGCTCAAATATTGATCCGCCGGAGTGCCGCTAAAAGCCAGAAAAAGAACCACTTCGATCGAATCGCCAAGCACGCCAAGCGAACCGCATATACGTTGATATATACCCGCATATGTATATATCCCTATTTGGATGCTTCCCTATACGGGTATATGCTTTTGCCATCTCTGGAATGCAACCTAATTCAAGTTAGAAGCCACGATATGCAGCCGATCCTATCCCGCGATCTCTGTATTCGCCCGTTTCGGAAAAGTGACGGCCCGCTATTTGTGGCGGCGGCGCTTGAATCCGTGTCAACGGTCGGAGTGTGGATGGCTTGGTGTCATGAGCGCTTTGCGCTTAAGGATGCCGAGTCGTGGTTTGGCGCGTGCGATCGAAACTTGAAATCAGACACCGCATACGACCTGGGAACGTTTGCGAGTGACGGAAAGAAGCTCTTGGGTGGGGTCGCGATAAATCAAATAAACCGACGCCAAAACTTCGGGAACATCGGCTATTGGATGCGGCAGACCTGTCAACGCCAGGGGATCGCAACGCGTGCGGTCCAGGCGATCGCCGAGTACGGTTTTGGCCAGCTCAAGCTCACGCGTCTGGAAATCGTGGCACCGGAGGGCAACGCGCCGAGCCGCCGCGTTGCTGAGAAAGTGGGGGCGGTATTCGAGTGCATTGCGCGAAATCGCGTTATGGTTCACGGAAAGCCGCAACACGCGGCAATCTACTCGCTGGTGCCCGAACAATGTGGCTTCTAACCTTTAGGTAGTGCCGACGGGCCGTCAGCGCCGCGCGTGTGCAAATGCCAGTGCTGGCCCGCGGCACACCAACACGTTAAAAATTTGGTGGCTCTCTCTGCACCTCCGCGGTTCGATTGTTGTTCTGTTTCTCTTGGCGTGCTTGGCGGTTAGTTGTTGTTATTTGCTTCTCACCCTGTCTCCGCGGTTCATAGCCGTTTTACGACAGCCCGGCGGTTCATGCTTTTAACGACGCCTCGTTTGCTCGCTTCGGTAGTAACGCTGCTCATCCTCGGCGGCTGCGCCGTCGCGCCGGCCGGTCCCGCCGGCTGCCCCGACTGCCGGGGATACGCGCTCGCGGATATCGTCGAGGAGCGCACCGAAAATCCGGCGTTGCCGCGGCTGCCGGTTTACGCTGGACGCAACGAGCCCTCGCTTTACGTGAATGCGGGCTACGAGACGATCTACCGGCTGGCCGTGTGGGCCGCTGCCGGCGACATACTGCGCGTGCGCGCGCAGGTCGAGATGTCCAATCCCAACCTCGGCCACCCGGTGCGCGGCCACCTGCGCGTATCTGCGAACGGCGCCCTCATCGGCACCGAGCACGCGCAGGACAACGTTGCGGAAGGTGCGCACCACATGCCGATGTGGACGGACGGTTTCTACCGCGTACCCGCCGATGGTGAGACCGTCTTCGAGGCACGCTACGCCGCCACCGCTGAGGATCCTCCCGATGGACTATCGGTCGTGATCAACACGGGCTACGGCCACCTGGTCGCGGAGCACTACCGCCCGTACCGTCCGGCACCGGCCTCGGGCGGGCGGCTCCTCGCCGGATACACTGCCGATCTCACGCGCAACGCCACCGCTTTTTTCGGGCACGGCGACTGCAACGGCAGCCTCGACATGCGCACAACCGCGTACCAGGTATCCGTTTCCCGTCGCGCGGGGGATCTCGTGCGTCTGCTCGGACAGGCAACGACCAGCTGGGCGGGTAACACCCGCGACGAGCGCGCCGGGATGGCGGCTTGGGACGATGGCCGCGTCGACCCGACCAAGCAGATGCATGGGCAAGGCATCTTCGTGAGCGAGACCGAGCGCAAGCTGAGCCCCTGGGCGACAGAAAACGTGCATTGGGCGGGGCCGGACCTGCCGCTGTGGAGCGACGCGGTGGACCGCGCAGACGCCGAGGGCGACACGCTCTACTCGCTCACGGTCCACGGCTGCTATGCGCGCTTCGCACGCATTCAATCCGGTGCGGGCCATCTCTACGCCATGCGTTTCTCCCGGCCGGACGCCGACGGCACGCTGGCGCTCGCCGATTCCGTCACGGCGCGGCTCTACGGCGATGCAACGATCCGGACGAATTCCGGTTGGCAGACCGTGACCGAACTGGAGCGGCCGGTCGAGCGTGGCGACATCCTGCGCGTCACGGGTTATGTCGAACTGCAGTACCCGGAAGGCGCCGAGGGCGGCATCTCCTGCCGCTCCGAGATTCGTCCCGACGCAGCGCTCGACGCATCGTCGGCCGCCATGAAGTACCTGACGCAGCGGGTAAGGCGGTTGCCGCTCAGGAACGAGGTCGTCACCGCCGCGCTCGCATCCGGCACGCGGACCTTGCGCTTGCAGGTGCTATGCGAGGACGACGGCCGTGCCGGACCGCTCACGGTGATCGGCGACCGGACACAGTTGCTGCTCGATCACTATCGGCCGGTCCGTTAGCTTGACAAAGCGCAGCCGTTCGGCGACCTTGCCCACACAATTCAATTAAAGGAGGAGACGATGTCCAAGAATGCCCTCGCGCTGGTCATCGCAGCGCTATGCCTGGCCCCCGCGACAGCACTGGCGCAGTCCTATCCCGTCAAGCCGATCCGGCTGATCGTGCCCTTCCCCGCCGGCGGCGGCGTCGACTTCATCGGCCGCATCGCCGCCCAGGGCATGTCCCCGCGCCTCGGCCAGCAGGTGGTCGTGGAAAACCGTGCCGGCGCCAACGCCATCGTCGGCCTGGAGGTGCTGAAATCCTCGGCGCCCGACGGTTACACCATCGCCGCTGCGTCCGCCGGGCCTCTGGCGGTGAACCCCTTCATCTACAAGAAGCTCCCGCACAACACGCTCACGGACTTCACCCAGATCGCCAACATGGTGAACTTCCCGCTGCTGATGGTGGTGCACCCATCGCTGCCGGTGAAGAGCGTGAAGGAGCTGATCGCGCTCGCGCGGTCGCGCCCGGGCGAGATTTCCTACGCGTCACCCGGTTCGGGTAACTCGTCGCATCTTTCGGGAGAGCTCTTCAACTCGATGGCGAAGGTGAAGATCCTCCACGTCCCGTACAAGGGCATGGCGCCCGCGGTCATTTCCACGGTGTCCGGCGAAGCGCCGATCATCTACGCCAGCATCCCGCCGATCCTGCCGCACGTGCGCAGCGGCCGGGTCAAGGCCCTGGGCGTATGCAGCCTGAAGCGGGTCCCGTCGCTGCCGGAGTTCCCGACGGTGTCCGAATCCGGCCTGCCGGGCTACGAGGCTTACGCGTGGGCGGGCATGATCGGGCCGGCGGGCATGCAGCGGGATATCGTGGCGCGCCTCAACAAGGAAATCGTCGCCACATTGAACCAGAAAGACGTCATCGATCGCATGCTCGCGGAAGGCACGGTGCCGACGCCCTCCTCACCTGAAGAATTCACCGCCTACATGAAGTCGGAGCTGAAGAAATGGGGCGCGGTGGTGAAGATTGCGGGGATCAAGCCCGAGTGACGCGGTGACCGGGCGCCGGCTCGCTCCGGGCAGCTCATTGCCTCATCAATTCGACACCGCGATCGAGGAGGACCAATGAAGACTGCCCGATTTCTTGCCTGCTGCGCGGCGCTGCTGGTGCCGGCCGCGAATGCGATCGCCCAGTCCGAAGCCTACCCGCAGCGCCCGGTGCGCATCGTGGTGGCGTTCCCGCCGGGCGGTGCGGCCGATTTCACCGCGCGCCTGCTGGTGCAGCATCTGCAGCCCGCCCTCGGCCAGACCATCGTCGTCGACAACCGCGGCGGCGCTTTCGGCAACATCGCAATCGATATCCTCGCCAAGGCAACGCCCGACGGATACA
>Ga0315912_10004500_pt1 | contig 13196 bp, 7 predicted proteins | sample VfabasoilMG_FD_204469 | JGI IMG/M metagenome (GOLD analysis project Ga0315912, IMG submission 204469) | Garden soil microbial communities collected in Santa Monica, California, United States - V. faba soil | ecosystem: Environmental > Terrestrial > Soil > Garden | place: USA: California... | reverse complement strand
GCCGGGCTCAGCCTGATCGACGAGGAGGACATCCTGGAGAGCGGCATCGACGTGATGGCCCAGCCTCCGGGCAAGCGGCTGCAGAACGTGATGCTGCTCTCCGGCGGCGAGAAGGCCCTGACCGCGATCTCGCTCCTCTTCGCGATCTTCCAGTACAAGCCCTCGCCGTTCTGCATCCTCGACGAGGTGGACGCTCCCCTCGACGACGCCAACATCGGGCGCTTCGTGAAGATGCTCGAGGGGATGAAGGAGCGGACGCAGTTCGTCCTCATCACGCACTCGCGCAAGACCATGGAGATCGCCGATCAGCTCTACGGCGTGACCATGGAAGAGCCGGGAGTCAGCAAGCTCGTCAGCGTCCGGTTCAACTAGCCCGGCTTCGGTCGCAACGCCGGACCGCCGACGCTGGTAGTGTCGCCGCTCGACGCGTGTAGATCCTGCTCGGCGTGTAGATTTTTCTTGACAGGCACGCCTTACAAACTTCACCCTCTGTCAGTCGCACTCTAATGCTCAGCCGTTTGCTAACGACGAGACGCGGGAGTCCCGTGCGCTTTATGTGCATTGGATAGCCGCGGGCTTGGAGAAGACTGAAATGAAGGGTCGAGAACCGAGGGCGCTTGCCCTCCTCCTGTTGTGCCTTTTCGTATCGTCTGGGCCGGCGCTGGTCAGCGCGGGCACACTCCCCAACACAACCCAATGGTCGGAGACGGACATCGGCGGCACCTGGAACGGCGCCGTCAACATCCAATGGGGGCCCGACGGCCGCATGTACGTGGTCGAGCGGGCGGGGAGGGTGTGGATCATCGAGCCCAACGGCACCCGTCTCAGCCAACCCTTCATCGACATCTCCGACGAGGTCGGCGGATGGCGCGACTACGGCCTCCTCGGCTTCGTCCTCCACCCGAACTTTCAGAGCAACGGCTACGTGTACCTGCTCTACGTGGTGGACCACTACGCGCTCTTCAACCTCGGCCTGCCCGGCTACGACTCCGGGACCAACGAGCACGCCGGTTTCCCCACCATCGGCCGGATCACGCGCTACACCGCCGACCCCGCGGCGGGAAGGACGCGCGTCATCGTCTCGAGCCGCAAGGTGCTCGTGGGCGAGAGCCCCTCGACCGGTTTCCCGATCATGCACGACTCGCACGGGGTGGGTGCTTTGGCCTGGGGGATGGACGGGACGCTCCTCGGCGTGTCCGGCGACGGCGCCTGCTACAACCACACCGACCAGGGCAGCGACAGCGACACCTACTACTCCCGCGCGCAGAGCGACGGCATCATCGGCAGCGACCAGAACATCGGCGCCCTGCGCTCGCAATACCTGGGCTCCCTGTCCGGCAAGATGATCCGCATCGATCCCGACACGGGGGACGGGCTGCCGAGCAACCCCTTCTTCGACCCCGGCAACCCGCGCTCGTCGCGCTCGCGCGTCTGGGCCCTGGGCCTGCGCAACCCCTACCGGTTCGTGCGCAAGCCGGGCACGGGCAGCCACAACCCCGCCGACGGCATCCCCGGCACGTTCTACGTGGGCGACGTGGGCTGGAACAACGCCGAGGACTTCCACGTCGTGACCCAGGCCGGGCAGAACCTGGGCTGGCCCGTCTTCGAGGGCTACGTCGCCCGCTACAGCGGCAACATCTACAACCGCCAGGCCAAGAACCCCCTCTACAACGGCGGGAGCTGCACGCGCGAGTTCTTCTACTTCAGCGACCTCGTCAAGCAGGAGAGCCAGAACCCGATTTCGTTCCCGAACCCCTGTGACGCGGGCCAGCAGATCCCGGACTCTTGGACGGACGGGAGCGGAACGACCTGGACCATCTCCAAGTTCGAGCACTCGCGGCCCGCCCTGTCCTGGCGCGGCAACGCCCAGGCGCCCACCTTCGACGCGAGCGGGAACGCCACTACCTGCCAGGTGGGGGCCAGCGGCTGCGTCCCGGGCCCGCAGTTCTCCGGGGACTCGTCGACGGGCGGTGTCTGGTACACGGGCACCGACTTCCCCGCGACCTTCCAGAACTCCTACTTCCACGCCGACTTTGGCGGCCAGTGGATCAAGGCCCTGAAGCTCGACGCCAGCGACCGGGTGACGCAGGTGACGAACTTCCTCTCCGGGGAAGCGATCGTCTTCGTCAGCACGCACCCCACGCAGGGCGGGCTCTACTACGTGTCCTGGGGCGAGGGCAGCACCGGACGCGTCCGGAAGATCACCTACACCGCTTCCGGCAACCAGCCGCCCCGGGCGGCGGCCTCCCCCGAGGTCTCGTTCGGACCCTCTCCGCTGGCCGTCAACCTCTCGAGCGCCGGCTCCGTCGATCCCGAGGGCCAGCCGCTCCAGTACCTGTGGAACTTCGGCGACGGCACCCCCACGAGCGCCGCCGCCAATCCCGCCCACACGTTTACCGCTCCCTCCGCGAACCCCGCCCGCTTCGACGTCCGCCTGCGCGTTACCGACAACGGCGGCAGCATCTCCGAGAAGCTCGTCCTCGTCTCGCCCAACAACACGCCGCCCGCCGTCGACATCGTGAGCCCGCCCGCGGGCACGCTCTACCCGATGGACCGCGACCAGCCCTACACCCTCGCCGCGGAGATCACGGACCTCGAGCACCCGGAGAGCCAGCTCTCCTGCCAGTGGCTGCTGGCCCTGCACCACAACGACCACACCCACTCCGAGCCGGCGGTGAACGCGTGCACGACCACCCTGTTCACGTCTCCCGCGGGCTGCGACGGCAACACCTACTTCTTCCGGGCGAGCCTCACCGTCACCGACGCCATGGGCCTCGCCACCACCCGGTCCATCGACGTCTACCCCGACTGCCCCAACACCCAGCCCGACCTGGCCGTGGCCGTGGCCGACTCCCCCGACCCGGCGGCGGCGGGCTCGCAGGTCGCGTACACCCTGACCGTGACCAACAACGGCCGCGGCCTGGCCGCGGGAGCGACGCTCACCGACGTGCTCCCCGCGGGGGTCCAGCTCGTGTCCGTCAACCCCTCCGCCGGGTGCACGACGGCCGGGCAAACGATCACCTGCGCCCTCGGCGACCTGAGCCCGGGTGCCAACCGGACGATCACGGTCCTCGCCACGCCGACGGGATTCGGCGTCTTCACGAACGTGGCCACCGTCTCGACGCCCACCGCCGAGGCCAACCTCACGAACAACCAGGGCTCGGCCATGACCGCGGTTTCCCCCGTGGCCAGCGGCGAGCCGCCCGTGGCCCAGAGCCTGAGCCTCACCACCAACGAGGACACCGCCCTCCCCGTGACCCTGTCCGCGACCGACCCCGAGGGCCAGCCCGTCACCTTCAGCGTGCTGACCCAGCCGGGGAAGGGCGTCCTCTCGGGTGCTGTGCCCAACCTGACCTACACGCCGAACGCCAACGTGACCGGCGCCGACTCCTTCACCTACGTGGCCACGGACAACGGCGGGCGCTCGTCGGCCGTGGCCACGGTGAGCATTCAGATCATCGCGGTCAACGATCCGCCGCTGGCCGCGTCGCAGTCGGTGACGGTCGCGCAGAACGCCACCGCGGCGATCGCCCTCACCGCCACCGACGTCGACGGCGGTGCCCTCGCCTTCACGGTGCTGACGCCGCCCGCCCACGGCACGCTGACCGGGTCCGCGCCGACCCTCACCTACACGCCGGCCACGGGGTACTCGGGGCCGGACGCGTTCACCTTCAAGGCCAACGACGGGGCCGCCGACTCGGCGCCGGCCACGGTCAGCATCACCGTGGTCGCCGCCCCCGGTTCCAACTGGTGGGACCTGCGCTGGAGCGGACGGCGACGGCTGGTGATGAACGCGGCCGCCCGCACCACCAACCTCGTCGACTTCCCCCTGCTCGTCCGCCTGGACGCGACGCGGATCGACTACGCCCAGACCCAGGCGGGCGGGCGCGACCTGCGCTTCGTCGACGCCGACGGGACGACCGTCCTCGCTCACGACGTCGAGTCGTGGACGCCCGGGGGAACGAGCTACGTGTGGGTCAAGGTCCCGAGGATCGACGCGGGATCGACGACCGATCACGTGTGGATGTACTACGGCAACTCCGCGGCCGCCGATGGCCAGAACCGGGCCGGCCTGTGGGGATCGACTTACCGCGGCGTCTGGCATCTCCAGGACGCGACCGACGCCAGCGTCAACGGCCGCATCGGGACGGACTCGGGGTCGACAGCGGCGACCGGCCGGATCGGGGGAGCGCGCCGGTTCGACGGCGTCTCCAACAACATCATCGTGCCGCACTCGGCTGATCTGACCTTCACGAACACGGCCAGCTTCAGCCTCTCGGCCTGGGTACAACTGTCGGCGCTGCCCACGCGCTTTGTGGGCGTGGCCGGCAAGACCTGGGACGGCGTGACGGGCTGGTACGGCATCTGGCTGAGCGACACCCGGCGCTGGATCGCGGGCGGCCCCACCGATCTCACCGGCAGCGTTGCCGTGACGGGGTGGACGCACGTGGCCGTCGTCCAGGACGGCCCCGCCAACGCTCGACGCCTCTACATCAACGGCGCCCAGGCGGCTTCCGGCACGGCAAAGGTCGCCACCGGAACCGGGCCCTTCTGGATCGGCGGCGAGCCCAGCGATGGGGAGTTCGTGGCGGCTGTGGTGGACGAGGTGCGCCTCGCCGGCCTTCCCCGATCCGCCGACTGGGTAGCCGCGGAGTTCCAGTCGGAGAGCGACACCTTCCTGACTTTCGTGGCCGACCCCACGACGCCCAACCTGCCGCCCAGCGCGAACGGGTCCACGCCAGGCACCAGCGAGGATACGCCCGTGTCCCTCGTGCTCACGGGCACGGATCCGGAAGGGCAGTCGTTGACGTTTGCGATCGTGAGCGGCCCGCTGCACGGCGCCTTGTCGGGAGCGGCCCCCAACCTCGTCTACACGCCCGCTGCGAACTACAACGGCGCCGACAGCTTCACCTTCCGGGTCACCGACGCCGGCGGCGCCTCGTCGGCGCCGGCCACCGTCGCGATCACCGTTGCCCCCGTCAACGACCCGCCGTCGGCGGCCGCCCTCGCCGTGTCCACTCCGGCGCAGACCGCCGTGGCGTTGACCCTGGCCGGCTCCGATCCCGACGGCGACGTCCTCGCCTTCCAGACCCTCACCGCGCCCGCTCACGGCACGCTTCTCGGGGTGGAACCGAACCTGACCTACACGCCCGCGAACGGCTACGTCGGGCCCGACGCGTTCAACTTCCGGGTCAGCGACCCGTCGGGGTCGTCAGCCTCGGCCACGGTGTCGATCACCATCACGCCCGTGAACGCTCCTCCGATGGCCAACGCCGCGACCAGCTCGACCGACGAGGACACGCCCGTGGCCGTACTGCTGACCGGCAGCGATCCCGAGGGTCAGGCCCTGACCTATACGGTCACGACGACGCCCGCGCACGGCTCGCTGTCCGGCACGGCCCCCGCGCTCACCTACACGCCGGCCGCGAACTACTTCGGGCCGGATGCCTTCGCCTTCCAGGTCCGCGACACCCAGGGGGCGACCTCGGCGCCGGCCCTGGTCTCGATCACGGTGGCGGCGGTGAACGATGCGCCGATCGCGTCCTTCACGGCCACGCCGTCGAGCGGGGCTCCGCCGCTCCTGGTGACGCTGAACGCGGCCGCGTCCGTCGACCCCGACGGCGCGATCGCCTCCTATGCCTGGAGCTTCGGCGACGGAACCACCGGCGCCGGGTCCAGCACGACCCACACCTACGCGACCGCGGGGACGTACACGATCACCCTCACCGTGGTCGACGACGCCGGGGCGCCGGCCGTGACGACGCGAACGGTGTCCGCCCTCGCCGCTCCCTGGTGGAACACGGCCTGGACGGAGCGCCGCAAGCTCACGTTCGACAACCAGGCGCGCACGTCGAACCTCGCGAACTTCCCCGTGCTCGTGACCCTCGACCCCAGCCGCCTCGACTACACGAAGACGCGATCGGGCGGCGCCGACCTGCGCTTCGTGGACGCGAACGGCACGACCACGCTCGCCTACGAGATCGAGCAGTGGAACGCGGGCGGCATCTCCACGGTCTGGGTGAGGGTGCCCCAGATCGACGGCGCCTCCGCCGCCGACCACATCTGGATGTACTACGGCAACGCCACCGCCAGCAGCGGCCAGAACCGCAACTCCGTGTGGAGCGCTTCGTTCAACGCGGTCTGGCACCTCACCAGCAGCAGCACCGATTCCACGGGCAAGAGCCACAGCGGCACGAACCAGGGGGCGACGGCGGTCACGGGCCGCCTGGGCGGCGCGCATCGCTTCAACGGCACCAGCGCGCGCATCCGCGTGGCCAACGCGAGCGACCTGCGGTTCTCCGCGACCGCCAGCTTCACCCTGACCGCCTGGGTGCAGCTCGACGCCGTCCCTTCGGCCGTGAGGAGCGTGGTCACGAAGTCGCAGAACACCGGATCGCGGTACGGGCTGGGCACGGACGCGTCGAACCGCTGGGTGGCCCGCGGTACCACCGATGTCGCGGGCGGGACCGTCTCCACTCCGTGGGCCCACCTGGCGCTGGTCCAGGACGGGCCGGCCGGCCAGCGACGGCTCTACGTGAACGGGCTGCTGGCTGCCACCGGCGCCGCGCAGGCCGGGAACGGGACGGGGGTGCTGTACATCGGCGGCTCTTCGAGCGCCTCCGACTATCTGGCCGGGATCGTGGACGAGGTCCGCATCGCGGCGGCGGCTCGATCCGCCGACTGGATCGCGGCCGAGACCGCTTCCGAGTCCGGTGCGTTCGTGACCTTCACCGCGGAGTGACGCCGGTTCGGCGACGGGCGGGGCTGCTGATATCGTGAAGCGGTCATGGGAGGCCAGAGCCCCGTCCCTGAGAACGCGCTGATCGAGGCCCTGGCCGCGGCCGTACTCGCGCGCCTGGAGCCGGAAACGCGCCCCTGGTTCGAGGAGGCCTTCTCACGGGCCGCGGAAGTCGACGCTCCTGCCTTTCTCACGGCGCTGGCCGGGGCCGGGCGCCGCCTCGGACGCGGCGTCTTCGTCGCAGGCGCGGACGGCACCGACGGACCGTTGGCCGCCGCCGGAATCGCTCCGCCCCCCGAGGGCTGGGGCCTCGACGAGGCGGCCCGCGGCGCTCTCCTCCTGAAGAGGCTCGCTTCCCTCGCCCCCGCCGACCAGTTGACCCTCGCCCGCGAGGTCTTCTACCGGGGAGAGGTGCGCGAGCGGCAGGCCCTGCTCCGCGTCCTTCCCCATGTCCCCGTGCCCCAGAGCCTTCTCGAGATCGCCCGCGAGGCCTGCCGGACGAGCGTCGAGAGCATCTTCCGCGCGATCGCCTGCGACAACCCCTACCCGGCGGAACACTTCGACGAGCCCGCCTTCAACCAGATGGTCCTCAAGGCCGTGTTCGTGGGAACCCCGGTGTCCCGGATCGTCGGCCTCTCTCGACGGGCCACTCCGGAGATGCGGCGCATGGCCGAGGACTACGCGGCCGAACGCCGGGCCGCCGGGCGCGCCGTGCCCGAGGACGTCTCCCTCATACTGAACACCCGGTGACCCCATGAAGCTCTTCGACCCCCACATCCACATGACGTCCCGCACCACCGACGACTACAAGAAGATGGCGGAGGCGGGGATCGTGGCCGTGGTGGAGCCCGCCTTTTGGCTGGGCCAGCCCCGCACCCACGTCGGCACGTTCGAGGACTATTTCCTCTCCCTCCTCGGCTGGGAGCGGTTTCGGGCCAGCCAGTTCGGCATCCGGCACTTCTGCACGCTCGCCCTGAACCCCAAGGAGGCGAACAACCCCGCCGTCGCGGACGGCGTCCTCGCCCTCCTGCCGCGCTACCTCGAGAAGGACGGCGTGGTCGCGGTCGGCGAGGTCGGCTACGACGAGATGACCCCGGCCGAGGACCGGTGCTTCGCCGCCCAGGTGGAGATGGCCCGCAAGGCCGACCTTCCCCTGCTCGTCCACACGCCCCACCGGGACAAGAAGCGGGGCACGGAGCGGACGATCGCCCTCATCCGCGACTGCGGGTTCCCGGAGGGGCGCGTCCTCGTCGACCACAACAACGAGGAGACGCTGCCCCTCGTCCTCGCCACCGCTTGCTGGGCCGGGCACTCGATCTACCCCGAGACCAAGATGGACGAAGCGCGCATGGTGGCGCTCGTGAAGAAGTACGGCCCCGAGCGCATCGTCATCAACAGCGCGGCCGACTGGGGCGTGAGCGACCCCCTGAAGGTCCCCAAGACGGCGGCCCTGATGCGGGAAGGCGGGATCGCCGAGGACGCGATCGAGACCATCGTGTGGCGGAACCCCGTGGCCTTCTTCGGCCAGAGCGGCCGCCTCGAGGACGTGGCCGAGCGCCCGAGCGTCGACCAGACGCGGCTCCACGAGGGCAGCTCCGTGCTGCGCGGCCAGGCGCCGGTCGTCGAGCGCTAGCCGGCGCGGGGACGAGGCGTGGTGATAGGCTCTTGCCCACTGGAGGGTGTGATGAGACTGACTGCGATGGTCCCCGCCCTGGTGCTCGGAGCCCTTCCGGCCTTTTCGAGCGCGCAGGAGGCCGATCCCTGCTCCGCGGTCTCGAACGCGGAAGTACAGGCCACGCTAGGCAAGGCGGTCGTCGGTGGCACCCGGAGCGACGGACCGATGCCGAGCGAAGCCCTGAAGGGGCTCACCCGGCTGGGCTGCTCGTGGCAGATTGGTCCGCAAGAGAAGGACCTTGCGAATCAGGGATCGGCGTTCTTCAGCCTCGTCCGCCTGACGTCGCCCGAGCACAGCGGAGGAGGGGCGGCCTTCCTCAAGGAGACGGGCCAGGCGCTCAAGTTCGGGGGCTGGGACTCGAAGGAGACGACCCTCGGCGAGATGACGTGCGTCGTCTCCAAACCTCCAAAGGAACGCATCAAGATGGGAACGAACACCGGCTGCTCGCTCGAGGCCAAGAGCATGCTCGTCGGGTTCAACGCGAGCGGAGCCGTGGGCGACGTGAAGATCGAGAGCGTGAAGGCGCTCCTCGAGAAGGCGGTCAGCCGGCTGCCCTGAGCGTGCCCAAGGGAGCAGCCGTGGGCCTCAGGTACTCCTCCAGCTAGCCAGCGGCGATGCGTAGGACGCTGGTTCTGAACGTGGTCGGGCTTACTCCCGGCCTTCTCGGCGATAACACGCCGCACCTCGCCGCCCTCGCCCGCCGCGGCGGCTCGCGGCCGCTGCGCACCATCACTCCCGCCGTCACCTGCTCCGTGCAGTCGACGTTCCTGACCGGACTTCCCCCTTCCGGCCACGGATGCGTGGCGAACGGGTGGTACTTCCGCGATCTCGCCGAGGTCGCGTTCTGGAAGCAGTCGAACCACCTCGTGACGGGGGAGAGGGTCTGGGAAGCGGGGCGCAAGCGCAACGCATCGTTCACCTGCGCGAAGCTCTTCTGGTGGTACAACATGTACTCGTCGGCGGATGTGGCGGTGACGCCACGGCCCATGTATCCCGCCGACGGCCGCAAGCTCCCCGACATCCACACGCGTCCCGCCGGCCTGCGCGACGAGCTCCAGGCGCGGCTCGGCCAGTTCCCCCTGTTCCATTTCTGGGGGCCCACGGCCGACATCGTGTCGACGCGCTGGATCGCCGACTGCGCGAAGGATGTTTTCACGAAGTCGCGCTCGACGCTTACGCTCGTCTACCTGCCCCATCTCGACTACGACCTGCAGCGGCTGGGTCCCGACGACCCCCGGATCGCCGCCGACCTGCGCGCGGTGGACGCGGTCTGCGGGGAGCTCATCGACATGGCGGAGAAGGAGGGGGCCCGGGTGATCGTGCTCTCCGAGTACGGCATCACGCGCGTGACGGGGGCCATTCCGATCAACCGCGCGCTGCGCGAGGCCGGGCTCCTGACCGTGCGCGTGGAGCAGGGCCGCGAGCTGCTCGACGCGGGGGCCTCCTCCGCGTTCGCGGTAGCCGACCACCAGATCGCCCATGTCTACGTCGCGGATGGGGCGCGCATCGCCGAGGTCAAGGCGCTCCTCGAGCGCCTTCCCGGGGTCGAGCGCGTCCTCGACGACGAGGGCAAGCGCGTGGCCGGTCTCGATCACCCGCGGTCGGGCGAGCTGGTGGCGATCAGCCAGGCCGATCGCTGGTTCAGCTACTACTACTGGCGGGACGACGACAAGGCCCCTGACTTCGCGCGCACCGTCGACATCCACCGGAAGCCCGGCTATGACCCGGTGGAGCTGTTCCTCGACCCGGCGATCGCGTTTCCGAAGCTCCGCATCGGCGGAAAGCTCGCCCGGAAGGCGCTGGGTTTCCGCACGCTCATGGACGTGATCCCGCTGGATCCGAGCCTCGTCCGCGGCTCGCACGGCCGGCCTACCGACCACGACGAGGACGGGCCCTTGTTCCTGTCGAGCGAGCCGGCCCTGCTACCGGACGGGCCGGTCGCGGCCGTCGACGTGAAGCGCCTGATCCTCGACCACGTCTTCGGCCCTCAGGTCCCCCGAACGTAGCGCTGCCCGAGCAGGGTCAGCGGGAAGCCGAGCACGGCCAAGGCCGCCAGCATCGGTAGGCCCTGGGCGAGGATCAGCGCGGCGTCGACCAGGCAGATGCCGGCGATCAGACGGCCCACCAGACGGGGCAGCGCCGGGTTCCCGTGCTCCCGACGCGCCACGAGGGACAAGGCGACGATGTACAGCCAGACGAGGACCGCGCCGACTACGACCGCCCGCGTGAGCGATCCCGCGGTAAGCGCCGCCGTCGTGTAGAGCGCGGCGCGGCACGCGCCCATGACCACGACGCTCCACGGGTTCCCCTTATGCCAGGCGTCATAGACGACGATGAGGCCCGCGAGGACCAGGGCCGCGAGAAGGGGCGCGAACGGCGCGCGGGACACCACGTCCTCCCGAAGGGCGGCCGTCATCGCGACGACGAGCACGCCCGCGGCGAGCAAGCCGAAGCCACTGGCGAAGACCGCGCTGGCCGTCGCGCGGCCGGACGGAATGGGTCGTTCGGGACGCATCCGGGCGTCGAAGCCGCGGTCGAAGGCGTCGTTCAGGAACATCCCGCCCACGTAGAGAAGCGACCCCCCGAGGGCCAGGCCCAGGAGCAGCGGCGCCTGGAGCGCGCCGCCGGAGAGCGCGGCTCCGGCCAGGACGTTCGTCCAGACCGTGGGCAGGTTGGAGACCCGGCCCAGGTCGAGCAGCGTGCGCAGGGTCATGGGGCGAGGGCCGCCATCGCCCAACGCAGCTCGCGCGCCACGTCCTCCTCGACGGAGGCGCCGCGAAACTCCGCGGGGAGGACGTGCCACGTATAGGTCTCGACCTCCAGGTGCGGGGTCAGGGCTTCACGAGCCTGCTTCGCCAGCAACGTGCGCAAGAAGCCTTGCGTGTTCGTGAAGCGTCCGAGCTGCTCGCGGAAGAGCGGCACGTGGAAGTGGATGCGCCATTCGGCGTCGCCCTCGCTCGCGGGATCGGCGAGCGCCGGGGCAAGGTCGAGATAGCGCCGGAGCCCGTCCTCGGCTCGGGCCACGACCTGGTGCAGATAGACGTCCTCGGCGAAGGCACGGAGCGCCTCGCGGTTCTCGCGGGAGACCGGCGAGACCCGCAGGCCCGCGCTCACCTGGATCTTGTGGATGGCGATGCCGGCCGACGCCAGCCGTGCCGTCGCGTCGTCCGGATCCTCGAACTCCACGGCGGCGTGGCACGCGTCGAAGCAGAGACCCAGGTGACGACGAAGAGCCTCCTCGGCCGCGGCCGTCCCCAAGGCGCACTCGTGGGCGAAGGCCGCGAGCGGCTCACGAGCGAAGAGGCTCTCCTCGAAGAAGGCGACCGCCTCGGGCGTCGTCTCGAAAAGGCAGTGCGGCTCGGGCTCGAGGGCCAGCGTGATCGTCCGTCCCGTCTCGCGCTCGAGGCGCACCAGGTGGGCCGCATGGCTCAGGAGGCGTCGGGCGACGCCCTCGCGGGCGCCGGAAGGCGCGCCGCGCGGACGGAAGCACCCGGGCACGGTGGAGACGCTGCCGGTGAGGCCCGGGGGCAGGAGCTTCGCGAGGAGGAGAGCCAGGGCGTCGCTGTAGCGGAGCCGCTCGTCCTCGAGCCAGTCGGGTCGGTAGACCTGCTCCTTCACCGGCGTCCCATGGAACGGGCCGTAGGGAAAGCCGTTGATGGTGAACACGTACAGGCCGTGGTCCGAGAGGAAGCCGCGCAGCTCGTCCAGATTCCTCTCGTCTGCGAGGTCGCGCGCCGCCGCGCCGGAGAGGCGCAGGCCGACGCCGAAGGGTGCTTTCGGCGAGACCAGGGCCTTGACGCGGAGCACGGACGACTCGAGGTTAAGGCGCACCTCGGGCCACGTCTCGCCGGGGTGGATGTTGGTGCAGTAGCCGAGGTGGGCGGGCCGCGCGCCGCCGATGATCATCCCCGGGCGCGCTCTTCCAGCCAGGCGAGCGCGCGCAGCACGCGGGGCTCGTCCATCTCCGTGAGCTCGACGCCCTCGCCGACGTCGCGGAGAAGCGTGACGTGCAGCTCGCCGCCCAGGTGCTCGCGGAACTCCTCGAGCCCGCGGAGGACGGCGAGGCGCCCCGAGGGCTCGGCCTGGGCGAGGGCCTCGTGCCACGAGGGAAGCCCCAGGGCCTCGATCAAGCCCAGGATGCGTGGCAGATGAGCCTCGTCGAGGTGCCCCGCCTCCACCGAGTAGCGCGCGTCGAGGGCCATGCCGATGGCGACCGCCTCCCCGTGGCGCAGGGTGTGGCCGGAGAGCGTCTCCAGGCGGTGCGCCGCCCAGTGGCCGAAGTCGAGGGGCCGCGCGCTGCCTGTTTCGAAGGGATCGCCCGACGTCGCGATGTGGCGCAGGTGCAGCTCCGCGCAGCGACGGACCAGGGTCTCCACGGCCTCGCGGTCGAAGGCGCGCAGCCGCGCAGCACTCTTCTCGAGCCACGCGAAGAACCCGCGGTCGCGGATGAGCGCGATCTTCACGGCCTCGGCCATGCCCTCGACGCGGTCGCGGGGGGAAAGGGTCAGGAGGAAGTCGCTGTCGTTCAGCACGGCGAAGGGCGGGGCGAAGGTGCCGAAGAGGTTCTTGGCGCCGTGGCCGTTGACCCCGTTCTTCACCCCCACGCCGGAGTCGTTCTGGGCGAGAACGGTCGTGGGCACGCGCACCACCCGCAGACCCCGGTGGGTGGTGGCCGCGGCGTAGCCGGCCATGTCCAGCACCGCCCCCCCGCCCACGATCAGGACGAAGGAGTGGCGGTCGATCCGGAGCTGCTGGAACCGGGCCTGCAGGGACTCGACGAGC
>Ga0315912_10004499_pt1 | contig 13200 bp, 18 predicted proteins | sample VfabasoilMG_FD_204469 | JGI IMG/M metagenome (GOLD analysis project Ga0315912, IMG submission 204469) | Garden soil microbial communities collected in Santa Monica, California, United States - V. faba soil | ecosystem: Environmental > Terrestrial > Soil > Garden | place: USA: California... | reverse complement strand
GAGGTCACGGTCAGGTCGTTGATCCGGCGGCCGGGCACAGTGCCGGTAGCCCTGGACTACGACATGATGAAAACGGCGGCGGGATGGAAGGTCTACGACGTCAAGATCGAGGGCGTGAGCCTGATCACCACCTACCGCGAAACATTTGCAGGACTAGTCCGCGAGCGCGGGATGGATGGACTCATCAAGTCGCTCGCGGACAAGAACCGGCGGACCTGAGCGGTCCGCCGTCGTTCTTGAACAGCTGCGGCGCGACTAGGTCTTCGCGTCCTCTTTCATGCGCTCCTGCCAGTCGGCAAGCTGCTTCTCCGTCTCGTCCTTGGTGATGCCGTACGACTCCTGGATCCTGCCTGCCAGGTGGTCGCGCTTGCCGGCGATGACGTCGAGCTGGTCGTCGGTGAGCTTGCCCCACTGTTCCTTGACGTTGCCCTTGAATTGCTTCCAGTTGCCTTCGATGCGATCCCAGTTCATTTAGGTTTTCCTCGATTTGATGGTAGTTCGAACCGCCACTTTGCCCCGCGCGCCGGCTTGCATCTGTGCGCTCGCCAACAGAAGTATTCGGAGTGCAGGCCTAAGCTGCACGCTGGCTTCGTCAACAAAACACGGAGAATTCATGAAACTCTCGAAAACATCGCTGTCTCTGCTGCTGACAGGTTGCTTCATCGCAACGTCGGCTGTTGCGCAAATCAACGTCAGCATCAACCTCGCACCGCCCGCGCCGCAGTACGAAGTCGTGCCCGCCATGCAGCCTGGCTATGTCTGGGCGCCGGGATACTGGGGCTGGAGCGGCGAGCGTCACGTCTGGATCCGCGGCCGGCCGATCGCGCAGCGCGACGGCTATCGCTGGGCGCCGGACCGCTGGGATCATCGTGACCAGGGCTACTACCGCACCGCGGGTCACTGGGAACGCGACGAAAAGCACGACAACGGCAAGCACAAGGGCTGGGACAAGGGCAAAGGCAAAGGCGGGCACGGCAAGGGCGAACACGACAAGGGTTAGCGCCCTTCTGCGTCGTCCTTCAGTGGCTTGATTTTCGTGAAGTCGATCTGCCGGTCGACGTCCCGGCTCTGCCGGTACAGAACGCGCATGGCCAGCAGATAGCCGGCCACGACGGCGACTGCACCGGCCAGGAAAATCCAGAGGGTGCCGTTCACGGAACCTATTTGTTCTGCTCGCGCGCCTCGTTCTTGATCGCCTTGCCGCCCTGCTCGATGTCCTTGCCGGCGCCTTCGACGGTATTGCAGCCTGCAAGCGCGCCAAGGAAGCTGGCGAAGAACAGCGCCGCCAGAAGCGGCGAGAGAATGCGTTTAATCATGGGGAATCTCCTGTTGTGGAGCGCCCACGATAGAGCGGCCGGATTCGCCGGTCTGTGCGACGGCGCACCTACCTCGGAATTGTTCGTTGCCGCACAGACGCGGGATGCGGCACAGCCGAGCATGCCCGCATGAACCTACACAACAGACTTGGTGTCGCATTCTTCGCGTTGGCTGCGTTCCTGCCGCTGACACTCCCCTCCTTCACCGCGCAGGCACAACAGTCGCAAAACTCGGCGCCGAGGATCGACGGCTTCGACGTCCAGCCGGCCGCTAAACCGGTCGCGGGCAGCGAACTCGTGTTCACGCTGTATGGAAGCCCCGCGGGCACGGCAAGCGTGCGCATCGGCGGCGCCACCGGCAGCCTGATACTGGAAGAAGTTGAGGCAGGGGTCTACGAAGGCATCTACACCATCACCCGGCGGGACAAGATTACCAAGGACAGTACCGCCACGGCCAACCTGCGCCTCGGCAACCAGGTCGCCAGCAGCGTCCTCGATGAATCCCTCGTGAAGGGCGCCGCCTTCCGCTGGCCGGGTGGCTCGGCAGCTGCGAACAGCGTGCCGAAAATCGACCGCTTCAACGTGGATGCGCCCGCCCGCCTCACTCCGGGCTCGGAGCTCATCTTCACGCTCGCTGGCAGCCCCCAGGGCAGCGCCAGCGTCAGGATCAATGGCGTGCGCGGCAAGGTATCCCTCCCGGAAATCAGGACCGGCGTCTATGAAGGCGCCTATGTCGTCAGGAACCGCGACAAGATCGCGGCCAATTCAGTGGTGACCGGAAACCTCCGCGTCGGCAATCAGGAGCACAGCCAGGTTCTCGGCCAAACCCTGGTGGACGGCTCCTCGGCGCGGCCGCGCGTAAGCACGCGCCCAGCGGCGGCGCCGGTTGCGCGCGCCGTCTGCCCCAATTGCGGCGTCGTCGAAGCCATCAACGTCATCGAAGTGAAGGGCGACGGCAGCTATATCGGCATGATCGGCGGCGGCGTGGTCGGCGCCCTGCTCGGCAGCCAGGTCGGCCACGGCACCGGCACCACGGTAGCCGAAGTCGCCGGCGCCGCAGGCGGCGCCTGGGCCGGCAACGAAATCGAGAAACGCATCAAGACCAGCAAGCACTACGACGTGGTGGTGCGCCTGGAAAACGGCAGCGCGCAGACGGTTTCCTATGCCACCCAACCGACGCTCGGCATCGGCACCCGCGTCCGGGTGGAAAACGGCGTACTGGTCGCTAGCTGAGGCTTTTGTACGCTACCGTACAGACGGGCATTCGGAAGAGGTAGATGATGGTTTCGGGTGTCTGGGTTCGCCCTCCTCCCTTTGGCGATCCGCTCTCCCTGATAGACACCTGATGTACCGAGGCCTGGCGACGGCGAACCCGTTCCGGGCCTCTTCCTTATTCAGTTGCTGACTAGCGGGGTTTGGGCGCCGGCAGCCTGAACGGCCACGCCGGCGCGACAGGCTTCTTGTCCTGCTTGGGTTTCTTCTTCTCGCGATTGCTTCTGAGCTGACCCTTGGCCACCTACGGTTTCCTGGACAGGGCGCCGAAGGCCACCACGCAGATCCCGCCGACGACGAGCACCCAGCCCAGGATCGCCGGCACCGCCAGGGTATGCGACTCCTCGGCGACCGCCTTGAGCGAGCCGATCTGGAGCACGGTCTCTTTGGTGGTGTAGGTGTAGTTGTAGCCGAGCGAGATTCCGCCCAGCACGATCATGATGATTCCGGTAACGAGGAAGTTTTTCATGCATCACGATAGCTCGAACCAGGTGCCCGCATCTGTACGACAGCGCACAGATCAATGCAGTTCGCAGGACAACAATCGATCGGGTCTCAAGGAGATGTCATGAAACCGTTCAAAAGCACCATCGCGGCGATTTCGGTCGGCTTGTCTGTGGCTGCCCTCGGCGGCTGCGAAACCACCACCTCGGGCGGCGCAGTAGGCGCGGACCGCTCGCAACTGATGCTGGTGTCGTCGGCGCAACTCGACCAGATGGCCGCGCAAAGCTATGCCAAGCTGCTATCGGACGCGTCCGGCAAAGGCGTGCTGAACCGGGACCAGGCCATGCTGCAGCGCGTGCGCGCGATCGCCGGCCGCCTGGAAGCGCAGACGGGTGTTTTCCGCGCGGACGCACCAGTCTGGAAATGGGAGGTCAATACCATCGCCAGCAACCAGCTGAACGCATTCTGCATGCCCGGCGGCAGGATCATGGTCTATTCCGGGCTGATCACGCAGCTGCAGCTCAGTGACGACGAGATCGCCATCGTGCTGGGGCACGAGATCGCGCACGCCCTGCGCGAGCATTCGCGCGCGCAGGTCTCGCAGGCGATCGCCGCGCAGACCACCATTGGCCTCGGTGCTGCCCTGCTGGGTCTCGGTGAAGGCTCGGCCAGCGTCGCGAACGCGGGTTACGAGGCATTGATCGCGACGCGCTTCAGCCGCGGCGATGAAACGGAAGCCGACCGCATCGGCCTGGAACTCACGGCGCGCGCCGGCTACGACCCGCGCGCCGGTATCTCGTTGTGGCAGAAGATGGCCAGCGCCAGCCAGGGCGGCCGGCCGCCCGAGTTTCTCAGCTCGCACCCGGCTGACGCCAGCCGCGTGCAGCAGATCCAGGCGCTGCTGCCGACCGTGCTGCCGCTGTACGCTGCCGCGCGGCGCTAGCCTGCATCGTTTTGAACAAGGGCACTGGCGCGCACGCCCGCTATGTGGCCATTCGCACAGACGGCGTGCCTGAAAAAGCCCATTGTTCGGGTCGGCCTCCTTGGAGGCGCTGTTGCCCCTTTGACTGCCGAGGCCGGAAATTCGATGTCCACACCAGAAGCCAGCGTAACCGAACTGTTGCGCGAGAAAGCCCTGCTGAAGACGGGCGCCCTGCAGTACGCGATCCTGACCAGCGCCAACTTCTCGATCATCGCCACCGACGAGAAGGGCATCATCCAGCTGTTTAACGTCGGCGCCGAGCGCATGCTTGGCTACACCGCAGCCGAAGTGGTGAACCGGATCAGCCCGAGCGACATCCACGACCCCTTGGAGGTCGCGGCGCGCGCCCAGGCCCTGAGCCTCGAGCTTGGCACCCCGATCGCGCCGGGCTTCGAGGCGCTGGCCTACAAGGCTTCGCGCGGCATCGAAGACACCTACGAGCTGACCTATATCTGCAAGGACGGCGGCCGTTTCCCGGCGGTGGTGTCGATCACGGGCCTGCGCGACGACTACGGCGCAATCATCGGTTACCTGCTGATCGGCAGCGACAATTCGGTGCGCAAGCGCGTCGAGTCGAAACTGAACGAGGCCATGGCGGCCGCGGAAACGGCCAACCGCGCAAAAACCGATTTCCTCTCCGGCATGAGCCACGAGCTGCGCACGCCGCTGAACGCCATCCTCGGCTTCGCCCAGCTCATGGAAACCGGCGCGCCGGCACCCACCGTGTCGCAGAAGCGCAATCTCGACCAGATCCAGAAGGCGGGCTGGTACCTGCTGGAGCTGATCAACGAAATCCTCGACCTCGCGCTGATCGAGTCGGGCAAGCTGACGCTGTCCACGGAACCGGTCTCGCTGGTCGAGGTCATTCTCGAGTGCCGGGCGATGATCGAGCCGCAGGCACAGAAGCGCGGCATCGGCATGACATTTCCACGCTTCGACACCTCGCCCTTCATCAAGGCGGACCGCACCAGGGTCAAGCAGGTGTTGATCAACCTTCTCTTCAATGCCATCAAATACAACAGGCCCGGCGGCACGGTCGACGTGGAATGCATCCTCAAGGCGCCGGGGGTGATCCGGATCAGCATCCGGGATACGGGCGCGGGATTGTCGTCCGAGCAGGTGGCGCAGCTGTTCCAGCCGTTCAACCGCCTCGGCAAGGAAGCCAGCGCCGAGGAAGGCACGGGTATCGGCCTGGTCGTGAGCAAGCGGCTGGTGGATCTGATGGGCGGCGTCATCGGCGCCGACAGCACCGTCGGCGAGGGAAGCGTGTTCTGGATCGAACTGGGCCTGACGACGGCGCCCCAGTTCGCGGTCCTCGAGGGAGAGCGCGAGGCGCTGGCCCGGCCGCAGGTCGCGGACGGCACCCCGCTGCGTACCCTGCTGTACGTCGAAGACAACCCGGCCAACCTGGAGCTGGTCGAGCAGCTGATCGCGCGCAGGCCGGACCTGCGCCTGCTAAGTGCGGCGGACGGCGCGCTCGGCATCGAATTCGCGCGCGCCTACCTGCCGGAGATGATCCTCATGGACATCAACCTGCCCGGCATCAGCGGCATCGAAGCCATGAAGATCCTGCGCGCCGATCCCGCCACGGCGCACATCCCGATCGTCGCGCTGAGCGCCAATGCGGTCCCGCGCGACATCGAGAAGGGCCTGGAAGCGGGATTCTTCAACTACCTGACCAAACCCATCAAGGTGAACGAGTTCATGGAGGCGCTGGACCAGGCGCTCGAATCCTCGCCATCCGCAGCAGGCAGGCCCGCGACAAAGGAGCAAGCATGAAGATCGACGAAAGCGAAATCCTGCAGGCGACCATCCTCATCGTCGACGACCAGGAGAGCAACATCACCCTGCTCGGCGAGATGCTGCGCCAGGACAATTACTCCAGCATCACTTCGACGATGAATTCGCGAGAGGTCTGCGCGCTGCACCGCAAGAACCGCTATGACCTGATCCTGCTCGACCTTCAGATGCCCGACATGGACGGCTTCCAGGTGATCGAAGCGCTCAAGACCAACGAGGCGGACGCCTACCTTCCCGTCCTCGTGCTCACCGCGCAGCCCGGCCACAAACTGCGCGCATTGCAGGCAGGTGCGAAGGACTTCCTCAGCAAACCTCTCGACCTTGTTGAGGTCAAGGCGCGCGTCCGCAACCTGCTGGAAGTGCGGCTGCTGTACAAGAAACTCGAGAATCACAGCAAGTTGCTGGAGCAAACGGTGCAGGAACGGACCTCCGAACTTCGCGAAAGCGAGGCCCGCTTTCGCAGCCTGACCGAGCTGGCCTCCGACTGGTACTGGGAACAGGACGAACGCGCCAACTTCACCAGAGTTTCTGGACCAGTACTGGAGATGCTCGGCATCCGGGTGGCCCCGCTGAAGGGCGACGCTGAACCTGCTGTGGCGGAAGGGTGGAACGAAGTGGAACGCAAGCAACTTCAGGCAACCATTGCCGCTCGACAACCGTTCCTCGACTTCATCATGAACCGGGTCAATACCGACGGCTCGAAGCAGCAGTTCCGGGTGAGCGGCGAGCCTATGTTCAACCGGTCCAGCCGCTTCATCGGCTATCGCGGGATTGGCGTGGAAATCAGCCCCAGGCCGTAGCGCCATGATCCCGGCAGCGGCAATGAACGCACCCCACAGCCCGAACCAGAACCACCTGCTCGCCGCGCTGCCCGCGGCCGAGTTCGAGCGCCTCGCGCCGCACCTGGAGCTGGCGACCATGCCGCTCGGGTTGATTCTCTACGAACCCGGCAGCCAGATGCAGCATGCCTATTTCCCCACCACCTCCATCGTCTCGCTCCACTATGTCATGGAGAGCGGCGCGTCGGCCGAAACTGCCGGCGTCGGCAACGAAGGCGTGGTGGGCATTTCGCTGTTCATGGGCGGCAATACCACGCCGAGCTCGGCGGTCGTGCAGACCGCGGGGCACGCCTACCGTCTCGAGAGCCGCCTGCTGAAGCAGGAATTCGGCCGCGCCGGCCTGCTGCACGGCCTGCTGCTGCGCTACACGCAGGCGCTGATCACCCAGATGTTCCAGACCGCGGCCTGCAACCGGCATCATTCGGTGGAACAGCAGCTGTGCCGCTGGCTGCTGCTGACGCTGGACCGGATTCCGGGGCGCGAACTGGTCATGACGCAGGAACTGGTGGCCAGCATGCTCGGCGTGCGCCGCGAAGGCATCACGCAGGCCGCCGGGAAGCTGCAGCAAGCCGGCCACATTCGATACCGCCGCGGCCACATATCGGTGCTCGACCGCTCCGGACTCGAGCACCTCGCCTGCGAGTGCTACTCGGTGGTGAAGAAAGAACTGGGACGCCTGCTATCCGACGTTCGGCACCGGCAGAGCGTCCCCGCCCCGGTCAGATAGGGCGCCGCCCGCTGATCACGCGGAGCAGAACGACCACCACTGCGATCACCAGCAGCACGTGGATGAAGCCCCCCATCGTGAAGGACGACACGAGGCCCAGGGCCCACAGGATGAGAAGAATGACGGCGACGGTGTAGAGCATGATGAATCTCCTTGGTTGATGGCTTCCATCATCCGCTGACCCCCTGAACTGTTCCGTGCGCCGGCCGACATAGGCGCGCTTTCTTTTAATTCACTCTATGTGTGCTGCCACGCAGATTGCGGCGCCGCCGCGGCGCATGCTGCCGTTCGACATCCCTCACAACCACCGGAAAAAATCATGACCACTTCATACAGCAGGAAACAACTCACCCTCGCCGTGGCTTGCGCCCTGGCGCTGGGCTTCACGGCGAGCTCCGCGCAGGCGCAGAATTTCGGCCCCAACGACTCCAGGGAACTCTGGACGACCGTGCCCCAGCAGGTGTGGAAGAACGGCTTCGGCGAATGCTGGCACAGCGCCTTCGGCCCGCCCCCGGGCTACAACGAATGCAATCCGGCCCCGGTCGCGCAGTACGTCGCGCCCGCCCCGGCCCCGATCGTCGTCGCCGCGGCCCCGCCGCAGCCGGTGTACGAGCGCGTGACCCTGGACGCCAACGTCCTCTTCGACTTCGACAAGTCGGTGCTGCGCCCGGAAGGACGCGCCACGCTGGACGCCTTCGCGGAAAACCTGAAGACCCTCAATGCCGCGGAAATCTCGGCCGTCGGCTTTGCCGACCGCTTCGGCACCGACGGCTACAACCAGGCCCTCTCCGAGCGCCGCGTGGCGACGGTGAAGGCCTACCTGGTGGCCAAGGGCATCGAGCCGAAATGGGGCGTGCACAGTTCCGCCAAGGGCGAATCGCAGCCGACCACGAACGCGGGCGACTGCAAAGGCGCCACGCCCAACGCGAGCAACATCGCCTGCCTGCAGCCGGACCGCCATGTCTCGGTGGAAATCACCGGCAACCGGCTGAAGAAATAGCCATGGAAACGCAAACCAGCAAGTCTCCCCATCCCCTGATGTGGGCCGCCGGCATCGCGCTGATCGTGTTCTGCAGCGCCGGCGTCGGTGCCCTCATGGGGTGGATTCCGACCTCCAGCGGCAAGACGGAAGAGTCCCTCGTCACGCAAAGCAGCAAGCCCGCCGCTGCGGTTGCCCATCGCGTGCCCGCAGCTGCACCGGTTGCGGTCGCGGCGAAATGCGCGGACTGCGGCGTGGTCCAGTCGGTGCATGAGATCGAAGCCAAGGGCGAAGGTTCGGGCCTGGGCGCAGCCGGCGGTGCGGTCGTCGGCGGCGTGCTCGGCCACCAGGTTGGCGACGGCAATACCAACAAGGTCATGACCGTGGTCGGCGCGGTCGGCGGCGCGGTTGCCGGCAATGAAATAGAGAAGCGCGTCAAGACAAGCAAGAGCTACGAAGTCACCGTGCGCTTCGACGACGGCAGCAGCCGCGTGATCACCGAGGCCAGCGTGCCGACGTGGCGCGCCGGCGACAAGGTCCGGGTGGTCAACGGCGTCATTCAATCGAACGCCTGACTGGTTGAGTCAGGAAATGCAGGCTAACGCAGTCCCTAAAAAGGCAGTCCAATGAAAACGATCCATAAATTGGCCATTAGTGCAGTTGCCGCAACGATGCTGCTCGGTTGCAGCGGCATGTCCAGCCGCGACCAGAGCACCGCCATCGGTGCGGGCGTCGGCGCGGTCGGCGGTGCGGTCCTCACGGGCGGCAGCGCGGTCGGCACGATCGGCGGCGCCGCGGTCGGCGGCCTCATCGGCAATCAGGTCGGCAAGTAGCCGGATGGCCGGCAGTACGCCGGCCAGGAAGTACCGGCCCGGAGGCGGCAACGCCTGCCGGGCTTTTCTTTGCCCCGCGCTAGCCGTCGTGCATGTCCCGCACGACCTGGTAACACTGGCAGGCCGCGGCCTCCAGGCCTTTGCGGTCGAGCACGATGATGTCGCCGCGGCTGTAGCGGATCAGCCCGCTTTCCTGCAGCGCCTGGGCAGCCTTGGTGACGCCGACCCGCCGCACCCCCAGCATGTGCCCGAGGAACTCGTGCGTCATGCGAAATCGATCCGCTTTCACGCGGTCGTGGGTCATCAGCAGCCAGCGCGCGAGCCGCTGCTCCACGACGTGAAAGCGGTTGCACGCGGCGGTCTGCGAGATCTGCGCCATCAGCGTGTAGGTGTAGCTGTACAACTCCTTCTGCAGCGGCGGGCTGAGCGCGAACTCCTTCCGAAAGGGCGCCGCAGCCATCCGCATCGCCGCCCCACCCCCCTGCACCAGCGCCCGCACCGCCGATTGTGCGTGTCCCAGCACCAACGGAATGCCGACCATGCCTTCGCGGCCGATCAGGCCCACCTCCAGCGCCAGGTGGCCGTCCGCCAGCGTGAGCAGCGACACCAGCGCGTCGTTCGGAAAGTAGACATGGCGAATCGTGTCGCCGGGCTCGTAGAGGACCTCGCCGAAACTCAGTTCGACAGGTTCGAGGGCGGCATGCAGTCGCTGGTACGCCTTGCGGGGTACTGCGGCAAGCAGGCTGTTTTCGATCACTTGCGAATCTAGGCGGATGCCCCTGCCTGCGTATGTGCGCCACCGCACGGAGCAGGGCGATACAGACGCATTCCTATGCTCGCCAGCGTACAGACCGCGCCGCAGTGCCGGCCGAAAATCCCGGTCCTCCCTTTCGAACGGATTCCGACATCATGCGCAGCTACCGAACACTACTTGCCCTGGGCACGCTCTGCGTTCTGGCTGCAGGCTGCGGCAATCCGCAGGCCGAGGCACCCAAGGCCGTCGCGAGCACCACGGTGGGCACGGAGATCGACGACACCGTCCTCACCACCAAGGTGAAATCCGCCCTGTTTGCGGATCCCGACATCAAGAGCTTCGATCTCAAGGTCGAAACCCGCAAAGGCGTCGTCCAGCTCAGCGGCTTCGTCGACAACCAGGCGCAGGTCAATCGCGCACTCGCCGCGAGCGCTGCTGTAGAGGGCGTCAAGAGCGTCGAGAACAACGTCACCCTGAAAACCGGCAGCACGACCATTGGTAAGGCCGTAGATGACGGCATCATCACCGGCAGGGTCAAGTCGGCGCTGCTGGCCGACCCGGCCATCAAAAGCCTGGACATCGCCGTCGTGACCCGCAAAGGCGAGGTCCAGTTGAGCGGCTTCGTCGACAGTCTGGCGCAAATAGATCAGGCGGTCGCCCTCGCCCGCAATGTCGATGGCGTGACGGGTGTCGGCAATGAAATGAGCGTCAAGAAGTAGGACGCGCGTGCACTTCGCGGCCGGCCTGCTGTCGGCCTTTGCAATGGTGGCCGCGCTGTACCTGGCGCGCGGCTTTTTCGTCCCGCTGCTGATCGGCATCCTGGCGAGCTACACCCTGTACCCTCTGGTGGACTGGCTGTCGGCCTGCCGCATACCGCGCGGCATCGGCGCGGCGCTGGTGCTGGCGCTGGTCGTGGGAGGGTTTTCCTGGATCGCCTTTTCGCTCAGCGACGAGACCGTCGCGGTGATCGAGAAGCTGCCTGAGGCGGCGCGCAAGCTGCGCCGGGAGCTCAGCGCCTCGCGTATGGGCTCCGCGACCACGCTGCAGAACATGCAGGAAACCGCTCGCGAACTGGAAGGAGCCGCAGCCGATGCCGGCGACAAGACCAAACCTCGCACCGCCGCGCCCCCGCCACCCGCCCCGACCTGGCTGCGGGACTACGCGTTCTCGCAGTACACGCTGGTTGCCACGGTGGCGGCGCAGACCCCGATCGTTCTGCTGCTGACCTATTTTCTGCTTGCTTCAGGCGGGCACTTCCGGGGCAAGCTGCTGGGACTGGTCGGGCCCTCGCGCGAGCGCAGGAAGGAAACACTGCAGATCCTCGACGAGATCGACGCGCAGGTGCAGCGATACCTGCTCGCCTCGCTAGCCTCCAACGCGCTGCTCGCGGTCGCCACCTGGCTGGCATTTCTTGCGCTCGGCCTGGAGCAGGCCGGCGCCTGGGGCGCCGCGGCGGGCGTGCTGCACTTCGTCCCCTACCTGGGCCCGGCCCTGACCGCGCTGGGCAGCGGCGTGGCCGCGCTGCTGCAGACGGGGTCGCTGCTCTACGCGCTCACCGTGGCGGGCGCATCGGTGCTGATCGCGGGTGCGGTGGGCTTCGTCTTCATGACCTGGCTGCAAAGCCGCTTCGCGCGCGTAAATGCCGCGGTGCTGTTCATTGCTTTGCTGTTCTTCGGCTGGCTGTGGGGCGTATGGGGACTATTGCTGGGCGCGCCGATCGTGGCGATCGTCAAGGCGGTGTTCGACCGCATCGACGCCCTCAAGCCCGCGGGCGAACTTCTCGGGCGCTAAGCGCGCCAACGAACGGATTTCTCCCTTCGCGGCGCGTAACTTGGATTCACGAATCGTAAAGCGCGGCCACGATTCCGCTGGCAACGAATTCGACGGCATGCGCACTTATCGTTACTCACTTGAAGGATTTCCCATGAAACCAGTAATCAAAAGCGCGCTTTCACTGGCCGTGATCGCGTTGTTCTCCGCAGGCTGCAGTTCCAATCCGCCGGCTTCGCAGCCGATCAGCTACGTCGGTCCTGCCGGCCCGACCGGCGCGACCGGCGCCACGGGTGCGCAAGGCGCGACCGGCATGACCGGTGCGCAAGGCGCGCCGCTGGCCGGGCCGCAAGGCGCGACCGGATACACGGGCGCTCAAGGCGTGCAAGGACCGACCGGCGCTGACGGCCCCATGGGCCAGATGGTGGTGGGCCGCGCGGGCCCGACCGGCGCGACCGGTGCGACCGGCGCGCAAGGCATGACCGGCGCGACGGGTGCGCAAGGCGCCAGCATCGCCGGCCCTGCCGGTCCGACGGGCGCGACCGGCGCCGCGGGCATGCAAGGCGTGGTGGGCAGCACGGGTGCCGCAGGCCCGACGCGCGAAGGTCCGACCGGACCGGCGGGCGCCACGGGTGCGACCGGCGCAACCGGCTCGACCGGCTTCGTGGGTTCGCGCGGCAACACCGAGATGGCGGGCGTGGCCGGACCGGCCGGACGTACCGGCGCGACCGGTGCGCAAGGCGCGGTAGGCGCGACGGGGCAACAAGGCCCGGGCGGCATCGCCGGCACTACGGGGACCTGGTCGCCGTACCGCGACATCTGGTTCGATGCCAACCGGTCGGAACTGCGCGCTTCGGAATACAGCAAGGTGTCCGACATCGTGAACTACCTGAACCAGAATCCGAACGCCACCGTCGCCATTGACGGTACCAGCGACCGCGCCGCCAGCGTGCGCAACGCGCTGCTGCAGGCGGGCGTGCCGGCGTACAAGATCCAGTACGGCACTTTCGGCGACCCCAAGCTGCAGCGTGACCGCCAGGTGCAGGTGCTGGTGAGCAGTCTCTAAGCAGTTCGTTCCAGCAGGCAGTACCGGGCCCGGCAGCGACGCTTTCGCTCCGGGCCGTTTTACGTGCACTGGGTGTGCCAGCCAACAGACCGTCGCCCGCGTTGAGCGGATAGTCTGGACATGAAATCCACCCTGCTCGCCGCCGCGCTCGCACTCTGCGCCGCCAACGTTTCCGCCCAGGCGATTTACACGTCGGTCAGTCTCGACGGCCACAAGACTTTCAGCGATCGCGCCGAAACCAACCCGGATCCCGTCGCGGAAATTACCGAGGCACCGAAGCCGGCGCGCAGATGGCCTTTCGTTTCCTCGCGACTTTCCGCCTCCGTCAACGCCCACGAAGCGGAGCGCCGGCTCGCACAGACCAAGCGGACCCGCAAGCAGGGCCTGACACCCCTGCCCGGCGAGAGCGTCCCTGTTC
>Ga0315912_10004498_pt1 | contig 13205 bp, 18 predicted proteins | sample VfabasoilMG_FD_204469 | JGI IMG/M metagenome (GOLD analysis project Ga0315912, IMG submission 204469) | Garden soil microbial communities collected in Santa Monica, California, United States - V. faba soil | ecosystem: Environmental > Terrestrial > Soil > Garden | place: USA: California... | reverse complement strand
CGTGCCTGAATGGGAACGCATGGTGCCACAAACCATCATTCTCGATATTGAGATTAGCTATGATTTAAGCAAATCGTGCAAAAGCGACAATATCGCCGACACCATAGATTATAGTGTTGTCGTCAGCCGTATTCGCGAAACTTTAGCTGATAACAGCTTCAAATTGGTTGAAGCACTTGCAGAGCATGTTTGCCAGCTTCTTTTTAAAGAATTTAAAGCGAAAAATATAAAATTAAAAGTCTCCAAACCAGCGATATTGCCAGGGTTGAAAGCGCTGGGAGTGGTGATTGAAAGAAGTGGCAATTAAAAAGATTGCCAATAGCCGAGAGCGCTTAATTCTTACGTGCGCGCGCATTCATTGCCAAAATAACTACCTTCTAAGGCAAGCCACATAAGCCTTTCAGAGCAGTTACTTTTACAATGAATTATCCGCGTGGATGATGTACGCTATGTAATTGCTTCAACCGTTCTCGTGCCACATGCGTATAAATCTGCGTTGTTGAGATATCCGAATGTCCCAATAACATCTGCACCACACGTAAATCTGCGCCATGATTGAGCAGATGTGTGGCAAACGCATGGCGTAGCACATGCGGGCTCATATGCTTATGTATGCCAGCTTGTAGCGCATAACGTTTGATTAAATACCAAAAAGCCTGCCGTGTCATTGCCTCTGCCCGTGCCGTGACGAACAGCGCATCACTCAAACGTTTTTGCAAAATTTCGGGACGCGATTCTTTGAGGTATTTAGTAATCCATTCGGCCGCTTCTTCGCCCATGGGCACCAGCCTTGTTTTGCTTCCCTTGCCTGTCACACGTACCACGCCATCTTGCGTACTGACTTCGTTCACTTTAACTGTCACCAACTCGGAGACACGTAAGCCGCTGGCGTACAAAAGCTCCAACATTGCCCTATCCCGCAAACCAATAGCAGAGCCGATATCAGGAGCATTCAATAGATCCTCCACCTCTTGCTCGTTCAAACTTTTTGGCAAGCTGCGTGGCAGCTTGGGCGATTCGATTTGTAGAGTAGGATCGGTTTGAATCAAGTTCTCACGCAGACAATAGCGATAAAAACGGCGCATGCTGGCGATTAAACGCCCGATACTGCGCGGCTTGCTTTGTGGAAATTTAACTGCGAGATATTGCTGAATATCGGCTGAATTCGCCAGCATGATTTGTTTATGTTGCTTAGCAAGCCACGTTGCAAACTGGCTTAAATCAGCACGGTAACTTTCGAGGGTATTTTTAGATAAGCCATCTTCCAGCCATAGGTGATCGATAAAGGTATCGAGCTGGCTCAAATCTACTTCGCTCACACTTTGACGCCCTCGTGCTTAAGTAACCATTTTTTGATTTTTAAGCCATTTGGATCGCCTTGCATAAAACCACCCAAGCCATTTTTGGCAACTACGCGATGACATGGAATAACAAGCGGCAAATTGTTCGCACCACAAGCGTTTGCTACTGCGCGCGGTCCAGAGCCAATTTGATGCGCAATTTCGCCATAAGTGAGCACTTGCCCACGCGGGATAGCGCTTATAGCCTGCCATACACGACGCTGAAATGGGGTGCCTTTGTAAATCAGAGGTAAGTTGAATTCGTTATGTGCATCTGCAAAATAAGCCTCTATTTGCTTGGCAACACGGTTAACTATCTTATCTTCCGATGGCTTAATTTTATGTTTTGCTGACAACAACTCAATAGCCACCTGCATGCCTTGTATTGAAATGCCCACAGCGCCGAACGGCGCTTTGATTACAGCATCAAACTGAAGCGGATGCTTATTTTTGTTTTGCATACGCTAATTTAACTTAATCGTATAATTCAAAGCAATAAAAAACCCCAAAATAACGAGATGTATTTTGGGGTTGTTTGATATAAGCAAAAAACTAATTTGCTTCAGCTTCTTCCGGCGCCATGATTTCTTTTTCACGTGCGACTAGTTTTTCTTTAATACGCGCAGACTTGCCTGAACGTTCACGTAAATAGTAAAGTTTTGCACGACGCACATCACCACGACGCTTTAATTCGATGCTAGCGATAAGTGGTGAATAAGTTTGAAACGTACGCTCTACACCTTCGCCAGATGAGATTTTGCGCACAATGAATGATGAATTAAGACCACGGTTACGTTTTGAGATAACAACGCCTTCGTACGCTTGCACCCGTTTACGATTACCCTCAACCACGTTCACACCCACAACAACAGTGTCGCCAGGCGAGAATTCAGGAATCTTTTTGCCTAAACGGGCAATCTCTTCCTGTTCTAACACTTTAATAATATCTGCCATTTTATTTATCCCTTGCGGGTTCCTTTTAAATTATGAATCAGCTTGTTCCTGCTCGATTTCTTTAAGCAGCCGAGCTTCATCTTTCGTCAACGACCTTACGGCCAATAAATCCGGGCGTTTCGCCCTTGTTAAAGCAAGCGATTGTTTCAATCGCCATTCTTTAATCTTTGCATGGTTGCCTGATAATAAAACTTCGGGCACCTTTATATCCTTATACACTTCTGGTCGCGTATAGTGAGGGCAGTCCAGCAAACCATCCACAAAGGAATCCTCTGCTGCTGAATCTGCATCGCCTAATGCATCTGGCAATTGCCTGATAAGCGTATCCATTAACGCCATGGCAGGCAACTCTCCGCCACTCAATACATAATCGCCAATCGAGATTTCTTCATCCACCAGTGCATCTAACAGGCGCTGATCAACACCTTCATATCGACTTGCCAACAATATCAAATTTTTTTGTTGGCTAAGTTCCATTACCTTTTGATGCGTTAATAGCTTTCCGCTGGGCGAAAGGTGAATCACCTTTACTCCTATCCCTGCATTCTGTTTAATCGCGTTAATCGCTTTTTCAAGCGGCTCAATCAACATCACCATGCCAGGACCACCACCGTATGGTCTATCATCTACAGTTTTGTGATTATCCGTGGTGAAATCTCGCGGATTCCAGCACTTTAAATCATATAACTTATTCTCAAAGGCGCGCGCTGTAATGCCATATTTTGTGAGCGCCTCGAACATTTCCGGGAACAAGGTGATGACATCGAATTGCATCAAAAATCCTCTTCCCAATCCACCAGCATCGTTTGGTTTTCCAAACTCACATCTAATATCGTTTGTGCGGTGAAAGGAATTAATCTTTCACGCTGTTCACCCTGGTCCTGCACTACAATTACATCATTTGCGCCAGTTTCAAACACATCTGTTATTTTGCCAAAATCCACACCATGGCTGTTTTTGACATTGAGCCCGATCAAATCAGACCAGTAATATTCATCTTTTTCTAACTTTGGTAGCGAGGCTCTGGGAACCGCTATTTGCTTGCCTTTACATGCGTGCGCCAAATCTCGGTCATCGACACCTTGCAACTTTACCAGCAGCACATCATTATGGATTTTAGCAGATTCTACTTTTAACGCTTTCCAATCTACATCCTTACCAATCCACCAGGTCTTATAATTCAATAGCCCGTCAAACGCTTCGGTATCCGGAATAACTTTTAGCCATCCATAAACACCATAGGGCGCAACAACGCGCCCCATTATTACTAAATCATTCGCCTTATTCGGCAGCTGGTGCTTCGGTTGATTCAGCTGGAGCTTCCTCTGCTGCTGCTTCAGCTGGCGCAGCTTCTTCCGTAGGCGCTTCTTCTACTGCAGGGGCCTCTGCCTCAGCGGCTTTAGCAGCTTCTGCATCTGCAGCAGCCTTAGCATCAGCTTCAGCTTTTGCTGCATCTGCGGCAGCTTTTACTTTCGCAGCTTCAGCAGCGACGGCTTTTGCTTTTGCAGCGGCCGCTTTTTCAGCATCTTTTGCTTTTGATGCAAGCATCGCTTCCGGACCCTTTGCATGCATTTTTACTAGGCGGGCTACCGTATCAGAAAGCTGAGCGCCATTACTGGTCCAATGACTTACACGAGCTTCGTCTACACGCAAACCTTCAACGCCAGTAGCCGCAGACGGGTTATAAAAACCAACGCGCTCAATAAAGCGACCATCACGGCGATTACGTGAATCTGCAACCACCAAATTGAAGAATGGGTTCTTTTTAGAACCGCCACGTGATAAACGAATAACAACCATAATCTATTCTCTTAAATAATATTCTGCAGAAAGGCGCGGATTATACGTTATTTTCTGGTTAATTGGCAATCTTAATTAACAGAGTTTTTAGTAATTCAATAAAATTTTAACCTGTATATCGCGTCACATCGGGCAAACCTGCTTTTGCGAAGCCTTCTTTACGCAAACGGCATGAGTCGCATAAACCACAAGCTTGGCCATTCTCATCAGCTTGGTAACACGAGACCGTATCGCTATAAGGGACTCCCAGCTTAGTTCCCAGCTGGATGATTTGCGCTTTTGTCAGGTCGATTAGCGGGGCATGGATGGTGATTTTTTTACCTTCTACCGCACTTTTAGTCGCCAAATTAGCCATTTCTTGAAAAGCTTTAACATACTCACCACGACAATCAGGATAGCCCGAATAATCCAACGCATTCACACCAATAAAAATATCTTGTGCGCCCAACACTTCTGCCCAAGCCAAACTTAAAGACAACATAATGGTATTGCGTGCTGGTACATAAGTAACGGGAATACCTTCTGTAGCACTTTCTGGAATAGCAATAGCGTTATCCGTCAGCGCAGAACCACCAAACATACTTAAATCCAGATTTACTGTTTTATGTTCTTTCGCACCCAAGCTAAATGCCAATATCTGTGCGGCTTGCAGCTCTGCAATATGGCGCTGATGATAATTTAAACTTAAGGCATAGCATTCAAAGCCTTGTGATTTGGCAATTGCCAAGCAAGTTGCGGAATCGAGCCCACCCGATAAGAGTACAACAGCCTTTTTCATGAGGAGATTATAACAGCCGCGTCACTGCTTTTTTTCAAAAACGTAAAGCTGACCACATGCTGCAAACTTGAATTTCGGGCCACTATAACCATGTTTGAGCAACGCGGCACGCAGATACATCATAATTCCCGCGTGTGAAACCAGCAGCGTGTCTTGCTGCTCGCTTTCCAGCCGCTTAATGATTGTTTGAATACGTTGAAAAAAATCATCACGCATTCGACGCTGCGAGGAATGTCCGCTCAACCAAGCCATATGCAGCACCAAACGCCAAGCCCAATAAGGGAGTCGCAAGTTGCCAGTTTGAAATTCCGCTATATCGGGCTCTCTCAGCAAATGTGTGGCTTGAACTGATCCAGAATAAACCTTTTGCGCCGTCATCAATGTACGTCGCGTGTCGCTAGCCCAGCATTGTGGCCAACTTTCCGGCTGCACATCCACGATACCAAGTTGTGGCTCGGCAGCGTCATAAAGTTTGCGCCACTGATGAAGCTCGGATGCGGTAAACCAGCCCCTAAGCATTGCATGATTAACTGGAAAATGTCTAATTAGACCAATGCGCATATGGATTGAGCTACACGCCGGCCTTTTCGCCCCACAAAATCTTATGTAGCTGTACTTGCATCCGTACTGGAAGTCTATCTTCCAAAATCCAGCCTGCAAGGGCCTCTGCATCTAAATCGTGATAGCTAGGCGAAAACAAAATAGGGCATTTTTCTGTAAGTTTAAGTTCTGTCATTTTTTGTTTCGCCCAATCGTAATCTGTACGCCCGCACAGCACAAATTTAATTTCATCTTTTGGTTTAATGTAATTTATATTAGTCCACAGCATGTTTTTTTCTTCATTCGAAGCCGGGGTTTTAATATCCAAAATCACTGAAACTCTAGCATCTACTGATGCAATATCCATCGCCCCACCTGTTTCTAACGATACGCTATAATCTGCATCACATAAGGCCTGCAGCAATGGATAGCATTCTTTTTGCGCAAGCGGTTCGCCACCTGTTACCGTGACGAACTTTGTGCCAAAGTTCGCTACTTTTTGCAAAATATCAGCAATCTCCATATTACTTCCACCAGAAAATGCGTACTCAGTATCACAATAAGTACAACGCATCGGGCAGCCCGTCAGACGCACAAACACTGTGGGCAAACCGCTACGGCTGGTTTCGCCTTGAAGCGAGTGAAAAATTTCGTAGACTTTAATTGCCATGATAAAGGCCGGCGTTAAAAAAGGTGTTATTTTAACTTGAAAATAACTTTAAATTAGGCCTGCCTGATTTATAACTCGCCACGCATGCAGTTTTTGTTGGTATGAAGTAGAAGCATTCGCAGGACTCGTAGATGGTAAACGCTGATATTGCAGTGCCCTATCTGCAAGTGTAAGTTTTACATATTGATGAAAACACTTTTCTGCCATTGCACCATTGAAAAAAACATGAGTAATGTTGGGATGACCTGCAAGAAAGCGCTGAAAATCATTTGAGGAAATTGAATTTTTATCAATATCAGCATCCAGACTGCTAAGACGAGTGCATGAAGCAAGCACATCCCAAACTGAGATGCCTGCAGCTTTCAATTTCTGAATTCGCGATTCATAAGGCAAAATTGGCTTAGCGCCGACCAGATCGCCCATAATCGGCCAAAAGGCATTGCGGGGGTGAGCATAGTATTGACCAGCCTTTAGTGATTCCTTACCTGGCATGCTGCCTAGAATCAGGATTTTTGTAGTCGCATCCTCAATCGGAGCAAAACTGTAAATAAAAGAGATATCTTTTGCCATCGGCATTAAGCAAAAGAGTTGTCTTTATCTAATCGATTCTAGCATTTTTAGACGTTTTTGCGCATTGGGTGCGGCATCTGCATTAGGATATTTTTCTATCAAACTACGCAAAGTTTTTTTAGCATTAGTCACCTGACCCAGCTGAATCTGGCTGTTTGCCATGTTATACATCGCATCCGGCACTTTGGCACTTTCCGGATGTAAATCAATGACCTTTTGTTGAGTAGCAATAGCAGATTTATAACTTTTAAGCGCAAATTGTGAATACCCCATGCCATAAAGTGCATCTGGCGCAAGTTTACTGTTTGGATATTCCTTTAGAAAAGTATCAAAGGCAGCAAACGCTTCTTTATGTTTTGCGGATTTGCTTAAGGCATCTGCATCAGCAAAAGCTTTTACATCTTTTTCTTCTACAACAACTGGCACTGCAGGAGGCCCATTAGTATTGGGTGCCAATGTAGCGCCTACAGAGTTAGAACCTCCGCTTTCAAGCTTACGGATGCGTGTATCTGTGTCTGCATACAAATCTTTTTGTCTTTGTTGTGAAGTTTCCAACGCATGATTGGCGACTTCCAAATCACCTTTTAACTGAGCAATCTCCTGTTTGAGTTGTTCAATCTGGCTCTGCATGTCTTGCAAGCTACTTCCTTGCACTGCTTCTATTGCACTAACACGTTTTTTTAAGTCATTGATTGCCGATAACTGTGCTTCATGATTCGCATTGTTTTTTGCCTCAAGCTCTAAGATTTTTTTTCGTGCTTCCTTATCGTCAAATAAGGCAGCATGCGAGCTTAAGGCAAATAGACTCAGACTTACCAGTATCGTTTTTTGAAAAACTGTCATGCCTTAATCGTTCGCGTAAACAATTTCCACATGTCTGTTCTTTTGAAAACAATCATCATCTGCACAATTTGGGGTTGCTTTCTCTTCCCCATAGCTTACTGTTTCGATTTGGCTATCTTGAACACCTAGCAAATTAAGCGCTTTTTTAACTGCAACAGAACGACGTTGGCCTAAAGACAGGTTGTACTCGCGTGTACCACGCTCATCCGTATTGCCCTGGAGAATAGTTTTTGCATCAGCGTGTGCTATCAAATACTTTGCATGCGCCTCGATATTCGGACGGAACTCAGCCCGGATAGTATCGCTATTGTAATCAAAATAAATATTACGTTTTGAAAGTATGTTATTAGGATCCTTTAGCGGATTATTACCCGCATTGTTGGCGTTGCTATCAATGGCAACTTCTTTAATACCACCAGTATCTGCATTAGGATCGGTCTGTGTTGCGCCAGGGCTTTTATCTTCAACAGCAGCAGGTTTATCCGCCATAGGTGTGCTTTTACACGCTACCAATAAAACTGAAACTGCGACAGTCATCAGTAATTTTGATTGGATTTTAGTTTGATCTATCATTTATCGCTCCTTAGCTTTCTCCCAAAATGGGTTTTTAATTAATACTTGTTAATTGTTAATTGGCCCCCAAGCCGGTTCACGTACATCGCCTCGTGATTCACTTAAACGCTGGCGTACTTTGCCATCGGATGAAACGGCCGCCAAGGCGCCTCGTCCGCCTACTTTTGTAGCGTATAGAATCACGCGGCCATTCGGTGCAAAACTTGGCGACTCGTCTTGACTGCCTTCGCTTAACAATTGTACCTGACCGCTCGCTAAATCTTGTAAAGCAACTCTAAACTTTCCTCCATCATTGCGAATATACACCAGCGACTTGCCGTCGGGTGAAAAACGTGGGCTAACATTATAAGCACCTTCAAATGTTACACGGCTGGCATCGCCACCATTTGCCGGTATCTTGTAGATTTGCGGTTTTCCGCCTCGATCGGAACTAAAATAAATCCAGTTGCCATCTCGTGAATATGCGGGTTCCGTATCAATGGCATTACTCTTGGAAATTTGTTTTAAGCTGCCCCCATTGGCATCAACAGTATAAATTTGCGAGTTTGCGCCATATGTCAGCACGATAGCAAGTTTGCTGCCATCTGGCGACCAGGCCGGTGCACTATTGTTACCTTTAAAATTGGCCACCATGTTGCGACTACCACTAGAAAGCGATTGCACGAAAACGATTGGTTTTTTCTTTTCAAAAGACACATACGCGAGTTTTGTGCCGTCAGGTGACCATGCGGGCGAAATAATCGGCTCATTTGAGGACACCACTGTTTGCGGATTGTATCCATCAGCATCTGCCACTTGCAATGCATAACGTTTACCCAATTTCGTGATGTAAGCAATACGGCTGGCAAAAATACCTTGCTCACCCGTTAGTTTTTGATAAATGACATCCGCAATCTTGTGCGCTGTTGCACGGGCTTGCGTAGGTGCCAACTGATAATCCATGCCCGCTAATTGCGTTTGCTTCAGGGCATCCATCAGCTGAAATGATACTTTTAGTCTACCTCCGGCAACGCTTTCCACGTTACCAACCACGATAGCCTGCGCTTGTAACGCCGTCCATTCTGCATATTTGATTTGTGTCGCAGAAGTGGGTAAATTAGCCATCCCACGTGTTTCTAAAATCCTGAATAAACCACTACGTTTTAAATCTGCATTAATTATTTCGCTAATATTTTCTTTACTTGCCACTGCATTCCCGAATGGAACTACAGCGATGGGAATTTGTTGTGCACTGCCGCCGCTAATTTCTATTTCTAAGGCGGCATTTACTGAGAAGGTAATCAAGCTGACTACGAAAAAACATACCAATCGAATTATATTCATAAGCTATTAGTGTCTTATTTTTTAAAAAGTTCCAACAGATTCTACTGCAAACAAGCAGCATCATCACAGCAATTACATTTTATTACATTTTTTTACGCTTCATTAACATACACCTGAGCGCTCAAAAAATTATTCATTTGGCTTAAATTTCAAATTCAGATTTCTGAATTTTGCCAATGCAGCAGGCTCGCTTGGCAGGGGCAATGGCTCAGAAGCAATAATAGCGCGCTCTACAGCCTCATCACAAGCCGAATTACCACTCGACTTAACAAGTTTTGGGGTACCGTTTAGTTCCCCCGTTGGCAGCAAACCAATCTCAAATCGTAATTCCGGGTTGCCATCGTCACACATAGTCTTGTTTACATGGCTGCGAATTTTTGCTTTTATTTTTTCCGTGTATTCCCCTATTAAACTTGCACTTGCTGCACTTGTTTGCTTCTCGGTCTCTTGATTATTCTCGTCGAGCATCTCTTGTTGCATTTTTTTTAACGCTGCATCTTTTTCTTTTTGCGCAGCTTTTTTCTCCTGCAGGTCTTCTTCTCGCATTGCTGCTAGTAATTTCTTTCTTTCTTCTTCTTTCTTACGTTTTTCCTCTAACTTTTTCTCTTCCAGTAGTTTTTCTTTCTCCGCTAATTCTTTCTTTTTTTTCTCCAGCTCAATATCCACCTTGGGTTCTTCGGGTTTGGGTTTGTCTTCAACGACAGGTTTCGGCTCCTCTTTTACTATCGGTACGGGCGGGGGTTCGATCTTAACTTCTGGTGGCTTTGGCACACTTTGAGCAGGTAGCTTGTCCCAAAGGTCTACTTCGGTCACATTCAAAACAGGGTGCGCTGCTTTCCAATTAAATGAAATCAGTAAAGCGCCAAACAGTACCAAATGTACTATGATGGAAAGTGTACCAGCCTTCCATGATACTGAATTTTCGTGCTTTCTAATCATGAAAACCTTATGGCGCCGGTTTAAACAGCAATCCTACTTTGTCCACTTTAGCCTGTTTCAATAAATCCATCACTTCAACCACTTTGCCATATTGTGTTTTTTCATCAGCCGCCACCACCACTGCACGCGGCTCTTTTTTCAGCTGGTTTTTGATTTCAAAAAGCAATTGGTCATGTGGGAGTTTTTTACCTTCAATTTCTGCGATACCATCTTTTCTAACCGTCACAATAATAGGGGCGCCCGTCTGCTTTAGTGCTTGACCTACCTTAGGAAGTTCCACAATACCAGGATTGGTCATTGGCGCAGTCACCATAAAAATCACCAATAACACCAATGTCACGTCAATATAAGGGACCACATTGATTTGATTCATCATACGACGTTTGCGTGTTCTAGCCATGACTAGCTCTTTCTTTGCAAGATATTGGTAAATTCTTCCATAAAGCTTTCATAGCGCACAGACAGTCTATCCACACTTGAGGCAAAACGATTATAGGCAATCACTGCTGGAATCGCTGCAAACAGGCCGATTGCAGTAGCAACCAGCGCTTCTGCGATGCCTGGGGCGACCTGACTTAAAGTCGCTTGCGCCACATTAGAAAGACCGCGGAACGAATTCATAATTCCCCATACCGTCCCAAACAATCCGATATATGGACTAACTGAACCTACCGAAGCTAGAAATGGCAAATGTGCATCCAAGTCATCCAGTTCACGGTTATAAGTTGCACGCATGGCACGGCGTGCACCTTCCATTACGTCAGACACTTCCATTTTTGATTCTACGTGCTGCTGCTGTTTATGACGTATAAACTCTTTGAAACCTGCTTCAAATATGCTCGCCATGCCTTGCGGTTTACGACGCCCGGCTGTTAAACCATCATAAAGCTTGTTCAAATCACCACCTGACCAGAATGCATTTTCAAATTTTTCGGCATCAGCTTCGGCATTTTTTATGGTAAAAAATTTAATGAATATGTACCACCATGAAAAAAGCGAGGTAATAAGTAGAACTGCCATTACCAGCTGCACTGGTAAACTAGCTCCGCTAATTAACGTAAACAAGGACATATCATTCGCTATACTCATATCGACTCCGCTTTAATCAGTTTTGAGACTTTATTTTTTGTAATATCGGCCTAGGAACAGCCACAGGTTTGAAGGTTAGCATGCTAACACAGGCCAGTTTGACTTGTGCTTGCACTAAAAGTTGATTATTTTTCATGATTTTTTGCAAAAACTCAAAACTACCACGACCCACCTTACCTAACTCGCTGGTAATGGTAAGTAATTCGTTAAATTTTGCGGGTTGTTTAAATTCGATCTGCATACTATGTACGACAAAAATAACCTTAAACGCGTCGTTGATAGCAGTATGCTCAAACCCTAAATGACGTAGCCACTCAGTGCGGGCGCGCTCCATAAATTTAAGATAATTACTGTGATATACCACACCCCCACTATCCGTGTCTTCATAATACACGCGCACTTGCCAATTGAACGGGCTAAAAGGCTGAGGATCTATTGTTGCCAAAGCTCACCTGCAGCTAACGTTTTAGGCAAGGGTAAACCAAAGTGCTGGTAGGCTAAACTAGTCGCTACGCGTCCACGCGGAGTACGCATAATGTAGCCTTGCTGAATTAGATATGGTTCAAGCACATCTTCAATGGTGTCGCGCTCTTCGCCAATAGCGGCTGCTAGATTATCCAACCCCACGGGACCTCCATCAAACTTTTCTAACACCGCTTGTAACAGTTTCCTGTCCATCACATCAAAACCCAAATTATCTACATCTAGCATTTTGAGCGCTGCATCAGCGATTTCAGCACTCACAGCCCCATCTGATTTCACTTGTGCAAAATCTCGTACACGGCGTAACAGTCTATTTGCTATACGCGGTGTCCCACGCGAGCGCTTAGCAATTTCTATCGCGCCAGAATCGGTCATTTTCACTTCTAATAAATTTGCACTGCGATGCACAATGCGACCGAGTTCTTCTGCAGTATAAAATTCAAGCCTAGACACAATACCAAAACGATCCCGTAGCGGGTTAGTGAGCATGCCTGCACGCGTAGTGGCACCTACTAATGTAAATGGTGCCAAATCAAGACGTACAGAGCGGGCGGCGGGTCCTTCACCAATCATAATATCCAAACGATAGTCTTCCATCGCAGGGTATAAGATTTCTTCTACAACGGGGGAAAGACGGTGAATTTCATCAATGAATAATACATCGTTAGGTTCTAAATTGGTAAGTAGCGCAGCCAAATCACCAGCACGCTCTAACACTGGACCTGAAGTTTGACGCAGGTTCACACCCATTTCACGCGCAATGATATGAGCTAATGTGGTTTTGCCTAAACCAGGGGGCCCAAATAATAGTACGTGATCTAGCGCCTCACTACGGCCACGAGCAGCATTGATAAATATCTCTAACTGACTTCTAGCTTTTTCTTGTCCAATATATTCTTCGAGCACTTTTGGGCGTAATGCACGCTCCATCACCTCTTCTTGAGGGCTTTCTGCCGCGGGAGCAATGAGACGCTCGGTTTCAATCATTATTGAATATTTTTAATATTTAGGCACATGAAATATAAGTTTAACCTACTACCGCACTAAGCTAGTACTAAAAGTTTATTTTAGAGAAGTTTTCAATTAGATTTTTTAATACAACCGGCTCTCCCAAACGTATGCCTTGCCCATAGTGAACACCGATTAGTTTTAACTCTTTCAAAATCTCGTCATTTTCAACAAATTCTGCCACTGTTTTAATATTCAACGCTTCCGCAATGCTATGAATAGAACGCACCATGGCATGATCTATTTTATTTTCGTGCATTTCCTTTACAAACGATCCATCGATTTTTAAATAATC
>Ga0315912_10004497_pt1 | contig 13210 bp, 12 predicted proteins | sample VfabasoilMG_FD_204469 | JGI IMG/M metagenome (GOLD analysis project Ga0315912, IMG submission 204469) | Garden soil microbial communities collected in Santa Monica, California, United States - V. faba soil | ecosystem: Environmental > Terrestrial > Soil > Garden | place: USA: California... | reverse complement strand
GCGGGAACCCCCTCCGTGCACAGCCGGTGTACGGCAGCGATCAGATGCGCGTGGCCCTTCCAGCTGCGCAGCACTGCCACGATGCCGACCACGTAATCGATGTCGGTGTATCCGAGTTCGCGCCGCACCGCACGCGCGTCCGCGACCGGGGCAAACCGCCGCACGTCGATCCCGGCCGGGATGGAAACGATCCGGCCCGGTTCCAGCGCGTCGAATTCAATGAGGTGGTCGCGGATTGCCCGCCCGCTGGTGACGACCCGATCCGCGAGCTTGCCGTAGACGATGCGTGTCGACCAACCGCGCTTGACCGGGGTGCTCAGGTGGCGGCTGCGGACCACCCGGACACCGGCGAGGCGCGCCGCTAATCCGCAGGTCCACGCGTCCGGCGAACTGTGCGTATGCACGAGATCGATGCTGTGCGCGCGGATCGCCCGCAGGCATTGCGCGATGCCGGCGACATCGAGACCCTTGCGAATGCGCATTGGAATTGTCGGCAAGCCTGCGGTTCTGGCTTCCTGGAGGATCTGGCTGCCCGGCTGGCACGCGACAACGACCTTGTGGCCACGCGCCTGTATTGCAACGGACTCCGCCACGATGCGCATTTCCTGGCCGCCCCAGCCGCCAGACCACTCCGTGTGCAGTATGTTGAAACCCACGTACAACGCGCCTGGCGGGATTCGGGCTCAGCGCCTAGCGCGGCGGCTCGGCGTAGGGCTCATCCATCGCGACGAATTCAGTCTCCTTGCGTGCGTCCGCGCTCCAGGCCGCGACCGCCGGCGCGGCGAGCAGCCGATGCTGGTAGTCCCTGGCAGCGCCCTCGAGCTCAACGCCGTAGGTGACCAGGCGCGTTGCGACCGGCGCGTAGAAGGCATCCGCCGCGCAAAACTCGCCGAACAGGTAGGGACCCGTCGCCGCCGCCCAGAGCGCGCTGATGCGCGCGATGTCCTTCGCGACTTCGTCATTCATGCCCTTGCCGGGGTAACGGCTGCGGATGTTCATCGGCATTGCGCCGCGCAGCGCGCGAAAGCCGGAATGCATCTCGGCGGCTGCCGATCGCGCGCGCGCGCGCTGCTGCGCGTGGACCGGCCAGATGCCGCTCTCCGGACGGATTTCGTGCAGGCGCTCGGCGATCGCCAGCGTGTCCCAGGTGGCGAAACCGGACCCCGGCTCGCCTTCCCACAGCACCGGCACCAGGCCGGAAGGCGAAAACTGCGCAATGTTGTCGCGCCATTCGGAAGAGTTGAACTTGAGCATCTGCTCCCGGAACGCGATGCCGCGGCCGCGCAGCAGCACCCAGGGCCGCATGGACCACGAGGAGTAGTTCTTGTTGGCGATGACCAGCGTGAGCGGGGCATTCATGCCCCGGCATTCTAGGCGGATTTGTGCGCCACGGCCCCGCCCGGGGACGGCGCATCCGCGCCGATGCGGTACCAGTCCACCTTGCGCGTCGCGACCATCGCCGCCGCGAGGCAGGCGAATACGAGCAGCGCGCCCATGAGGAGCGCATGGTCCTCCGAACGCAGGAGCACGTAGAGCAGGCCGTAGAGCGCGGCGAGCGCGACGGCGAAGCCCGCGCCGCGGCGCAGGCTCTTCAGGACATGGCCGACGTAGTAGCCGACGAGCGCCACGCAGGCGCAGGTGGCGAGCGCGTAGGCGCGCGCGAAGCCGACGTGCTCCGAGAGGGAGATCAGCAGCAGGAAGAAGATCGCCAGCGCCGCGCCGACCAGGGCGTACTGCACCGGGTGGATCGCCAGCTGCCTGAGGACTTCGAAGAGGAAGAATGCCGCGAAGGTGAGCAGGATGAAGAGGAAGCCGTACTTCACGGAGCGCTCGACGGTCTGGTAGAGATCCACCGGCTGGATGAAGGACACGCCGAGCGAGTGCTGGTTGAACGCGTCGCACTGCTTGGATTGGGCGCAGCGCTGGTGCAGCTGTGCGAGGTTGGTGGCGAAATGCGAAGTGCGCCAGGTCGCGGCGAAGCCCTCCGCCGACAAGCGGGTGCCGGCATCCGGGAGGATCTGGCCGGTGAAGCTCGGGTGCGGCCACGCTGACGCCAGCGAGACCGTGGTCGTCGCGCCCACCGGCACGATGTCGAGGCGTTCCGTTCCGAGCAGCGACAGCGCGATCCGGAACGATGGTTTCGCCGCGGTCTTGCGCGCGCTGTCGGTGAGCCGGCCCAGGTCGGCGTGAAAGCCGTTCGGGGCGCCCGCGGCCTCGACGCCGCCGGGATGCAGGCCCGGGCTCGTTCCTTCCCAATCGAGCCGCACGCCGTCGCGGATGCCGCGCGGATCGCGAATGCCGAGCACGAGAAGGGCGCGTCCCCATTCCAGCATGCCAGGCCCTTCGGGGAGGAATAGCCCCGGCGGCAGCTCGAAGTTCCCGTGCAGCGTGACCTCCAGGGTGTAGAGGTGCGCCTTGTACAGGCTGCGGTGCTTTTCCTGCAGGGCGATCGTGCCGTCGACCGTCAGCGTGTGCGGCAGAAGCGCAATGTGACCGCGCTCGATTTTCTCCTTGCTCACGGTGCGGCTGCGGCCACCGTCGTCGGTGGTGGTGGTCGCTTCCTGCACGCGCCGCGTCCACGGGATGTAGAGGATGGGCCCGGTGATTCTCTGCGGCTCGCTCGTACCGCGCGCGATGTCGGCGATCACGCCGTCGCGCAGCTGCTTGCGCTCGGCCACCAGGCCGCGCACCATCTCGACCGGAATCTGCATCAGCAGCGCGACTGCGCCGATCAGGGCAATCTTCCAGAGCAGGCTGCGTTGCATCTGTGTTCCTCCAGGTGGCCGGTGGTGTGCCGAAGCCGGCGGGCGCCCTCGTCTATTCGTTCGGGGCCGTGTCCCGGTTCTCCTTTCCAGGCCCCGGGCGCCCGCCGCCGCGGTTCTTCAGTTGAAAAATGCTTCGGTAGCGCGCACTCCACTCCGAGCGCGGCGTCGCCGTAGTTCATGCGGCAAGCAGCAGGACCATGCCTGCCAGAGCTATGCTGACGAGAAGGCCGATCGCGGCGGCAAGGACGATCTGCGTGGCAAGCTCGGCGGCGAACGATGCGGACTTGATCATGGGTTTTCCCTTTCCGGTTGCCGCCATTTAAGGCGGGGAAAGGGTGCGCCGCGCGACGGCCTTGAGGCGGCGCGGCGAAGAATAATGGCGAAAAAGAGGCAGAGATGCTTCGGGTATAGTCGCCGCATGGCCCGCCGCATCGCGATCGTCGAGGATGACCCCGTCATCCGCGCCAACTACGCGGAGGCGTTGAAGCGCCATGGCTACGAAGTCGCGGCCTATGTGGGCCGGCGCGAAGCGATGGATGCCATGCGCGCGCGCCTGCCGGAGCTGGCGATCATCGACATCGGCCTGAACGATGAGCCCGAAGGCGGCTTCGCGCTGTGCCGCGACCTGCGCGCGCTGTCCGCGCAGCTGCCGATCGTGTTCCTGACCGCGCGCGACTCGGACTTCGACGTGGTCTCGGGACTGCGCGTGGGCGCCGACGACTACCTGACCAAGGGCGTGAGCCTGCCGCACCTGATGGCGCGCATCGGGGCCCTGTTCCGGCGCGTGGACGCGCTCGCCGAAGCCAAACCGGTTGAAGAGCGTATCGTGCGCGGCGACCTGGAGCTGGATCTCAAGCGCTTCAGCGCGGCCTGGAAGGGCGCGCGCGTCGAGCTCACCCTTACCGAGTTCTGGATCGTGCATTCGCTCGCGCGCCATCCCGGCCACGTCAAGAGCCGCGACCAGCTGATGCGCGACGCCGAACTGGTGGTGGACGACGCCACGGTGACCTCGCACGTCAAGCGCGTGCGCGCCAAGTTCGTCGCCATGGATCCGGCCTTCGATGGCATCGAGACCGCCTACGGCCTCGGTTACCGCTGGAAGGCCTAGCGCGGCAACATGACGCGCTTTCCGCTGCGCGCCAGGATGGCGCTGGTGGCGCTCGCGCTGCTCGTGCTGCCCTGGGCGGGCTGGCTCTACGTGCGGGAGATGGAGCGCTTTCTGGTGGCCGCCCAGGAAGAAGCGCTTGCGGCGACCGCGCGCGCGGTCGCCACCGCGCTGCACGAGCGCCCGAAGCTGCTCACGTACCGGGCGCGCCGCGAGTCGGACCTGCGCGACGAGGCGGAGCGCGAACTGAGGCGCCTGACCGGCGGGGTGGTCGAGAACGAGGCCGACGTGCGCGACGGCGCGGATGGCGAGATCGCCGCGATCCTGAAGGGACTGGAGCGCGCCAGCGCGCGCATCTGGGTCGTCAGCCGCGACTACCGCGTGCTGGCGCTCGCCGGCAGCCTGAAGCGCGCTGACCCGCCTGAGGCGAGCTTCGCGCAGCGCGCGCTCGGCTGGATGCTCGCGCCGCCGACGGAGGATTTCGACGACGCCATTGCGGAAGACGCGGTCGCCGCCGGCCGCGAAGTCGCCGCCGCGCTGCAGGGCGCGGCCGCCACGCGCACCCGCAATACGCGCGACGGCCGCGCCGTCGTCATCTCCGCCGCGCAACCGATCTGGGTGGGCGACGAGGTGCACGGCGTGGTGGTGGCCGAAGAGACGACCAACCGCATCGCGTCGCTGCGCAGCCTCGCGCTGGAACGGCTGCTGGTGGTGACGCTGGCCGTGTTCGCGCTGGTCGCCGCGCTCTTGCTGTGGTTCGCGACGCGCATCTCGAACCGCATCCGGCGCCTATCGGACGAGGCCGAGGCGGCGATCGACGCGCGCGGCCGCGTGACGCGCCTGACCACCGCCTCGGACGCGAACGACGAAATCGGCGACCTGTCGCGCAGCTTCAGCACCGTGCTCGCGCGCCTGGCGCGCTACAACGCGTACCTGGAGGCCCTCGCCGGGCGCCTGTCGCACGAATTGCGCACCCCGGTGGCGGTGGTGCGCTCTTCGCTGGAAAACCTGCACGCTGCGCGCACGCCGGAAGAGACGCACACCTATGTCGCGCGCGCTGAAGAAGGCCTGGCGCGGCTCGGCACCATTTTGTCGCGCATGACCGAGGCAAGCCGCCTTGAGCAGGGGCTGTCCACGGCCGAGCGCGAGCGCTTCGATGCCGCGGCGGTGGTGCGCGGCTGCGTCGAGGGTTACCGGCTCGTGTACGGGAGCGCGCACGGCGCGCTGGGGAGCGCGCAGGGCGCGCTGGCACCTCTCAGGTTCGAGGTGACGGTTCCAGCCGAACCGGTTCCGGTGCTTGGCGCAGCGGACCTGTACGCGCAGATGCTCGACAAGCTTGTCGAGAACGCGGCGGATTTCGCGGCGGCCGGCACGGCGATTCGCATCTCCCTGGACGACAACGCCATCCTGCGCGTTGAAAACCAGGGCGCGCCGTTGCCCGATTCGGTCCGCGAATCGCTGTTCGATTCGATGATGTCCATGCGCGGCGAGCGCTCCGGCGGCGCGCCGCACCTGGGGCTCGGCTTGTACATCGCGCGCCTGATCGCCGAGTTTCACGGCGGGTCCTTGCGCGCCGCAAACCTGCCCGGCGCAACCGGCGCGGTGTTCGAAGTCGCGCTCGCGCGCGCCGTATAATTTCGCGCTTGCAGAATCACGGCCTTCCGGAGAAAAAGTACGACCTGCTGGTCGTGGGTGGCGGCATCAACGGCGCGGGCATTGCGCGCGACGCCGCGGGACGCGGGCTCTCGGTGCTGCTGGTGGAAAAGGGAGATCTCGCGGGCGCGACCTCGTCCTCGTCCTCCAAGCTGGTCCACGGCGGGCTGCGCTATCTGGAGCTCTACGAATTCCGCCTGGTGGCAGAGGCGCTTGCTGAACGCGAGGTGATGCTGAACGTTGCCGCGCACCTGGTCTGGCCCGCGCGCTTCGTCATGCCGCACGTGCCGGAGCTGCGGCCGCGCTGGATGATCCGCGCAGGACTATTCCTTTACGACCATCTGGCGCGCCGCGCCAGCCTGCCCGGCTCGACGGGCATCCGCCTGGATTCGCCCCCCTACAGTTCCGGGTTGCGTCCCGGAATCAGGCATGGGTTTCTCTATTCCGATTGTCGCGTCGACGATGCGCGCCTGGTGGTCTCGAACGCGGTCGATGCGCGCGCGCGCGGCGCGCGCGTGCTGACGCGTACCGAGTGCCTGTCGGCGCGGCGCGATCGGGGACAATGGCTTGCCGTGCTCTCGAGCGGGGAACAAGTCGCCGCCGCGGCAATTGTGAATGCGGCTGGACCCTGGGTGAAGTCCATGCTGAACGCCCGCTTGTCGCAACCGTCGCGCGACGCCGTACGCCTGGTCAAGGGCAGCCACATCGTGCTGCCCAAGCTGTATGAAGGCGAGCATGCGTTCATTCTGCAGAACGACGACCGGCGCGTCGTCTTCATGATTCCCTACGGCGACCTGCACACGCTGGTCGGCACCACTGACGTGCCTGTGCAGGACGAGAACACGCAGCCCGAAGCGAGCGCCGAGGAGATCGCCTACCTGTGCCGCGCCGTGAACCGCTATCTTGCGCGCCCCGCGCGCCCCGAGGAGGCGGTCTGGACGTATGCCGGCGTACGCCCGCTGTACGACGACGGCACCGCCGACCCGTCCGCGGTCACGCGCGATTACACGTTGCGCCTGGACGACGAGGCGCGCCGTGCGCCGGTGCTGTCGGTGTTCGGCGGCAAGATCACCACCTACCGCATGCTGGCCGAGCAGGCGGTCGACAGGCTGGCGGCCTATTTCCCCGGCCTGAAGCCGGCCTGGACGGGTCGGGTGCCACTGGCCGGCAGCGATTTCGGCGGCGTGCCTCGAGCGGAGGTGCGCGACGCGTTCTTTGCCAGCCATCCGCGCCTTTCCGAGGCGACGCTGCGGCCGATTTTCCGGCGCCACGGCACGCATGCGCAAGCGGTGGTCGGCGACGGCGACCTGGGAGAAGATCTCGGCGCCGGCCTGACCGAGCGCGAAGTGCGCTATTTCGTCGAGCAGGAATGGGCGCAGACGGTCGAGGACGTGCTGTGGCGCCGCACCAAGGCGGGCTTGCTGATGAATCCAGCACAGCGCGGTCGGGTAGCCCAGCTGCTCGGCAAGGCATGAAACCGCTCGCCGACCTTTGCGACGCGTCCCGGCTGCGCGGGCTGCTGTTCGATATCGACGAGACCCTGACCACCGAAGGCAGGCTTACGGCCGAAGCCTACGGCGCCATGGAGCGCCTCAAGCGCGCCGGCAGAATCGTGGTGCCGGTCACGGGACGGCCCGCCGGCTGGTGCGATCACATCGCGCGCATGTGGCCTGTCGACGGCGTGGTCGGCGAAAACGGCGCATTCTGGTTTTTCCATCGCAACGGCAGGCTGCACAAGAAATACCACGACACGGAAGAGATCCGCGCGCGCAACCGCCAGCGCCTGGCAGCGATCGGAGCGCGCATTCTCGCGGACGTGCCGGGCAGCGCGCTTGCTTCCGACCAGGCCTACCGCGAAACCGACCTTGCGATCGACTATTGCGAAGACGTCGCGCCCTTGCCGCTGGCGGTGGCCGAGCGCATCGCCGGGCTGATGCGCGCCGAAGGGCTGGTGGCAAAAATCAGCTCGATCCATGTGAACGGCTGGTTCGGAGACTACGACAAGCTGGCGATGGCCAAGCGGCTGTTCGCCGATGAATTCGCCTGCGCCACGGCACCGCTGCAAAGCGGATTCGCGTTTGCCGGCGATTCACCCAACGACGCGCCGATGTTCGCGTTCTTCGAGCATTCGATCGGCGTCGCCAATGTCGCGCGTTTCAAAGGCAAGCTCGACGCCGAGCCGAAGTACATCACGCGAGGTGCCGCGGGTGCCGGCTTCGTCGAACTGGTCGAACACCTGCTCGGGCAATTGCCGGCACATTTGCCGAGCGCGGCCTGATGGAGTGGTGGTGGGCCTATGTCGCGATCGGCGTCGCGGTCGGCTTCCTCGCGGGACTGTTCGGCATCGGCGGCGGCATGGTGATGGTGCCGATGCTGGTGTTCGTCTTCTCCGCCAAGGGATTCCCCGCCGAGCACCTGATGCATCTGTCGCTCGCCACTTCGATGGCGACCATCGTATTTACCTCTCTGTCCAGCGTGCGCGCCCACGACCGGCGCGGCGCCGTGGACTGGAGCGTGGTGCGCGGAATGGCGCCCGGCATCGTGGCCGGCGCGCTTGCCGCGACACTGGTCGCGGGCTTCGTGCCAGCCCGGCCGCTGGCGATGTTTTTCACCGCTTTCATGTTCTATGCGGCCACGCGCATGTTCATCGAGGTCAAACCCCAGACCTCACGCCAGCTGCCCGGCGCCGCGGGCCTGTTCGGCGTCGGCGCCGGCATCGGCGCCCTGTCCAGCGTGCTCGCGGCAGGCGGCGCATTCCTGTCGATTCCGTTTCTGACGCGCTGCAACGTGCCGTTGAAGCGCGCCATCGGCACCGCAGCGGCGATCGGCTTTCCGATTGCCGCCGCGGGCACCGTGGGCTATGTGCTGAATGGCATGCAGGTGGCGGGCCTGCCCGACGGCTGCCTGGGCTTCGTCTATCTGCCGGCGCTGGCGATCGTCGTGGCTGCCAGCATGCCGGCCGCGCCGCTCGGCGCCTCGCTCGCCCACCGGCTGCCGGTGCGGCGCCTGCGCATCGTGCTCGCGCTGATGCTGCTGGCGATTGCGCTGCGCATGCTCGCGAACCTCTGGTAGATTCGCACACCATTTGCTCCGGGAGACCTGCATGCAAAGACCAATCGCCATCGCGCTGATCCTGGCGTTTTCCGCGGCCGCGTGGGCGCAGAAGAAAGGCTCCGGCAACGAGGCGTTCGACACGCTCGACAAGAACCGGGACGGGTATCTGAGCAAGCCGGAGGTGGAGGGCGAAAAGGAGCTCGCCAAACGATTCGCCAGGTTCGACGCCAACAAGGACGGGCGCCTGGACCTGGACGAGTACCTCAAGGCGAATCAGGACAACGACGCGCGCGTGCTTACCGATAGCGCGATCACCGTCAAGGTGAAGGCGGCGCTGCTGGCGGAGAAGGGCGTGCCTTCCACGGCGGTCTCGGTCGAGACCTACGAAAGCCGCGTGCTGCTGTCCGGTTTCATCGACAGCGCGGCGCTCAAGGACAAGATCGGCAAGGTCGCGGCCGGCGTCTCCGGCGTGAAGACCGTACAGAACAATCTGGTCGTCAAGTAGGCCGCGGATGGCGGGCCCCCTCTCGAAGATCCGTGTCCTCGATTTGTCCCGCGTCCTGGCGGGTCCCTGGGCGGGCCAGAATCTCGCCGACCTGGGCGCCGAGGTCATCAAGGTGGAGCGCCCGAAGCTCGGCGACGACTCGCGTGGCTACGGCCCGCCTTGGGTGAGGGGCCGTGACGGGCGCGACACGCGCGACTCGGCCTATTTCACCTGCGCCAACCGCGGCAAGAAGTCGGTCACGCTCAATCTCGCCAGCGAGAAAGGGCAGGCCCTCGTTCGCGAGCTGGCAGCGAAGTGCGACGTGCTGCTCGAGAACTACAAGTTCGGCGATCTCGCGCGTTACCGGCTCGGCTACGACGACCTGAAAGCGATCAATCCCGGGCTTATCTACTGCTCGATCACCGGTTTCGGGCAGTCCGGACCCTACCGAGAGCGCCCTGGCTTCGATTTCATGATCCAGGGCATGGGCGGCATGATGAGCGTCACGGGACAACCCGACAGCGAACCCGGGGGCGGGCCGCAGCGCGCCGGCGTGCCGGTGGCCGACATTATCACCGGCATGTACGCGTCGATTGCGGTTTGCGCGGCGCTCGCGCACCGTGCCGACACCGGCGTCGGCCAGCACCTCGACCTGGCGCTGCTCGACTCCCAGATCGCACTGCTCGCGTACCAGAACACCAACTACTTTGCCACCGGGAATCCGCCCGGTCGGATAGGAAATCTGCACCCGAACATCGTGCCCTACCAGCCGTTCCGGACCGCCGACGGCGAGGTGATTGTCGCCTGCGGCAACGACAACCTGTATCGCAAGCTCTGCGATGCCGCCGATTGCCCGGAGCTTGCCGCCGACGCGCGCTTCGCCACCAACGGCAAGCGCGTCGAGAACCGCGCCGAGTTAACGCGGTTGCTGCAGGGGGTGTTCGAAAAGCGCAGCACGCGCGCGTGGGTGGAGTCCCTGGAGGCGGCTGGCGTGCCCAACGGGCCCATCAACGACCTCGCCCAGGTCTACGAGGAACCCCAGGTGAAGGCGCGCGCCATCCGCGTCGACATGGACCATCCCGTGGCGGGCAAGCTGCCCACGGTGGCCAGCCCGATGCGTTTTTCGGCGACCCCGCTCGAATACCGCCTGCCGCCGCCGCTGCTCGGCGAGCATACCGATCAAGTACTGAAAGATTTTCTTGATTTAAATGAAACGGAAATTGCCAGGTTGCGGGCCGACGGCATTGTCTGAAGCCTAGTTGTCGATCTTCGCGCCTGCGTCCTTCACGACTTTGGACCATTTCTCGATCTCGGTGCGAACGAGCTTCGCCATGTCCGCCTGCGACATGCCGCCGGCCTCCGCGCCCTGCTCCGCCCAGATCGTCTTCATGCGCGGCGTGTCCAGCGCGGCGACGAATTCCTTCCACATCCGATCCTTGATCGGCTGCGGCGTGCCCTTGAGGGCCCACAAGCCGTACCAGGTGCGCACTTCGTAGCCCGGCAGGCCGGCCTCGGCCATGGTCGGCACGTTGGGCAGGACCGGACTGCGCGTCGGGCTGGTGATGGCAAGCGGGATGAGCTTGCCTGCCTTGATCTGCACCGAAGAAGTTCCCATGCCGTCGAACGCCAGGTCGACCGTTCCCCCGAGCAGCGCAGGCATCAACGGGCCTGCACCCTGAAACGGAATGTGGACGATGAACGTCTTGGTCATGGTCTTGTACAGTTCCACCGCAAGGTGGTGTGTGGTGCCGTTGCCGGCGGACCCGTAGTTGAGCTTGCCAGGATTCGCACGGGCGTATGTGGTCAGATCCTTGAGCGTCTTGATGCGATCGGCGTATTTCGGGTGCACCACGACGACGTTCGGGACGAATGCCGCGACGGAGATCGGCTCGAAGTCACGCTCCAGATTGTAGGGAAGCCGCGCGTAGAGGCTCTCCGCAATAGTGTGGTGCACCGCACCGAAGAACCAGTTGTAGCCATCCGGCGCGCGCTTGGCGACATTGGTTGCGCCGACCGTGCCGCCCGCGCCGCCCTGGTTTTCGATGATCACCTGCTGGCCGAGGGTTTCCGATAGGCGCGCCGCAATCGGGCGCGCGAAGGTGTCGGTTCCACCACCGGCGGGAAACGGATTCAGGAACGTGACCGGCTTGGTCGGCCAGGATTGGGCATGCGCGGCGAAGCCGGCCGCAGCGAGTGCGGCGCACAATAGTGTTCTAAACATTTTCTCTCCCCGAGTTGCGGAAACGTGTCTCGAAGGATAATAACATCCGGCCTCACTCCTTTAGTCCCGCACCATGGCGCTGCTTCTCGACGTGCAGGAGCTCAAGACCACGTTCATGACCGCGGGTGGGCTGGTGCGCGCGGTCGATGGCGTGTCCTGGGACGTCAACGCGGGCGAAACCGTCGCGCTGGTCGGCGAATCCGGCTGCGGCAAGTCGGTGTCGGCGCTCAGCATCATGGGGCTGGTGGCGACCCCGGCGGGCCGCGTCGAGAGCGGCCGCATCCTGTTCAAGGGCCGCGACCTGCTCGCCCTCGGCGAGCCTGAAATGAACGCGATCCGCGGGCGCGAGATCGCGATGGTGTTCCAGGAGCCGATGACCTCGCTCAACCCGGTGCTGACCATCGGCCGCCAGTTGACCGAGGGCCTCGAGATCCATTTGAAGATGACGCCCGAGCAGGCGCAGGCGCGCGCCGTCGAACTGCTCGGACTGGTCGGCATCGCGGACCCGCAGCGGCGCCTGGCGCAGTACCCGCACCATTTCAGCGGCGGCATGCGCCAGCGCATGATGATCGCGATGGCGCTGGCCTGCGATCCGTCGCTGATCCTGGCCGACGAGCCGACCACCGCGCTCGATGTCACGATCCAGGCGCAGATCCTCGAACTGATGCAAAGCCTGTCCAAGCGCCTCGGCGTGGCGATGCTCATCATCACGCACAACCTGGGCGTGGTCGCGCGTTACGCCGACCGCGTCAATGTCATGTACGCCGGGCGGATCATCGAGCGCGCCACCGCCGCCGAACTCTATGCGAACCCGCGCCACCCCTATACGCTCGGCCTGCTGCGCTCGGTGCCCCGCCTGGACGAACCGCGCCGCGCGCGCCTCGACCCGATCGACGGCCAGCCGCCCGATCTGTCGCGGCTGCCGCCGGGCTGCGCCTTCGCGCCGCGCTGCAGCTTTCGCGTCGCGCGCTGCGAGGCCGAGGCGCCGTCGCTCGAGACCGCCGGGTCGGGCGGCCACGTCGCCGCCTGCTGGGAGTCGGCGCGCCTGGTCACCAAGGCCGCGGCATGAGTGCAGTCCTGGCCGAGCGTCCCGGCAGCGAGGCCCTCCTCGAAGTCTCCGGGCTGGTGAAGCATTTTGAGGTCGGCGGCGGATTGCTGGGTGGGCCTGCCAGCGTGGTGCGTGCCATCGACGGCGTGGATTTCACCATCCGCCGCGGCGAGACGCTCGGCCTGGTCGGCGAATCGGGCTGCGGCAAGACGACCACCGGGCGCTGCGTGCTGCAGCTGGAGCAGCCTACGCGCGGGCGCATCGTTTTTGAAGGCAAGGAAATCACCGGACTGTCGCAACAAGAACTGCGCGACGTGCGCCGGCGCATGCAGGTCATTTTCCAGGACCCCTACTCCTCGCTCAATCCGCGCATGACGGTGGGCGAGATTCTCGCGGAACCGATCAGGGTGCACCGCATCGTTGCGGACCCCGCCAAGCGCGAGGCGCGGGTGCGGGAACTGCTCGCGCAGGTCGGCCTGCTGGCGCAGCATGCCCGCCGCTATCCGCACCAGCTCTCGGGCGGCCAGCGCCAGCGCGTCGGCATCGCGCGCGCGCTGGCGATGGAGCCCTCGCTGATCGTCTGCGACGAGCCGGTGTCGGCGCTGGACGTGTCGATCCAGGCGCAGATCATCAACCTGCTGGAGGACCTGCAGGCGCGGCTGGGGCTTACGTATCTGTTCATCGCGCACGACCTGTCGGTGGTGCGTCACATTTCGGACCGCGTGGCCGTGATGTACCTCGGCAGAATCGTCGAGCTGGCCGACCGCAACGCCCTGTACGAGGATCCGCTGCATCCGTACACGCGCGCGCTGCTGTCCGCGGTGCCGATCCCGGACCCGAAGCTGGAGGCGACCCGCGAGCGCATGGTGCTGCGCGGCGA
>Ga0315912_10004496_pt1 | contig 13212 bp, 9 predicted proteins | sample VfabasoilMG_FD_204469 | JGI IMG/M metagenome (GOLD analysis project Ga0315912, IMG submission 204469) | Garden soil microbial communities collected in Santa Monica, California, United States - V. faba soil | ecosystem: Environmental > Terrestrial > Soil > Garden | place: USA: California... | reverse complement strand
CCAGTGTGTTTTGCAAGGCGGACAACGCGCTGTCCAGCTGCTCCCAGGGCGCCTGCCGCATCTTTACCTGCACGCCGGGCTTTGCGGACATCAACAACGACTACACAGACGGTTGTGAAGAAGAAGCCGTGCCGGTGTACACGGGACAGCTCAATTGCGCCTTGGACAGCGAATGCACGGACAACAACTTGTGCAACGGCATCGAGTCATGCGTGCAAAGGGGTGAAGGCACCGAGTGCAAGCGTGGCACGCCCGTCAACTGCGACCTCGGCACGACGGTCATCGACGGCAACGTGGCTATCCACACCGGTTTGGACATCAAAGCCATCGAGGGTGTCGACACCATCACGGGCGATCTCGATATCAGCTACACGGAGCTCACCTCGCTGGTTGGTTTGGAGTCACTGAAGACCATTGGCGGTTCGCTCATCGTGCGCGGCAACTCCGCGCTCAAGAAATTGTCCGGGTCGGCGCTGTCCAACCTGGAGGTGGTCGGCGGTGTAGTGCAAATCCAGGACAATTTGGCGCTCACTAGCGTGGATCTACCGGCGCTGCGCTACGCAAACGGCATCGACATTACCGAAAATGAGGGCCTACTTGCCATCAGCGGTTACAACGAATTGGTCGAGGTCGGACAGTTCATCAACATTCGTTACAATTTCGATCTCGAGTCCATCACTGGCTTTGACGCACTCCAGACCATGGGTGGCACGTACAACGTGTACTGGGGTGATGGCGACAATGTCTGCCAGGGCAATGGTGGGCTCCTCATCGCCGACAACACGGCGCTGACTGAATTTGCGGCGTTCTCCAGCCTCGAGCGCAGCGCCGGCGACGTATGTGTGCTCGATCTCGGGAGCCAGTTGGACAATGGAGGCGGTAGCACAGAGGACCTGCAAGCCCTCTTCCCGACCGAAGCTGCCACCGCTTCCTCGGTGGTGTCCTTCCCCGCCCTGCGACAAGTCGATGGTGGGATCGAGGTCAGCTACTCCTCACAGCTCAACGCCATCACCTTCCCAGAACTGCGCCGTGCAGAATTCCTGTACGTGAATTCCAGTAGCTGGTCGGAGACCGCCTACAACGACACGTTCGAGGAGCTTTCCCTCCCGAAACTGCAGGACGTCGGCTACTTTCAGGTCAACGGCAATTGCGGATTCGAACGACTGAACGCGCCTCGCCTGACCAGCGCCTACTATCTCTTCCTCGACGCCAATTGCAATGGCAGCGCGGCAGCAAGCGCTGAGTTTGACCTCGATGCGCTGGAGTCAGTCTATTACTTATCCTTTTATGTCTATACGGATCCCAGTGGCAGTCGACCGGTTCAGTTGAATGTTCCGGCGCTCACCGAGGCGGAGCAAGTCTCCCTCAGCGTGTACGGCGACGGAATCACGGATATCAGTTTCCCCGAGCTTCAGCGTGTAAATTGGCTCTACACCACCTTTGCCTCCTCCACACTTGCGAGCTTGCGCTTCCCCAAGGTGGAGACGATGAGTACCCTCAACCTGAGCGTGCAACCCAGCGAAGGACAGGACCCTCCGACGGCGCTGGCGCTGATCGATTTTTCCAAGCTCGAGAGCGCGGACACTATCTACCTGAATGCTCCCATCGCTGCCGTGAACCAAAATTCCGGTTTGCGCATGCCCAACCTCACCACGGTAGGCACCTACGACTCCAACGAAGACAATCAGCCCGACAACAACGGCGTCGCACAGCTGTGCACTGGCTATTCCGCCAGTGATGAACCGCCTTACGTGAATGCTGCGTGTGGCGTCATGCAAAAACTGGTCAATTCTGGCTACTCGGGCGAGCCTGATACGTGCAGCCAATGTGACTTGGCGGGGCCCATGGGCTCGCTCAAGGCCCTGCAAGTGGTGGCCAGCTACGAACACAGCTGCGCGCTGCTCACCGATGGAACAGTGAGTTGTTGGGGCAGAAACAACGGTGGGGTCTTGGGTGCCACGGCTGGCCCATCCGAATCCACTGCCTATCAAGTGCCCGGTCTCACCAACATCGTGGAGATCGCCGGCGGCCAGTCACACATGTGCGCCATCGACTATGAAGGCGTCGTGCTGTGTTGGGGTGACAACACCTGGGGCCAGTTGGGCACTGACCAAGTGCCCGTGGGACAGAGCAGCGCCACCCCCGTCTACGTCCAAGGTGTGAGCTCGGTGGACCACCTCACGTCGGGTCGCGACCACATCTGCGCCATCACCTCAAATGCCGAGATCGCTTGCTGGGGACACAACAATTACGGCCAGCTCGGGATGGGGAGCGCCGATTCCAACCCGCATCTGCCCACGACACTACCGTTCAGCGACGCTCTGCAGGTCTCAGCGGCGGGCGACTACACGTGCGCGTTGGTTGGTTCCGACGGTGCGAGCTTGCTGTGCTGGGGTTACGGCGCAGAGGGCCAGTTGGGCTACAGCACCATCCAAGCATGTGATTCCTCGTCGTTCTGTTCAGACGCGACCGACGGGTTCGTCTCCGGCCTCATGTCCTACCCCAACTATGTGTGGACCGGAGAACGACACGCCTGCGCTCGGATCACCAGCGGGGAACTCTTCTGCTGGGGCAGTGACGTGGACAAGGCCTTGCCCCTGTCCGGCGCGGTCTACAACAGTCCGCAACTCATGCCCACGGACGTGTATGCCACCCGCAGTTTGGGTGACAGCTTCAGTTGCGGAGTCAACGCAGGCTACGCCTACTGCTGGGGGCGCAACGACGACATGCAGACAGGTCAGCTGACCACACCGTTTTATGACGACAAGGTTGGGCTAGCTCGCTTCGCGAGCCCGGCGGCCGTCGCCCTGGTTCCCAATCTGCCACTCATGGACCAAGTGAGCGCGGGCGCCAAACACGCCTGTGGCGTCAGCATCGCCCAGGACGTGTACTGCTGGGGCTACAATGAAGGCGGGCGCGTGGGGCGCAACGATGTGTACACGGTCGTCGTAGGCCAAAACCAGTTCTACAGCGCCTCACTCCCACCGGGCTTGGTCTCAACCGCTGTGCTTGAACCAGATCCCAATCAGTGAGCGGGCCAGAGGGTGTCGCGCAGCAGGAAAGTCCCGCTCACTCGATCTCACAATCCGGAGCATCGGTCACAAGCTCTTCTCCGGTGTCGACCACCTCGAACGCGCTCCCGGGGATCGACTTGAGATCGCCGAGTGCCTCGTCGTTCCAGCGCGGGTCGGGCGCACCGCTGATGTACCAGTTTGACCCATTGTCAGCCACGATCATGCCGTAGGTCTTGAGCGCGGCACACACCACGCTGGCCTCTCGAGAAAAACTAGAACAATCGTATCCTGCCTTCATGCGCAAGCGTAAACCCATGGGCGGCAAGTCAGGGTCGGTGTCACTGGAGGCGTAATGCCGCGCCGGATAAATGTAAGCACGTTGTGAGCGCTGCACCGTGAAGCGCAAGGCGTGGGTGATCTCTTCTTGCTCGACCACCTCATCGTAACGCACGAGGCCCGGAAAAATGGGCAACCCGGCCGCGTCCGCCGACGTGCACCCTTCTGGATGATCGTCGTTGATGGACAAATCATAGGCCGCGCCCGAGCCCGCCTCCCAGTGATCATCAAAAGGATACGACGAGTACAGCTCGTACAGCACGCATCCCTCACGATCCCAGGCGATCACGTGCCGGTCACCGTCACTGTCAGGGCCGCCCTCGATGGGTGAATCCAAAGGAATCGGAAATGGCCCGGGGTCGCTCTCATCACCATACGCCACATATTGGATGTCTGTGAGTGGGGTAGAGCTGTCCACCTCCACATAAGGGATGCCAATCGGCGCGCCCTCCCACTCAGTGCCAAAGTCAGGGTGCACATGATCATCCACGCCAATGGCGGCGATGAAGTTGTCTGAGTTGTCGTGCACCGGCAGGCCCGAGACATCCTGATTCCACGCACTGTCGACCGGAAACACCGTGCAAGTGTCGCTGTTGCCGCCTCGCCCCCCCGAGCCATTTTGGCCGCCCAGCGCCCCGTCGCCGTCACCGTCGCCGGCCTCGTCGCCGCCGCTACCCGTGCGCCCCCCACTGCCGCTAGGCCCAGGTCCCTCCTGTCCCTTCTCGCCACAAGCCCCGACGCTGAGCCCGCTCGTCGCGCACACAATCCACCCACAGATCGCCCAACCACGCACGCGACGCGTCGTCCACCCCGCACAACCCCGATTCTGCACCTGGCTCATCCTGCCAAGGTACACAGTGTTCAACGGGGACTCCACGCATTTTTGTCGGAGGCCCCCCTCGCGCCGCTCATCAGTGATCGCCCATCAGTGATCGCCCAGCAGTGCGAGGGAGCCGCGGGCGGCGCGGTCCCCCCTTACCCGGCTGCGCCGGATGGGGGGACAATGTACGTTCACCTCCGCGGGGCAGTGAACAGGTGGCACGAGATACACGTCTGCGCCTGCGGTTGGTGATCCTTCTGTTTGGTGTGACAACTCAGACACTCAGCCCGCTTGAACTTGGCGCCACGCTGGTGAGGCTGATGACAAGTCATGCAGTTCTGGTGACCCGGCTGATCATGCAGTGTTGGCTCCCCAGCGCGCTTGTGACAACTTACACACGCCGGCGGGCGCTCCGGTCCCAATTTTTCGCCCTCGGCTGCGTGCGGGCGATGGCAGGTGGCGCACCCCGTGGCGAGCGCGTTGTGCGGATTTTGTGAGTGCTCCGCCGCGTGGCAACTGCCGCATGCCTTGACAGGCTTACGTGGCTCTTGCGCGTGGGGATTGTGGCACTGGGTGCACTGTTGATGGCCCGTGGGCGCGCTGTGTTGCTCCAGCTTGTGACACGCCGAGCACTGCTTCTCCACGTCCCCACCATGCGCGTCATGACAACTCAAGCAGGCCTTGTGTTTGTGCGTGGCCGGACTTTGCGTTTGGTGACAGCGCGCGCAATCACCCTGCATGTCAGCGGGATGATGGGGCAAACCTTGATGACAATTGGCGCAGGCTTGATGCCCAGCGTTGTGCGTCGTCGCCTGCACTTGCTCTTGATGGCAGGTGCGGCATAGGTTTGGCGCTTGCGCCGCGCCCAGGAATTGATGCGGCGCGTGACATTGGGTGCACGCTAGGTCCTTGCCGCCGTGGCCTCCCTGCTTATGTGGCTCCCCGTGGCAACTGCCGCAGGGGGTCAACCCATCGTGCATCTTACCCTTGGGCCCAGAGCTGGGGTGCAGGTCGTGGCAACTGGTGCAGGGGCCCGCCATGCCGGAAAGTATGGGATGATCCGTTTTTCGGTCTTGATGGCAGCGCGCACAAGCTTGTTGCGCTGAGGCCTTTACATTGTGCGGAGAATGACAACTGGTGCACGCGCTATGCGCGGCCACGCGCGGAGCTCCCAGCGTGGGATGCTTCTGGTGACAGCCTTCACATGATTTAGAGGCCGAGGCGCGCAAATCATGACGATGGTGGCAATCAGCGCAGCTCTCGTGTCCGCCCGTGAACGTAGCGGCCCCTGGGATTTGCGGTGCGCCCTCCACCCGGTGACCTTGATGACACGTTGGACATGCCTGGCCCGCGGTCGACGCTTCACTGTGCGGACGATGACAATCCAAGCACTGGTCCACAACGGGACGTGATGGATCTGAGCGGGCACCGTGCTGCAATTGAACTTGGTTGTGGCAGCCCGTGCACGATTGCGCCGTCATGGGCTTCTCCCCATGCGGCTGATGACAAGACAGGCACGGCTGATCGGCATGAATGGTGACCGCCGGGTGATCCCCCTGTGGCGCATGGTGACAGCGCAAACAATCCTGTGGACCCTGGAAGTACCCAGCCGCTCCACCCATGTCCTCGCCCAGCTCCACGGCCTCCGGTGCTGCAAACTGATGACAGGCGACGCACTCTTCGGTTTTGCGGGCGCTCGTGTGATGGGCGGGCAAATCGTGACACGACACACAAAGCTCAGCTGTCGGACGCCCCAGCTCTTCACCGGAGGTATCGTGACACTTTGTGCACGGAAGCCCCTGATCGAGGTGGAGCTGATGCCCCGGCGAGGAACGGTGCAGTTGCCAGCGTTCGCCTACCTGAATGGGCGCGGGGCCCCCGGGATCGCCGGTGCAGGAGAGCAAAGCAACCACGATCATCCAACTGTAGACCAACAATAGATTCCACGACGGACTGGAAGTCACAGAATGCGGTCGTGATGTCATGATGGTCCTCGAGCGGGGATCGCTCATTGTCTTTTAAACGACCACAGTCCTCTGGTCGACCCCCGGCAAACCCTGTACCCTTTGGAGGATGTCGGGGCTCAGCTGGATCACGGTGATCGCCGCGGGCAGTGCAGTGGCAATTCTGGGAGTGTATTGGCTCAAGCAGCCAGCTCTCACCATCGCCTGGCGCCTGCTGCTGTTCGTTGCCATCGCTGCACTGCCCACGTTGGCGGCCGGGACGTCCACGGTTGCAAGCCTGGAAAGGACCACAAATCGTGACTTCTGTGGTTCTTGTCACGTCATGGACGCGCACTACGCGGACGCCACAGATCCCCAGTCACAATCCCTTGCGGCACGTCACACCCGCAACGCGATGTTCGGCGAAAAGAGCTGCTACAAATGCCATGCCAATTACGGAATGTACGGCTACGTGCTGACCAAGATGGACGGCATGGGCCTTGTGCGTCACTACTATTTCGGTGTGTACGGCGACCTCACGCTGGATGAGGCGGTGCAGAAAATCCACATCAAAAAGCCGTTTCCCAACTCAACGTGTTTAGAGTGCCACGCAGGCACCGGTAAGTTGTGGCAAGCGGTTCCTGACCATCGGGCCGCAGGGGACGCCGCGCGCAGTGGCCGGGTCAGTTGTTCCAGCGTGGGCTGCCACGGCGCCGCGCACCCGTTCAGCAAGGCGGCGCACGCCAAGGCTCACAGTTGGAACATGTGGTCTCCCACATATCCCACGCAGGAGGCGCTGCAATGAAGTCCGTTTCCGCCCTGCTTGCCTGGGCCACTCCTAAGCGGCTCTTGGCGGCGGCGTCATTGTGCACTGTGGGCGGTTTGGTATTCATGGTGACCCCCAGCTTCGTCGAAAGTCCGCTTTTCCTCATGGCGTCGCTCTCCCTGGCGCACGTGCTGGGGCTCAGCGGTGTGCTGCTCTTCGGTGGCGCCATCCTGCAAGAGGTCGTGACGGGTAGGCGCCTCTCCACCGCGCCGCGTATTCCCACTGCTGTCGACCGTTCAGCAGCGGGTCGGCGTCCTCCGGACTGAACGCGACCTGTTCTTCGCTGGGCTGCGCGCGTGGCGGGGCACGTTGCGCCACACCGTGCGGCACCCATTCACGGGCTGGGCAGGTAAAAGGTCACCTCTCCGTCCACATGCAGCTCCGGATGGGTGAAGGTGCCGTCCTTGGCGATGTTCTTGTGGCAGTCACTGCAACTGTCGGTCTCCGGATGCGGATCAGGTGGAGGCTGGCCGTGGCAGCCATCGCACGCGGCCGGTCCATCGCTGCGATCCGTCCATTTTGGCTCAGTCACTTGGCCACCCGACGGACGTCCGCCCACGAAGTAGCCGCCATGACAAAAGGTTTGTTTGCAAGTCTGCGTCTGAGCGTCGAAGTAGGGCGTCGCTTCAAACGCAGAGGCCACCCGACTCGAAAAGATGATCTCAGCGGGATAGGGAGAGTCCATGTGTCCAGGGGCGTCCGTGGTCTCGGGGACCACATGGCACTCGCTGCAGAGCAGCGTGCGCGCCTGACCTGAACCACGCAGGTGTGCCTCGTGCGCGCCGTTGCCGCGCGCCTCAGGATCCGTCTCACCCGCAAGGTTGTAGGGAGGCGCAGCAAGCCACTGTGGATATTCTTCAGAAGCCTCCAACGTGCCCCCGTGACACTCCGTGCACTCCGGCTGCTGCTCCCATTTTTCAAAGCCGCGCGTCTCCAAGCATCCAGTGAGCGCCCAGCCGGCCCAACCCGTGCAGAACACGAACAGCACCGCGAGCCTGCCGCTCATAAGTCCCCCTGATGGCAATACTTGCACATCTCGTCCCCGGGGCCACGGCTGCTCTTCCAGCCTTGCGGATGCGGATTCCCCCCGGGTCCACCCACGCTGTGGCACTCGATGCAATTGGTCACAGGACCCTGGTCGTGACAACTCGCGCAACTCAAGATGTCGCGCCGCGCCGCGCGCCCATGGTGATTGTCCGCATTCTTGTTGGGGCCCATCCAACCTGGCGGGTGGGGGTTCTCCGATCCGACACGCCCTGCGCTGATGCCCCGCGCCTGATGGCAGGAGTCGCACGTCTCGACACGATGGCAGCTCAAGCAGCGCGCCGGCTCGGACTTGGCCTGCCAAGCATGGCGCGTGAGAAAGTCGGCAGGATGAATGAAGGACTTGTCGACCTGTTCTGCTTTGCGCACCTCTACACGCAAGCCTTGCGAGACATCGTGGCAGTCGTCACAACTCTCGGTGGTGTGGCACTGCGCACATTGCACAGTGGTCTTGAGCGCCTCAGTCGCGTGCTGTTTGTCCCAACCAGCGCCATGGCGCAGCATGGTTCGCGGGAACAGCTTCTTGAGGTCCGCGCTGTGGTGGCAGGGCGCGCACTCGCCGCGGTCCCACTGGTCTTGGTGTTCATGACACGCAAAGCACCTCTCCATTGGGGGGAAGGTGTTGCCCGTCTTGTCGGACACCAGACCTGCATGACAGGAAATGCATTGCCCTCCCACTTCGGGCATGGCCAAGTGTCGGTCGTGGTCGAACACGATAGCGGTCGCCTGCTTCGCCGCGGCCGAGCGCGGAGCGTTTAGACTCGCCTCGACTTTCTTGTGCTGCTGGGCATGACACTCCACGCAGTTCTCGTCGCTGGGGTGAGCCACCTGGCCCGGGGCGCGCTCAACGTTCACGTGGCAGCTCAAACACGTCAAGCACTCAGGCTGGCCCGGCTGACCACAGGCTAAGCCTAAGTGCTGCTGATGAACGAAGCGCACCGGAACGCGGGTGCACGCCAAAATGACCGCCAGCGCCAAAGCAGCCCACAGCACCCAAGAAGACCGATGGTTATGGTTCACCGTCGGCTCCTCTCGAACTGGTACTCCACGCGCGCCAAGGCCTGCAGATCGTAATCAGCGTAAGGTGAAGTGGTCAGTGAGCCTCCGATGCGCGCGTTCCAGGGCGCGTCCGGCTGATACGCAAGGTGAGCGGCATAAAATGAAGACGAACGATACCCTGAGATGGAGTCGTCGTAGCGATAGAAGTACGCATCACCGAGCAGCTTGAGGTCTTTAGGTAGACGGCAGCCCAGCGACGCCCGAAACATCCAGTAGCCGTTGTCACTGGTGTCCAGGCGCCCCAGCTCAGCTCGAGCAAAAAACGAGTCCTTGTCGTCCAACTGGTAGTGGGCGCTCACTTCCGCGCGCATGCCCGGTGAGCCCTCTTGGTACATTTGGCCGTAGGCAGACGCGTCAATCTTGATCCGGAGCGGCAGTTCGGCGCTCACCATCCCCCCAGCCTCGGTGATTTCCTCAAAGCCGAACACAGAAAGGACCGAGGCCTGCGAGAGCAGCAGCGACGGAACGGTGTGCAACACCTCTGCCCTCACGAACAAGCCGGCTGCGTCGCTCTGCATGGCCTGAACGATGGCGGCAAACCGCAGATCCGAAAACCGCGAAGCTTCGGTGCTGAACAATGCGTCGGCGCTCAGCTCCAAATGTTGGATCTTGGTGAGCGTGCCGGAAAACCCCATGTTGGCTTGCGCCGGCCCGGCTTGCTCCTGTTGATGGTGCACAGACACATGCAGCGATCCAACGTCCTGTCGCTCCCAGCCAGCGCGCACCCCCGCCAGCCAGTAGTCATTGCGGTCGACATGCAAGCGAGCGTTCGGATCGGTGGACCAGTCCTCGTACGACTGTCCCAGCTGGTGGTACCCATAACGCTGATTCCAGCGGGGCATCGCCGTGAGTCCTCCGTACACCTGCAATTGCAGCCCAAAACGGCTGCTTAATGCCAGGCTGCCACCGTCGAAGCGCGCGTAGCGCGCCGCGCCACCTGCCACCACCTGTCGCCCCAAGGACAGACTCGCCCTCTGCCATTTTTGTCGAATGAACGCCGACGCCACGTCCCAGGTGGCAGGCCGTGTGGCGTCGTCTGCTCCAGGGACCACCTGTCCAAAGGCCGCAACCTGGATCTCGAGGGAGTCTTGGCCCAGCGGCGAGTCCACGCCCAGCGCGTGAGCCGACAGTGATTGATGAATGGGTGCGAGGAACTGATCCTCCACGATGCTTCCGTTAGGACCCGGCAGCAGCGCGCGTTTGAACATCTGCACGTTGGTGACTGTGCGCCCCGTGAACTCGAAGAAGTTGCCCGTGGCAACCGAGTCAGCGCTCGGGGCGGTGCCCCCTACCGTCTCCTGGGCCAGGGCGGAGGCCATCCCTCCCCCTTCCCCTGCCATCAGAAAAGTGAGCAGCCCAACGCCCCATGCCTGCACGTAGCCGGCGCGCCAGCGGGCGCGCCTGTCTCTGCTTGGGGTCCTGGCCATCATCTCTACTTTTATCTCACTCACGTGAGACGAGGCAAAACCCCGCAACGTGACGCGAACCGCACGGAGGTTATCGCCACGGATCCATGGCTAGCAAATGATAACGATTATCAGAAACTCGCGAGCCTTCATTTCTCCTCTGTTACTAAGTGATGACATTCAAATCCGTCCCGACGGCCTACTCGGAGTTCCTTGAATCCCGCTACAGGATCGGATTGAATCCGACGAGAACTGCGGGACGGGGACTACATGACGCAACGAATACTCAACGGATTGTTGGTCGGCGCACTGAGTGTGGCCTTGGCTGCTGGCGGATGCTCCAACGATGACGGGGGCGACGGTGACGGCGACGGCCAAGGCGGGTTGGGCGGCGACAACGGAGACGGCGACAGTGAGGCCACCGGTGACGGCGACGGTGAGGGTACTGGTGGCAGCAGCGATGTTCGTCCGGGGATCACGGGTCCTGGCGTCAACATCACCATCCATTCAGTGAAGGTGAGCGACAAGGATGTGGCCACCGTGGACTTCTCGCTCGCCGACGACGCAGGACACCCCCTCGACCGCGAAGGTTTGCTCACCTCAGGAGCAGTTGCTCCCAGTTTCGTGCTGTCGTGGCTGGCTGAAAATGAAGACGGTGAGTCCCTGCAGTACACCGCCTACACCACACGGCTGAAGACGAGCACCGAGGGAGTGTCGGAGACCCAATCATCGACCGACCAAGGCGGCACTTATGAGATGGTGGAGTTTGGTCGCTACCGCTACACACTCGCCACCAAGATCGACATCGACGAGGAGCGCTCTCATCTCACTCACACTTTGGGCCTATACGCGACACGCACGTATCAAGACGTGCGCTACGTGGACAACGAGTTCTACAGCTGGGTGCCGGACGGTTCAGAAGTCGAGACGACACTCGACGTCGTGACCGACACGGCGTGCAACAGTTGTCACACTCGGCTCGAGTTCCACGGTGGCTCCCGGCGCGGCGTAGAAATGTGTCAGCTCTGCCATACGGAGACCAACTCCATCAATCCTGAGTCTGGCAACACCATCGATTTTCAGGTGATGATTCACAAGATCCATCGCGGTCAGGATTTGCCCAGCGTCCTTTCGGGCGAGCCATACTACTTCATCGGTTACATGGGCGCCCGGGAGGACTTCTCCGACGTGGCCTACCCGTGGGACATGCGCGACTGCACCAAGTGCCACGACGGTTCACAGGGTGAGCGCTGGATCACCCGGCCCGCACAAAAGCCGTGCTCGTCTTGCCACGACCGGACCTACTTTGGTGAGGGCGACGCGCCAGACGGCTGGACCAAACACACCGCCGGACCGCGCGACGACAGCGAGTGCATCGTGTGTCACGGGGAGGACTCGCTAGAGCCCATCAGTCAATCTCACTACACCAACTTTAGCAACCCTGAGTCGCCCGATGTCACGGCCAAGGTCCTTGGGATCACTGATACCGAGCCCGGCCAACAGCCGTCGGTCGAGTTTGAAGTCAAAATCAACGGCCAAGAACACGACATCTTGCTCGAGCCGCTCGATCGCATTCGAGTGCGCGTCTGGGGGCCCACCTCGGACACGAAACACTCATTTTTCGAGACCATCGACAAGACCACCGTTGCCTGCGCTGATCCCATCGTTCGCCCGTGCTTGGAAGCCGCAGATAGCAGCTTCATCTATCACGCGCTCTTCGCGATACCGGCGGACGCTGAGGGAACCTACACCGTCGGCCTCGACGGGCGCTACGTGCCCGACACCGTCAGTGGCGTTAGGTACCCCTTCTTGAACCCAATGTTGGATTTTGCCGTCAGTGGTGAGGCGACTCCCCGCCGCGAGATCGTCAGCACCGAACGCTGCAACAGTTGCCACGAGCACCTGGGGCCGCACGGTGGTGGCTACAACCAGGTCAACTACTGCCTCAATTGCCACAACACCACGGCCTATGTAGAGCCGGAAGACCTTGAGCCGGGTGACGAAGTCGAACTGTCTAGCTTGAACCTCAAGGACTGGATCCACGGCTTGCATAGCTCGGTGCGTTACCCCGCGCCGCTCAATGATTGCGCCCAATGCCACGTCGACGGTTCGACCGCGCTGCCGATAGTTGAGGGCGCTTTGTCCAGCACCTACGCCAGTGCGAGCTGCCCCAGTTCGCAGCCGGATTGCGCTGGCGTCGGCGGTGTACCCAACTTCCCCGAGGTGACCGAGACGACGGTTCCTCCCGAAAGCGCTGCGTGCACCAGCTGCCACAACACAACGGCCACCAAGGTCCACGCAGAAACCAACTCCAGCGCATCGGGTGAGGCGTGCACCACGTGCCATGGCCCCAACAAGGACCGCGACGTGGGCGTCGTCCACCAACTGGAGCCTTGATGAGCGGGCAACTCCTCATCTGGGCCGCGCAAGTCGCTCGATGGGGAGTCGTCCGGCAGGGAACAGTGTCAGGATGAGCATTGTGCAGCAGCGTTGCCCAGGTCCATGAGATCCGCGCCGCACGTCGGTCGGGGCTAGGGTTGTCCCAGTCCCGTGGGCTTGGGTCTTTGGCCCACGGCGCCCACGGCGCCGTGTCCACGTAGCTCGCACGGCGGCGCAACGTAGCTTGAACGCTGATTTTTCGCGCCTAGTTTGCACCTAGGCCACGGAATGCAATGTTATGACTGGCCCTGGGGGGGGCGCATCGCATGCAAGGGGCGCTGGCTGACAGTATCGACGTCTTTGAACGCCTGTTCACCTTATCACC
>Ga0315912_10004495_pt1 | contig 13212 bp, 15 predicted proteins | sample VfabasoilMG_FD_204469 | JGI IMG/M metagenome (GOLD analysis project Ga0315912, IMG submission 204469) | Garden soil microbial communities collected in Santa Monica, California, United States - V. faba soil | ecosystem: Environmental > Terrestrial > Soil > Garden | place: USA: California... | reverse complement strand
TGTTCAACCGCCGATTGCGGTCCGCACCGGAACCGGTTCTCCATTGGGCAGCGCAGCGTGGCATTCGCGGAAGATCCGCAACCGGCACTCGCGGCAGATTTCGGCATCCAGCCGGGGATAGATGGCGCCTACGGCGCGCGTTTTGACGGGGAAGATGTTCCCGTCCCCGATCTGCCTCAGGTAGCCGCCTCTTTCCAGCACGGCGCGCGCCGCGTCCTTCAGGCGGTAGAAATACAGGCCGCCGCCCATGACGCGTCTGCGCCGGGATTCCTGCGCCAGCATTTCCGCTCCCGCGACGTCCACGAAGTTGATGCCGCTGGCGACGATCAGCACGTGCTTTTGGCGGGAGTCGGCCTCGTCGACCGACTCCAGGCGCCGTCGCACGTGGTCCACGGCGCCGAAAAATATCGAGCCGTTGATGCGCAGCATCTTAAGCTGCGGGCAGTCCGGCAGGCCGCTGTCGGCGGTAAAGTGGTAGCTGTCGGGGGCGGGGTCGGGCTTGACATCGAGCACCAGCGGATGCGAGGTGCGGGTGAGATAGAGCATCAGGGAGAGCAGCACCCCGGCGTAGATCGCGAATTCCAGATTGGCGAAGATCGCGGCGAGGAAGGTGAGCAGCATCACCGCGGTCTCGCGCCGGCTGGTGCGCGCGATGGTGCGGATGTGCCCGAAATCGAGCAGCCCGTAGGCGACCAGGAACAGGATCGCGGCCATCACCGCGAGCGGCAGGTAGGCGACGAGCCCGCCGAAAACGAACAGGATCGCGATCAGGATGAGCGCCGAGAACACGGCGGCGAGCGGCGTGCGCGCGCCGGCGTCGTAGTTCGCGCCGCTGCGGTTGAATGATCCACTGCCCGCGTAGGCGGAAAAGACGCTCGCGCACACGTTCGACAATCCCTGGCCGATGAACTCCTGGTTGGCATCGATGCGCTGGCCGGACTTGATGGCGATGGCGCGCGCGATCGAGACCGCCTCGGTAAGCGCGAGTATCGTTACCGCGAATGCGATCTGGAGCGTGTCGCGGATCGCGTTGGGCGACAGGTCGGGCGTGGAGAAGGCGGGAAGCATCGCCGGCAGCGCGCCGACGGTCGCGATCCGGGTCGTCTCCGCGCCGAGCAGTTCGTCGAGCGCGAATGCGAAAGCGCTGCCCGCGACCATGGCCCCGATCATGTACGGGATGCGCGGCCAGTAACGCCGGATCGCCATGCCGGAAACGAGCGTCAGCGCGCCGACCGCCATCACGTAGGGATTGACGCTTTCGAGGTGGGTGAGGAAGTCCGCCAGCGCCTTGCTGAAGGAAGCGCCGCGTTCGATGTCGATGCCGAAAAAATTCCCGAGCTGCGCCGCCACGATGAGGCAGGCCGCGCCGGTGGTGAAGCTCACGACCACGGTATGGGAGATGAAGTTGACGAGCGCGCCCATGCGCGCGAGACCCATCGCGAGCTGCATCAGGCCGGCGAGCAGCGTCAATGTCAGCATCAGGCCGATATAGTGCGCGCTGCCCGGCACTGCGAGCGGGCTCAGGCTCGCGAATACGAAGATCGAGATCAGATTGGTGGGGCCGGAGACGAGGTGCCACGACGAGCCGAACAGCGCGGCAACGATGGCCGGCACCATCGCGGCGTAGAGACCGTACTGCGGCGGCATCCCGGCAAGTGTGGCGAAGGCGACGCCCTGGGGCACCACGATGGCCGCGCCCACCAGTCCGGCGATGATGTCCGCGCGCAGCGTTTCCCGAGTCACCCGCTGGCGCCAGCCGAGGAACGGGAAAAGCCTCGGCAGCCAGTGGTGAAGGATCGGGGTGAGGCGAGAGTCCACTCGCGGGCGCGGATATCACGACGGGCGTAACGGCGCGATTATCGGCCATGCTCCCGCACGCGGCAACGCGCCGGATTCGGGTATAATCTGCGCCCGTCACGGTGTTCATCCACAGGAAAGTCAATCGCGCATGAAACGTCTCGCATTGCTCTGCGTCGCGGCCGCGCTCGGCCAGGGGGGCGCGCTGCACGCTGCCGGCGGCGATCCGGCGGCCGGCAAGGAAAAAACCGGAATGTGCGCCGGCTGCCACGGCATCAGCGGCTACAAGACGGCGTTTCCTCATGTCTACAGCGTGCCCAAGCTGGGTGGCCAGCACGCCGCCTATATCGTGAAAGCCCTGCAGGCGTACAAGTCCGGCGAACGCGGCCACCCGTCGATGAAAGCCATCGCGGCCGGGCTTTCCGACAAGGACATGGCCGACCTCGCGGCCTATTATGCGACCGACTTCACGAAGTCCGCGGGCAAGTAGCGGAGAGCCTCGAAGATGAACAAATCCTTGGTGTTAGTCACGTTCGCCGCGTTGTTCGCCAGCGCCGGCGCGCATGCCGGCAACCCGGCCGCCGGCCAGGCGAAATCCAAGACGTGCGCCGTGTGCCACGGGGCGGACGGCAACAGCGCAGCCGCTGATTTCCCGCGGCTTGCCGGCCAGTCGGAGGATTATCTGGTGAAGGCGATGAAGGATTACAAGAGCGGGCTGCGCAAGAATGCGATCATGGCGCCGCAAGCCGCCACTCTTTCGGTGCGCGACATGGAAGATCTCGCCGCATTCTACGCGCGGCAACAGGGGCTCACGCAGAAATACTAGGAGTCGGGAATCGAGGGCGCCTCGGTCATCCGGCGCGCGCCGCATCGCAGTCTTCAATCCTGCAGCTTGATGAGGGCGGCGCTCCGCATCATGCCGCCGCAGTGGAGAAGGGGGTGGAAGTGCATTTGGCGAAGTCGCGCCAGCGCGGATTCACGCTGATCGAGTTGATGCTGGTGGTGGCGGTTATCGGCATTCTGGCTGCCGTGGCGCTGCCGGCCTACCAGGACTACACCGTTCGTGCGCGCGTGACGGAGGCGTTGACGCTGGCCGAAACCGCGCAGCGCGCGGTCAACGAGTACTACGGCCGCTGGGGCCGCTTCCCCCGCGACAATGCGGCCGCGGGGCTTGCCGCCCCGGAATTCCATCAGGGGCAGGTGGTGAGGGGGATCAGCGTCATCGACGGCGTGATCGAGGTTCGTGTGGCACCGGCCCCGACCGGCAGCGACGTACGCAGCCTCTACCTGCGGCCCGGGGTCAACCGCAACTATCCGACCGGCGCGCTGGTGTGGATCTGCAACGGCGGCAAAGTGCCGCCCGGATTCGATGCGGCCGGCAGGATGAGCGGCAAGCTGCTCGAAAACAAGCTGGTGCCGCCGTCCTGTCGATCATGATGGCCGAATACATGACCCGGGAGACGGAGCGGGCGTTGCGCCCGGATGCGCTCACGTGGGGTTGGGGCATGGACGTGATGCTCGCGCTCGCCTTGCTGATGCTGCTCAATGCGCTGGCGCTCGGCGCGGCCCGGCCGGTGCTGTTCAAGGCGAAGGGGACCGAGGCGCTGGTGTCGGGCGGCATGCAGCGTTACGAACTGGTCGAGCACTACGCGATGACGGGTGAATGGCGCGACGCCGGCGGGAACGCCCGGCGACAAGCTGCGGCAGCGGCGCCGAGTGACGCGAAACCGGACGTGCGCGGGGCCGCGACGACCGTCCGGACGGCCGATGGCGTCATCGTCATGCAGGGTCGCTACCCCGCGTACTACGACGGGGTGGCGACGATCACGCTCAGGCCGGTGGTGGCGAAATCCCCCGAGCCACCGACCGTGAGGTGGCTGTGCGGCCACGCGGCCACGCCGCCAGGCTGGCACGGCCCGCAGTCTTCCATCGCCACCAGTCCTTCAGGCGACTACCTGTATTCGCTGTGCCGAAAAGGGAGCGCCTGATGGGTGAGTCGGCGCGGCCCGGAGCGACCCGCATGGCGCCGGCCGTCGCCGGCAACCTGTATCGCCAGTGGTCCGATCTGATCGACGGCGGATTGACTCCGGCCGAGGCGGTGGCCGTGTTGCAAGAGGACGCGGAGTCAGGCGCGCTGGGCAAAATGCTGGGCGAGATGGGTGGGGACCTTGCGCAAGGCCTAAGCGTGGCACAGGCCATGCAACGGCATGCGGTATTCGGCCCGGAAACGGTGGCTTTCATCGCGGGCGCGGAAGGCGAAAATTCGCTGGCGGGCGCATTCGCGACGCTTGCGGACGACTGCGAGCGCCGCCAGCACCTGCGCGTTGGGCTGCCCCTGCCTCTGTTGTGGCCCCTGTTTCTGCTGGGCCTGCTGTTTGTGGTCGTCTCGCTGTTGATGATCTTCGTGATCCCGTCGTTCAAGCAGGTGTTCGCAAGCTTCGGCGCCGACCTGCCGGGCCCGACGCTGGTAGTGATCGCGCTGTCCGACCTGTTGGCGGCGTATGGGTGGATCGCGGCCGTGCTCGTCATTGCGGTCGTGCTGGGCATTGCCGCCCTGCGCCGCCGCCCGGGGGTGGGCGCGGCAATCGACCGGTGGCCGCTCGTGATACCGGGCATGCGTCGCACGCTCACCGCGCCGCTCGCGAGCCGCCTGGCTGCGCTTCTGGCTGGGGCCAGCGCAAATCGCATCCCGTTCGTGACCGCAGTGGCCTACCTGCGCTCGACGTTGTGCAATCAGCACCTGCGGGAGCTGCTTGCAGGGCTGGGACGCGACGTGGAGCAGGGGATGCCATTGGCCGAAGCCTGGCGCAGGCAGCCATCGCTGCCGCGCAGGGTGGCGCGGATGATAGACATCGGAGAGCGCTCCGGCAGGCTCGCGGTGGTGCTGGAGCGGGCAGCGCGCATGCATGGCGCCGAGGGCATCAAGGCCATCGCCGTATTCCGCCAGGCGCTGTTCGTGACGACCTACATCCTGACCGGCGTCATCGTGGGGTTGATGGTCATCGCGATGTATCTTCCGATCTTCGCGATGGGGTCGTTGAGCTGATTTCGGAGTACGACATGCGCGGCAGCCAAACGGGATTCACACTCATCGAATTGATGATCGTCGTCGCCATCATCGGCATACTGTCCACGCTCGCGTTGCCGTCCTACCAGGACCGCACCATCCGCGCCCAGGTCGGCGAGGGCATGGCGCTGGCGGAGTTCGTGAAGCAGTCGGTGGCGGCGCACTATGCGCGCAATCGCGGCATGCCGCGCGACAACGGCGCGATAGGGCTGCCCGAGAGCACGTTGATCGTCGGCAATTACGTGCGCGAAGTGAAGGTGCGCGAGGGCGCCATCGACATCACGTTCGGCAACCGTTCCAATAAATTCCTCGATGGCAGGACGCTCACGCTGCGGCCCGCCGTCGTGCAGGGCCATCCGGTCGTGCCGATCGCCTGGGTGTGCGGCAATGCGGCCGGGCCCGAAAAAATGAAAGTGTTCGGCGAGAATCTGACCGACCTTCCGCCTTCCCACCTGCCGATCGACTGCCGCGCCTAGCGGCGCTCAGGCTTCCCGGGTTTTTCCCCGGTACTCGCACAAGTCCCGGATCAGGCACCGCGCGCAATGGGGCTTGCGCGCCACGCATACGTAGCGGCCGTGCAGGATCAGCCAGTGATGGGCGTCGTGCTTGAACTCGTCCGGCACGAACTTGATGAGTTTCCGCTCGACTTCCAGTACGTCTTTCCCAGGCGCAATGCCGGTGCGGTTGGCGACACGGAAGATATGGGTGTCCACCGCGATCGTGGGCTCGCCGAACGCGGTGTTGAGGATCACGTTGGCGGTCTTGCGGCCGACTCCCGGCAATGCCTCCAGCGCTTCGCGCGTGCGTGGCACTTCGCCGCCGTGCTGGTCCAGCAGCAATCGGCAGGTTGCCAGGATGTTCTTCGCCTTGGTGTGGTAGAGGCCGATGCTCTTGATGAAGGCTTCCAGCCCCACCTGGCCCAATTTGAGCAGCGCGTGAGGGGAGTTGGCGCGCCGGAAGAGTCCCTCCGTCGCGAGATTCACGCTCCTGTCGGTGGCCTGCGCCGACAGCACCACCGAGACCAGAAGTTCGAAAGGTGATCCGAATGCCAGCTCAGTGGTAGGCGTCGGGTTGGCCGCTCGCAGGCGGGTGAATATTTCCTGGCGCTTCCCCGGGTTCATGTTCCTCCCATCGCTGGGCCGCGATACGGCTGGCAACATGCCATCGTGCTCATTATAATGGGGCACGATCTCCTTCCGGCAGGCGGAGCATGAGATTTCTCGGCGCGGCGTTTTTCACGATACTTGCTACCCTTGCAATGCCTGTCGCGGCGCAGCAGGTCGTCGTCGAAAAGGACACTGAACTTCGCGGCGATGCCAGTTCCACCGCACCGGTGGTGGGCAAGGTGGCCAAGGGCACCAACGGCGAAGTCACCGACAAAAAGGGCGCGTGGGTCAACCTCAAGACCACTGGTGCGACGGGCTGGCTCTTTTCCTTCAACGTGCGCTTTGCGAGTAGCGCTGCGGGCGGCGGCGGGGACGGCGGAGCGGGGACCATGAATCGTCTGGCCGGGCCGCGCACGAACGTCAGCGTGACTTCCACCTTGGGAACGCGCGGTCTCGACAAGGAAACCCTCGGTAATGGAGTGTTCGATGCCGAGCAGATGCAGCTTCTCGACAGCTATGCGACGACCAGGGATGCGGCCCAGGCCGGCGCCACCGGGGCGGGACTCGCGTCTGCATCGGTCGCATACCTGGAGGCAAAATGACCATTGTGCGTAGCCTGGGGTACTGCCTCGCGCTGGCGCTGGCGAGCGGACTCACCGGCACAGCAGGCGCTGCCACGCTCGACCTCGGAAAGCTGATAGGCGCCGGGAAGGATCTGGCAACCGCTGGAACCGGCATCGACGAAAAGCAGGAGGTCGAGATCGGCCGTGAAATTGCGGGACGCACGCTGGGCGCCACCACGGCGGCCAATGGCGGGCGGTCAGCGCTGGTCAATGATCCGGAACTGCAGGCCTATGTGAACCGGGTCGGCCGCTGGATCGCCTCGCAGGGCGAACGTCCGGACCTGCCGTGGCGCTTCGGCGTCACCAATGATCCGACGGTCAACGCCTTTGCCGCGCCGGGCGGTTACATCCTGATCACGCTCGGGCTTTACGAAATTCTGGATACCGAAGCCCAGCTTGCCGGCGTCCTCGGGCACGAGATCGGCCATGTCGTCAAGCGGCACCACGTTACCGTGATGCAGAAGAGCGCGGGCGTTTCCGCCGTCGCGCAGTTGGGGCAGGTGGCGGTGCAGGCGCGGGGCGCGGCACGCCAGGATCTATTCAACAGGGTGATCGGCACCGGCGCGGAAATTTTCGCGCGCGGGCTCGACAAGGAAGCCGAGTTCGAAGCCGACCAGATCGGCGTCGTTCTCGCCGCCCGCGCGGGCTACAGTCCCTATGGGCTGATCGAAGTGTTGCACAAGCTCGCCGCGCGAGGCGGCAGCGACGAATCGCTGGCCTTGCTGTTTTCAACCCACCCCCATCCCAACGAGCGCCTGCAGAAACTGGGCGAGGCGCTCGAGCCACGGGTGCCGACGTTGCCCGCCGGGCAGGAACCGGCCATTCGGCAGGTCAGTGCCGATGTGGCCCCCGCCCCCGCAGCACGGCCGACGACGCGCGCCGCGAAACCGGAAGCACCCGCGCCCGCTCCGGCCCCGAGCGGAGGAACGGGCTTCGGCATTCCGGGTTTTGGCTCCTTTCCGCTGCGGCGCTAGCTAGCCGGGTTCAGGTCGTCTCGCGCCGTCGCAGGCGTGCCCGCGCCCGTTCCACCGCCTGTTTCACCGTAACCCGTTTCTTCTCTTCCGCCGTAGTGCCGGTGCCGGCGCGGCGCGCCTGTTGCTCCGCGCGATCGCGCGCGAGCCGATCATTGCGGGCAAGATACCGGCGCCGCGACCGCTCCGCGGCGGCCTGTTGCTCTTGGCGCGTGGCAATTTGGCCCGTACCGACCATGCTGATGCAGTCCACCGGGCAGGGGGGGATGCACAATTCGCAGCCGGTGCATTGCGCCGCGATCACGGTGTGCATGACCTTGGCGGCGCCGACGATGGCATCGACCGGGCAGGCCTGGATGCACAGCGCGCAGCCGATGCACGCTGATTCGTCGATCACCGCCGCCGCCGGCGGCTTGTGCGCGCCATGCGCGAGGTCGAGCGCCACGATGGGAACGCCCAACAGCGCAGCGAGATCGCTGATCACGCCATCGCCCCCCGGCGGGCACTGGTTGATGGCGGCGCGGCCGGCAACGATGGCTTCGGCGTACGGCCGGCAGCCCGCGTAGCCGCACTGGCGGCATTGGGTCTGTGGCAGGACACCCTCGATACGCTCAATCAGCGAGTCCGGACGTTGCGCGGTGTTCATCCCGCCGATTGTAGGTCAACCGAGGCCGGTCGCAGGACGAACGCGCAGAGCGCAACCAGAACGATCCAGCACACGATGCCCGACCACAGCACGTGCGACAGGAAATGCGCGCCCTGCATCATGCGACCGAATCCGAGGCCGAGGCCCGCGAGGAGGCCGGTGGCGAGTCCCGCCCTGGCCAATGCGGGATTGCGCGCGGACCACCCGATGAAATAAAACGCCATCAGGCAGAAGCCGGTGGCGGCATGGCCTGCGGGAAAGCAATGGCCCGGCGCGAGCCCGGCCGGCGCGGCTTCAAGCAATGCGAGGTAGGGCGCAAACCCGCCAAACGCCGCGGTATCCCATGGACAGTGCCGGTCGCTCGCCAGCTTGAGGATGCTCACGGCGGCCGGCACGAGCGCAAGTGCCATTCCAAGGAACAGCAATTCGCGCCGGCGTGGCCGTAGGGTGGGCACGACATGAGTCAGGAAGTAGCCGGCCCACGCGAGGAAAGCGATCGATGCCACGACGTACTTGGCCCAGTGATGCAAGACCGTCTCGAAGAGAAACGCCGTGCGCAGCGGAAAGGTGCGCGTTGCCGGATCGTAGAGCAGGGCGGCGAGGGCGACGTCGATACGGGTGCGGTCGAGCGCGAGCAGTCCGGCCGTGACCGCAAGCGGCAGCGCGAGCCACAGCCAGTGGAAAGTGCGCCGGGTAAAACGGGCGGCCGTGCCGCCGTCACTCGAGCCGGTAGCCGCGGCGGACATAGAGCGTGTAGGCCAGTTGAAACACGCTCGCGGCGTCGCGCGCGCCATCGATGTCGGGCGCAATCGGCGTCTGCCGTCGGGTGGCCGGGTCGTACGCGAGCGTGGCGCCGGTCTTACCGAATCCAAGGCCGCTGAGTCGCTCATCGCGGTAGAGCGCGATGTCGCGATTGTGATTGAGCGGAGCGAAGGTCGACGCGTGTGGGTCGGCCAGCACGTCCTTGCCGAAAAACACGCTGTCGTGGGAAAGGTTGAGCAGGCCCAGCACGGTGGGCGCGACGTCGATCTGGCTTGCGAGCGTGTCCACGCGGCGCGCGGGAACGTGGCGCGGGCTGTAGATCAGGAACGGAATCGCGTAAGTGGGCAGGGGAATCTCTTCGCGCCCATAGACGCGGGCGCCGTGGTCCGCCACGATCACCACCATGGTGTCGTCAAAGTATTGCCGCTGTTTCAACTGCTCGACGAAAGCGCCGATCGCGTGATCGGCGTAACGCACGCCCGATTCGCGTCCTCCGCCTTTCGGCTTCACGCCCTCGACGCCAGCGGGGAACGTGAACGGCTTGTGGTTGGAGGTGGTCATGATGACCGAGAAGATGCGCTCGCCCCGGGCGTGCTGCCGGTCGAACACCCGCAGCGCATTGCGGAAGAGATCCTCGTCGCTCACGCCCCAGACGTTGCTGAATGCAGGCTCGTCCATCTGCGAGCGGTCGATGACTCGGTAGCCGTTGTGACCGAAGAAGTGATTCATGCCGTCGAACGCTCCGTATCCGCCGTAGATGAAGGTCGGGCTGTAGCCGTTGGCGCGCATGACCTCCGACCAGTTGAACATGCCCTCGTTGCCTGGGCGCTTGATGATGGCTTCGGCCGGCACCGGGGGAAATGAAGCGGTGACCGCTTCCATGCCGCGCACGGTGCGGGTGCCGGTGGCGTAGGTGCGGGTGAAGACCAGGCTTTGCCCGGCGAGGCGATCGAGATGGGGCGTGAGACTGCGCTCCGCCCCGTAGGCGCCGACGAATTCCGCCCCCAGCGATTCCTCCAGCAGCACGATGACGTTCAGAGGCTTCGGCGCGCCAGCGTAGCGCACGTGCCGGGCAAGCGGATTGCGCGCGCCGGTGATGAAGTTCGCATTGCGCTGCCCGACGAGGCGCCGCACGCGCAGGGCAGCTTCGGTCTCATCCACGGTCGTGTAATACTGGGTGTAGTCGAGGTGGGCATTGGCGGCGGCGCTGAAGAAGGAATAGATGCCGTTTGCCGCGAGTTCGTCCGCCACGCGATTGTGGGTGATGCGGCCGGAGGTGCCGTCGATGCCGGCATACGACGCGGCCGCGAGGCCAAGCAGCCATGCAGCCGGCGCAAGGCGGGTGCGGAGGCTCCCCGCCGCCCGCAGCGCGGCCGTGACGCGCTCGTGCAACCACCACGTGATTGCCGCGGCGGCCCCCGCGGCGGCAATCATGGCGCGCGCCACGGGATAGGACTGCCAGATGTTGACGAAGACTTCGTGCGGATAGATCAGATACTCGACGGCGACGTAGTTGAAGCGCGCATTGAACTCGTCGAAGAAGAAGAATTCGACTGCCGCGAGGTAGCAGACGCCGAAAGTGCCGAAAACCATCCCGAACCAGACGATCACCCGCTGCCAGCGTGCGTGGTACAGCCGCTCCGGCAGCAGCAGCAGGTACACGGCGAATGTCAGGCACAGGTACAGGCCTGTGAGCAGGTCATATCCCGTGCCGATGGCGAAGACCGCCGGCAATGCATCTGCGGAAACTTGCCCCGCTGCGAGCGCCTTGAGGCTCAGGGCGACACGGGTCATGCCCGTGACCGCGAGATAGACCAGCGCGAATGCCCTGACGAGCCCGTAACGCGACGCCTTCCACGACGCGTTCGGCGACGGGAAGGGCAGTGCAGGTCCCGGACGGTCCAGGACGGCTGGTACCTGCGTCACGACGTGCGCCGGGTGCCGGCAACGCCGGCGTGTGGGTGCAGCAGCCGGTCGGCAACGCGCGCCTGGCGGGTGAGCGCGCCGTCAACGAGTCGCGGCAGCACGCTGTTCAAGCGTACGAAGAAGCGCTCCGGCCAGCCAAGATAGACATCCTTGCGCTCCTGTTCCACGGCGGCGACGATGTGCGCCGCCACCTGCTCGGGGCGGTCCATCGCCGTTCCGTTTGCGGAGAAGAGTTCCCGCACCGCTTCCGTGTTCATGCGGGTGGCGGTCGTCCGCGGCGCCACGTAGGTCACGCGCACGCGGGCGTCGGCGAACTCCCGCCGCAACGCTTCGGAGAATCCACGCAGCGCGAACTTGCTGGCGGAATAGGCGGCGAAATGCGGCAACGCAATCGAGCCGAGGATCGACCCGATGTTTACGACGTGCCCGGTGCCGCGGCGCACGAAATGCGGCAGCGCGGCGCGCGTCAGCAGCAGGGCACCGGTCAGGTTGATGTCGATCAGGTTGCAGATGGCTCCGGGATCATCTTCGGCAAAATCTGCAAAGCGCGAGACGCCGGCGTTGTTGACGAGCACGTCGAGTCCGCCGAGTTCGGCATGGACGCGCCCGATGACGCCGCCGTGGCCGTCGCGCCGCGCGAGATCGAATGGCACGCACGCCGCGCTCCCGCCAACGGCATGCACCGCCTGCGAAACGGCCTCGAGGCCCGAGGCGTCACGGGCGAGCAGCGCCAGCCGGGCGCCACGGCGGGCGAATTCGAGCGCGAGACAGCGGCCGATGCCGCCGCTCGCCCCGGTGAGGAGGATGCGGGCGCCGGCGAGTTTCATGCCGCGGCCTCCAGTTTCGCGGTGCGTCCCGCATCGAGGGCGCGAAAGACTGCGCCATAGAGCCGATAAAAAATCCGGGCGCAATGCATCAGCTCCGCGCGATCCCCGGCCGCATCCAGACGGTTCACGAGGGTGGCATAGAACCGGACATGCCCGACGTCGAGCGCGCCGTGGGACGTGAGATAGGTGAAGGCGCTCGGGGGCAGGCGCAATGCTTTTCCAAGGGCTTCCGCCGCGTGCGTGGCGACCGCGGTGCTGGTGCCTTCGAGTACCAGCACCATGCCGAGAAAGCCCACCGGATTCCGCCGCGCGATGACGTCGTAGGCGTAGGCGACCATGATTTCGACCGCGGCGCCGGGCTGCCCGCGGCGCACCGCCTCGGCATCGCCGCCGCACGCACGGATGTCGTTCAGAATCCATTCCTGGTGGCCGGTCTCCTCCTTGACGTATTCCGTCATCGCGGCGCGCAGCCACTCAAGGCGCTCCGGCAGGCGCGCGCCGCAGGCCATCAGCAGCGGCAGCGTGTGCTTGACGTGGTGGTAAGCCTGCTCCAGGAACGCGAGATAGGCGCCGCGCGTGAGACTGCCGGCGGCGCCGTCCCGGATGAATGGCGTCGCCATCAGATCGTTGCGCTCGCGCGCCGTCGCGGCAAGCAATTCGTCATAGAACATGGTCGTGATTCTCCTGGTAGAGCTGATCGAGTGGATGCCGGTAGTGCCGCAGCAGCGCGTCGCGCCGCAGGCGGCCGTTGGCGGTCAGTTCGCCGGTCGCGAACGAGAACGCGTGATCGGCCGTCAGCCACGCCCTCACCCGGGCATAGTCCGGCAGCGCGCGGTTCGCGCGCTCGATTGCGGCCCGGATCGCGCGCGCGCCATGGCCTGGCGCGGGGGTAATGACGGCAGCGTTCCACGGGCGCCCCTCACCCCACACCCACGCTTGCGCAATGGCGGGCGCGGCCGCAAGTTCGGTTTCGACCCATTCGGGCGAGACGTTGCGGCCGAAGGATGTGACGAACATGTTTCGCTTCCGGCCGGTGAGGTGCAGGTAGCCGTCGCGGTCGAGATAGCCAACGTCCCCGGTGCGCCACGGACCGGCTTCGGGGCCCGGCATGCCGCAGTAGCCGAGGGTGGTCGCGCCCCTCACCAGAATTTCGCCGTCGTCCGCGATGGTGATCGTCGCGTGAGGCAACGGGCGGCCGACGCTTCCGGGGCGCGCGGCCTGCGGGGCGTTTAGCGTGACCACCGATGCGCACTCCGACAATCCGTATCCCTCGTATGCGGGGAGGCCCAGCGCGATGGCGCGCGCGAGCTGGGAGGGATGCAGCGGCGCGCCGCCCACCGCGAGGAAGCGCAGGGTGGCGGGGTGGGGTTGCCCGGCCGCCACCCGCTCGCTCGACGCCAGCAGCATCTGCGGCACCATGATGGTGGTGGTGGCACGGCCCGCCGCCAGTGCGCTGAGCACGCGATCCGGATCAACACCGGTGCCGC
>Ga0315912_10004494_pt1 | contig 13214 bp, 14 predicted proteins | sample VfabasoilMG_FD_204469 | JGI IMG/M metagenome (GOLD analysis project Ga0315912, IMG submission 204469) | Garden soil microbial communities collected in Santa Monica, California, United States - V. faba soil | ecosystem: Environmental > Terrestrial > Soil > Garden | place: USA: California... | reverse complement strand
CGTACGCTACCGCGTGGAAGAACTCGGCGCGCTGGCAGGGCAAGACGGCGCATCGCCGGTGCTCGAGGCGCTGTTCGCGAAGAAGGAGCCCAAGACCGGCACCGACGGCACCATGTCCTGGACAGTGGACGTGCACAACCCCCGCGCCAGCGACGACTTCGTGCTGATACTGAAGGAGCTGATGCTGCCCGGCGGGCAGCGCCGCCCTTATTCGGCATGGATGGCGGGCGTGTATCCGCGCGCGCTCGACGGTTTGTGCAAACTCATCTCGCTCGACATGCGCGTGATCGACCCGGCGTGGATCGCCATGAAGCTGCGCAAGCTCCTGAACTACTCGGAGCCGCTGGGAGACTTCATGGCGCGGGTACCCGGAGCCGAGCGCCAGCAGAATTTCCCGAGCACGCTCGCCTATGTCGCCCGGCTCATCATCCACCGCTACGCCATGCTCGGCGTGCTGGATGAGCGCGGCTATCCGCTCAACGAGATGGGCGTGTTGGAGATTCCCGAAGATGACCGCGAACGCGTCACGGTCAACTACTCCATGCTGAGGGGCAGGCAATGTGCGGAGTGCGGCAACGCGACGGTCATCCACAAGGACGGTTGCGAATTCTGCACCGCGTGCGGTGCGATCGGCGCCTGCGGCTAGCGCACCCGACGTTCCGTGTTTCAAGCAAGGTCTGCCAGTGAAAAGGTTTGCATGGCCGCGGCTACCCGGATGAACGACAATCGCGCCTGCGCCCGTTTCGTGAGGATCGCCGCCCTCGCGGGGCTGGGTGCCTGCGCGGCGCCGCCCCCTCCTCCGGCGGTCGAATTGCCGCCGACCACGGCCAACGCGCCAGCCGCGGCGCGCCCCATTGCCGACGGGCGCTGGGAACTCATCGAGTCGAGCTTTGCGGCGGGCGGGCGGCTTCCGGGGGCACGGCGCCCCACTCTGGAGTTCAAGGGAGGGCGGCTTGCCGCCTTCAGCGGCTGCAATCGCGCAACCGGCAGCGCGGTCGAGGCCGAAGGACGCATGGCAGTAGGCCGCCTGGCAATGACCCGCATGGCGTGTGCCGAACCACTCGCAAGCTTTGAAGAGCGTTTCTTCAGACTGATTGAGTCCGAGCCCGTGCTCGAGATCGACAACGAATTATTGCTCCTGGTCGCAGGCAACGAGCGGGCGCGCTTCAAGCGCTCGGCCGACGACCTGCCGGCAAGGAAGCCGTAGCGGGCTGTGGCGCCCGGGATGGTACGAACACCCTGCACGCCAGTCTTCCCGGCATGAGCCCGACCTCATCTGACGCCGCAGCGATGCAGACCAAGGGGCTAAGCGAAGCCACTGTCGAGCATGATCCGATCGCGCAGTTCGGACTGTGGTACGACGATGCGCACGCCACGGAACGCCCGCTGCCTCACGCCGTCGCGCTTGCCACCGCGACGCGGAGCGGCCGCCCGTCGCTGCGCATGGTGCTGCTCAAGGATTTTGACACGCGCGGTTTCGTCTTCTATACCAACTATCGCAGCCGCAAGGGGCAGGAACTCTCCGGCAACCCGCACGCGAGCCTGCTCTTCCATTGGGGGTGCCTGGAACGCCAGGTGCGGATCGAAGGACGCGTCGCCAAGGTGTCGCGCCGGGAGTCGGACGAATATTTCCGGACGCGACCGCGCGGCAGCCAATTGGGTGCCTGGGCCTCACCCCAAAGCGCAGCTCTTCCCGACCGTGCCGACCTCGACCGCCGTTTCGCCGCCATTGCAGCCAAGTACTCCGGCCAAGTGCCACGGCCCGCGCAATGGGGCGGCTATCGTCTGATGCCGGCGGTCATCGAGTTCTGGCAGGGACGTGAAGACCGGCTGCACGATCGATTGTGCTTTACCCTGCGCCGCGACGGTCGCTGGGATCGCAAGCGCTTGGCGCCGTAGCCCGGCCTAGACCACCGGCTCGCGCATCGTCACAAACTCCTCCGCGCTGGTCGGGTGGATGCCGATGGTGGCGTCGAACTGCTTCTTGGTTGCGCCGCATTGCAACGCAACCGCAAAGCCCTGGATGACCTCGCCGGCTTCCGCGCCGACCATGTGCACCCCCAGCACGCGGTCGCTCTTCTTGTCCACGACCAGCTTCATCAGCACTTTTTCGCCGCGGCCGCTCAAGGTATGCTTGAGCGGCGTAAAGGTCGACCGGTAGATCGCGACGTCGAAACCACGATCGCGTGCTTGCGCCTCCGACAGCCCGACGGTGCCGACGTTCGGATGGCTGAAGATCGCGGTCGCCACGTTATCGTACGATATCTTGCGCTCGCCCCTGCCGAACAGGCGCTCCGCCACGACCATGCCTTCGGCGAGCGCGACCGGCGTCAACTGCATGCGATCGACCGCATCCCCGATGGCGTGGATCGTGGGCACGCTGGTCTGGAAGACCTCATCGACGATCGCAGCCCCTCCTGGCGCCAGCTTCACCCCGGCGCGTTCCAGGCCCAGCCCGTGCGTATTCGGCGCCCGCCCCGTGGCGAACATGACCCCGTCACTTTCGAGCATCGCGCCGTCGGTCAATGTGCTCTTCAACACGCCACCGCCGTCGATGCGGGTGACATTGCGCTGGTAGAGAACGCGCACGCCCTTCTGCGCCATCTGCTCGCCGAGAAAGCGGCCGAGGTCGGCGTCGAACGACTTGAGCAGGCACGGCCCGCGATAAACCAGGCTGGTGTCCACGCCCAGGCCGTTGAAGATCGAAGCGAACTCGACCGCGATGTAACCGCCTCCGACCACCACCACCCGCCGCGGCAGCTCGGTCAGATGGAACGCCTCGTTCGAGGTGAAGGCGAGATCCGCACCGGGAATCGAAGGCTTAACCGGCCAGCCGCCGGTGGCGATCAGGATATGCCCGGTAGTCGCCCGTTTGCCGTCGATCTCCACCGTGTGCGGATCGACCACCGTCGCGCGCGCGCGGAAGATCTCGACCCCCGATCCCTTGAGCAGCCGCTCGTAGATTCCGTTCAGCCGCGCGATCTCGCGATCCTTGTTCGCGACCAGCGTACTCCAGTCGAACGACGCTTTGCCGGGCTGCCAGCCGTAACCCGCGGCATCCCCGAAATCCTCCTGGAAGTGCGCCGCATAGGCGAAGAGTTTCTTGGGGATGCAGCCGACGTTGACGCAGGTTCCCCCGAGATAGCGTTCCTCGGCCACCGCCACGCGCGCGCCCAGGTTCGCCGCCCAGCGGCTTGCCCGCACGCCGCCCGAGCCGGCGCCTATGGTGAAAAGATCGTAATCGTACTGCGGCATACATCCACTCCGGTTCACGGTTGGTGCCTGGGAAAGTACCCACGAACGAGCACAGGGAGCACTGAGTATAATCGCAAGGCGCCCGCCGCGAGGCGCGCGCAACTCGTCGAGTCAAGACAAACTGGGTGACATTATCCGTCACGCTTTGCCGAGCATCGCCGTCCCCTGCGTCATACTGCTCGCCGCGTACGGGTTCGCGCCACGCATGGCGGACCTCCCACCCTCGCTCGCCGGCCTGGGCATCCACGGCCCCTATGCCGTTCTCGCGCTGGCGATCGTGGTGAGCCTCGCGTTCCGGCGCGGGCGCGTGTCGCTTGCGCTGCTGACCCTCGCCCTCGCTTACGCGGCGCACGGCCGCTATCTCCAGCCCTCGGTGCCCGAGCACGTCGTGTTCGCGATCTTCGGCGCGCTGTGCCTCGTCGTTCCGTTCAACCTGGCGGCCTTGAGTCTGCTCAAGGAACGCGGCACCTTCAACCGGCATGGCGTCGCAAGGCTGGCTGTGATCGCGCTTGAAGCCGCGCTCGCCGCGTGGGCGGCCCTGCCCGGCAACGCCGCCGCGCGCGACCTGCTCTACGTCGCGTTACTCGGCCCGCCGCCGTGGACGGCATCGCCGGTGCCGCAGATCGGTCTTGCGGTGATCGTGCTGGGCGCGCTGGTCCCCGCCGTCACGTGGTATCGCACGCGCTCGGCGATCGATCTCGCGTTCGCCGCGGCGGTAGTGACGTTCGGGTTCGCCGCGCACGGCGTGACCACGCCCGGCATGTTCGGAATCTTCATCGCTGCGGGGGCGCTGATACTCGCAATCGGCGTGCTGCAGGACACTTTTCGTATGGCGTTCCGCGACGAGCTGACGGGGCTCCCAAGCCGTCGCGCGTTGACCGAACGCCTTGCCGGCCTTGGTGGCCACTACGCGATCGCAATGTTGGACGTCGACCACTTCAAGAAGCTGAACGACACGCACGGCCACGACGTGGGCGACCAGGTGCTGAAGCTGGTCGCCACGCGGCTCGCCCGCGCGCATGGTGGCGGGGCGGCGTATCGCTTTGGCGGCGAGGAGTTCACCCTGGTATTTCCCGGCAGAGACGCGGACGGGGTCGTGCCGCATCTCGAAGCGCTGCGCGAGGAGATTGCCGGCTACAAGATGGAAATACGCCGCGCGGCGCGCCCGGCTCAGGGCAAATCCGGGAAGCAACGGCGCGCGGCTCGAAACCCGGAACACGCGATTTCGGTGACAGTGAGCATTGGCGTCGCGGAACGCGGCGGGCGCCACGACACACCGCTAGCGGTGGTGCAGGCTGCCGACAAGGCACTTTATCGGGCCAAGGACAAGGGACGAAATCGGGTGAGTCGCTGACCCCGTCCGACCGGGTAGAATGCTTCCAGACTGTGCGAGCGGCCCCTGTTCAAGTATGAACCCGATGACCCGGCTCCTGATCGCGACCACCGCGTTCCTGGCAACGCACTACGTTTCCAGCACGCCGCTGCGTCCCGGGCTGGTGAAGTTGCTGGGGAATAACGGTTACATCGTGCTCTACAGCGCTGCCGCTATCTCGACACTGATAGCCATGGCTTGGGCTTACTACCGTGCGCCGTTCATGGGGCTGTGGCATGTGCCGGCGCTGCGCTACGCGCCGCTTGCCGTGATGCCGGTCGCGCTGGCGTTGATTGCCGCCGGCCTCACGACGCGCAATCCGACGCTGGTCGGACAGGAACGCTGGCTGCAGGGAGACGAGCCCGCGCGCGGCATCCTGCGCGTCACGCGCCATCCACTGATGTGGGGCATCTCGCTGTGGGCCGCGGCTCACGTTCTCGCTCGAGGAGACGCCGCATCGGTCGTGTTCTTCGGGGCCTTTCTATGGCTGGCGGTCACGGGAACGGTGCTGATCGACCGGCGCAAGCGGTCGGCCATGGGCGAGGCCTGGCAACGCTTCGCGGCGGTGACGTCGAATCTGCCGTTCGCCGCGATCATAGCGGGCAGAAACCACTTCAGCGTCAAAGAGATCGGGGGCGGCGGGCCCGTGCTTGCGCTTGGCGCGTACGCGCTGCTGTTGTGGCTGCATCCCACGCTGTTCGGCGCGCGCCCCTACTGAGCGTTTGGACGCGCAGCCCTTCCATCGATCGGGCTTGGACACGCTGCTGGCGTGGTACTTCGTCAGCGTGTGGGGCACGGGTTTCATCGCCAGCAAGATCGGCCTGCAGCACGCCGCTCCCTTCACCTTCCTCACCCTGCGTTTCGCCTTCGGGATCGCCTGCCTCGCGCTGATCGTGCTGGCCATGCGGCCGCAATGGCCCCGGACCGCAGCCGATTTCGGCCACGTGCTCGTCGCCGGCCTTTTGATGCATGCCGTGCACCTCGGAGGCAGCCACTACACCCAGTATCTCGGTCTGTCCGCTGGCATCACGGCGGTGCTCCTCTCGGTACAGCCGCTGCTGACGGCGCTGATAGCAGCGCGCTGGATGCGCGAGCCGCTCGCGCCGCGCCAGTGGGCGGGCATCGTTCTCGGGCTGGCGGGAGTGGCGCTCGTGGTGTGGCACAAGATCGACATGCGGGAGGCGACGCTCGGCAGCCTGCTGGCCATCGTGGTGTCGCTCGCCGGCGTGACCGCAGGCACCCTGTATCAGCGGGCGTTCTGCCCGCGGGTTGACCTGCGTTCGGCGGCCCTGATTCAGTTTATCGCGACCATCGCGGTGCTGGCGCCGCTCGCGTGGTGGGTCGAAGGCATGCACGTACGCTGGTCGTGGTCGCTGGTGGGAGCGATCGTCTTTCTCGTGATCGGCGCTTCGATTCTGGCGGTCAATGCGCTGCATACGCTGATGCGGCGCGGGCATGCGGCGCGGGTCACGAGCCTGATCTACCTCACCCCGATCTTCCCCGTCGCAATCGAACTCGCCTGCTTTGGAATCGCGCCCAGCGCCTTGAGCAGTGCCGGCATCGTCGTCACCTGCTGCGGCGTGGCGCTCGCCGCGTGGCGCCCGCGGGAATCCGCACTCGCCGCCCGAGGCTAGCCTGCGCCGGGCCGCGGAGGGCATGAAAGTACGAGGGCCGGTCGCCGCTCGAACGGCGCCGGCCCTTGATCGTGATGCGGGGAAGTTCTACTTGAGGTGCTTGTTGACCAGTTTGGTCATCTCGAACATCGAGACCTGCTTCTTGCCGCCGAAAACGTCCTTCAGCTTGTCGTCCGCGTTGATCATGCGCCTGTTCTTGCTGTCCTGCAGGCCGTTGCGCTTGATGTAGTTCCAGATCTTCTTAGTCACCTCGGTGCGCGGCATGGCACTGCTGCCGATCACCGCGCCGAGCGCTGCGCTGGGCGTCATCGGTTTCATGAACGCGGCATTCGGTTTACGCTTCGCACCGCCCTTCTTTTTGGCGGTCTTGCCGGACTTTTTCTTTGCAGCCATTGATAGGTCTCCCGTCTGTGGTTTTGTACTGCTAGCTGGGGGTTGGGTTGCCTTGCCTGTACCGTTGGCACGGTGACGCAAGAATGCCGAGAGGAAATCCACTTGTCAATGACTTTTGTCATCGCGAGGCGCGGCGTTCAGTCGGTGAATTCCGGGAGAGAGACCATGCAGAAGCATCGCGCAAGATGCCGGGTTTGAAACCTGCCGCGTTCCCGGTCACAATATGCCGCCACGGCGCGCCCACCGCTATGCATCTTACCGAACAAGAGCAACAGGAAATCAATAGGCTAGTCGCTGAAGTTGAAGCGGCGAGCGGTGCCCAGTTCGTGGTCGCGGTCATCGGCAAGGCCGACGCCTACCCTGAGATTCCGTGGAAGGCCTTCGCTCTGGGGGTGACGAGCGCGGCTTCGCTGGTGGCGACCGCTGCGTTCCTGCGGGGAAACTGGCCCATGCTGGATTCCGTGCTGGCGGCGCTGACGATCACGCTTGGCTCCGGATTGGCGTGCGCTTTGGCGAGTATCTTCGTGCCTGCAATCGCCCGGGTGTTCCTCGACACGTTGCGGGCCGAGGGCGAGGTGGAACAGTATGGTCACGCCCTGTTCCTCGACCGCCGAATGTTCGAGACGCGGGAGCGCATCGGGGTGCTGATCCTCATCAGCCGATTCGAGCGCCGGCCGGCGATCGTGACCGATGTCGGGATCCGCCGACACCTTGCGGATGCCGAGCTGGAGGCGATCGTCTCGGAAATGGTTCTCCTTCTCTCCCGGGGACATGTCGTCGGCGCCACGGAAGCCGCCTTGAGGCGGATGGGCCAACTGCTCCATGGCAGACTGCAACGATCCGCAAGCACGGACGAGCTTGCGGAAGCCTTGGTGCAGGAGCGTGGCGCATGATGGCGAGAGCCCTGCTGGCCGCGGCCGCGCTGTTCATTGCCGCGGCGGGGCTCGCGCGTGCCGCCGACGTCCCCTATCTCTCGGGACGCGTGGTCGACAACGCCGAATTGCTGGCGCCGGCCACGAGCGACCGAATCGGATCCCTGCTCAAAGAACACGAAGCGCGCACCGGCAACCAGGTTGTCGTGCTGACCGTTTCGGCGCTCGAAGGCGACAGCATCGAAGAGTACGCGCTGCGGGTCTTCAACACCTGGAAACTCGGGCAGAAAGGCAGGGACAACGGCGTGCTGCTGACGATCGTGCCGAGCGAACGCAGGATGCGCATCGAGGTGGGCTACGGCCTCGAGGGCGCGCTCACCGATGTCGCGGCAAGCCGCATCATCCGCAACGTAATGGCACCGTCCTTCAAGGCCGGCGACTTCAATGCGGGCGTGGAGCAGGGCGTCACGGCCATCATCGCGCAGCTGGAAGGACGGGAGGCGCCTGCAGTAGCAAACGAGCTTCCGGGCCAGCAGGCAAAAACCGAGTCGGGCTCGTCGGCGTTTCCCGAACCGGACCTGCCGCTCACCGAACGCATCCTGTTCGGCGCCTTTATCTTCGGCATCATCGGGTTGTTCACCGTGCTGGGCGTGCTCACCCCTGGAATGGGGTGGTTTCTCTATTTCTTCCTGATTCCGTTCTGGGCCATGTTCCCGATCATCGTGGTCGGCACGGGCGGGGCGCTGAAGCTGTTGATCGTCTACCTCATAGGATTTCCCGTCGCCAAGCTCCTCGTCTCCCGCCGCGCGTGGTACCAGAACGCCAAGCGCGATCTCAAGACCAAGGGGCAGGCGCAGATCGGAGGATTCACGGTCGGCGGCCGGAGCAGTTCGTCGGGCAGTTCATGGAGTTCGCGCTCCGGGGGGTTTTCCGGCGGCGGCGGCAGTTCCGGCGGCGGCGGCGCGTCAGGCAGTTGGTAAGGCGGTCGCCGGGGCCGGAGCGCCCAAGCCATCGTCGCGCTCGCCACGCAGCCGGCGTAGCCGCTGTGCCGCCGCGCCGAATACAGCGACGGACGCCTGGATCACTTCGCCCCCGCGCGGTCCCGGAACACCGGCCCGCGACACCTCGGCCGCCAGCAGGTTGAATCTCGCCTCTACGTCATCGACACCCGACAACGGCAGCTTCGCGACGACGGGATGGACCCCGCCGGCGCCGCCTTCCCGCCACACCGCGTCGATGTAGGCAGCCAACAGGAAATACACGACGCCTTCGCTGGGGGCATCACGGATCACGTCGTCGATCTTCATAGCTTGCACCTTGGCGGGTGATGGTCACCGGATGCCGTCAAGCATAATCCCCGCGCGTGACGGGCCTATGAACACAGTACCGCAAAGTCAATGGCAACGTCCTGCAGGTCGGCTTCGTCCAGATGCCGGAAGCTCCGCGGCCGCCCCGCCGCCACAGACCACGGACCTTGCGGAGCCGGCATCGCCGCAGCTATCGGCGTGCCGGCTGCGGCCTCGCAGGCCAGCTCGCGACAGTGTCTGCCGACGCAAGCCATGCGCGGCAGGAACGATTGCCTAACATGATGAACCACGTGAACCACGCGTGCGCGGCTCCATCATGTTAAGCACGCTTAGTCGCAACCGCGGCTACCCTCGTAGTGCCGACGAGGCGGATTCGAGGGTGTCGTAAAGCGGCACGATCTGATCGATTCCCGCAGCCTCCAGCACCTTTCTTACCATCGGTTCGGGATTCACGATCGCCATCCGACCCCCGCGCGCAGCCTGCGCCTTCGCGGCTGCCACCAGGACTCGGATGCCTATCGATGCCAGAAACGTCACGCGTGACAAGTCAACTGCCAGGCGCAGCGCCTTGGTCGATGTCGCGAAGGCGAGACGCTGATCGATTTCCCGCGTGCCCTGCATGTCCAGGCGGCCGTCGAGGATGATCCTGATTACGACATCATCCGCCTGTTCAATCGTCATCTTCATCGCGCCTCCCCTTCGACGTCCGCATGCGCGCTCCGGTCCCGTCCCCTTACGGAGGCCGTGTCACCAAGAACCATGCATTGCGAGTATGGAGCACCGACGTGTCAGATTTGTTACAACTGCGCCGCTGCATGCGGCGTAGCGCCTGGGCACCGAACGAAGCGGCCCGGCGCTTACGACGAGATTGCTCGAGCCGTTTCCCTGGCGGTCGGGGGTGGCTCCGGGATTTCGGCACCGCCGTCAACCCGGGCAGAAATTCCATGCGCAGGCGTGAGCCGCCGCGCCGGAAAGTGCGCGATGAAGCGGCTGCCCGCCCCCGGTACGCTCTCGATCTCGAGCGTGGCATCGTGCCGTGTCAGCACGTGCTTGACGATCGCCAGGCCCAACCCGGTGCCGCCGGTCTCCCGCGACCGGCTGCGGTCGACGCGGTAAAAGCGCTCCGTCAGCCGCGGAATGTGTTCGTGATCGATGCCGATGCCGGTATCGGCGACCGCAAAGGTCGCGCCGTCGGACGCGGCGTCCCAGATCAGCCGTATCTCCCCGCCGGCGGGCGTATAGCGTACGGCATTGCTCGCGAGATTGGACCAGGCGCTGGCGATCTCGGTTTCGGCGCCCAGCAGATCGAAATCGCCGCGCGCCTCCAGCGTGACCCGGTGCCGGCCCGCGGACAGCGCCTCGGTCTCGGCGCGCACGCGATCCAGCAGGCGGCCCACCGCAATTCGTTCGTCATCCGCCGCCGGTGGCGCCGATTCGAGCGTGGACAGCATCAGCAGGTCCTCGACGATGCGCTGCATGCGCCGCGACTGCGCTTCCATCATGTTCAGATAATCGCGCCGTTGCGAGGGCTCCAGTTTCAGCTCCCGCACGGTCTCCAGAAATCCGACCAGCACGGTGAGCGGCGTGCGCAACTCATGGGATACATTGGCGACAAAGTCGCGGCGCACGGCCTCCACGCGCTCGGCCTGGGTGATGTCGCGCGAGTGCAGCAGCTTCTGCGATTCGCCGTAGCGGATCACGGTGACGGAAAGCAGCGCATCGCCGCGCGGGGACCGAACCTTGAGGCGCTGCGCGAATTCGCCCGCTGCGAGGTAGGCGACGAACTCGGGCTGGCGCATCATGTTGGTGATCGGCTGCCCGGCATCCGCGCTGAAGCTGATGCCGAAGTGGCGCTCGGCCGCGACGTTGCCCCATACGATCTGGTTGCCGGCGTCGAGCACGATCACACCGTCCGGAAAGGCCTGCACGGTCTCGCGGAACCGGGTAAGCGTAAGGGCCAGTTCGCGTTCCCGCGCTGCGCTGTCGCGGTCTCGACGGTAGAGCGCCTCGAACACGTCGCCCCATACGCCTTCGCACTCCGGGACCGCGCTGCCCCCTGGCCGGTACAGCCACCGGTGCAACAGGCCGAGACGCCGCAGATGATGGGCGAGGAGCGCGAGCGTCACGCATGAAAAGACCGCCCAACCGACCGCCGCGTTCACAATGGTCGCGATCGCCAGCGACAGAACTGCGGCGGTGGCGAGGATCAGGAGGGTGCGGACCGGGAGCGAGCCCATGTTCTCAGCCTATCACAGCCGTAAAACGGGCGTCCGGTCGGACGCGTTGCCGCCCGCAAGCCTGCGCCTTAAACGCAGTGCAAGCGATAGCCGGCGCTGCGCACCGTTTCGATCAGCCCATCATGCCCGGTTGGCGTCAAAGCCTTGCGCAGGCGGCGAATGTGAACGTCGACGGTGCGCTCCTCGACGAATACGTGGTCGCCCCAGATTTCGTCCAGCAATTGGGCGCGCGACCAGACGCGTTCGGGATGGGTCATAAAGAAGTGCAGCATGCGAAATTCCGTCGGACCCAGATCGATCGGCTGGCCGTTGCCGGTGACGCGATGGGTCGCCGGGTTGAGCGCGATTCCCGCCGCCTCGATGGTTTCTTCGCTGAGATGCGGCGCGCGCCGGCGCAGCACCGCCTTCACTCGCGCAATCAGCTCCCGCGGCGAGAACGGTTTGGAGATGTAGTCGTCAGCTCCGGCTTCCAGGCCCGCGACGCGGTCATGCTCCTGCACCCGCGCGGTCAGCATGATGATCGGAATGTCGCGCGTGCGGCGGTCCACCCGTAACCGCCGTGCGAAGGCCTGCCCGGATTCCCCCGGCAGCATCCAGTCGAGCACCACAAGGTCGGGCAAGGCGTCATGAATCGAACGCTGCGCCTCTTCGGCGCTCGACGCGCGCAACACGCGGTGGCCGGCGTGCTCAAGGTTGATCGCAACGAGTTCCTGGATAGCCGGCTCGTCCTCGACGACGAGTATATTGCTGACCGCGGGCATGTCACCCCAGCGCCTGGCGTTCGACGTTCTCCATGTCGGTGTGGCGCACGTCGGTGCCTTTGACGATGTAGATTACCTGCTCCGCGATGTTCTTGGCGTGGTCGCCGATGCGCTCGGCCGCTTTGGCGATCCAGATCACGCCGATCGCCGACGTGATGGTGCGCGGCTCTTCCATCATGAAGGTGATGAGCTGGCGCAGCACCGCTCGGAACTCGGAATCGATGACCACGTCCTGCTTGACCACCTGCGCGGCTTCCGCAGCATCCCTGCGGGCGAAGGCGTCAAGCGCGCGCCGCAGCATCGAGCGCGCCACGTTGGCGGCATGCCCCACGTCGACCAGCTGGGCCAGCGGCGCCCTCCCGCTTTCGTGAAGCTGGCGCGTGGTGCGCGCGATCTTCTCGGCTTCATCACCGATGCGCTCGAGATCGGTCACGATTTTGCTGGTGGCCATGATCATCCTGAGATCCACCGCTGCCGGCTGACGTTTGGCGATGATGTGGATACAGTCGTCATCGATGCCCACCTCGAAACCGTTGACCCGATGGTCGTTTTCGATGATCTGGTCGACAAGCACGAGATTGCCGGAAGAATAGGCCTCGATTGCCATCTGGATCTGCGACTCCACCAAGCCACCCATCTCGAGCACGCGCGAACGCACCGCGTCGAGATCCAGGTCGTACTGCTTCGAAAGATGCTCGCTTTGCGCCATCGCGGCTCCTGGTCGAGAAAGGTTCTAACCCATGCGCCCGGTGATGTAGTCTTCCGTGCGCCGGTCCTTGGGCTTTACGAAGATGTCGTCGGTGCGGCCGAACTCGACAAGCTCGCCCAGGTACATGTATGCAGTGTAGTCCGAAACGCGCGCCGCCTGCTGCATGTTGTGGGTAACGATCAGTATCGTGACGTGATGCTTCAGCTTGTGGATCAATTCCTCGATGCTGCCGGTGGCGATGGGGTCGAGCGCCGAAGTCGGTTCGTCGAAGAGCAGCAGTTCGGGGTCGGTGGCGAGGCAGCGCGCGATGCACAGCCGCTGCTGCTGGCCGCCCGAAAGATTGAAGGCGAGGCTTTGCAGCCGGTCTTTCACCTCGTCCCATAGCGCGGCGCTCTTCAACGCCTGCTCGACCTTCTCGTCTATCGTCCGTCGGGCGCCCTCGCCGCGCACCCGCAGCCCGTAGGCGACGTTCTCGTAGATGGTTTTGGGAAAGGGATTGGGCTTCTGGAACACCATGCCGATGCGCATGCGCACCTCGATTGGATCAACCTCGGCAGCGAGTAGATTCGTGTTGTCGGGAAAGAGGCGGATTTCGCCCTCGTAACGGTTGCCCGGGTAGAGATCGTGCATGCGATTGAAGCAGCGCAGGAAGGTGGACTTCCCGCAACCCGACG
>Ga0315912_10004493_pt1 | contig 13215 bp, 12 predicted proteins | sample VfabasoilMG_FD_204469 | JGI IMG/M metagenome (GOLD analysis project Ga0315912, IMG submission 204469) | Garden soil microbial communities collected in Santa Monica, California, United States - V. faba soil | ecosystem: Environmental > Terrestrial > Soil > Garden | place: USA: California... | reverse complement strand
CCCGGTGTCGAACAGGATGTTGCCCTTGGGGTGTTTGATCACGTAGAACCCTACCGGCACCTGGATGGGGGGGTCGAGGGGGGCGAGGTTCTGCAGGATGCCCTTGCCGATCGTGATCGGTCCCGAAGTGAATACGTAAAGCCTCGCATCCTGGGCCGAAGCGGATGCGGCAAAGGCGCTCGCGACGAGCGCGACTGCCGTGCGGGCGAGTTTCCGGATTTCCATGGTTTCCATCTCCTTCAGAGGTTGAGTTTCCATCCCCCTGCAGGACTGGGACCACGACGATCTTCACGAGGAATGCGTCCGTCATCCGGCAGGTTGTCCCTGATCCGGTTGACCGGTAGCAGTTTCGATATTGCATTCGCATTATGCGCAGGATTCCCGCGCAACAACATTCACAGTGCCCATATCGATATTGACGGCCGGCATATCGACGCGACGCGCGCGGTGAGAAGAATAAATTTATTCGTAGGGGATCCGCAGGCAAAAAAATGGCGCCGGAGGGGGCCGGCGCCATCGTTACCCGCCTGATCAATCGTAATAAGCGGGCGCCTTCTTCAATGCCTTGAAAGCGTCGGGATCGTGCGCCGTGAAATAATCCGCCTTCTGCGTGGCCATCATCATGCGAATCCACTCATAGGCCTTGTAGTAGCCGGCGGGGTCGTAGGCGAGTACAAGGTTCGGGGCGATGCTCTTGTCCACGTTTTCCCTGAAGTACACGTTGTCGCCGGTGAGGATGATGAGTCCCGTGTTCTTGAGCTTGACCGTCAACATCTGGCTGCCGGGCGTGTGGGCCACCCAGCGCTTGATCACGATGCTGCCGTCGCCGAACAGGTCGAGGTCGCCGTCGAGCTGGATCATCTTCACGGCGTTCGGGTAGTTGCTGTTCGGGGCGCGCAGCGGCATGACGTCGCCGATGATGTACGGGCCGCCCGTGCCCTGCTCGGGCCAGAACGCGTTGATGATCTCGCTCTTCTGCACCACGATGGTCGAGTTCGGGAACTTGCCGACGTTGCCGCCGTGGTCCAGGTGCAGGTGGCTGCAGACCACGTACTTGATGTCATCGGGTGTGAGCCCGATCTTCTTCAGCTGCACGTCGATGGCGACTTCCGGGGTCATCGCCGGCTTGAGCGAGTCGTACATCGGCCACCAGCTGTGGTCGGTGATCAGCTTGTCGTTGTTGCCCGTGTCGAACAGGATGTTGCCCTTGGGATGCTTGATGACGTAGAAGCCCACGGGAATCTGGATCGGGGGGTCCATGGCGGCGAAGTTCTGCAGCACCCCCTTGCCGATCGTGAGCGCCCCCGAGCTGAAAGCGTAAAGCCGAGTGTCCTGGGCGTTTGCCGTTGCGGCGCCTGCCATCATCGCGACTGCAGCCGCTGCGAGACGCCAGTTTTTCCATGCGCTGGTCATGCCGATTTCTCCTCTCCGATGTTCGTTATGGCGGCACGTCCAGGAGCTCCACCCGGAAGGATGGATTCAGTCTGCCGCGTTCGGAGTATCGGGTGCCGTCATTTCGGGCCAATTTCACGCCCGTTGCGCGTATTGCATACGGTAATGCGGGAGATTTTTCTTACGGCAGCAGGTCAGGCGGAGAAAAAGGCGCGATCGACGAACAGCACCAGGCCCACGGCGAGCACCGTGACGGAGACGGCGACGGTGAATCGCGGCTCCCACGGACGCTTGCGGATGTACAGCAGCAGCGGCAGGCACAGCAGCACCACCGCGGCCTGGCCGGCCTCGACGCCGAGGTTGAAATTCAGCAGCGACAACAGCAGGTTTTCCTTCGGCAGGCCGATTTCCTTGAGCACAGAGGAAAAGCCGAAGCCGTGCACCAGGCCGAACAGGAAGCTCACGGTCCAGCGCCGCGAGATGGCGAACTTCGGGAACAGGTTTTCCGCCGCGACATACGCGATCGACAGCGCGATGACCGCTTCCACCAGCGCGCCGGGCAGGGTGACCACGTCGTAGGCCGCAAGGCCGAGCGTGACCGTGTGCGCGAGCGTGAACGCGGTGACGATTTTCAGCAACTGGATGAGGTTTCCGCCGCGCAGGATCAGCACCAGCAGGAACAGCAGGTGGTCGTAGCCGGTGAGGATGTGCTCGATGCCGAGCACGAAAAAACTGCCCGCGCCCTTCATGCCTTGCGCAGCGCTGCCGATCGTCACCACGGCGTCGCGCGTTTCGGCGCCGAAGGCAACCGAATGCGTGCCGCCTGGCCAGACGATCAGGGCGATGGTGTGGTGGTCGAGGCCGAGCACATCCGGCAGGTCGTCGCGCAGCTCGAGGCGGCCGATCGGTCCGGGGCATGCGAAGGTGACGGACCCCGTGATGCTGATGGCGGCCGACGTCGGCGGCGTCACCTTGCCCTCGGCGGGCGGGCAGTCGCGTCCGTCGGCGCGGACCCGCACCTTTTCGCTGAGCGCCTGCACCAGCGGCCCGTACTCGGGCGACGCATCGGGGCGGCCGAGCTGCATGCGGTCGGCGAGCGGCCCGGCCGGAACGTCGGGCAGCGTCAGGTCGAAGCGCACCTTGTCGTGGGCCACGGTGACGGTCGCCATGCCTGTCGTCCCGCCGCTGTGGGCGAGCGCGAGTTGCGACAACAGCGCAAGCGCCAGCACGAGGCCGGTTCGAAACAGGGGATGCAATGCGGGGGCGTTCACGGGAGTCGCATCATACGGGCAGCGGGGCGACCCGCGCCAACGCAAAGGTCAGCGCGCCGCGGGCTTGGCGGGCGCCGGGCCGGGCTGCTTCGCTTCCAGGCTGGCGATGAGCTGCAGCAGATTGTCGATGTGGAAGTTGGCAATCGTCACCACGGTCGTGCTGCCCACCGGGAGGACGTAGCGGCTGAGCTTATCGGGAGCGACGACGCCGACGGCGTAGCGCGACAGCGGCTGCGTCGATTGCGGCGGGAAGGCCATGATGAAGATCTCGGGCCGCGTGACGCCGAACTCGTCGGCTTGGGTGTTGAGCGGAAAGTCGCGTTCCTTGCGCGCGCGGCCGAAGCCGATCATCGCCTTCTCGATGCGCGCCGCGGCGCCCGGATCGACGGTGTGCTCGTGCTGCGCCTGCGCTTCGGCATGGATGCCGTGATAGAACCACACGCCCTTGGCGTCGCGCTCGAAGCGGTACAGCGTGCCCTTGTTCAGGATCTCGACGGCGCCGACCTCGAAGATCGAAACCGGCAGCAGCGCACGCTCGTCGCGTGCCGTTTCCGCGGGTGCGGAGGGCATGCTGCGTTCCTTCCACGTGTCGAAGGCCAGCAGGGCGCCGAGCGCGGCGACTGCCACCCAGACGACGACCAGGCGGCGGCTCGGTCCCGGACGGCTCAACGCTGCCTCCACCACACGATGAACCCGATCACCGCCATCAGCGCCGGGATGAACACGATCGACAGGAAGAAGGTCCCGTTCATCTGCGTGTTGGTCAGGTTGACATGGGGAAGGTCGTAGGTGCGCGGTTCCAGGCCGATCAGGTTCTCGCGCGCGGCGAGGAAGTTCACCGTGTTCAGGAACAGGGTGCCGTTGCCCAGGATGTGGAAGAAGGAGTTGGTCGCGAAATCCGAGTCGCCGATCACCGCGACGCGCGAGCTGATCTTCGCCTTGTCCGCGACCTTCTGCGTCTCCTCCTGCGCCGCCGAATCCGCCACGGGATTGCCGTCGCGCAGGCGCCGCACAACGGCTTCGGTGGATGCCACGAATTCCGGCCGGCGATTGACGGTAACCATCAGCGTGAGCGGGCCCGGCTTGCTGGTCTTGGGATCGAAATCGGCGCGATCGCGGTTGGTGCCGCCATAGCTCTTCTTCGAGGAATTCACCAGCGGCCGCACCGAGGTGCCTGGGACGCGTTCTGCTGTGGGCGACAGCGAGCGAACGCCCGGGAAGAACGTAAGCGGCAGGTCGCGGGTGACCTCGTGGCGGTTGTACTCGGTCACGGCCGGGGCGGAGATGTCGGCCCAGAAGTGGCTGGCTTCGTCGAGGACGATGTCGTCGTCGAGTACGACACCGTACTCGAGCAGCACGGGTTCCAGTCCGGTGCGGATGAACGGGTCGAGCATGAACAGCGCATTGCCGCCGTCGAGCAGGTACTTGTCGATCGCCTTGATTTCCGCCGGCAGCAGCGCGGCCTTCGGCCCCGCGACGACCAGCACGGCGCACTTGGCGAGATCGTTCGTGCCCTGCAGGAGCGAGGTTTTCTCGACGATGTAGTTCATCGACTCGAGACCGTGGCGGGCCTTGGCGATGCCGTGGCGCTCGTGCATCACCAGCTTCGACCCCAGGCCGTGGCTGTGGCCGGCGTTGCCTTCGGTGTGGTCGTGGGACTCGAGGCTGAACGGATCGGGCTCGCCGTGGCCGTCGAGGAAGCAGACGGTCTGCTGCGCGCCCTGCGACACGCGCAGGATGCCGTTTGCGATGTCGGTCTCGGTCGGGCCGTTGACCGTCAGCTTGCGGCCCTCGCTTTCGAAGATGGCCGTGCCCGCGAACTCGACGCCGCGCATGCGCGCCTGCGCCGGGTTGAGCATCGGGTCGTAGAACTCGACCGTGAGCTTGTCCGTCTGGCGCGCCATCTGCTCATAGATCTCGGCGGTCTCGCGCATCATGCGGTCGTGGAAGAACACGACGTGCACCGGCTTGTCGAGGCGCTGGAGCATGGTGACGGTGGCGGGCGACAGCGAGAACAGCTTGTTCTCGGTCATGTCCATGCGCACCGGGAATCGGGTCGTGAGATAGGCGGCCATGACCAGCACGGCGACCATCCCCACGGTGTAAAGGGCGATCTCGCCGCGGCGATGCTTGAGGAGCTGTGCCAATTCGGCGCGCGAGGCGATGCCACCCCAGACGCTCAGGACCAGGCCCACGACGCCGAGTACGCCGACCACGATGCGGCTGTCGATGAGGATGGCGTTGGCGACGCCGGCGGACAGCAGCAGGACGATGCCGGCAAGGAGAATGAAGACGGAACGGGAAGACTGTGTCATGTCAGCGCCGCCATTGCAGGAAGCTGGCGTTGAGCGTGAGCGCGATCGCCGCCACCACGAGGTAGAACGCGACTGCCTCGGAACGGATCAGCCCGCGAATGAAATCGCCGAAGTGCACGGCGAAGGACAAATGGCCGAATAGCTCGCGCAGCCAGACCGATCCCTGGAAGGCCGCGAGGTGGCCGACGAACCAGAAGGCCAGCAGCACCGGCACGGTGATCAGCGCAGCGACGATCTGGTTCTGGGTCAGGGCCGAGAAGAATTGCCCGATGGCCACGCAAGCCAGGCCGAGCAGGAAAAACCCGATGTAGCCGGCGAAGATGGTGCTGCCTTCCGGGTTGCCGTAGAGAAACAGCGGAATCAGGTTGATGCCGGTGGCGAGCGTCATGATCAGCAGCATGGTCGCGGCGCCCAGGTACTTGCCGATGACGATCTGCCACGGCCGAAGCGGCAGCGTTGCCAGCAACTCCATGGTGCGCGCGCTGTACTCGCCCGAGAACAGGCGCATGGTCAGGATCGGCACCAGCGTCACGAGCAGGATGCCCATGTTCTGGAACGTCTGGTCCATGGTGCCGATGCCGGTGAGGAAGATGTTGTAGACAAAAAAGTAGCCGGTGCCGAGCAGGAACACCGCGATCACGAAATAGGCGATGGGCGAGCGAAAGTACATCGCCAGCTCCTTCTGGTAGATCGCCATCAGGCCGTTCATGTCGATGCCTCCACTGTAGCCGGGGCGCAATGGCCTCGCGCCATGTCTCTATTCTTCGCGGGCGTTCTCATGTGCGCGCACCTTCTCCCACGTAGCGCAGGAAAATGTTCTCGAGGGTCGGCTGCTGGCGCTCGAGTCGGTGCAGAGACCAGCGTCCCGCGACCACGCGGGCAATGGCCGCTTCCACGCCGTCGCGATTGTCCACCTGGCAGTCCACCGACAGCAGCTCGCCGCGCGTGCCGTTGGGGCGCGCGTGCACGCTGATCACGCCGTCGACCGAGCGGATGGCGTCGCCGATCGCATCGGCCGGCCCGGAGACCAGCAGCGAAACCTGGTTGGTTTTTTCCGACGCCTGCTGCAGTCCGCTCGGGGAATCCACCGCGAGCAGGCGGCCCTGGTTGATGATCGCCACGCGCCGGCAGATCAGGGTGGCTTCGGGGAGGATGTGGGTGCTGAGCAGCACGGCGTGGTTTTCGCCGAAGCTGCGGATGACCTCGCGCGTCTCCTGGATCTGCCCGGGGTCGAGCCCCGCCGTGGGCTCGTCGAGCAGCAGCACTTCCGGATCGCCGAGCAGGGCTTGCGCGAGGCCGAGGCGCTGGCGATAGCCCTTGGAGAGCTTGTAGGTTTCCTTGTCGGTGACGGCTTCCAGGCGGCAGGCCTGGATCACGCGATCGAGCTCGCGGCGCACCGCGGCGCGAGGGATGCCCTTCACCTTGGCGACGAAGCGCAGGTAGTTGGTGACCTCGAGCACGTCGTAGAGCGGCGGATGCTCGGGCAGGTAGCCGAGGCGCTTCGCTGCTTCCTCATTCTGGGACGCCATGTCGTAACCGGCGACGCTGACCTTTCCCGATGTCGCGGTCGTGTAGCCCGCGATCATGCGCATGGTCGTGGTCTTGCCCGCGCCGTTGGGCCCGAGGAAGCCGACGATCTCGCCCTTGGCGACCTCGAACGATATGTCGTGAATGATCGTCTTGGGGCCGTAACGCTTGGATACCGATTCGAGGGCGATCATTGCTGCGCATCCCGGGATGAAAAAGGGCAAAAAAAACCCCCCGCTGCCGGGGGGTTCTCCGTCAGAGAATCCTGACTTACTTATACCACTTGGCGCCCTTGTCCTTGTACTGGTTGCCGTCGTGTGCCATGAAAATCTGCGCGCCTTCGAGGTCGCGCATCATCTTCAGGCGGTTGACGGAGTTGGTGTAGTCCTGAACGCTGTAGTTCAGGCCGGCCGGGTAGCCGTCCAGGTTTTCCTGCATCCAGATCGCGTCCTGCGAAACGATGATCGTGCCCGATTGCGGCAGCTTGACCTTCATCGACTGGTGGCCTTGCGTGTGGCCCGGGGTGCTCAGGATCCAGACGCTGCCGTCGCCGAACAGGTCGTAGTCGCCGGCCAGTTCGAGGTAGTTGAACTCACGCGCGTTGTCCAGGTCGGCCATCACGAAGCTGCCCGGGGTCGTGCGGCCCTGGAACTTCTCGGGCCACCAGCCTTGGTAGAGCTCCTTCTTCTGGATGACGTGGATCGCGTTCGGGAACATTTCGATGTTGCCGCCGTGGTCCAGGTGGGTGTGCGAGGTCACGACGATCTTCACCTTGTCGGCCGAGTAGCCCAGCTTCTTCAGCTGCGCGTCGATCACGTCGGCGCGGGTCTGGCTCGGCTTCAGGAAGTCGCAGTTGCCCGCGGCCCAGTACTTCTTGCAGTTGTCGGCGCCGTCGGAGATCGCGACGTTGTTGCCCGTGTCGAACACGATCAGACCCTTGGGGTGATCGAGAACCCACATGCTCACCGGAATGGTGATGTCGCGCGACTTGTCGGCGGGAAGGGCGGGAATCAGGCCGCGGATATCGAACGGGCCGAACATGCCGCTGGTGGTCCAGTACAGTTTTTGTGCGAAGGCCGCGTTCGTGCCTGCAATGCTCAGCAGGCCCAGTAGCGCGGCGAGGATGGCTGACTTCTTCATGCTTCGTTTCCTCCGTTTTTTGGTGGTCATTCTGGTACCCACATGCACCGCCTGTTCTTGTCTTTCCCCTACCCAAGGACCGGGAGTTCTTGAATCCCGCGACAAGGTTCAGGTGCCTGCGATACGGCGCGAGCGCAGTTTGCCCCAACCGCAAGAGCAGCGTCAATGCGCAATGCGCCATAACCTCCTAATTCGAAAGCGAAATCATACGAAGTTACAGCTTCGTAAGAAGAATTGCTTTGCGTAATGGAACGCATCGCTGGCTGCGGCCCCTGTCAGGCGAGGTTATCGGCGCTGACCAGGCCTTTCGCGAGGAGGGACCGGAAGACGTCGCAGGTCTGGCGGATGCCGTCTTCGAGCGGAATGCTGCCGTAGTCGCCGAGGTAATTCCGTACCGGTTGGTCTGAAAGGGCCATCGGAAACGGCAGCGCTTCCCCGGAAATCTGGATCTTCGCTTCCGGCACCACCTTGCGGATGAGTTCCACGGATTGCTCGACGGTCGACGCTATGCCATTGATATCGAACACTTCGGCGCCGGTTCGGACCTTGGCCACCGCGCGGATGAATGCACTGGCGACTTCGCCGGCATGCAGCCAGGACACCGGGCCTTTGAATGGAATGGTGTAGGGCTTGCCCGCCGCCGCGGCCAGGATCGCCACCGTGGTCTTGGAGGTCATGCCCTGGTCGCGGCCGATGCCGTAAACGACCCCGGGACGCAGGCCGACGCTCGGGATCTGCCCGTCCTGGGCGTAGACCCGCGCGGTCTGTTCGTTGCAGAACTTGTAGGCGCCGTACAGCGTTGCCATGGTCTTGGGATCGAAGACACCATGGGCGGCGATCGAACTCGCGTAGGCCACGCGCTTAAGGCCGAATTTGCGCGCCGCTTCGAATATGTTCACCGTGCCGACGACATTCACGCGGGCGCCCGCGATCGGGTCCGCCTTGCAGAACGGCACTTGCAGCGCGGCCAGATGGATGATGGCCTTCGCGCCACTCTTCTCGACGGCCTTCATGACCGCGTCGCTGTCGCCGATGTCGCCGGTGAGCCAGGGCACCATGGAGAGTTCCGATTCGGCCATCAGGAGCCGGGGCCGCCGCTTGTCGTCCGTCAGGTCCATTGCGGTGACCGGCACGCCCGCATCCGAGAGCAGCGTAAGCGCCCAGCTGCCGATACACCCGCCTGCCCCCGTCACCAGCACCGGACCGTCGAAATCCTTCGGGTTGACCTTGAACTGATTGAACACTTGCCTTCCTCCTCAGAGCTCCATGGGCAGGGCCGGATCGGCTGCCCATTCCGTGAGCGATGCATCATAGACGCGAACGTCATCCCGGCCGAACATCGCCATGACGAGCGCCACGCTCGTCGCCGCGATGCCGCCGCCGCAATAGGTGATCACTTCCGGCGCTTCCAATGCCGGCCCGAACAGTTGCGCCAGCTCATCCGCGCCGCGAAACGTATTGTCGCCGGCCAGGTGCTCCACCGACGGAATGTTGATGCTGTTGCTGATGTGGCCGCGGCGGCCATAGTGCACGCCGCCCTTGCCAGCATGCTGCTCGGGTCGCAGCGCATTCACGACGCATGCTCCCTCCGCGCGGATCGCGTCCAGCACGTCCTCCTTCCGGGCGACCAGTTCGCGTCGCGCCGGGCGCGCGCTGAAGCGGCCCCGTTTTCCATTCCGCGCGGGCCCGCTCTCCAGCGGACGCCGCTCAGCGGCCCACTTCTGGAAGCCCCCGTCCAGCACCGCGGCATTGTCGTGGCCGAATACCCGCAGCATCCACCACAAGCGCGTGGCCCACCAGTGGTTTGCCGTCGAATAAGCGACGACCCGGGTGTCGTCGGAAATGCCGAGGGCTTCCATGGCGGAAGCGAACGTGCCGGGATCCGGCAGCATGAAATGCAGCCTGGGATGCGGCGTGGACGCGTCGTGATCGATGTCGAGGAAAGCCGCCCCGGGGACATGCGACTTCTCGAAATCCGCGCGGCCCGAGACCACGTCATACAGCGAGAAATCGGGCCTGGGCGGCAGGTGCGTGGTGCAGTCGACGACGCGCACGGACGGGTCGTCGAGGTGGCGCGCGACCCAATCGGTGCTTGCCAGGTATTCCGGGTGGACGAACTTCCAGGTCATTGCTTCGGTCTCGGTTGGCGGAAATCGGATGTGATCAGGAACGGGGCGGCAGTGGCAAGGCTGCGACGACGGAGGCGGCAAGTAACGATTATGAAACAACCAGATGGAACTCTCCTGTGAATTCCAGCTGGCTGCGGGCAAGCGGTCTTTTTCGCAGTTCTGGCAGCGAAATCATTGCCGCAAAAGGGGAATCCCGCAAGGGAGGCCCGGTCCATGGACGGCGGCGGGTGCAAGGGAATTCTCATTGGGACCCGATTCCTGCATGATTCGCCTGTAGCCGACGCGAAACAGCCCGTCCGCCGTATAAGTCCTTAAAATCAAACCGGAACCAGGTGAAGCCAGCATGTTGAAAGACGCCGCGCACTACGAAACCCGATACAACAACCGGGCCGCGGTCCCGGAATTCCAGAGCCATTTCAACCGTTGGGCGCAGGCATCCGCCGACGCCAGGCGCGAACTGGACGTGGAACTGGACGTTCCCTATGGCGACGACCGCATGGAGACGATGGACATCTTCCGGCCCAGGGGGGATGTGCGCGCCCTGCTCATGTTCATCCACGGCGGCTACTGGCGGTCGCTGGACAAGAAGGACCATTCCTTCGTCGCCAGGCCGTTCGTGAACGCCGGCGCGGCTGTCGCGGCGATCAACTACTCCCTGTGTCCGACCGTGAAGGTCGAGGACATCGTCATCCAGTGCCTCAAGGCCGGCGCCTGGCTCTACCGCAATGCCGCGGAAGTCGGCTCCCCCCGCAATCGCATCTTCGTCGCGGGGCACTCCGCGGGCGGACATCTCGCGGCCATGTGCATGGCGGCGCAATGGCCGCGCTATTCGCGCGGCCTGCCCGAAAAAGTCATGCAGGGCGCGATGCCGGTGAGCGGCCTCTACGACCTGACGGAGATCTGCCTCACCCCGTCCGTCAATGTCGACCTGAAACTGACCCCGGCCGATGCCCTCAAGTGCAGCCCGGCGTTCATGCCTCCCTCGACCAAGGCGCCGGTGCACCTGGTGGTGGGCGGCAGCGAAATCGACGGATTCCGCTACCAGCAGGACCTGCTGGCCGAACGCTGGTCCGGCGTGGTGGCGGAGAACATCGTCAGCCCGGGCGCCAACCACTTCACGATCCTCGACGCGTTTTCCGATCCGGGCAACGACGTCTGCAAGGCCGCGCTGCGAATGATGGGACTGGCGTGAGGCTGGCCGGGCGCCGTCCCCGGACGGCCGCATGGCAGCGGCCCGAGCCGGCTGTGTAACGACGCTTCCACAGCGGGACGGATACTGGTTAAATAACCAGTATGCCGCTCAAGACCGTCACCGGGGATCACGGCGCCGCCCACAAGGGGCGCGGCGCCACCCTCAATCCTGAAGGCCGTTTCGAAAAAGACGCGCGCGACGCTTTTGACGACGGCTGGGGTGCGCCGGTCGAGGATGAACCCGGGCGTCCGCGGACGGTGGTGACGGCGGAGCGGGTGAAATCCATCATCTCCCGCAACGATTCGCCGGATATTCCCTTCACCTGCAGCATCAACCCTTACAGGGGCTGCGAACACGGCTGCATCTATTGCTACGCGAGGCCCAGCCATGCCTACCTGGACCTGTCGCCGGGGCTCGATTTCGAGACGCGCCTGTTCGCGAAAGTGAATGCCGCCGAACGGCTGCGCGAGGAACTGGCGAAACCGTCCTACGAGTGCAGCACCATCACCGTGGGCGCCAACACCGATCCCTACCAGCCCATCGAGCGCGAATGGAAGATCACGCGCTCGATCGTCGAGGTGGTTGCCGGGTGCAACCAGCCGATCGGGATCATCACCAAGAATGCGCTGGTCGAACGCGACCTCGATTTGCTGGCGCCGATGGCGGCGAAGGGGCTGGCCAGCGTATTCGTTTCAGTGACCACCCTAGACCACGACCTGGCGCGCCGGATGGAACCGCGCGCATCGGCTCCCGCGCGCCGGATCGAGGCGATCCGCCGGCTGGTCGAGGCCGGCGTGCCGACCGGCGTGATGGTGGCGCCCATCGTGCCGTTGTTGACGGATTCCGAAACGGAGAAGATTCTTGAAGCTGCGGCACAGGCAGGGGCGCGGTCGGCTGGCTATGTCCTGATGAGGTTGCCGTACGAGGTGAAGGATCTTTTCAGGGACTGGCTGATGCATCACTATCCCCTGAAGGCGGCGCACGTCATGAGCAGGGTGCGGCAGATGCGCGACGGCCGGGACAACGATCCGCACTTCGGCAGCCGCATGAAGGGAAGCGGCGAATTCGCCGACCTGCTCAAGCTGCGATTCGACAAGGCCTGCAAGCGACTTGGCCTCAATGAGCACCGGCGCACGCTCGATACCAGCCAGTTCAGGCGGCCACGGCTTGACGGCCAGGCCGATCTTTTCGGCTGACACGCTCGATCAGGGGGAATTGCATGCGGAAGATCTACTCGGCGGCGTCGCTGCCGGATGCGCATCTCGTGCGCGGGTTGCTAGGGCAGGCCGGCATCGAAGCGCGTGTCTTCAATGAAAATGCGCAGGGGGGCATGGGGGAGATCCCATTCACCCATGCCTATCCGGAAGTGTGGGTGGTCGAGGAGGGCGACGAGGTGCGCGCCCGCGAACTCGTCCGCCAGTTCGAGCGTCCTGCGGCGAACCTCCCGCCCGTCCGCTGCCCCCAGTGCGCGGAGGCGAATCCCGGAAATTTCCAGTTGTGCTGGAACTGTGGCGCCGCCCTCTAGGCAGCGCCGCGCGGCGCTCCGCAATCTTGCGGGATTGCTTGCATGCGTTGCCTGCGATCGAACTTCCATGATCTCCGCAGCGGCGGCCCGCGAAGCCGCCGGCGGAATCGGCGCGGCGCTTTACGCCGATGACGGGTTGGCGCGCTACGGTTTTCCGCCGGGCCATCCCCTGGGCGCCGACCGCCAGGGCGCTTTCCTCAAGGAAGCGCAAGCCCAGCGCCTGCTCGCCGGCGTAGCCATGCCGGCGTCGCGCCCCGCGACACGCGAAGAACTCCTGCGTTTCCATTCCGCGCGGCATGTCGACAAGGTGTTCAACGCGGAGCGGGACAAGCTGGAATACCTGGACAAGGGGGACACGCCGGTCTTTCCCGGCGTCTACGCGGCGTCCGCCCTGGTGGTGGGGGCCGCCCTCGACGGGCTGGAACGCGTGATGCGAGGCGAGTTCAAGCGCTCCCTGCAGCCGATCGGCGGATTGCATCATGCGGGTCGCGACCATGCGGCGGGCTTTTGTGTTTTCAACGACCTTGGCGTGGTCATCGAGACGTTGCGTTCCAGGCATGGCGTGAAACGCGTCGCCTACGTGGACATCGACGTGCATCACGGCGACGGCATCTACTATCCCTTCGAGGAAGATCCGGACCTGATCTTCGCCGACGTGCACGAGGATGGCCGGCACCTGTATCCAGGCACCGGGAGCGAGGACGAAACGGGCCGGGGCGCCGCG
>Ga0315912_10004492_pt1 | contig 13217 bp, 16 predicted proteins | sample VfabasoilMG_FD_204469 | JGI IMG/M metagenome (GOLD analysis project Ga0315912, IMG submission 204469) | Garden soil microbial communities collected in Santa Monica, California, United States - V. faba soil | ecosystem: Environmental > Terrestrial > Soil > Garden | place: USA: California... | reverse complement strand
GCCATCGCTTCGCCACCGAAGCGAACGCCGTGATACTCGGCGCCGGGCTGCATCGTCGTCGAGCCGCTGCGGATCGACGAGCCAAACACGACGCCGCCGATCGCCACGCGATCGATGATGCGTCGGCGATAGCCGACGAATGGCTCGAACGGCGTGTCGTTCTCTTTGCCGAACAAGCGGCCGCCGATGATGAGCCCTTTGACCGGCAACCAGCGATCAGGATCGATCAGCATCGTGCCCGCTTTGATCGGTTCGCCCTTCGCTTCGTTCTGCGCGGACTGGCTGGCGTAGTAGCCCGGAACCAATCCGAATTGCGCTTCGACGCCAGGGCGTCCGATCGGTAGAGCGGAGATCGCCGTCGTGCCCGGCATCGGGCCGAGCTGCGTGCACGCGGTGCACAGGAGGGTGAGCGGTAAAGCGGCGCGTTTCATGATCTCTGATAGTCTCGTTGGCTTCCCTCGATGACGGACAAGCCCAAGCCCAAGTCCAAGCACATCAAGCTGACCTCCCATCCGGGGGCCGGTAGTGCGAAGCCTATCCCGATCCATTGGGGCGCGGCGGAGGCAAAGACACGTGGGCCGATCATTGCCACCCTGACCAATCCCGACCATCGCAACGTCATCGGAACTCACTCTGGCAGCTACGCAATCTATCGCGCGCTCGCGGTTGCCGCGAAGGCACTCGACCCGCAGCACGTACCGGACCTCACGAACACTGCACCGACCGATCCGATCGGTCCGTATCCTGCCTGGCACGATCCGGAGAAGATCGTCTCGCTCGATCCGTACGGCGCCACCGTACAGGATGTGTTCGCCGAGTATCTGAAGAAGGGCTACGACGTCCGCCCGACGATCGCCGTGACGAAGGCGCACATCGACATGCCCGAGATCGTCGACGCGCTCGAGGCGGGCCGCATCAAGGTCGATGGCAAGATCTTCAAGAACAAGCGCGAGGTCGCGGTCACGAAGGCGGCGACGGAGCCGGTCTGGTACCTGCCCGGCGTCGCGAAGCGCTTCGACTGCACCGAGAGCGAGCTGCGCCGCACGTTATTCGAGCAGACCGGCGGCATGTTCCCCGAGCTCGTCACCCGCGGTGACCTCGATGTGTTCCTGCCGCCGATCGGCGGCCAGACCGTCTACATGTTCGGCGATCCGAACAAGCTCGCCGATCCGAACGTGACGCTCACCGCGCGCGTTCACGACGAGTGCAACGGCTCCGATGTGTTCGGCTCCGACATCTGCACGTGCCGGCCGTATCTCGCCCACGCGATCGAGGAATGCATCCGCGGCGCGCAGGCCGGTGGCGTCGGCCTCATCGTCTACTTCCGCAAGGAAGGTCGCGCTCTCGGCGAGGTCACGAAGTTCCTCGTCTACAACGCGCGCAAGCGCCAGCAGGGTGGCGACAACGCAGCACAGTACTTCGCGCGCACCGAGTGCGTCGCCGGCGTTCAGGACATGCGCTTCCAGGAGCTGATGCCGGACGTGCTGCACTGGCTCGGCGTGAAGAAGATCCACCGGCTCGTGTCGATGTCGAACATGAAGTACGATGCGATCGTTCGCTCCGGCATCGAGGTCGGCGAGCGCGTGCGTATCCCCGATGATTTGATCCCTGCCGATGCACGCGTCGAGATGGACGCGAAGATGGCGGCCGGCTACTTCACGCCCGACGCCGTGCCGACTTCCGACGAGCTCACGAAAGCCAAAGGTCGCGGCCTGGAGTGAACGTCTGGCGTCGGCTCGCCCGCCCTCGCGTGGTTCCGCTCACCGCGGACACGCCCGATGGGGCGTACGTCGAGCTGACCGGCATCACGCACGCACTGCCGAACGTCGAGACGATCGTGCCGCCGATCTGCGGCCAGGAATGTGTGGTCGCGCGCGTTCGCTTCGACCTTCAAGGTCAGGGGCGCGGCACACAGAAGACGCAGTTCGAACGGTTTCACAATCGACCGTTCGTCGTCGAGTCCGGCCCATTGCGGGTGATCGTCGACTCCGCGCATATCGAGCTCCACGTCGTCACCCGAACCGAAGCATCGACGACCGAGCTGTGTGTGCCGACAGGTGCGAGAGTCACCGTGCGCGGCACGTTGATGCGCGATGGTGCAACGCGGCCTGATGAAGTCGTTGGCTTTCGCGACTCGCCTCCAGTCTTCACGCTCGTCGGTAGCCAGGATCGTCCCGTGATCATTTCGCGCTCGCGCTGACGCTTAACGAAGTGCACGCGCGCTCGGCCGATTTCTCGCCCGACGCTACCTCACCAGTTACGACGGATCGTATGCGCTTCTGTCTCGCCGCGATCCTGCTCGGTGGCTGCCTCTCCAATCCGACCGTCGAGGTCGACACGCAGAATCTCGACGTCGCGCGTGGCACTCACGATGACGTCCTCGTCTATGTCAACGGCGATGCCGACCTCGACGGTGCAACGTGGTCCGTCGACGATGCGAAGATCGCCAGCGTCGCGCGCTCCGAGGACGGCGTGTACCTGCAGATCCGCGGCGAGGGTGAAGGCAAGACGATGGTGCGCGTGAGCTCGCACGGCCAGGACTTCGCAATCGCCACGCGCGTCGGCCCGCCGGCCATCGTGAAGCTGTGGACCGAACCCGCGCGCATCGACGCCCAGGTCGGCAGCAAGCTCCACATCAAGGCGCTGGTCCTCGACACGGTCGACGAAGTTCACGACATCTCCTTCGACAGCCGCTGGCAGGTCCGCGACACTTCCATCGTGAGCCTCGACGCGTCGGGCATGCTCCTGTCTGCGACGAGTGCCGGTGAAACGACAATTCACGTTGGTCACCACACGACAGGCGCAGTCGTACCCGTCACGATCTTCCAGTGAAGCTGCCGCTCCGGTAGCCTCCCCGCTCGATGTCCAGTGCGAGCGAGACCGGAACAGCGGTCGAGTACCTCCGCACCCCGCTCGCGATCCGCGCCCGCTGCGAGAACATCCTCGACGCGGCCCTCGCCGGGACGCTCGCTCACTTCCACGTCGAGCTCGCCAAGCTCCCCGTCGTCGTCGACGAAGTCGTCGCGACGACCCGCGCGCAATACCCGTCGCTCGAGATCCCGGTCCACGGCCGCATGAATCACTTCCGTGCGGGCGGCGTCGATCGTGTCGCGTCCCTCGACGCCAAGCTCGCCGCGCTCCCCGAGGACGAGCGTGCGCGCGCCTGGATCGATCTCATCATGGTCTCCGTTCTCCTCGATGCCGGGGCCGGAGACGCCTGGCGCTTCAAGGAAGCCGGCACCGGTCTGTCGATCGGCCGCTCCGAAGGCCTCGCCGTCGCCTCCTACTGGGCCTTCCGCACCGGCCTCTTCTCCTCCGAGCCGCAAGCCCATCCGTTCCGCGTCGACGCATCGGCCCTCAAGGCCCTCGATCCCGCGGCCCTCGCCCACGCGTTCCAGGTCAGCGACGCGAACCCGCTCGTCGGTGTCGACGGCCGCATCGGTCTCGTCCGTGCCCTCGGCGACGCCCTCGTCTCGCAGGTCGAGATCTTCCCCGGCGAACGCCCCGGCGGCCTCCTCGATCACCTGCAGTGGATCTCGATCGAGAAGCGCTCGCCGGGAGGGTCATCGATTCGCAAGATGGTCACGAAGATCGATGCCCCCTCGATCCTCTCCGCCCTCCTCGAAGGCCTCGGCACCATCTGGCCCGGTCGCATCGAGCTCGGCGGCACGAACCTCGGTGATGTGTGGCCCCATCCCGCCGCCGGCGGTACCGGTCCCTCCGCAGGCCTCGTCCCATTCCACAAGCTCTCGCAGTGGCTCGCCTACTCCCTGTTCGAGCCGCTCCAGCGCGCCGGCCTCTCGATCACACTCCCCGGCGCCCTCACCGGGCTGCCCGAATATCGGAACGGCGGTCTCCTCGTCGATCTCGGTGTCCTCGTCCCCAAGCACGCTGCCGTCCTGCGCGACGAGCACGCACCCGGCGACGAGGTGATCGTCGAGTGGCGCGCGCTCACCGTCGCGCTCCTCGATCGCATCGCGCAGGGCGTGCGCGACAAGCTCGGCAAGACGCCAGTCGAGCTGCCCCTCGCAAACATCCTCGAAGGCGGCACGTGGGCCGCCGGGCGCGCAGTCGCGGCTCGCCTTCGCGCCGGCGGCGGCTCACCGATCCGCATCAAGAGCGACGGAACCGTCTTCTAGGCTTCAAGAGGCCGAAGCTCGATCGTGACGTCGTGGCAGGCGCAGCGAAATCCGCGATCGAACTGCGACACGACCTGGTACCGGATGCCTTCGAGCAGCGAGTTACGAACGTCTTCGATCTCGAGCTCAGGCAGCGACAATAGCGGTCGAATCGTCGGAAGAACGAGCTCGCGCACGCCCTCGAACACCAACCGCAGGTTGTAAGCGTGCTTGCCATCGTAGAGAAGGTCGAGCACGACGCGAACCTCAGTGCCTACGTCGACCTGCAGGCCTCGGACACGGTCAGCGCGATACAGGTCGAGGTCAGGCTCGAGTGCGAGCCCGTCGTTGCTACCGCTGACGCTCAGGTCACGAAGAAGGTGCGCCGGCATGTCTGCCATCTCCACGATACCCCGCGAGCGACGGAACCGTGTTCTCGAACATCCAAGCCGGAAGGCCAGCGACGGCCGCTGCGACAGGTGGTGCGACGGTCGCGATCGTCGATCACGTGCGCTAACTGGCCGCATCCAAAGCAAGGGCGCGTGGCATCCGACGTGAAGAAGCAGGTCTCGCTTCGCTGCTTTTGCCGAAAGGACCTCGCCATGACCACCTCGACCACTTCGAACACCACGCGCCTCGACACGATCGTTACTCGCCAGCGCGGAACTCGCCTGCGCGACCTCGCGTTCGCTGCACTGGTCGTACTGGCCGGCGGCGTGGCGCTTTCTTCGGTGCAGGTTGCTGCCCATGCGGCTGCCACTGCGACATCCGGTGCGACAGGGCAAACGGGCGTCACGAAGGGCTAAGTGCCTGGAAGTACGCCGTAAAGACCTGGCACTGCAGTCGCATTTAGGACACTCCGCCGAAAGGGGCGCTCCAATGAACAACACGAATTCCAAGACCAACCGCCTCGAGACGATCGCCCACCGCCAGCAGGGAACGCGCGTTCGCGACATGTTCTTCGCGGCCGCGGTGACGCTCGCTGCTGCGCTTTCGATCGTCGCGGTGTCGACTGCGTCGCAAGCCGCCAGCACGCACGAAGTCGCGCAGCGGTAGTGATAGGTTCGCCGGGCTTCAATGCCCGGCAAGGTTCACGTAGTCGATCACCCGCTTGTTCAACACAAGCTGACGCTGATGCGGAACAAGGAGACGAGCACCTCCACGTTTCGCAATCTGCTCCGCGAAGTCAGCATGCTGCTCGCCTACGAGGTGTGCCGCGAGCTGCCGACGACGATGATCAAGATCGAGACGCCGATAGCGCCGATGCAGGCACCGGTGCTCGACGGCAAGAAGATCGTGCTGATCTCGGTGCTGCGCGCCGGCAACGGCATTCTCGACGGGATGCTGCAGATCCTGCCGAGCGCACGCGTCGGGCATGTCGGTCTTTATCGCGATCCGAAGACGCTGACGGCGGTCGAGTACTACTACAAGGTGCCCGAGGGCATGGGTGACCGCGATGCGATCGTGGTCGACCCGATGCTCGCGACCGGCAACTCGGCGGTGGCCGCGATCGAGCGGATCAAGGAGAGCGGACCGCGCAGCATGAAGTTCGTGTGCTTGCTCACGTGCCCGGAGGGCATCCGGGTGTTCCACAGCGCGCATCCGGATGTGCCGGTGTACACGGCGGCGATTGACGATTCTCTCAACGAGAAGAGCTACATCGTCCCCGGCCTCGGCGACGCCGGCGACCGCCTCTTCGGCACGAAGTAGCGTCAGGGGCCGCTGAGCGCGCACTGTCGACAGCTTTTGCCCGGCCGTTACGCGCCGGAAACATGGGCCCGGTCAAAGTGACGGGGAGATGATCGACGGCGATACCGCGTGGTTACTGATCTCCGCCGCCCTCGTCATGCTGATGACGCCCGGGCTCGCCCTGTTCTACGGCGGCATGGTGCAGGGCAAGAACGTGCTCTCGACGTTCATGCACAGCTTCTTCGCGCTCGGGCTCGTGACGCTGCAGTTCGCGCTCGTTGGCTACACGCTGTCATTCGGCACGAGCTGGAACGGCATCATTGGCGGCTTCGACTTCCTCGGGCTCGATGGGATCACGGAGACAACGGCACGCGGGACCGTCCCGCACCTCGCGTTCTTCGCGTACCAGTGCATGTTCGCGGTGATCGCGCCGGCCCTGATCTCCGGCGCGTACGCGGAGCGCTTCAAGTTCTCCGCGTACTGCATCTTCACGCTCGCGTGGACGACGCTTGTCTATGACCCGATCGCACACTGGTCGTGGGCGAGCGGCGGATGGCTGATGAAGCTCGGCGCGATCGACTACGCAGGCGGCACCGTCGTGCACCTGTCGACGGGCGTTTCGGCACTCGTCGTCGCGATCGTCCTCGGCAAGCGCAAAGGCTATCCGTCGGTGCGCCACCCGCCCCACAACCTGACGATGACGGTGCTCGGCGCCGGCATCCTGTGGTTCGGCTGGTTCGGCTTCAACGCCGGTGGCGCGGGAGCCAATGGCACCGCCGCACTCGCGATGGTGAACACGCACATCGCGGCGGCAGCCGGCGCGGTAGTGTGGGCGATCGTCGAGGGCTCGCGCATCAAGAAGTTCACGATGCTCGGCGTTGCGTCCGGGCTCGTCGCCGGACTCGTCGCGATCACGCCCGCCGCCGGCTACGTCTCGCCGATGGTCGCGATCCTGATCGGCGGCGCAGCCGGCGCGATCTGTTACGGCGCAGTGCTCGCGAAGGCGCGCCTCGGTTACGACGACGCGCTCGACGCGTTCGGCGTGCATGGCGTCGGTGGCGCGACCGGCGCGCTGCTCACGGGCGTGTTCGCGCGCGGCGTGCTGAACAACGGCAACGGTGGCGGCCTCTCGCTACTCGGCAAACAAGCGGTGGGCATCGCCGCCGCTGGCGCATGGGCAGCGGTCGTCACGTTCGTCCTGCTCAAGGTGATCGACCTGACCATCGGCCTCAGAGTCGACGCGGAGACCGAGCACGACGGCCTCGACTCCGCCCTCCACGGCGAGTCGGCCTACGGGAGCCCGGGCGGCGTAGCCCACGGATCCTAAGTAATTTTAGCATTCTAGCAGTTTGTCCGTCAAAACGGATTGACGAATCCGCTCAGACGGACAATCATCTAGTCATGAGCAACGCAGCTGTCGCTTCCAACATCGTGAGTCTCGACGACTACCGTCGTAACCGCGGTGAGAAGAAGACCATGCAGCCGCCGATGCAGCAGGCCCTCCCGGTAACCCCGCCCCATGTCTGGGTATACTGGGTCCCGGTCTGGGTCTGGTGAAGAAGAAAGCGTCAGAAACCAACGTGGCTAGCCAGCGGGTCGACAAGGCCGCGCGCAGTGACGATGCCCCGGACGCTGCCAAGACAGCATCCAACGGCGACGCTGCGGCGGAGACGGCAACGGATCTCGCGCCGGTCGTCGGCGCCAACCTGCGCCGCTTGCGCACGCGTCGTGGTCTGTCGCTCGAGCGTCTCGCACAGATCTCCGGTGTGTCACGCGCGATGCTTGGCCAGATCGAGCTCGGCCAGTCCGCGCCCACCATCAACGTCCTGTGGAAGATCGCCCGCGCGCTCGAGGTCACGTTCTCGGCGCTGATCTCCGCACGCACGCAGTCGGGTGCTCTCGTGCTCCGCTCGTCGGAATCGAAGATCCTGACGAGCAAGGACCGCAGCTTCTCGTCGCGCGCGCTGTTCCCGTTCGACGAGCCCCGCCGCGTCGAGTTCTACGAGCTCCGCCTCGCCGGTGGCGCCGTCGAAGATGCCGACGCGCACCCGCCCGGAACGAGCGAGAACCTCGTCGTCACCGCGGGCACGATCGAAATCGATGTCGCGGGCGACACGCACAAGCTCGAGACTGGCGATTCGATCCTGTTCGAGGCCGACACGCCGCACGCGTACCGCAATCCGGGCAAGGTCGAAGCAGTGATGTACCTCGTGATGACGTACGCCGAAGAAATCGGTTAACGCGTGGAGTCGATCGACAAAACCGTGCTGATCGTGATCGGCGTGGTCGTGCTCTGGCTCATCGTCGAGCCCGTGTTCGGTCTACTCGGATTGTTCGTCAAAGCCGGCAGGCGCGATCGCTAGCGCGGCCGCTGCGACTTCGCACCCGGAATCTCCTCGTACGCGTGATCGCTAGCGCGGCCGCTGCGACTTCGCACCCGGAATCTCCTCGTACGCGTGTGCGTACCATTCCTCGTCGGTGGCCTCGCGATAGACCTCGCCGACGTAGCGGCGCGCGATGCACCGAGCTCCGCACCGGCGGCAGCGAGCGAGTGACCATCGCGGATTGAGGCGGAGATGATGCTCGGCAGCCTCGCGCAGCGCGCGGTTCGCGACACCGAACAAGCCGCGCTTGCCGCAGACCGGGCACGGCATGCCCTGGAACATGTCGCGAATGAATCCGAACACGCGCTCTAGAAACGACCGCTGACGGCGAAGCCACCGCTATCGGGCGCTACCCACCCCGACACGGTGCTCTCCTTCTTCTTGCCGCCGCTGTGCGTCGCGTACCAGATCACGCCACCGACGATCAGCGCGCCACCGGCCGCGAGACCGATCACGCCGATACGTCCCTTCGACTCGGCATCGTCCGCTTTCGACTCGTAGTCCGTGTACGAGGTCGCCTTGTCCTTGTCGGCGTCGAGGTTCTTGCCCTGGATGAAGAACACGGTACCGACGCCGACGCCGACGAGACCAAGCCCGACGAGCGCACCACCGACCGGGTTCTTCCACCACGCGGGCGAGCTGCCTTCGTCCGACGGCGCGCGATCGGGGTTCGGCCGGATCTCCGGCTGCGCTTCGGGCTTCGTATCGACGACGGGCTCGGGGTCCGGCTTGGAATCGGGCTTCGGATCGGGTTTGGTCTCGACGGGCGGCGGCTGCTTCGCCGCGATCGCCGCCTTGCACTCGTCGATCGCACCGCGCACGACGGCCTTGTTTTCCTCGGGGAGCTTCATCGTCAGCAGCTTCTCGAAGAGCTCGTTCGCCTTTTCGCAGTGATCGAGCTTCTTCTCGACCTGTGCCCAGGCGAACAGCGTCTCGACGTCAGCCTCGAGCGAGAACGACTTGCCGAACGCCTCCGACGCCGTCGCCAGGTCGCCCTTCTGGAACGCCTCGACGCCCTTGTTGAACTCGGCGAGCGCGGGCTTCTTCTTCGGCGCAGCGACCACCGGCGACGCAGAGATCGCGACGACAGCAAGCGCGGAGACAAGTCGACGCATCATTTTCCGGTCCGCACCGGCATGAAAATCGAGTCGTTGCTCCACGGCTTCTGCTCCTTCGGCTCGGTCTTCTTCTCGACCTTCTTGGTCGCTTTCTTCGTCGCGACAACCGGCGTCTTCGTCGGCTTCTTCACCTCGGGCTTCGTCTCGGCGACGGGCTCCGGCTTCGGATCGGGCTTCGCGGCGGTCTCGACCGGCTTCGTCTCCGTCGAATCGGGCTTCGCCTCCGTCGGCTCCTTGCCTTCCGCCGGCTCGGTGCCCGCGGCTTTCTCGACTTCGACAGGCTCGGCCTTCTCGTCAGCTTTCTCGGTCGGCTCGGCCTTCTCGACGGCTTCGGCCTTCTCTGCCTTGTCGTCCGGCGTCATCTCGCGTCTCTCGGTGGTCTCGCCCTTTGCCGCGATCGGCTCGTCGCCGCCGCGCGTGATGATGAACGCGGCGATACCGCCAGCGACTGCGAGCGAACCGAAGATCGCGATCATGAGGCCGCGCTTGCTCTCGGTACGGACGAACTTCGTCGGCGAGGTCTGACGCTCGCGCGCCGGAGCACGCACCCGCTCGGTGACATCGATCGTTGCTGGCGTCGCCTGCACGACCGCACCGGGGAACGGCGTCGGGGTACGCGGGATCGCGGGCGCGGGACCCGTCGACGAGGTGACGAGAACGCCGGGCGTGATCGGAAAGGCCTGCGGAATCGGCGTCGGCGGGCGGCCAGCGGCAACGACAGGCGGGCCGATCTGCGTCACGCGTGCGGGGCTCGAAGGCTCCGCCGAGATCGGATCGATACCGGTGACCGTGTCACCGCCGAGATCATCGAGCTGCTGCTGCTGCTTGAACGGCGCCTGGTTGATTTGCGTCGGATCGTCGTCGGTCGCGACCGCGCGCGCGACCTTGTTCTGCACCACCGGATCGCTGCGATCCGGCGTGCGACCACACTCGATCAGCGTGCGCACGACGTGCTGCTCGACGAAGAACGCACCCTGCTTCTTCGCCGAGTCCCACTCTTCGAGCCGAGCGGGGAACAGCGTTCCCATCAGACGGGCGAGCACGAGGGCTGATACGCGTAGACGGGACTCGTGTGCGAAGTCCTCGATCGCGCCCTGCAGCTCGAGCGCGGTCGAGTAGCGCTTATCGGGATCGCGCTGCAGCGCGCGCACGACGATCTTCTCGAGGGCCGGCGGATAGCCGGGAACAAACGTGCTCGGCGGCGGCACGTCATCGTTCACGATCTGGCTGAGGACCTGGTACTCGGTCTCGCCCTTGAATGGCGTGCGACCAGTCGTCAGCAAGTACAGCATCGTGCCGACGGAGTAGATGTCGCTGCGCCGATCGAGCGTGCTCTTCGCCCGGCACTGCTCGGGCGACATGTACGCGATCTTGCCCTTCAGGCCACCCTGAGTCGTTCCCGGCCCCGTCGACGCGCGCGCGATACCGAAGTCCACGAGCTTCACCGCGCCGTCGTAGCTGACCAGCACGTTCGACGGCGATACGTCACGGTGAACGATGCCAAGCGGCTTGCCATCGGGGCTCGCCTTGTCGTGGGCGTAATGCAGACCCGCGCACAAGCCCGCGGCGAGCGTCAGGGCGGCGTCCATCGAGATCGGAACGCCCTGCTCCTCCGCCGCGATGTGCATGTGGTCGAGGTCTTCGCCGTGGACGTACTCCATCGCGAAGAAGTAATCGCCCTCCTCGACACCGATGTCGTAGACCTGCGCGACGTTCGGATGGTGAAGCGTCGCAGCCAGGCGCGCCTCGTTGAGGAACATGTTCACGAAGCTCTGGTTCGAGACGTACTGCGGCAGGATCCGCTTCACGACGACCAGCTTCTCGAAGCCCTCGATTCCCACCGTGCGCGCGAGATAAAGCTCGGCCATGCCACCTACGGCGACCTGACGGATCAGCTCGTACTTGCCGAGCTTGTCGCCCGGCGCCAGATGGCGGGACCGCTGTAGAGCAGCCTTCTGCACCCCGTATAAGGGTAGTCCAAAACCCTCGTGCATGCAGTACAATCACCCCCAATGGGGCGTTGGGTCACCCTGACGGCATGCGCACTTGCGGCGCTGCCACTTGCAGCCTGCAGTCCTTTTGGGGGCGGCGCATATCAGTGCTCCACCGACACCGATTGCGGTGGCAGCGGAATCTGTGACCCTTCGGGCTACTGCGCGTTCCCGGATAACGCCTGCTCGTCGGGTTTCAAGTTCGGTGAGCTGTCGGGACCGCGCTCCGGACAGTGCACCGGCGGGGGCGGTAGCGGCTCGGATGCCACGGTCGACACACCCGTCGACATGAATCTCGTCGACGCGCCCAGCGGCTGCTACGGCACCGGCGTCGTCGTCGCGTGTTTCAACACGCCGCCGTCGATGACGCACAATCTCAACGCGCAGACGATCAACACCGATACCTCGCCGCTGTGCGACACCGATTCTCGCAACGCCGCGTGGTGCGTGGTTGCCGGTTCCACCGTCACAGTCGCAGGCACGGTCACTGGCACCGGGACGCGTCCGCTCGTGCTTCTCTCGACGGGCACACTCACGATCAACGGCACGCTCGACGTCGCAAGCCATCGCGTCGCAGCCATCGTCGGAGCGGGCGGTGATGCAACCTGCACGGCCGGAACGGCGCCGACAATGAGCTCCGGTGGCGCCGGCGGCAGCTTCGGAGGACTCGGCGGAGTGGGCGCGGCAACCGGCGGCGGCACCGGAGGACAGCCGGGCCCCGTGACTGCGCCCAGTGCGTTGCGCGGAGGATGCCGCGGTCAGACGGGCTCTGGCGGAGGTGGCGGTGTCGGCGGACATGGCGGCGGTGCGGTCTACCTGTTCGCCTCGACGTCGATCAGCGTCGTCGGCTCGATCAACGCGAGTGGCTCGGGCGGCATCAACGCGAACATGGCGTCCTCATCGGGCGGCGGCGGCGGTGGCGCCGGAGGCTTCATCGGACTCGAATCTCCGAGCGTGATGATCGCGGGCCAGGTGTTCGCGAACGGCGGCGGTGGTGGGGAAGCCAGCGGCACCGGCAGCACGGGCGTGCCCGGCGGCGATTCTCCCGACGCATCGACCGCAGCGGTTGGCGGAGCCGGCGGATCCGACTACGCGACCAACGGAGGCGACGGGTCGCAGGGCGCGACGAAGGCCGGCGAAGCCGCTGATGCCCTCTGCACCGGAAACTGCACCGGAATGAACCCGAACTCCGGCGGCGGTGGCGGCGGCGGCGCCGGCATCATTCGCATCATCACGTCGGCATCGAGTGGCGCGGGCACGATCTCGCCGCCGCCGAACTGACCGAAAACGAAAACGCCGCACCCGAAGGCGCGGCGCTAGCGCGAAGTGCTCAGGCTTAGCTCTGGCACATCATCATCATGTTGCCGCACATCATCATGCACGGCATGCCCATGTGCATCATGTTGTTCATCATCTCGCAGCGCGCCTTCATCATGTCCATCTGAGACATGTCCATCGGCATCATCTTGCACATCATGCCGTCCTTGGTCATCTCGCAGGTCATCTTGCACATCATCGGCATCATGCCCATGCCCATCGGCATCATCATCGGCATGCCGTTCATCATGTTGCCCATCATCGGCATCATGTTCATGCCGGGGTTCATGCCCATCATCGGGTTCATGCCCATCATCGGCATCATGCCCATCATGGGGTTCATGCCCATCATCGGCATCATGCCCATCATGGGGTTCATCGGCATCGAGCTCATCGGCATCTGGTTCATCATCGGCATCCCCATGTTGGAGTTGTTCATCGGCATCGCGTTCATCATGTTGGTGGCCGCATCCTATGACCCGACCCGATTTCGGCAAGTGTGCGTTCCCCGCCTCCTGACCTCCCCCGCGCTTTCCTCTGCTAGCGCGGAGGACTGTCTCGCTCCTCCGCTATAGTCGGCGCGATGTCCGGTCCCAAAGG
>Ga0315912_10004491_pt1 | contig 13219 bp, 12 predicted proteins | sample VfabasoilMG_FD_204469 | JGI IMG/M metagenome (GOLD analysis project Ga0315912, IMG submission 204469) | Garden soil microbial communities collected in Santa Monica, California, United States - V. faba soil | ecosystem: Environmental > Terrestrial > Soil > Garden | place: USA: California... | reverse complement strand
TCGCGCCGGCCCGCTCCGCCGCAAGCGCGGTTCGCAGGCTGTTGTAGCAGGATACGCCCAGAATTCTGTCTCGCTCAAGCCGCGCCCGAGCGGCTTCGATGGAACCATCGTCTGCTCCGAGGTGCACCCCATCCGCATTGATGGCGAGCGCGAGGGAGAGGTCGTCATTGACGATCAACGGCACATCAAGCTCTCGACACACCGCCAGCAGCGCGACCGCCTGTTCGTGGCGCTTGTGCGGATCGGCCGCCTTGTTGCGGTACTGAACCAACCTCGCGCCTCCACCGACCGCGGCGCGAACCAGCGCTGCCAGGCGGGGGGTGTCAGGCTCGTCGGGCGTCACCGCATAAAGTCCGCGCACGGCGCGGCCAGAAGTCCATCCATCTCCTGCGCGCCGGTTCATGACTCGCTCGGCCCGTCGTCCGTGCTGGACGAGTCATCGCGCACCCAGAACAGCCGATCGGGAATATGCTGGCCCATGCCCGGGCGAAATGCGGACTTGAGCGTCTGCCAAGTGTATTCCTGGGCGTCCTTGACGGCGTCGCCGATGGCGAGCCCATTGGCGATCGTGGCAGCGATCGCAGAGGCAAGCGTGCAACCGGATCCATGGTACGTACCGGGCAGCCGCGGCCAGTTGTCGGCGCGCATGACCCCGGCCTCGCCGTACAGGGTGTTGACCACTTCCGGCGTATTTTCGTGCGTGCCCGTGATCAGCACGTGCTCGCAGCCGCTGGCGATCATGCGGCGCGCGCATTCCGCGAGATCGGGATGATCGTTTTCATCGGATTCATCGGCCATGAGCCGCCGTGCCTCGATGCTGTTGGGGGTGACGATCGTGCATTGCGGAATCAGCAGCTCGCGCAACGCACTGACCATCTCCTCGCTCGCCAGTTCGTCGCCCCGCCCCGACGCCAGCACCGGGTCGAGCACCAAAGGTATCTCGGGATAGTCGGAAACGACCTCGGCGATCGCGGCGATGGCCTCGACGCTACCCAGCACGCCGATCTTGAATGCCGCGACGGGCATGTCTTCGAGCACGCAGCGCGCCTGATCGGCGATCCACTCCGGGTCGATCGCCATCACGTCCTCCACGCCCATGGTGTCCTGAATGGTAAGCGCGGTGACGCACGTCAGGGGATGGCAGCCCATGCTCGACAGCGTCATGATGTCAGCCTGCAATCCGGCGCCCCCGCTGGGGTCGGTCGCGGCGAAAACGAGAACGATCGGAGGAGGATCGGCCATACGCCAGGGAGAGTGGATCGCCGGCACCACCGGCAGGTGAGCACGCTCGTGAGAGCCGGGAGCGATTCGATTAAAATCGGATTCTAGCCCACTTTTCCCGCCATCGACGCGCACATGACAGCCACCGACAGCAAAGTCTTCAAGACCTACATGTGTCTGATCTGCGGTTTCATCTATGATGAGGCCGCGGGCCTGCCGGATGAAGGCATTGCGCCCGGAACACGGTGGGACGACGTGCCGATGAACTGGACTTGCCCGGAATGCGGCGCACGCAAGGAAGATTTTGAAATGGTGGAGGTCTGACATGCGTTTCATGCACACCATGCTCCGCGTCGGCGATCTCGAACGCTCGCTTGATTTCTATACGAGGGTACTCGGCATGAGACTGCTGCGGCGGGCCGATTATCCCGGCGGCCGCTTCACCAACGCCTTTGTCGGTTACGACGACGAGTCGCGGACAGCGGTGCTGGAGCTCACCCACAATTGGGACACTCGATCCTATGACCTGGGTACCGGTTACGGGCATGTTGCCCTCGAAGTGGAAAATGCGGCTGCGGCGTGCGACGCCGTGAGGAATATGGGGGGGAAGGTGACGCGCGAAGCAGGACCGATGAAGCACGGCACCACGGTGATTGCCTTCGTCGAGGACCCGGACGGCTACAAGATCGAGTTCATCCAGCGCAAGGTGGCGTGAGCCGCGCCGCGTTCAAACCGGCACCGGTTCCGCGGCGTTTGGTGCACCGCGGGCGCCGAGGTGCCGGGCGATCCTGACAAACGCCTCGACCGACAGCTCCTGCGCGCGCGCCGCCGGAGCGATTCCCAATGTTTCGAAGTCGCCCCCGTGCAAGTAGTCCCGCAATGAATTGCGCAAGGTCTTGCGCCGCTGGGCAAAGGCGGCTCTGCACAATTGGCCCAGAAGTTTCTCATCGCAGCGGTGAAGGCCACCGGCCGGCCGAGGCGACATGCGCACGACGGCTGACTCCACTTTCGGCGCAGGGCGAAACGCCGAGGCTGCGACCTCGAGCACCTGCTCGGCGCTGAAGTGATATTGCAGCATGACGGAGAGCCGCCCATACTCGGAGGTGTCGGGCCGCGCCACGATGCGCGCCACAACTTCTCGCTGCAGCATGACGTGAACGTCGCGGATCGATGCGACGTGGCGCGCGAGATGGAACAGGATCGGAGTCGAAATGTTGTACGGCAGATTGCCGACGACACGCAAATTGGATCCAAGCGCGGAGAAATCAAAATCCAGCGCATCGCCGGCATGAATCACCACGTTTGACGCCGCATACTCGGTCCGCAGGCGGGCCACGATGTCGCGGTCCAGTTCCACCACGTGCAGGCAGGCGAGGCGCGTCGCGAGCGGCGCGGTAAGCGCGCCGAAACCCGGGCCGATTTCGACCATCAAATCGTTCGCCTGTGGCGCGATGGCCGCGATGATTCCCGCGATTACGCGGTCATCGGTAAGAAAATGCTGTCCGAAACGCTTGCGCGGAACGTGTCGTGTCACGTGGACGCGGCCGCGGCGCGCGCCCGCCGGCCCGTTTGCCGTCGTGCGAGATCGGCAGCGAGCTTGACGGCTTCGATCAGGCTGCCGAGATGGGCTTTACCGCTCCCTGCCAGTTCCAATGCCGTGCCGTGGTCAACCGAGGTGCGGATGATCGGCAGCCCGAGCGTGACGTTTACCGCCGATCCGAAACCCGCGTACTTGAGCACCGGCAGGCCCTGATCGTGGTACATCGCGACGACGCAGTCGACTCCGTGCAGGCGCTCCACATTGAACAGGGTATCGGCGGGGAACGGGCCGGTGAGATCGAAAGCTTCACGGCGCAGCGCATCGAGCACCGGGATGATGACATCGATCTCCTCGCGGCCAAGGTGCCCCGATTCGCCGGCGTGGGGATTGAGGCCAGCCACCGCGATCCGCGGATGCGCCAGACCAAACCGGGCTTCGAGGTCGTGGCGCAGCGTGCGCAGCATCCGCTCCAGCCACTCTCGCGTGATGTGCCCTGCCACTTCCTTCAATGGCAGGTGAGTCGTGACCAACGCCACCCGCAGGCCTCCGCCGACGAGCATCATGACGACGTGGGGCGCGCCGGTTCGGGCGGCAAGAAACTCGGTGTGGCCGGTGAAGGCGAAGCCGCCGTCATTGATCACGCCCTTGTGGACCGGGGCCGTTACCAGCGCTTCGAAAGTCCCGTCCAGGCATCCGTCCGTAGCAATCTCGATCGTGCGCAGCACGTAACGGCTGTTCGCGGAATCGAGCGTTCCGGGCGTACAGGGCCGAGCGAGCGGCACGTGGATAACGGCAAGGTGCCCGGGGGCCGGCATGGATGCGGAGCGCGCGTCGAAATCAATGCATGTCAACGACATGCCAAGGCGGCGCGCGCGCGCGCGCAAGAGATCCCGGTCCGCGACTACGACCGCGCGTGCCGGCAACGCCTGTTCCGCCAGCATGACGCAAAGGTCGGGGCCGATGCCGGCGGGTTCGCCGGCCGTGACCGCTACCCAGGGAGGGTCGAATGCGGAGTGTTGAATGGTGTGCTATCCAAAGGGGGGGCGGTACACGCGGCGCGTCGGTCTTCCCCCGCCTGCCCGATATTATCGTTCATCCAGGCGCAGTTCGACATATGCCTTGTCGCGCAGCTGCCGCACCCACTCCTGGTAGGCTTCGTCAGACTTGCGCGCGCGCAGTTCCTGCCGCGCCATCAGGCGCTGGCGCTCCTTGGACATGTCCTCGGTACGCCGTTCCATTACCTGGATCAGGTGCCAGCCAAAGGGCGACTGCACCGGGTCGCTCACCTGGCCGGCCTTCAATGCGTTCATGGCGCGCTCGAATTCCGGCACGGTGTCCCCCGGTGAGAGCCAGCCCAGATCCCCGCCTTTGGAGGCGCTCGCGTCCTCCGAATGCACGCGCGCCAGATCGGCGAAATTTGCGTTGTTGTCGAGGCGTTCCTTCAGGGTGCGCAGCCGATTCCGGGCCTCGGACTCCGATACCGCTTCGTTGGCGCGTATCAGGATATGCCGCGCGCGCGTTTGCTGAACCATCACGGCGCCACCGCCTCCACGCCGCTCGTTGAGGCGAAGAATATGGAATCCATTGGCGCTGCGCAGGACACCACTCACTTCCCCCGGCCGCATGGCCGCGAGCGCTTCGGAGAACAGGGCCGGCAGGCGCGAGGCCTGACGCCAGCCCATGGCCCCGCCCTGCAGTGCGTCCGGCGCATCCGAGAAAGCGGCGACCGCCTGGCGGAAATCCACGCCTTTTCTGATCTGCGCCAGCGCCTCCTCGGCGCGCGCGCGCCGCGCCTGCACCTGTTCGGGACTGGCATTTTCGGGCACCACCACGAGGATATGCGACAGGTTGAACTCGTCGCTGCCGCCCTGCTGACCCTGCTGGGTCTTGAGCAGGTTGTCGATCTCGCCCTCCGTGATCGTGAGCTTGGCGTCGACCTCCCGTTCGCGCAGGCGGCCCATCACGATCTCGCTGCGGATGTCTTCGCGAAACTTGTTGAACGGGATGCCGTCTTTCTCGATGGCGCGGCGCATCTCCTGCAGCGTCACGCGGTTGTCCTGCGCGATGCGGCCGAGCGCCCGGTCGAGATCGGCGTCGTTGACGCGCAACCCGGTCTCCTTCGCGTACTGCAACTGCACGCGGTCGGTGATCATGCGATCGAGCAATTGCTTCTCCAGCACGGCCACGGGTGGCGGCGGCGTTCCCTGCGCCCGCAACTGCTTGATGGCAAGCTGGACGCGCTCATTGAGATCGAAGCGCGTCACCACTTCGTCGTTGACGACCGCCACGATGCGATCGATCACGATCACCGGCGGCGGTTTCTGTGCCGCCGCCGCGGGCTTCTGTGCCGGCGCCGGGGGGGTCTGCGCCCACGCAGTAGCGTGCCATGCGAACACGGCGCAAGACAGCGCGACATGACTGGCGCACCAGAAACGGGACAACGGCATGTTCATGAGCTTGGCACCGGATTTCCGTGGATGACTCGACTCAGCGGTACGGCACGCGGGATTCTTCCGACCAGGTCGAGCGCGGTTGCTGCTGCATGAAACCGCTGATGTTGTTGCGTAGCGTATCCATCGGGTTAGACCCGATGCGCGAGACGCCGTTCAATTCAAGCTGCACGAAGATCGAAGTCGATGCCTGCTGGGTAGCGGTCGCGAAGCGGTGTCCCACGACGCGCAGCGCCCAGCAGCCGCCGTTGTACTCGAATCCGGCGAGCGCCTCCAGCGTGCGGTTATCGAGCAGGGAGTAGTTCCAGCGGGCGAGTCCCGTCCATTGCGCGGAAAGCGGCCATTGCGCCGAGATGTCCGTCTGGCGCACCAAGTCGACGGTGTCGCGATAAACCAGGTTGAGAACCTTTCCGGGCTGCGGTCGATAGTGAGCGCCAACATTGAACTTCTGGGTTTGCGTAAGTTCCGTATTGTATTGCCAGCCAGCCTCGGCCACCCAGTTGGAGGCCACCGTCCCGCTCAACACGGCGAGCAGGTCCGAAGAGGAACTCTGGCCCGAACGCGGCGGCACACCCGGCACGGTCACGCGCTGCGATTCGAAATAGTAGCGCTGGGCGAGCGCGCCGCGCAGACGTTCGATTCCCGAGTCCGAGCTGATCAGGCGCGAGGTGATGCCGTACGTTACTTGATTCGCATCGTTGATCCGATCCTGGCCGCTGAACTGGTTTTCGGCGAAGATCGTCGCCATGTTGATATCCTGCGTGTAGCTGTCGAAGTTTGGCAACCGGCTCTGGTCTCGGAACGGGATATAGACATAGTAGAGCCTGGGTTCCAGGGTCTGGACTAGGGGCTGTCCTGCGAGCGCGGTGCTGCGTTCGAACACGAGGCCCGCATCCGCCGTGAAAATCGGGAGCGCACGGTTCGCGTCCGCGAGCCCCGCGATATTGTTCCTGTCGATCGCGTAATGTGTCACATGGAACCCGAACTTGGGGATCAAGTGCGCGTACGACGTCTGCAGCGGCAGACTCAGGCTCGGATAGGCCAGCGTGCGGCGGCCGCTGACCAGGGTGGGATGGTCGAAGGCGACGAAGCTGCCCAAAAAGTCGAGTTCCGCGTTCAGGACATTCTGGTGTTGCGCGGTCAACGTAATCTGCGGCTGCCGCCCATAGGGGGGGGTGACCGGCACCAACGGGTCGGTTTGCAGCGTCTGCCACCGCAGGTACTGCGCGGAGACGCCGTAGATGCCCCCCGTTCCCCAGTTGCCGCTACGCGAGAGCGTCGCCTCCTGCGGCAGGTTGGTCAGCGAGGTGAGCGCGATTGACGTGGTGAGGTCGGTGAAATACTGATTATCGGACACCTTGTTCAGGTTGACCGCGCCGCTCCAGCCGCCCGGCAAGTCGTGCGCGTGTTTGACGAAGATCGCATAGCGATCCTCGCTGCGCTGCTGGTCGTTCGGCAACAGTTCGAACCGCGCATCCCCCCGGAATGCCGGATCCAGATAACGGAAATCGCCGCTCAGCTGCAGGCCGCGCTTGCTCATGGCGCGCGGGTAAAAAGTGGCGTCGTAATTGGGCGCGATGTTCCAGTAGTAGGGCACCGTCAGCTCGGCCCCGCTCTTGCTGGAACTGCCGTAGTGCGGCGTCAAGACCCCCGACTTGCGCTCCTGGTGCAGCGAGAACGACAGGTAGGGTGAGTAGAAGATGGTGTGGCCGAGGAACACCACGCTTGCGTCGCGGGCGGTGCCGATGTCGCGGTTCTTGTCGATGTCCAGCTGGGCGCTGCGCAAGTACCAGTCATCATTGCCAGGCTCACAAGTCGTGTACTCGGCCTGCCGAGCGCGATACTGGCCTGGTCCTTCGAACAGCAGCCGCTCCGCCCGCCCGCGCGCGTCGCCGCCACTGAAGCGCGGCTGGGACTGAGGCGGGGCGGCAACCGCTGGCGCGGGGCGCACGGGGGCGGTGAGCGTGAAGCGCGGCGCATCCATGTAACCACGGTCCGTTTCAAGCCGGTACTGCAGCCGTTCGCCCTCGATCAGATCACCGCCCCGCTGAATGCGCACGTTGCCGATCGCCGATACTTCGTCGGTACGCGCATCGTGGCGAAGCCAGTCCGCGAACACGGTCTGCCCGCGCTTGCGCAGGCGCACCGAGCCCGCCGCCTCGGTTTCGCGATCGGTGCGCCCCTGCAGGCGCTCGGCCTCGATGAATACCGGCGCCGCATCCGCTGCCACCGGCGGCGCGAGGTCGAGCGACGGATGGGACTTGAGCCGCAACCCTTCCTGCGCGTGCGCGACGAGCGGCAGCGCGCAGCAGAACGCGAGTGATGCGCGTGCGAACGGCTTATGCATCGTGGAAGGGAAAGCTGGGGTGAGATGCTAAAATCGCACAAATTCGATCTTTAGGCAACCGCTTGGAGACGCTCCGCGACACCCGCCTGCAACTTCTCGAGCAATGGTTGAAGTGCTGCCTCGGGGAGGCCGCATTTTCCCTCCGGCCGGCTTCGGCGGACGCGAGTTTCCGGCGCTATTTTCGCGTCGTGCTCGGGGACGCATCGTGGATCGCCATGGACGCGCCGCCTGGCCGCGAGGATTGCCGTCCGTTCGTACAAGTCGCGGAACTCTTGCGGCGCGCAGGCGTGCATGTCCCGGGCATCGTGGCGCAGGACCTGGAGCGCGGCTTCCTGCTGCTCACCGACCTGGGAACGCGCACCTATCTCGATGTGCTCGATGACGCGAACGCCGACGCGCTGTTTCACGACGCGACCGAGGCGCTCGTCAGGATTCAACTGGCAAGCCGCCCCAATGAGCTACCGCTGTACGACGAGGCGCTGCTCGCGCGCGAGATCGCGCTGTTCCCCGAGTGGTACGTCGGACGCCACCTCCAGACCGAGTTGACGCCGGCCGAGGCGGAAACGTTCCACACCGTGCGCGCGCGCGTGCTAGCCTGCAGCCTCGCCCAGCCCGCGGTCTTCGTTCACCGGGATTACATGCCGCGCAACCTGATGCTGTCGGACCCCAACCCCGGCATCCTTGATTTTCAGGATGCCGTGTTCGGTCCCATCACTTACGATGTCGCGTCCCTGTTTCGCGACGCCTTCGTGAGCTGGGACGAGCAGCGTGTGCTGGACTGGACCGTCCGTTACTGGCAGCGCGCGCGCCGCGCCAACCTGCCGGTCGCCGCCGATTTTGGCCTGTTTTTTCGCGACTTCGAATGGATGGGGTTGCAGCGGCACCTGAAAGTGCTGGGCATTTTCGCGCGCATCCGCCACCGGGACGGCAAACCAGGTTACGTCGAGGACTGCCCACGCTTTGTCGCGTACGTGCGTGCGGTCTGCCGGCGCTACCGCGAACTTGCGCCGCTGCTCGGGCTGTTCGACCGGCTGGAGCGCTGCGAGCCGGTTGCGCCTTGAGATGAAGGCGATGATCCTGGCTGCCGGCCGCGGCATGCGCATGCGTCCGTTGACGGACTCGACGCCGAAGCCCATGCTGCCGGTATGCGGGCGACCGTTGATCGCGCTGCTGATCGAGCGCTTGCGCCGTTGCGGATTTGATCGGCTGGTGATCAACGTGTCGCATCTCGGCGCGGTGATCGAAGGCGCGCTCGGCGATGGCGCGGCGCTCGGGGTGAGCATCGCCTATTCGCGCGAGGCCGATGCGCTGGAAACGGCCGGCGGGATCGCAAACGCGCTGCCGCTCCTGGGTGAAGGGCCGTTTGTCGTCGCCAACGGCGATATTTACAGTGACTTCGACTTTCGACGTCTGCATGCCGTTGCGCGCGGGTTGTCGGCGGCGCAGCCGGCGCACCTCGTGCTGGTGGAGAATCCCCCGCACCATCCCGCCGGTGACTATGCGTTGCGGGCGGGCAGGCTCGCCGAGGGAGACGGGCCGCGCCTGACGTTCTCCGGGATCGGCGTCTACCATCCTGCGCTGTTCTCTCTCCTCGCGCCCGGGCGTCCCTATCCTCTTGCGCAGCTGCTGCGGCCACCAATCACACAAGGACGGGTGAGCGGCGAGCGCCACGACGGGCTGTGGATGGATATCGGCACGCCCGCGCGCCTCGCCGATCTCGAGCGGCACCTGAATCTGCAATAGCGATCGCTTGCGCCCGTCGGGCTGTCGAAGTCTAATACGGCTTTTCCGCACGGATGTCCATGATACCGATCGAAGCGTATTCAGATCGTCGGCGACGACTGGCGGACGCGATGGGCAATGGCGTCGCCATCTTCCCCACCGCTCCGGAGCGGGTGCGCAACCGTGATGCGCACTATCCCTATCGATTCGACAGCTATTTCTACTACCTCACCGGATTTCGCGAGCCCGAAGCGGTGCTGGTGGTGGTGGCCGGCAAGCCGTCACGAAGCATCCTGTTCTGCCGTGAGAAGGATGCGGAGCGCGAGGTCTGGGACGGCTATCGTTGCGGCCCCGATGCGGCGCGCAGTGCATTCGAATTTGACGAGGCGTTTCCCATCGGCAGTCTCGATGCGCGCATGCCCGACCTGCTTGCTGGCGAGAGCACGCTCCACTGCCATCTGGGCGACGATGCGGCATGGGACGCACGCGTGATCGGATGGATCAACCAGGTGCGTGCACGCGTTCGCAGCGGCATCGCGGCCCCGCGCGACGTGCACGACGTGCATGCGCTGATGGACGAGATGCGCCTGATCAAGCGCCCCGAGGAAATCGACACCATGCGTCGGGCGGCGGCGATCTCGGTACGGGCTCACCAGCGCGCCATGCAGGCGAGCCGGGCGGGCCGCAGCGAGTACGAGATCGAAGCGGAACTTGCACACGAGTTCCGGCGTCACGGGGCGCAGGCTCCAGCCTATACTCCCATCGTCGCGGCCGGTGAGCATGCCTGCGTGCTGCATTACGTGAGCAACGACGGCGAGCTGCGGGACGGTGATCTGCTGCTGGTAGACGCGGGCTGCGAGCTCGATGGCTATGCCTCGGACATCACGCGCACTTTTCCCGTGAATGGCACGTTCAGCGGCCCGCAGCGCGCCATATACGAACTGGTGCTTGCCGCGCAGGCCGCTGCCATCGACGCGGTGCGCCCTGGCAATGCCTGGAACGTGCCCCACGACGCCGCCGTGCGGGCATTGACCCAGGGCATGATCGACCTGGGACTGCTGTCCGGCACGCTCGATGGCGCGCTGGAGGCGGAAAGCTACAAGCGCTACTACATGCATCGAACAGGGCATTGGTTGGGGCTCGATGTCCACGACGCGGGAGACTATCGACGCAACGGCGCGTGGCGTGCGCTCGAACCCGGCATGGTGCTCACCGTCGAGCCGGGCTGCTACGTTCGGCCGGGCCCGGACGTGCCGGCGCACTTTGCCAATATCGGGGTGCGCATCGAGGACGACGTGCTGGTGACGGCATCCGGTTGTGACGTCCTGACCGCGGATGCGCCGAAGCAGATCGCCGCGATCGAAGCGCTGATGCGCGCGCCGCGTGGCTGAAGCCGCAGAAATCGTGATTGTCGGCGGCGGGCCGGTCGGTGCGGCGCTCGCGCTCGCGCTGTGCGGCGCCGGGCGGGCGCCGGTGGTAATGGAGCCGCAGACGCCGGGCCAGGCAGCGGGCGCGTTGCGCCCGGTAGCCTTGTCCTATGGCAGCCGCCTGATACTCGAGCGCCTCGGGGCCTGGGGCCGCCTCTCGCCCGCGACCGCGATCCGCCACATCCATGTTTCCCAGCGTTCGGGTTTCGGGCGTGCGATGCTGAACGCCGAGGATGCTGGATTTCCCGAGTTCGGCTACGTCGTCGACTACCAGTGTATGCACGCGCGATTCGACGACCTGCTCGCAAACCGGCGCTGCCGCGTGATCCGTGCCACGGTAAAGAAGATCATCCCGGGTCACGACAGCGCGCATGTCGAGTATGCCGACGGCGACACGCGTGCGACGATGCGCGCGCGACTGGTGGTGGTTGCCGAAGGCGGCGCGCTGCATGATGGCCCGCGCACTCGAGCCGTCGACTATGGGCAGGCGGCCGTGGTGGCGACGGTTGCGAGCGCGATGGCACACCGCAGCACGGCGTTCGAGCGCTTCACCGCGTCGGGCCCGCTCGCCTTGCTGCCGCACGAGGATCGCTACGCAGTGGTATGGTGCGTGCCCGCCGAGCGCGCGCGCGAGCTGGTCGGAGCCCCGGACGGGGTCTTTACCGGCATGCTGGGACAGGAATTCGGCCGGCATCGGGGCGAGTTTCGCGATGTGGCCCGGCGCGCGGCGTTTCGCCTGATGCTGCGCGTGAGCGGTGATGCGGGATCGCCACGCGTGGTGCGAGTGGGCAACGCCGCGCAGATGCTGCATCCGGTGGCCGGCCAGGGCCTGAATCTCGGATTGCGTGACGCCTGGGAGCTTGGCGCCGAACTTGCGCGTAACGCGCGTGGCGATGTCGGCGATGCGGCCACGCTCGCGGCGTACCGGTCGCGCCGGCGGCTTGACCGCTATGCCGGCATCGGTATCACCCACGGGCTCGTGCGCGGGTTTTCGAATGACCTGCGGTCGCTGCGTGCGGCGCGCGGGTTGGGACTCACTCTTCTCGGGTGCGCGCCGCCAGCGCGGGATTTTCTGGCGCGGCGCATGACTTTCGGATTCCACGTCTGAGTGCCGGCGTTCCACCGGCTGATGCGCGGCGAGCGCACGCGGTGTCTCAGGTTCATTCGATAACCGGCTAGTAACGCGAGCATTTTTCCGGCGGCGCCGGGCGCACGCCGGCGGTGCGTCGCCTTCCTGCAACACCCATGAAGCGGAAGCATGGCATTTGCTTTTCTTGCGCCAATACTGCGATTACAATCACGCACTTCTCAAGAGCACGCCCACTACGTGCCCATGCGCATCGGCCCCTATCAACTCAGAAACAATCTCATCGTGGCGCCGATGGCGGGCGTCACGGACCGTCCGTTTCGCCAGTTGTGCAAGCGCATGGGGGCGGGCATGGCGGTGTCCGAGATGGTCGCGAGCAACTCGCTGCTCTGGGGCTCGGCGAAAACGCGCCGCCGCGCTGACCACCAGGGGGAGGTGGAGCCGATATCGGTGCAGATCGCGGGCGCCGATCCGCAGATGCTGGCGGAAGCGGCCCGCTACAACGTCGATCACGGCGCACAGATTATCGACATCAACATGGGATGTCCCGCCAAGAAGGTGTGCAACGTGATGGCGGGCTCCGCGTTGCTGAGGGATGAATCGCTGGTGGGCCGCATACTCGATCACGTCGTGGCCGCGGTCGATGTGCCGGTCACGTTGAAGATCCGTACCGGCTGGGATCGCGACAACCGCAATGCCCGTGCCGTGGCCAGGATCGCGGAGGGCGCCGGGGTGCAGGCGCTCGCGATTCACGGCCGCACCCGCGCCTGCGGTTTTTCGGGTGAGGCGGAGTTCGACACCATCGCCGCCGTCAAGTCCGATATCGGAATTCCGGTCATCGCCAACGGCGACATCGATACGCCGGAGCGCGCGAAGGCGGTACTCGAATACACCGGGGCGGACGCCGTGATGATCGGCCGCGCCGCCCAGGGGCGGCCCTGGATGTTCGGCGCCATCACGTATTTCCTTGAAACCGGCGAACACCTGCCCCCACCCGAAGTCGCGGAGATCGGGCGTGTGTTGATCGCGCACCTGCACGAACTCTATGCATTCTATGGAGAGGATACCGGCGTGCGGGTCGCGCGCAAGCACATCTCCTGGTACACGAAGGGGCTCACCGGATCGGCGGCATTCCGCCACCATATGAACCGGCTGGAGACCTGCGGCGAACAACTGGCGGCGGTCGGTGAGTACTTCCAGCAACTCGCCGGCCGCGCGCGTCACCTGGACTACACCGAGGAACAGGCGGCATGATGAACGACAACGAGATGGCGCGCATGGTGCGCCGCGCGATCGATGGCTACTTCAAGGACCTCGACGGCGAGCGAGCGATGGGTGTCTATGACATGGTCATTAACTGCGTGGAAAAGCCCCTGCTCGAATCGGTGTTGCACCGGGTGAAAGGCAACCAGACCGACGCCGCCA
>Ga0315912_10004490_pt1 | contig 13224 bp, 11 predicted proteins | sample VfabasoilMG_FD_204469 | JGI IMG/M metagenome (GOLD analysis project Ga0315912, IMG submission 204469) | Garden soil microbial communities collected in Santa Monica, California, United States - V. faba soil | ecosystem: Environmental > Terrestrial > Soil > Garden | place: USA: California... | reverse complement strand
GATGCAGGCGAGGACTTGGATCATGGGACGCTCATGCTAGCGCCGCAGTCCGCCGGCCGCCTCGGCGTCGAGCAAGAGGCGCAGGTCGCCGTGCCCGCGCAGGAAGCTCGCCGGGCATGCCGGTCCGATCGGCCCCTCGAGCATGCGCTGCACGATCTCGGCCTTGGCCTTGCCGAAGGCGAGCACGCGGATCGTGCGCGCCTCGAGGATGTCGGCGACGCCGAGCGTGATCGCGCGCTCGGGGACGTGCGCAAGGCCGCCGAAGCTCGGCGCAGCCCCGGCGCGAGTCTCGGGCGCGAGCGCGACCACGCGCGTGCGCGACTCGCGCGCCGAGCCGGGCTCGTTGAAGCCGATGTGCCCGTTGCGTCCGATGCCGAGCACCTGCAGGTCGATCCCGCCCGCGGCCGCGAGCGAACCGGCGTAGCGCCGCACCTCGGGCTCCGCGTCGGCGTCGCTGTGCGGGATGTGCACGTTCTGCGGCGCGAAGTCGGTCTCGGCGAAGAGCTGCTGCTGCATCCGAACGCGGAAGCTGTGCGGATCGCCGGCCGGCAAGCCCAGGTACTCGTCGAGGTTGAAGCTGCGCGTGCGCGCGAAGGAGAGCCGCTCCTCGCGGTGCAGGCGTACGAGCTCGCGATAGAGCGGCTCGGGCGTGTTGCCGGTGGGCAGACCGAGCACGGCGCCGGGCTTGGCGTGCAACAAGGCGGCGATCTCGCGCGCCAGCGCGCGGCAGGCCGCCTCGCGCGAGGCGTGGACTTCGATTCCCGGGGTCAGGGCAGCATTCAACCAAGTGCCTCGGCTCAGCCGAAGCGCCCGGTGACGTAATCCTCGGTCTCGCGCAGGCGCGGGTTCTGGAAGATCTCCTCGGTGGGGCCGTACTCGATCAACTTGCCGAGGTACAGGAAGGCCGTGAAGTCGCTCGTACGCGAGGCCTGCTGCATGTTGTGGGTCACGATCAGGATCGAGTAGTCGCCCTTGAGCTCCGCGATCAGGTCCTCGATGCGCCCGGTGGCGATCGGGTCGAGCGCCGAGCAGGGCTCGTCGAGCAGCAGCATCTCGGGTTCGGCGGCGATGGCCCGCGCGATGCACAGGCGCTGCTGCTGGCCGCCGGAGAGTTGCAGCGCGCTCTCGCGCAGGCGGTCCTTGACCTCGTCCCACAGGCCGGCACCCCGGAGGCTGCGCTCGCAGACCTCCTCGAGCACCCGGTGATCGCGCTGTCCGTCGATCCGGTGCGCGTAGACCACGTTCTCGAAGATGCTCATCGGGAAGGGGTTGGGCTTCTGGAAGACCATCCCCACCCGCCGGCGGAGGTCGATCACGTCCACGGAGCGGCCGTAGATCGAGTCGCCGTTGAGCCGCATCTCTCCCTCGATGCGCACCCCGTCGACCAGGTCGTTGAGCCGGTTGAGCGAGCGCAGGAGCGTCGACTTGCCGCAACCCGAGGGTCCGATCAGGGCGGTCAGCTTGCCGCGCGGGATGTTCATGCTGACGTCGAAGAGCGCCTGCTTGCGGCCATACCACAGCCGGAAGTCGCGGATCTCGACCACCGGAGGCTGCGCCAGGACCGTCTCGTGGATCCCGTCCCAGGCAGGGCGGCCCTGCGGTCGCTCTTTGATGGGATGTTGCACGCGAGATAGCGTCAAGACAGATGCCATTTGGGGTCTCAGTGGCCGGACGAAGGCACGGCGGCCCTTCCTGGATCCGCGGCCGTACTCATCAGACCCCGCTCGTGCAAAGTTCCGCCAAAGGCCCGGAGAAAACCGTGCGAGTCCGGAGCTCGGCCGGACGCGCCCTGGGCGGCCCCAATTCCTTGCCCCTGGATGCCTCAGACCCTAGAGTCTCGCCGCTCCCGTTCCGGAGGCAGGAAGACCGCGACCGGAGCACCCGCGCAGTGTTCGGCGTCCCCCCCTCGAGCCGATGGCCCAGATCTTCGCCCCTAGCACCAACACCCTCTCCAAGGTCTCCATCGTCGCCGGCGCCTTGATCGCCGGAACGGGCGCCTTCGCGCTCACCACGGCCAACCGCTGGCCTTGGATCAGCAACGTCGAGGTCGCTGTGGAGCAGGGCATTCCGTTCAGCCACAAGCACCACGTCGCCGGCCTCGGCATCGACTGCCGGTTCTGCCACACGGCGGTCGAGGAGTCGGCCGTCGCCGGCATCCCGCCCGTGAAGACCTGCATGGGCTGCCACTCGGTCGTCTGGAAGGACGCGCCGATGCTCGAGCCGCTGCGCGAGAGCTACCGCACCGACGTGCCGCTGCAATGGACGCGCGTTCACGACCTGCCGGACTTCGCCTACTTCAACCACTCGATCCACCTGAAGAAGGGCATCGGCTGCGAATCCTGCCACGGACGCGTCGACACGATGCCGCTGATGTGGAAGGTGAACTCGCTGAACATGGAGTGGTGTCTCGCGTGCCACCGCAATCCGCAGGACTTCGTCCGGCCGCGGGAGCAGGTGACCACGATGGGTTGGGATCCGATGCACCCCGAGGCGTCGGGCTCGAGCCTGCCGCCCATGAGCCAGGCCGAGCTCGGACCGAAGCTCGTCCAGGAATACAAGATCCAGAGCCAGACCCACTGTTCGACGTGCCACCGATGAGCCACGAAGCCCCCGAGTCCACTCGCCGGATGTGGCGCAGCCTGGCCGAGTACAACGGCGCGGAACGCTTCCAGGAGCGGCTCCTGCGCCAGCACCCGCAGCAGACGCAGAAGGTCTTCGATGCGCCGGAGCGGCGCGACTTCCTCAAGCTGATGGGCGCCTCGCTCGCGCTCGCGGGCGTGAGCTCTTCGTGCACGAAGCAGCCGAGCGAGAAGCTCGTGCCCTGGGCCAAGAACCCCGAGCAACTGCTGCCGGGCAAGGCGCTCTTCTTCGCGACGTCGATGCCCTGGGCCGGTGGCTCGATCGGCCTGCTGGTCGAGAGCCACATGGGCCGCCCGACGAAGTGCGAGGGCAACGCTGACCACCCCGCCAGCCTGGGCGCCACCGATGTCTGGTCGCAGGCCGCGGTGCTCGGGCTCTACGACCCCGACCGCTCGCAGACGCTGCTCTACCGCGGCCGCGCAGCGACGTGGTCGTCATTCCTCGACGGGATGAAGCAGGCGCTGACCAACCAGGCGGGCAAGCAAGGCGCCGGCCTGCGCGTGCTGACGCAGGCGGTCGTGTCGCCGACGCTCGAGGCGCAGCTCAAGGAGCTCCTCGCGAAGTATCCCCAGGCGGCCTGGCACCAGTGGCAGCCGCACAACCGCGACAACGCGCGCGCGGGCGCCCTGCTCGCCTTCGGGCAGGACGTCGCGGCGCTGCCGCGCTTCGACAAGGCCGACGTCGTGGTCTCGCTCGAGGCCGACTTCCTCGCTTCCGCGCCCGGCAATGTGCGCGCGATGCGCGAGTTCGCCGGCCGCCGCAAGCTGCGCGGCGGGCTGTCGGACAACCTGAACCGCTTGTACGTGCTCGAAGGCCGCCCGAGTTGCACAGGCGCGGCAGCCGACCACCGCCTGACGCTGCGCCCGAGCGAGATCGAGGCTGCGGCGCGTGCGCTGGCCGCGCGCCTGGGCGTCGATGGCGGCAATCCGGGCCCGGCCGGGGCTCCCTACGCGCGCTGGGTCGAGGCCGCGGCCAAGGATCTCGCCGCGCACAAGGGCCGCGCCCTGGTCGTCGTCGGCGAATCGCAGCCGCCCGCCGTGCACGCGCTGGCGCAGCTCGTCAACGAGAAGCTCGACAGCATCGGCAAGTGCGTCGAGTACCTGCCGCCGGCCGAGCTCTCCGGCACGGACAACGCGCAGTCGCTGCGCACGCTGGTCCAGGAGATGAAGGAGGGCAAGGTCGAGATCCTGGTGCTCGTCTCGGGCAACCCGGTCTACGACGCACCGGCCGACCTCGACTTCGCCGGCGCGCTGGCCAAGGTGCCGCTGCGCGCGCACCTCTCGCTCTACCGCGACGAGACCTCCGAGCTCGTCGACTGGCACGTCAACGAGGCGCACTTCCTCGAGAGCTGGAGCGACGCGCGCGGCGCCGACGGCACGCTGGGGATCGTGCAGCCGCTGATCGCGCCGCTGTACGCCGGCAAGTCGGCGCATGAACTGCTGGCGGTGCTGCTCGACAAGCCGGGCGTCAGCGCCTACGACACGCTGCGCGAGAGCGCGCAGAAGCTGCTCGGGGAGGCGGAGTTCGAGCGCAAGTGGCGCCGCGCCGTGCACGATGGCCTGATCCCCGGCACGGCCTCGGCTCCGGTCTCCGTGAGCGGGCGCAAGCCCGAGCTGAAGACGACTCCCGCGCTCGTGGGCCTCGAGATCGTCTTCCGCACGGATCCGCTGGTGCACGACGGCCGCTTCGCGAACAACGGCTGGCTGCTCGAGCAGCCGCGGCCGATGACCATGCTGACCTGGGACAACGCGATCCAGCTCAGCGTCGCCACGGCCGAGAAGCACGGCATCGAGACCGGCGACGTGCTCGAGATCGCGTTCGAAGGACGGAAGCTCACGGGCCCGGCCTTCGTGACCCCCGGGCACGCCGACGAGTCGCTGACGCTCACGCTCGGATTCGGCCGCCGCAAGGCCGGCAAGACGGGCAACGGGGTCGGCTACGACGCCTACGCGCTGCGCACCTCGGGCGCGCTGGGACAGGGCTCGGGCGCGACGCTGCGCAAGACGGGCGAGACCTACGAGCTCGCGACGACGCAGGAACACGACGCCATGGACACGAACCTCCCGGAGAACCGCCGGGAGGAAATGTCGCCGGTGCGCGTCGCGACGGTCGACCGCTTCCGCGAGAACCCGCACCTCGTCGAGAAGCACGAGCACGAGGACACGACGCTCTACCCCGCGCGCCTCGAGGGCGAATACGCCTGGGGCATGGTGATCGACCTCAACGCCTGCACCGCCTGCGGCGCCTGCGTCACGGCCTGCTCGGCCGAGAACAACGTCGCGGTGGTCGGCAAGTCGGAGATCCTGCGCGGCCGCGAGATGCACTGGTTGCGCATCGACCGCTATTTCCAGGGCGATCCGAAGAACCCCAAGATCTACACGCAGCCGATCCCGTGCATGCAGTGCGAGAACGCGCCCTGCGAATCGGTCTGCCCGGTCGCCGCGACCACGCACAGCCCCGAGGGGCTGAACGACATGGTCTACAACCGCTGCATCGGCACGCGGTACTGCGCCAACAACTGCCCCTACAAGGTGCGGCGCTTCAACTTCTTCCTCTACTCCGACTACGACTCGGAGTCGCTCAAGCTGGCGCGCAACCCGGACGTCACGGTGCGCTCGCGCGGCGTGATGGAGAAGTGCACCTACTGCGTGCAGCGCATCAACCGCGCGCGTCTTTCGGCCAAGAAGGAGGATCGCAGGATCCGCGACGGCGAGATCCGCACCGCCTGCCAGGCCGTCTGCCCGGCGGAGGCGATCGCCTTCGGCGACATCCGCGACCCGCAGAGTGCGGTCTCGAAGCTCAAGGCCGAGCCGCACAACTACGCGCTGCTCGAAGAGCTCAACACGCGCCCGCGCACGACCTACCTCGCGCGCGTCACCAACCCCAACCGCGAGCTGGAGAGCTAGCCCTCCGGCGCAGCGCTTCGACCACCGATGAGCAAGAAGACGACCGACGTCCAACCTCCGGGTCTGATCGGACCGGGCCACAGCCTGGCCTCGGTCACGGACAAGATCGCGGACATGGTGCTCACCAAGCGCACCCCGCTGGGCTGGTGGTTCGCGGTGCTCGTGACCGGGACCTTCGTCGGCATCCTGGGCTTCACGATCGTCAACGTCTTCTTCCGCGGCATCGGCCTGTGGGGCCCCAACAACCCGGTCGGCTGGGGCTTCGACATCATCAACTTCGTGTGGTGGATCGGCATCGGCCACGCCGGGACGCTGATCAGCGCGATCCTGCTGCTCTTGAACCAGGGCTGGCGCACCTCGATCAACCGCGCGGCCGAGGCGATGACGATCTTCGCCGTGATGTGCGCGGGCATGTACCCGCTGATGCACACCGGCCGGCCATGGCTCGCGTTCTGGATGCTGCCGCTGCCGAACTCGATGGGCATGTGGCAGAACTTCCGCAGCCCGCTGATCTGGGACGTGTTCGCGGTTTCGACGTACGCCACGGTCAGCATGGTCTTCTGGTACGTCGGGATGATCCCCGACATGGCGACGCTGCGCGATCGCGCGCGCAACATCTGGGTCAAGCGCGCCTACGGCGCCCTGTGCCTCGGCTGGCGCAACGCCGCGAGCCACTGGGACCGCTACGAGATCGCCTCGCTGCTCCTGGCCGGCCTCTCGACGCCGCTGGTCGTCTCGGTGCACACCGTCGTGTCGTTCGATTTCGCGGCGGGCATCATCCCCGGCTGGCACACGACGATCTTCCCGCCCTACTTCGTGGCCGGCGCCATCTTCGCCGGCTTCGCGATGGTGCTGACGCTGATGCTGCCGATCCGCGCCTGGTACCGGCTCGAGGACTTCATCACCGAGCGCCACCTGCAGAACATGGGCAAGGTCATGCTCGCCACGGGGCTGATCGTCGCCTACGGCTACGCGATCGAGGCCTTCACGGCCTGGTACTCGGGCTCGCCCTACGAGTCCTACATGATCACCAACCGGCTCAGCGGCCCGTACAAGTACGAGTACTGGTCGCTGATGCTGTGCAACATCCTGATCCCGCAGGTGCTCTGGTCGAAGCGCGCGCGCAGCAGCGTCTGGGTCCTCTTCGGCGTCTCGATGGCGATCAACGTGGGCATGTGGCTCGAGCGCTTCGTGATCATCGTCATGAGCCTGCACCGCGACTACCTGCCCTCGTCGTGGGGCATGTACCACCCGACGCGCTACGACTGGGGCATGTTCCTGGGCACGATCGGCTTCTTCACCTTCGCCTTCACGCTCTTCGTGCGCTTCCTGCCGGCGATCGCGATCTTCGAGATGCGCGGCCTGGTCCCGCGCGGTCCGGCACGGCCGGGGAAGGGCACGCACTAGCGCCATGAGCCACGCACCCAGTGCAGAGCCCGCGCTCTACGGCCTGATGGCCGAGTTCGATCACGCGGACGACCTCCTCGCCGCGGCCAGGGCCGCCAAGGCCGGGGGCTACGCCGCGGTCGAAGGCTACTCGCCGATGCCGATCCACGGCCTCTCGGAGATCCTCGGCCACAAGAACCCGGTCGCGCTGCTGACGCTCGGCGGCGCGATCAGCGGCCTCTTGGTCGGCTTCGGCCTGGAGTACTGGGTCAACATGATCGAGTTCCCGCTGAACATCGCCGGCAAGCCGGACTTCAGCTGGCCGGCCTTCGTCGTGCCGGCCTACGAGACGACGATCCTCTTCGGCGCGCTGACGGCGGCGCTCGGCATGCTGGTCCTCAACGGTCTGCCGCAGCCCTACCACCCGGTCTTCAACGTGCCGGCCTTCGAGAACGCCTCGCGCAACCGCTTCTTCCTGGTGATCGAGAGCAAGGATCCGCGCTTCGATCTCGCCAAGACGAAGAGCTTCCTCGCCGGCCTGCACCCCATGTCGCTCGCGGAGGTGCCGCAGTGAGACTCCTCGCGTGTGCACTGCTCGCGGCCGCGCTGTGCGCCTGCCGCCAGGACATGCACGACCAGCCGAAGAAGAAGCCGCAGTCGGCCAACGTGCTCTTCTCCGACGGCAAGACCGCGCGCAACCTCGTGCCGGGGACGATCCCGCACGACACGAGCGACGACCTGCACACGAACGACAGCCGCTGGCTGGCCGAGGACGAGTTCTTCTACACCGGCAAGGTCGACGGCAAGCCGGTCGAGGCCTTCCCGATGAAGGTCGACGCCGCCCTGCTCGAGCGCGGGCGCCAGCGCTTCACGGTCAATTGCACGCCCTGCCACGGGCGGCTGGGCAACGGCGACGGCACGGTCGTGGCGCGCGGCATGAAGCGCCCGCCGAGCTGGCATGTCGAGCGTCTCGTGAAGTCGCCTCCGGGCTACTTCTACGACGTGATCACGAACGGCTTCGGCGCGATGTACGACCAGGCCGACCGGATCAACCCCAAGGACCGTTGGGCGATCGTGGCCTACATCCGCGCGCTGCAGCTGTCGCAGAGCGTGAAGTACGACGACCTCTCGGCCCAGGAGAAGCAGCTCGTGGCCGAGAGCGAGAAGCAGCAAGCGGAGACGCACCCGCGATGAGCGAGTCCAACGAGAACCTCCGTCGCGAGCTGTCGGGCCTGCAGCTCTTCGCGATCGCCGTGGGCGTGATCGGAGCCCTGGCGGCCGGCTACGGCTGGACCCAGGAACCGGATCGTTTCTGGCGCGCCTACCTGCACTCCTTCTTCTTCTGGCTCGCGCCGACGACCGGCTGCCTGGGCCTGTACATGCTGCACCAGCTGACCGGCGGCCGCTGGGGCAGCTCGATCCGCCGCTCGCTCGAGGCCGGCATGCGCATGCTGCCGTTGATGGCGCTGCTCTTCGTGCCGGTGCTGCTGCGCCTCCCCGACTACTACCCCTGGGCCAAGCACGGCGCGCTGGAGCACGACCCGGTGCTGGAGCACAAGGCCGGCTGGCTGAACCACGACTTCTTCATCGTGCGCGCGCTGCTGTACTTCGTGATCTGGTACGTGCTCGCCGGCGTGATGCTGCGCGTCTCCGCGCGCCGCGACCAGGGCGACCTCGCCGCCGGCGCCACCGCGCGCCTGACCTCCGGGCCGGGCGTGCTGCTCTTCGCGCTGACCGTGACCTTCGCGGCCTTCGACTGGGCCATGTCGCTCGAGCCGAAGTGGTTCTCGACCATGTACGGCCCGATCTTCCTCGTGGGCGGGGCGCTGCAGACGATGTGCATGTGCATCGTGTTCAGCGCCTGGCTGCGCAAGCGGGCGCCCTTCACGCAGGTGCTCACCCCCGCGCGCTTCCACGACCTGGGCACGCTCTCGTTCGCGATGGTGCTCTTGTGGGCCTACACGCAGTTCTCGCAGTACCTGATCATCTGGTCGGGCAACCTGAACGAGGAGACGCCCTGGGTGCACGTGCGCACGAGCAACAGCTGGCGCACGCTGGCCTACTTCCTGGTGGTCTTCCACTTCGCCGTGCCGTTCTTCCTGATGCTGTTCCGGAAGCACAAGCAGCACGCGCAGATCCTGGCCGGCATCGCCGGACTGCTGATCGTGATGCGCTTCCTCGACCTGTACTGGTACATCGGTCCGGCCTTCGAGCCGCACGGGTTCACGGTGCACTGGATCGACCTGGTCGTGCCCTGCGCGATGGGCGGCTTCTGGGGAGCGCTCTTCCTGCGCAGCCTGAAGAACAAGCCCTTCGTCTCGGAACAAGACCTCGAGCTCTCCGGGAGCCTGCAGCATGCACACCACTGATTCGCACGGCAGCGGCGGCGGCTACGAGAAGAGCGACGCCAAGATCCGGCCGCTGGTCGAGTCCGGCATCGTGCTGGTGGTGCTGTGCGTGGTCTCGTTCTGGAGCATGATCTACCTGCACGACTGGCTGCAGGCGCTGGAGCTGGAGAAGCAGCCGGCCGGCAACGCGCTCACGCCCCCGCGCGAGGTCCCGCCCGCGCCGCTCCTGGAGTCCACGCCCGGAATGCCCCTGAACTGGGCCGAGACCAAGCAGCTCGAGAAGCCGTTCTTCAAGACCTCGGGTCTCTCCGAGGTGCACGCCAGCGAGGACAAGTTCCTCGACAACTACGGCTGGGTGGACAAGCCGGGCAAGATCGTCCACATCCCGATCCACCAGGCCATGCAGAAGCTCCTCGAGCAGGGCCTGCCCACGCGCAAGTGATCCGATGAACGTCCGCACGAGCACCTCCCTGAGCCTGCGCCGCGCACTGCCCGCGCTGGGCGCGCTCGTGCTCGCGAGCAGCGCCTACGCCCAGAGCATGATGGGCGACCCGAACCCGCCGCCCGAGCGCAAGACGCCGGTCGACATCAGCGCGGTGCGCAGAGCTGTCAGCTTCGACCAGAAGCTCGGCGCCGACGTGCCGCTGGGCCTGCAGTTCCGCGACGAGACGGGCGCGCTGGTCGAGCTCAAGAGCTTCTTCGGGAAGAAGCCCGTGATCCTCACGCCGGTCTACTACGGCTGCCCGATGCTCTGCACGCAGGTGCTGAACGGCCTCGTGACCTCGCTGCGCGTGTTGGGCCTCGAGCCCGGCAAGGATTTCGAGATCGTCTCCTTCTCGATCAACCCGACGGAAGAGCCCGCGCTCGCGGCGGAGAAGAAGCAGAAGTACCTGCGCAGCCTGGGCAAGAGCGACGCCGAAGCGGGCTGGCACTTCCTGACCGCGCTGCCGCTGCCCGCGGGCGATGCCAGGTTGGCCGCCGACGGCGAGGTGTGCGGCCCGGGCGCGGACAACATCCACACGCTGACGCAGACGATCGGCTTCCGCACCTGGTTCGACCGCGAGCTCGGGCACTACGCCCACGAGCCCGGGATCGTCGTGCTGACGCCCGGCGGGCGCGTCTCGAAGTACCTCTTCGGGATCGAGTTCGACGCGCGCACGCTCAAGTTCGCGCTGATCGAGGCCTCGGACGGCAAGGTCGGCACGCTCGTCGACCAGCTCTGGATGATGTGCTTCCACTACGACCCGGCCACGGGCAAGTACGGCTTGATGCTGACGGGTGCGATGCAAGTCGCCGCAGCGCTCTTCCTGCTCGTCCTGGGCACCTTCCTCGTCCGCCAGCTGCGACGCGAGCGCCGCGCGGGACGCCCGCAGGCGGGAGGCGCCTAGCGCATCCGATCATGGGCAACCAACTCAACCTGTTCCCCGAGAACGCCTCGAGCTTCGCGAACCAGGTCGACTACGTCTACCTGTACCTGCTGCTCGTCTGCACGGTCGTCGCGCTCGGCGTCGTCGTCGCAATCGTCTACTTCTCGATCAAGTACAAGCGCAACGCGACGCACACGGCGATCCAGCAGGTCGAGGGCAACAACATGCTCGAGATCACCTGGTCGGTGATCCCGCTGGTGATCATGCTGACGATGTTCGGCTGGGGCGCCTGGCTCTACATGCACATGGTCACGCCGCCCAAGGGCGCGCTCGACTTCTACGTCGTCGGCAAGCAGTGGATGTGGAAGCTGCAGCACCCCACCGGGCAGCGCGAGATCAACGATCTCCACGTGCCGGTCAACCAGCCCGTGCGCCTGACGCTGACCAGCGAGGACGTGATCCACGACTTCTTCGTGCCGGAGTTCCGCACGAAGCGCGACGTGGTCCCGGGGCGCTACACGGAGCTCTGGTTCGAGGCCACGAAGATCGGCGAATACCGCATCGAGTGCGCCCAGTACTGCGGCACGCAGCACTCGCAGATGATCGGCAAGGTGTACGTGATGTCGCAGGTCGACTACGACAAGTGGCTCTCGGGCAACCTGGGCTCCGAGACGGCCGAGGAGGCCGGGCTGAAGCTCTTCGAGGGCAACCGCTGCAACACCTGCCACAAGGACGCACCCGACGCGCGCGGTGCGCCGCTGTGGGGCGTCTACGGCTCCAAGGTCGCCCTGCGCGACGGCTCGACCGTGATCGCGGACGACCAGTACCTGCGCGACTCGATCCTTCACTCGACCTCCAAGGTCGTCGCGGGATTCGAACCGATCATGCCGCTCTACGATGGCCAGCTGACCGAGGAGCAGGTGCTGCAGCTCGTCGCCTACATCAAGACGCTCAAGGCCAAGCCGAAGGAAAAGGAATGACCACCTACGGTCCGAGCATCCGGCCGGGACCCGAGCGGTCGGCAACCCCGAGCTACCTGACGGACGGCCACACGCTGAAGTCGTGGCTCCTGACCTTCGACCACAAGCGCATCGGCCTCTTGTACCTGGCCGCGGTCACCGTCTTCTTCTCGGTCGGCGGCCTGCTGGCGCTGCTGATCCGCGCCGAGCTCTTCACGCCCAAGGGCGACCTGTTCGACTCGGACACCTACAACAAGCTCTTCACGCTGCACGGCGTGGTGATGGTGTTCTTCTTCCTGATCCCCTCGATCCCGGCCACGATGGGGAACTTCCTGATCCCGCTCATGATCGGGGCCAAGGACGTCGCCTTCCCCAAGATCAACCTGCTCTCGTGGTACGTCTACATGACGGGCGGGACGATGGCCGTGCTCGTGATCATCATGGGCGGCCTGGACACGGGCTGGACGCTCTACCCGCCCTTCAGTTCGACCTACTCGAACACCAACGTGGCGCTGGCGGGGCTGGCAGTCTTCGTGACCGGCTTCTCGTCGATCCTGACCGGACTCAACTTCATGGTCACGATCCACAAGATGCGCGCGCCGGGCATGACCTGGTTCCGGCTGCCGCTCTTCATCTGGGCGCACTACGCCACCAGCCTGGTGATGCTGCTCGGCACGCCCGTGATCGCGATCACGGTGCTGACGATGTCGATCGAGCGCATTTTCCACATCGGCATCTTCGATCCGGCCGCGGGCGGCGACCCGGTGCTGTTCCAGCACATGTTCTGGTTCTACAGCCACCCGGCCGTCTACATCATGATCCTGCCGGGCATGGGCGTGATCAGCGAGGTGATCTCGTGCTTCACGCGCAAGCGCATCTTCGGCTACCCCTTCGTGGCGATGTCCTCGCTCGGCATCGCGATCATCGGCTTCATCGTCTGGGGCCACCACATGTTCGTCACGGGCCAGTCGGCCTACGCGAACATCGTCTTCTCGATCCTGACCTACATCGTGGCCGTGCCCTCGGCGATCAAGGTCTTCAACTGGACCGCGACGATGTACAAGGGCTCGGTCGCGATGGACACGCCCATGGTCTACGCCATGTGCTTCATGGGCCTGTTCCTGGTGGGCGGGTTGACCGGACTCTTCTGCGCGAACCTCGGCCTCGACATCCACATCCACGACACCTACTTCATCATCGCGCACTTCCACTACGTGATGGTCGGCTCGGCGATGTTCGCCTACCTAGCCGGCCTGCACTTCTGGTTCCCGAAGATGACCGGGCGGATGTACTTCGAGGGCGCGGCCAAGTTCGCCGCGATCACCGTCTTCGTCGGGTTCAACCTGACCTTCTTCCCGCAGTTCGTGCTGGGCTACCTGGGCATGCCGCGGCGCTACCACTTCTACCCCGAGGAATGGCAGGTCCTGAACGTGCTCTCCTCGGCCGGCGCGATGATCCTCGGCTCGGGCATCCTGATCAGCATGATCAACCTCGGCTACGCGCTCGTCGCCGGCGCACGCTCGCCCGCCAATCCCTGGATGGCGAAGGGGCTCGAGTGGGAAGAAGCCTCCTCGCCCCCGGTCACGGCCAACTTCGAGACGCCGGTCGTCGTCTCCGA
>Ga0315912_10004489_pt1 | contig 13225 bp, 8 predicted proteins | sample VfabasoilMG_FD_204469 | JGI IMG/M metagenome (GOLD analysis project Ga0315912, IMG submission 204469) | Garden soil microbial communities collected in Santa Monica, California, United States - V. faba soil | ecosystem: Environmental > Terrestrial > Soil > Garden | place: USA: California... | reverse complement strand
TTTCCGACACGGTGCCGATCTGATTGAGCTTCACGAGCAGCGCGTTGCCGACACCTTCGTTGATGCCGCGCGACAGGATCTCGGGGTTCGTGACGAACACGTCGTCACCCACCAGCTGCACACGGTCACCGATCGCGGCGGTCAGCGCCTTCCAGCCGTCCCAGTCGCCTTCGGCCACGCCGTCTTCGATGGAGATGATCGGGTACTGCTTCACCCAGCTTGCGTACATCTCGACCATCTGCTGCGGCGTGCGCGTGGGCTCGCCCGACTTCTTGAACACGTACTGGCCGTTGTCCCACAGCTCGCTCGACGCGACGTCGAGCGCCAGGTAGATGTCGGATCCGGCTTTGAGACCCGCTTTGCCCACGGCCTCCATCACGACGTCGAGCGCCTGCGCGTTCGACTTGAGGCTGGGCGCGAAGCCGCCTTCGTCGCCGACGCCGGTGGCGTAGCCCCCCTTCTTCAGGATGGCGCGCAGCGCGTGGAAGATTTCGGCGCCGGCGCGCAGCGCCTCGGCGAAGCTGGGCATCCCCAGCGGCATCACCATGAACTCCTGGAGGTCCACGCTGCTGTCGGCGTGCGCGCCGCCGTTGAGGATGTTCATCATCGGCACCGGCAGCAGATACGGCGCGTCGCTGCCGCGCCCGGCCAGCGCCGCGAAGTGCGCGTAGAGCGGCACGCCCGCCGCGGCGGCGGCCGCGCGCGCCATGGCCATCGACACGCCCAGCGTGGCGTTGGCGCCGAGCCGGCTCTTGGACGGCGTGCCGTCGAGCGTCACGAGGACGCTGTCGAGATCGCGCTGATCCAGGCTCTTGCCCACGATAGCCTGCGCGATCTCGCCGTTCACGTGCGCCACCGCCTTGCGCACACCCTTGCCCAGGTAGCGGGCTTTGTCGCCGTCGCGCAGCTCCAGCGCTTCGCGTTCGCCCGTCGAAGCCCCCGAAGGCACCGCGGCCCGTCCGAAGAACGCGCCGGCCTTGAGGTCCACTTCCACCGTGGGGTTGCCGCGCGAGTCGAGAATCTCGCGGCCGTGAATGCCCGTGACCTTGATGGGAGCCAAATCCAAGTCTCCTGAGCGAAACGTGCGTTTAGCTGTGAGCTAGTTCCCGAGGTCCGTGCGATCGGCCTCGACCTCGAGGCGGAGCGCCTCGTCGCTCACCGGCTGGATGAGCGGCTCGTCGCTGGCCGTCACCACCACGACGCCGTTCTCGGTGACGGCGTGCCGGCGCCGATCTTCGTCGGGGTGGTAGCCGATGACCGCGCCGCGCGGGATGAGCACGTCACGGTCGATGATCGCCTTGCGGATCCGCGCGTGCCGCCCCACGCGGACGCCTGGCATGAGGATCGTGTGCGAGATGTCGCAGAAGCTGTGCACGCGCACGTTGGGGCAGAGGATGCTGCCGGTGACGCGGCTGCCCGAGATGATGCAGCCGTTCGACACGATGGAGTCGAGCGCCTGCCCGCACCGCCCGCCCTCTTCGGCGAACACGAATTTCGCCGGCGGCGCTTGCGGTTGATAGGTGCGCAGCGGCCATTCGGGGTCGTAGAGATTGAACTCCGGGGTGATGTGACACAGGTCCATGCTGGCGTCGTAGTACGCGTCCAGCGTGCCGATGTCGCGCCAGTATTTCGCCGCCTTCTTGTTCTCGTCGTAGAAGCGGTACGAGTAGACCCGCTTCGGCGCGATGAGCGACGGGATGATGTTCTTGCCGAAGTCGTGCTGGCTGTCCACGTTCGCCGCGTCGTCTTCCAACGCGTGTACGAGCACGTCGGCCTTGAAGATGTAGATCCCCATCGACGCCAGTGCCGTGTCCGGCGACCCCGGGATCGAGGGGGGCACGGCGGGCTTCTCCTGGAACTCGCGGACGCGGTCGTACTCGTCCACGCCCACGATGCCGAATCGCCGCCCGTCGGCCACCGGCACCTCGAGCGTCGCCAGCGTGGCATCCGCGTTCTGGTCGAGATGGAACCGGAGCATCTTGGAGTAGTCCATTTTGTACACGTGGTCGCCCGACAGGACGACCACATGACTCGGCGTCTCCCGTACGATGGAGTAGAGGTTCTGGAACACCGCGTCGGCCGTGCCGAGGTACCAGTGCTCGCCCACCCGTTTCTGGGGCGGCAGGAGCTCGATGAATTCACCCAGCTCCTCCGACACCAGGTTCCAGGCCATCCGGACGTGGCGGTTCAGCGACAGCGATTTGTACTGGGTGGCGATGAAAATCCGTCGGAAACCCGAGTTGATGCAGTTGCTGAGCGTGAAATCGATGATCCGGTAGGGCCCGCCGAAGTACACGGCCGGCTTGGCCCGCTCGGCCGTCAGCGGGTGCAGGCGTTCGCCGGCGCCTCCGGCGAGCAGGATCACGAGGACATCGTCGAGCGCCATGGCCGAAGCCCGATCATAGCCCCGCGGCGTGCCGCTTGTGCCAGGGAAACTCAATTGTTGCGCGCATTTAGCGCGCGTCGGTTCGATTGACTTGCCCGGATGTCCGTGCCTATGATCGGGCCTTCGGAACCCTTAGGAACACAAGAGAGGCAGGAATGAATATTCGCCGGGTGCTGGCAATCGTTGCCGTCATCGCGTTCTCGGTGGGTGCCCTGGAGACAGCGGCCCAGAAGAACGACAACAAGAATCAGCCCAAGCGCTCCAAGACCGAGCAGCAGGACGTCGATCTGTCGGTGTCCATGGTCGATCGCGTGATTCAGGGTGCGTTGCCCGCGCCGACCGACTACACCCTGGCCTGGGAGTCGAACCACTTCACCAAGGGGCAGGACGGCGCCACCTACGTGCCGTTCACGATGCTGGTGGACAAGGCGCTTGCCGGCAAGCAGGTGGCCTACTACGTGCGCGTGGTCCCGAAAGGCGCGCCGCCGCCGGCGATGCCCGACCCGAAGGCGGCGAAGGATGCCAAGGCCGCCCCCGCGCGGCCGGAATACCCGTGGGAGCGCATCACGTTCGTCACGGTGCCGGAGAGCGGCAAGATGTCGCGCGCCTTCCTGCTGAAGCCGGGCGACTACGAGGCGTACGTCACGCTGAAAGAGAAGTCGACGGCCGAAATCAAGGACATCACCAAGGCCACGCCGCCGAAGATGGCGTATCTGAAGCACGACCTCTCGATTCCGGACTACAGCACCGCCGACTTGAAGATCAGCACGCCCATTCTGGCGTCCACGCTCGAGCCGCTGACGGCGCCGTTGACGCCGGCGCAGATCGAAGAGAACCCGTATGGCGTGTTCGGCGCGATGAAGATCGTGCCCTCGGCCGACGGCAAGTTCTCGAAGGCGGGCGAGTTCAGCGTCGTGTTCTTCGTCTACGGCGCCGGTGATGGCGGCGGCGGCAAGCCGAACGTGGCGTTGGACTACTCGTTCTACACGAAGCAGGGCGAGGGCGAGAAGTACTTCAACAAGACGGCTCCGCAGGAGATGAACGCGACGACGCTGGCGCCCGACTTCAACGTGGCCGCGGGTCACCAGGTGCCGGGCATGCTGTCCATCCCGCTGGCCAGCTTCCCGGTGGGCGACTACCGGCTGGAAATCAAAGTGACGGACAAGGTGTCCAACAAGACCATCACGCAGAGCATCAACTTCACGGTGGCTGCGTGAGCGATGTGAAGTACGTAGAGGCGGACCGCTAGGTCCGCCTGGTATCCGTGCGGGGACCGCGAGGGCACGGGAGATGAGACACACGCGTTTGCTGGGTAGCGCCGCTGCGGTCGGGCTGTGCCTGACGATCCCCGCGCTGCCCGCCTCGGCCCAGATCTACCGCCCGCAGCTCGTAAGCCGCACGGCGGCGGTGCCGGCGGCCGAGCTCTCCGGTCTCGTCAGCGACCGAAACGGGCGCCCGCTTGCCGGCGCGGTGGTATCCGCGGTCGGGTCCGAGTCCGCGTTTGCCGTGTCCGACGCGGAGGGACGGTTCACTCTTCGCACGCTGCCGCCGGGTCCGTATCTCGTGCGCGCACATCTCCAGGGTTATCTGCCGGCCCGGCCGCGCCTGATGCAGATCGGCACGGCCGTACGCGGTGGCTTCACCATCACGATGGTGAAGCGCTCGGAGTCCACGGATGCGCCAGCGGTGGTCGCCGCCGGCGTCGGTCCCGTCGAAACGCCGGCCGTCGAACCCGAAACCGAAGGGACGCACGAACACGACGAGCTCGCGTGGCGCCTGCGCCATTTGCGGCGCAGTGTGCTGAAGAGCGACGGCGAGGGGGTGCCGGGGCTCGACACCACGCTCCCGGCGGACGGCCCCTGGTACGGCCTGGGCCGCGCGGTGGGCGAAAGCGCGCGCATCGCGACGTCGATGCTCGCCGACCTGCCGCTCGACGGTCAGTTCAACCTGATCACGACGACGTCGTTCGATCGCCCGCAGGACCTGTTCTCGCCCGACGCGGCGCTGCCGCGCAGCGTGGCGTTCGTGTCGCTGTCGTCGCCGATGGCGAACGGCGAATGGCGCATGCGCGGCGCCGTCACGCAAGGCGACCTCTCGTCGTGGACCGTTGCCGGATCCTACGCGCGGAGTCTGAACGCCACGCACGCGTATCAGACCGGCTTCTCCTACGGCATGCAGCGCTACGCGGGCGGCAATGCCGAGGCGCTGTCGTCGATCACCGACGGCAGCCGCACCGTGGGCGTGCTGTACGGCTACGACACGTGGACGCTGACGCCGGCGCTGCGTCTGGAGTTCGGGGGGCGCTACGCCAATTACGGCTATCTCGACGATCAAGCGTTGCTGAGCCCGCGGGCCGGCGTCGAGGTGAAGCCGTTCGACGACTCGCTGAAACTGCGCGCCAGCTATTCGCACCGCGAGACCGCGCCCGGCGCCGAGGAGTTCATCCCGCCGTCCATCGGCGTGTGGCTGCCGCCCGAGCGCACGTTCTCGCCGGTGTCGCGCCGCGGCCAGTTCCGGCCGGAGCGCGTCGATCACTTCGAAGTGTCCGCGGAGCGCGAGATGGCGGCCGACATCCTGGTCAGCGTGCGCGGCTTCCGGCAGCGCGGCGAGGATCAGGTGGTGACGGTATTCGGCGTGGCCGCCGTCGAGGGCGGTGTGGTCGGGACCGGCCACTACCGCGTGGGCTCCGCCGGCGACTTCGACGCGACCGGCTGGGGCGTGAACGCGAGCCGAAGCGTCGGCGAGGGAACGCGCGCGACGCTCGACTACTCATGGGCCGCCGCGGAATGGGACGGCCGCTCGCCGGACTTCTGGGCGCTGGCGCACATGGCCCACCAGGCGCTGCGCCGGTCCGACGTCGTGCACGACCTGACGGCCACCGTCGAGAGCGTGGTGCCCGTCACGTCGACGCGGGTCTTCTTCCTCTACAAACTGAACACGGCCGTCGCGACGCCTGGCGTCGTACAGACCACGGCCGGCGGGGCGCGGTTCGACGTGCAGGTCAATCAGGCGCTGCCGTTCAGCCTCGCCAAGTCGCGGTGGGAAGCGCTGGTGGCCGTGAAGAGCATGTTCCACGACGAGTTCGATGGCGGCTCGTTGTACGACGAGCTGATGGTGATGAAGGCGCCTACGCGGGTGCTCGGAGGAGTCACCGTCAAGTTCTAGGGAATCGGGGAATAGACGCACGCGGCTGCCGGGGAGGCGCGACTGAGCCTCCCTTTTTTAGCCGCATTTTTCGGCTCCATTTCGTTGAATGTCTACTTCTGATCGTTGGATTCCCGAGCCCGTCCCCTCGCTAGGCAATGGTGCCACGTGGGGCCGCTTCTCACGGCCGGCACTTCCCGTGCTCGTCGTCTCGGTGCTCTTGTGCCTCGGCGCCGCCAACATCGCCTCGCGCGCCGCGTTCCGCGAGGTGGAAGACGGCGTGCTGTGGGCGCTGCGCGCCGAAGGCGTGGTGGCCGCCGAGATCGCCGACGGCACGCCCGCCGCGGCGGTCGGCATCGAGCGCGGCGACCTGCTGATTTCGATCAACGACCGTCCCATCGAGGACCCGGCCGAGGTGGTGGGGATCCTGCACGGCGCCAACCGCGGCGAGACGCTGCGCTACACCGTGCTGCGGCTGGGGTCGCGCGACGTCATCGACGTGCGCGTGGCGCCCATCCCCGGCGGCCCCGGCGTTCTCTACTTCCTGCTGGCGGGCGTCGGCACGTTCACGCTGCTCGTCGGCGGCGCCGTGCGGCTGCGGCGGCCGCGCGACCCGGCCACTCTGCACTTCCTGTGGCTGTCGGTCGCTTTCTTCGGCGTGTTCACCTTCTCGTTCAGCGGACGCCTCGACCGTCTCGACTGGGTGTTCTTCTGGGCCGACGAAGTGTCGATCCTGGCGCTGCCGCCGCTCTTCCTGCACTTCACGCTGGTCTTCCCCGAGCGGTCGTCGCGCCTCAGCGACACGCGGTTCGGACGCCTGCTCGAGATCGTGAACTACGCGCCGGCGATCGTGCTGGGTCTGGCCCGCGTGGCGTCGGTGGCGCGCGCCTCCACCGACGCCGGGCAGTTCGTTCGCATCAGCAACGCGATCGAGCGGATGGAGTTCCTGTATCTCGCCGTCTGCTTCATCGGCGGTCTGGTGGTGCTGACACGGGCCCGCCGCCGCGTTCGCACCGTGACGGCGCGCCGCCAGCTGCGCTGGATCGCCTGGGGCACGGCGTTCGGCGCCGGACCGTTCGCCTTCGGCTACGCGCTGCCGTACGCCCTTGGTGTCACGCCGTCGCTGCTGCGTGAGCTGTCGGCGATTCCGCTCAGCCTGATTCCGCTCGCCTACGCGTCGGCCATCGTGCGCTACCGCCTGATGGACGTGGAGGTGATCGTCAAGCGCACGCTCGTCTACGCGGCGGTGTTGTCGTCGGTCGTCGCGATGTACGTTGTGCTGCTCAAGGTCGTGCAGCGGGTGTTCGACCAGGGCAGCGCCGGCCACGAGTGGGTGATCGCGTTCCTGGCCACGCTCGTGGCCGTGCTGCTCGCGCCGCCGGTGAAGGACTTCGTCCAGACGACGCTCGACCGCGCCTTTTACCGTGACCGCTACGACTATCGCCGTGCGCTCGTGGGCTTCGCGCGCGACCTGAACAGCGACCTCGATCTCGGGCGCCTGAGCGCCCGGCTCGTCTCGCGCGTCGTCGAGACGCTCGAAGTGGACTGCATGGCGCTGATGGTGGAGAGCGAAACGGGTCCCGACTGGGTGGCGATGCACGCCTACGGGTTCCCCATCGCACCACCGGCGCTGCCGAAGCTCTCGGGGATCGGCCGCCGGCTGGCCGGGGGCAATCCGGTGGCGCTCGACGACCCGACCGCGGTCGGCTGGTTCGCGGCCGAGGAGATCGAGTTCTGGCGCGACGCCAGCCTGTACTACTTTGTGCCGTGCATTTCGCAGACCGGCGCGACGGCGGTCCTGGCCCTCGGCCGCAAGCACTCGAACGAGCCTTTGAGCAGCGAGGACATGGCGCTGCTGGCGGCCGTGGCCGCGCAGATGGCTACCGCGCTCGAGAACGCGCGGCTCTACCGCCAGCTGCAGACGAAGGCCGGCGAGCTGGATCGTCTCCGCGCGTTCAACGAGAACATCCTCGAGTCGCTCGACGACGGCCTGCTCGTGGTGGACCTCCACGACAAGGTGGCGCGCTGGAACACCGCGCTCGAAACGCTCTACGGCGTGTCGCGCAGCGCCGCCGCCGGGCACGCCATCGACGACCTCTTCGACGGGCCGTGCGTGGAAGCCATCCGCGCCGCGCGGCGTGATTCGCCCACCGGCGCCGTGCTGTCGCGCGTGCCGCTGCACTGCCGCGGCAGCAAGGCGGGGCAGACGCTGATCGTCAACTGCGCGATCGTGCCGCTGCGCACGGCCGTCACTGCCGACGGCGCGGCCGAGGGCACGGTGGTGATCCTCGAGGACGTGACGTCTCGAGTGCAGTTCGAAGAGCAGCTGCAGATTTCCGAGAAGATGGCCTCCATCGGCCTGCTCGCCGCCGGCGTGGCGCACGAGGTGAACACGCCGCTCACCGGCATCTCGAGCTTCACGCAGATGCTGCTCGAAGGCGCCGATCCCGAGGACCCGAAGACCCGGCTGCTCGAGAAGATCGAGCGTCAAACGTTCAGGGCAGCCAAGATCGTCAACGGGCTGTTGAACCTGTCGCGCCCCGCGTCGAGCACCATGTCGGAGCTGGCCGTGGTCGATCTCAACGTGGTGATCGCCGACGTGCTGGCCCTCCTGGAGCACCAGTTCGGCACGCACAGCATCATGCTGCGCCGCGAACTGAACGACGCGCCGATGCTGGTGCTCGGCATCGAGCACAAGCTGCAGCAGGTGTTCCTCAACCTTTTCCTGAATGCCAAGGACGCGATGCCGAAGGGCGGCTGGCTGTCGGTGCGCACGTCGCTCGACGGCGACCGCGCCGTGGCGGAAGTGGCCGATACCGGCTCGGGCATTCCCAACGAATACCTCGCGCGGATCTACGACCCGTTCTTCACGACCAAGGCGATGAACCAGGGGACGGGGCTCGGCCTCTCGATCACCTACGGCATCGTCCGGGAGCACGAGGGGTCGATCGACTGCGAGAGTCAGGTGGGGCAAGGCACGCGGTTCGTGCTGTCGCTGCCGCTGGCCCGGACGCGTCCGGCGCTGGCGACGCGGCATTGAAAGCAGGGTAGGTCAGATGGCTCGTACGGGTTCGGTGCTCGTCATCGACGACGAGGAAGTGATGCGCGAAATCCTCGAAGCGCTGCTGACGCGCGAGGGGTATCGCGTGAAGGTGGCCTCGAGCGGCGAGGAAGGGCTGGAGTACGCGCGCTCCACGCCGTTCGACGCCGCGATCGTGGACGTGATGATGCCGGGCATCGACGGCATCACCACGCTCGAGGAGCTGAAGAAGCTCGACGAGGACCTGCCCGTCGTGATGGTCACCGCCTTCGCGTCGGTCGAGACCGCCATCTCGGCCATGAAGCGCGGCGCCTTCGACTACATCACCAAGCCGTTCAAGAACGACGAAGTGGTCGTGGTGGCGCGGAACGCCGTCGAGCGCCGGCAGCTCGTGGCCGAAAACGCCGCGCTGCGGCAGACGCTCCACGCGCAGGCGCAGAAGTTCTCCGGCATCATCGGCCGCAGCCCGCGCATGCGCCAGGTGTTCAACCTGATCATGCAGGCGGCCCCCAGCCGTTCCACGATCCTCATCACCGGCGAAAGCGGCACCGGCAAGGAGCTCGTGGCGCGCGCCATCCACGCCAACTCGCCGCGTGCCGATCGCGGGTTCGTCACGGTGAACTCCGGGAACCTGCCGCCGGATCTGCTGGAGTCCACGCTCTTCGGCCACGTGAAGGGCGCCTTCACGGGCGCCATCAACCCGAAGAAGGGGCTCTACGACCTGGCCGACAAGGGGAGCATCTTCTTCGACGAGATCGGCAACATCCCGCACGAGACGCAGGCCAAGCTGCTGCGCGTGATGCAGGAGCGCGAGTTCATGCGCCTCGGCGGCATGGAGACGATCCGTGTGGACGCGCGCATCATCGCCGCCACCAACTGCGACCTCAAGGAGATGGTGGACGAGGGGCGCTTCCGCGAGGACCTCTACTACCGGCTGCACGTGATCAACATCTACCTGCCGCCGCTGCGAGAGCGGAAGGACGATATCCCGCCGCTCGTGCAGCACTTCCTCGAGAAGTACGGCGAGGAGAACAAGAAGGCCGACATCGAGCTGAAGCCCGAGGCGTTGGACCTGCTGATGGAGTACAGCTGGCCGGGCAACGTGCGCGAACTCGAGAACGTCATCGAGCGCGCCGTGGTGCTGAGCCCGACGGCGACCATCGGTGCCGACCTGATTCCGGATCACGTGCGCACGGCGCCCACGTTCCGCATCCCGAACTTCGTCGTGCCGCCCGAGGGGCTGTCGTTCAAGGACGTGATCACGAACGTGGAGCGGCGGCTCATCGAGTCCACGCTCGAAGCCGCCGGCGGCGTGCAGAAGAAGGCCGCCGAGCTGCTGAAGATCAAGCCGACGACGCTGAACGAGATGATCAAGCGCCACGACATCGGCGCCCGCCGCCGCAAGAGCGGCGGCCCGGCGTTCAGCGATGCCGATGAGGAGACGGAGACGCCGTCGCGTTCTCGCACCAGCGCCGAACTGACGCGGGAATAGCCGTCGTGGGGGTCGCCTTCAGGCGGCCCCTACGACGGCTAGCGGACTCGGCCGATCAGCCGTTCGAAGCGGCCGATCACCGCGTCCCAGCGGTAGTGCTGATCGACGTATCGCCGGCCGGCTTCACCCAGGCGCCCGCGGAGCTCGGGATTGCGGGCGATGAGCCGCATCGCTTCCACGAATTCATCGCGGTTCTCGTAGAAGAGCCCGGCGTTGGCGCGGCGGCAGTGCGCGACGGCGGACGCGTTGCGGGCGCTCGCCAGCACGGGCGTGCCGACGGCCATGCTCTCGAGCACCGGCTGCGCCAGCAGATCGTCCGGGGCCGGCGCGATGGTGACGTCGGCGGCCTCGAAGGCGATCATGCGCTCGCGATCGGCCAGCATCCCTGCCTGGCGGAGATATGGTTCGTCGGGGACGCGCATCATCTTCGCGCCCATCAGCACCAGCGACACGTCGCCGTCGCTGGACGCGTAGCCGTCGAAGTACTCCAGCATCTCCTGGCAGCCGTTGTCCGGCTCGACTCGGCCGCCGTAGAGCGCGATGGGTCCATACAGCCGGTGACGGCGGCGGAACGGCGCGCCGCGGCCCGCGAAGTGGGGTTCTTCGACCGCGTGCTCGGCCTCGCCTGGCACGTCGTCCTCCGCCACGACGACGTCGGACGGATCCTGCTGATGCCGTGGATACGTGTGCTGCGGCGACGGCTCGATGCCGATGCCGACCAGTTCCTCGTGCTGCGGCTGCACGCGCACGAAGTTGTGCAGGATGCGCCGTTCCGAGGTGGAGAGCAGCCCAAGCGCGCGCGGCATGAGCAGCAGCTCGGGCCAGAGCCCGAGCCGGAGCGTCGGCTTCAGATCGACGTGAGGGAAGAGGACGCTGTGCTCCGGCGCCACGGGCAGACCGAAGACGGTCGTCGCCGTCATCAGGCCGAAGTACACGATGGCGTCGTAGTTGCGGTGCTGCCGCTTGAGATGATCGAGCAGCCCCGGCACCCACGGCCCTTTGCGGCGGACCCACTCGAGCTCCTCGGCGCGCGAGTGCGGTTCGGCGAGAAGGCGCGTCGCGAGCCGATCGAGCGCGGCGGGATCGGGTTCGCGCTCGGTCACCGGGAAGCGGCGGACGCGCACGCCGCGCATCCGGTCGGGCCCTTCGGCGTACTCGTTCTTCCACGTCCGCGCGTCGCGCGCGCACGTGGTCAGCACGTCGATGTCGTGACGGTGGCCGATGTGCTCGGCGAGTAGCCGGCAGGCGTGCTCGGGGCCGGTGGTCAGGTCGGCGCCGTAACGGGGGGTGACGAACGCGAGCTTCACAGCATCTCTCTTGTCAGGGCGGTCTAAAGACCGCCCTCTACATCCCTGACCGGGCCGTGCGGCGCCGCGTCAACGATCGCTGCCGCCGGGCGTATCTCGCGGCGACGGCCGGCGAGCCAGCCGGGAAGCCCTTCCATGGCCGCGGCCGGCGGTTCGGCGGTCAGCCGGTCGAACATCTCACGATACGCGCGCTCGATGACCGGCCACTCGTAGTGCGCCTCGTAGAACGCCCGTCCATTCTCACCCAATTCGGCCGCCAGCGCCGGGTCGTCGAGCAGCCGGTCCAGCATCGCCTCGAACTCGCGGGCGCTGGCATAGAACAGCCCGCCGTTGCTGCGCAGGCATTGTCCCGCCAGCACGTCGCAGCGTCCGTTGGCGAGCACCGGCACGGCGAGCGCCCACGCCTCGATCATCACCATCGAGAGGCTCTCGAAGTACGACGGCATGACCAGCGCTTCGGCGCCGGCCAACACGTCGTATTTGTCCTGGTCGCTCACGTATCCGAGGTGGCGGATGTGCGGGTGCGCCGGGATCGGCAGCACCGGCGTGCCGATGAGCACGAGGTCGAGCGCCCGGTCGCCGCGGCTCGCGTACTGCTGGAAGTAGTCGAAGAGCTCGGCGCACCCCTTGTTGACGTCGATGCGGCCGACGTAGAGCACGTACGGGCCGTCGAGCCCGAACTTCACGGCGGCGCCGGCGGGATCGGTCGTAGCCGGAATCCGCGATCCGACGCCGACGGTCACGCCGGGCACGTGCTGATTGCCGTGCAGCGCCTGGATGAGCGCGCGCTCTTCCGGCGAGTTGTACATGATGCCGCGCGCGCCGCGGAGCACCGGTCCGAGGATCTCGAGGCCGACGGCCGGGTCCCGCTCGGTTGTCGGCACCAGGACGGCGTTGGTGGCCGCCACGCGCGCCCCGTGAAACGCCGTGTGATACCGCAGGCTGAAACACACCACGAAGTCCACGTCGTTCGCGAGCTCGCCGACGCGGGCGATGAGGTCCGGGCTGACCGGGCCCTGGCTGTCGAGCCACGCGAGCTCGTCCGCGATCGAGTGTGTCTCGTCGAAGACCAGCGAAGAACGGCGCGCGAAGTCACGCGGGTCGCGCTCGCGCGCGACAGGGAAGCGCTCCACCGCGATGCCGTTGACGCGGGTGGTGCCGGCCGGATACTCGTTCTTCCACGACACGTAGTCGCGCGCGCAGGTCGTCAGCACGCGCACGTCGGCGTGCGCCGCCAGGTGTTCGGCGATATATCGCGCGTGCAGCTCCGATCCGCCGCCGATGTCCTCGGCGTAGCGCTGCACCACGAGGGCGAGCTTCACGTTCCGGACGGGTCGGTCACCGGCGGCGTGGCGTCTGGCGGCGCCGGCGGGTCCGCGGGTTGCGTTGCCGGTTCCGGCGCGGTCACCGCCGGAGCGGTGGCGGGTTCTTCGAGTAGCGGCGGTGCAGCCGCCGCAAACGGCGCCGGCTCGTGCACCACGGGCTCTGGCGCCGCGGCCTCGAGCGGTGCCGCGGCGTCCGCGGCTTCGAAGCCGTCGGCGGCGTCGGCTTCGGGACCGTCGTCGAACGCGTCGTCGTCACCCTCGGGCGCGTCGGCCTGCGTGGCCGCGAGCGCCGCGCCCGGCCCCGCCATCTCGCCGCCAGGGCCCGCTCCGCGACGGCCACGCCGCCGCCGCCGGCGTCGCCGGCTGCCTTCGGACGACCCTTCGGTGGTTCCGCTTCCGCCGCCGCTGCTGGTGCCGGCGCCACTCCCGCCATTGCTTCCGCCGCCGCTGTCACCGCCAGCTCTCGGCGCGGATCCTCCGCTCGCGGGTGCGGGCACGTCGAACGAGCGCGTCGGCACCGCGGGCGGCGCG
>Ga0315912_10004488_pt1 | contig 13226 bp, 7 predicted proteins | sample VfabasoilMG_FD_204469 | JGI IMG/M metagenome (GOLD analysis project Ga0315912, IMG submission 204469) | Garden soil microbial communities collected in Santa Monica, California, United States - V. faba soil | ecosystem: Environmental > Terrestrial > Soil > Garden | place: USA: California... | reverse complement strand
CAGCGCGGTCAGCTTGACGCTGACGTCCGTGTCGTCGAGGGCCCCGCTGGCCAGGCGCGCGCCGCTGCTCTTCGGTAGCTCACGCAGGGCTTGCGCTGCGCGCCTGCGCACGTCGACGTCTTGGCTGTGCAAATCACGCTCGACGCGCAGCACCGCGCTCGGCCAAAGCGCCGCCTTCGTCGGCACGGTCGAGACGAGCAACAGGACGGTGAGCACGAAGGGCGACGGACGCACGTGCCTCCGAACATAGCACCGCCCGCCGTGCGAACACGAGGCCGGCTCAGCTAGGGCTGATTGCCGGGTCGATCTCGGCGAGCGCGCGCTGCGACACCTTCCGCTGGCTGGGCCGCAAGTAGCCGAAAAACACGGCGTTCAGCAGCAGCAAGCGGAACAGCAAATAGAACTCGGTCACGTCCAAGCCAATCGACACGGCCAGCCCGAAGACGAGCGAGCCGAAGCCGAAAAAGGTCCGCCACACGCGCATCGCAGAACCCGCGAGCTTGCGATAGATGGCCGCGTTGCGCTGGCTGAACTCCGGGTTTGCGCTGAACAGCCGCACGGACGCGGGGTCGAACTTCTGCGCATAGTCACGCTGACTACGCACGTAAAAGAGGTAGATCCCCCAAGCCACGCGAATGATGAACGACATTTGCGCGCGCTGCTCCTGGAAGCGCGCCTCGGCCGCGCTCGGATCCTCACCTTCGCGATAGCTCGGGTGCGTCATGCGCAGGAACAGGTTCTTGTAGTGGTCGTACATCGTGGTGTGGAACGAGCCGGTAATGATCGTCGTCACTGCCAACACCAGGGCCACCAAGCACAACCACAGCGGGTCCTGAAACTTGCGCAGCACGAGCCACGCGCCGCCCCCGACGACGACCGTCGACACCACCAAGTCGGCAACGCCATCCAACATGCGCCCGAAGGCAGACGAGCTCTTACGCAGGCGCGCTAGCTGGCCATCGCAGCAATCGAGCACGGCGGAGCCGAAAATCAGCACGCCAGCCAGCGGCAAATGCCAGGGGAAGCTGGCAAAGATGGCCGCGCCGGCCGCGATGCCCACGGCGATCGAGGCGCACGTCACCAGGTTCGGCGAAACCGGCGTGGGCAACAAGATCTTGGCCAGCACGTAGGCGGGCGGACGATGCACCCAAACGTCGATTGGTTCCTCGACCTCGAGCGGCTTCAGGCTCCGAAAATAGGCGTCCCAGAAGCTCATCTTGTGCTCCTACCGATCACCCGCGCGCGGGTTTCGCGCACGGGCAATCACCGATCATTCACTCGGCGTCGCTGGCGCCCGCAACGGTGACGTACGGCCGATGCGCCTCACGCCGCGTGCGCATGCCGAGCACGCGCTCGAAGGCTGCAACGCAGCGCGCGTTCTGCTCACGAGTGCCGACGGTGACGCGTACGTAGCTGCGTTTGGCGTGATGCACGGACAGCGAGCGAATCAGCACGCCATCCTTGAGCATCGCCTCGACCAAACGCTCGGCACTCTGAGCGGTGGCAGAGACGTCGATCAGCACGAAGTTGCCCTCGCTCGGCACGGGCACCAAGCCCTCGATGCGCGTGAGCTTGTCGGTCAGCTCTTCGCGCGCGAGCCGCAGCTCCGAGATGCGCGTGTCGAACTCGGCCGCGTCATCCAAGGCAGCACTGGCGGCGGCCAGGGTGATGGCAGGAATGTTCCACGGCACCTTGACCCGCGACAGCAAACGCACGACCGCGGGGTGCGCCAGGGCGTAGCCCAAACGCATGCCGGCCAAGCCGAACGCCTTCGAGAACGTGCGCAGCACGATCGCGTTCGGGAACTCTTCCAAAAGCCGCGAGAACGACTCACCCTCACCGAACTCGTGATACGCCTCGTCGATCACCGTCGGCAGGCCAAGACGCAACAGGCGCTTCAGGTCCGACTCCGAGATTCGACCGCCCGTGGGATTGTTGGGCGTGCACAGGAAGATCACCTTCGTGCGCTCGGTGACGCCGCGGATCAGCCCGGCCAGATCGTGGTCGTGATCGGCGGTCATCGGTACGAGCACCGGGATGCCGCCTACGGTGCGCGTGCGCGCCTCGTACATGCTGAACGTGGGCACGCTGAGCAGCACTTCTTCACCCGGACCGACGAAGGTGCGGATCACGAGGTCGATCAGCTCGGTCGAGCCAGCGCCCAAGATCACGCTGCCTTCGACCTGGTTGTCACGCAGCGCCAGCTTGTTCTTCAGCGCGGGCGCGCCGCCTGGATACAAGTTGCCGCGCGTGGCCGCCTCGAGGATGGCATTGATCACGCGCGGGCTCGGCGCGTACGGGCTCTCGTTCGACATCATGCGCAAGACGTCGTTTTGCTCGGCTACCGCGAAGTGATCTTCGTTGTACGGCTTGGCCGCGCGCACCCAGCTCGGGGCGTAGAACTCGATGCTCTCCGGATCGATGATCGGCGGTTGGCCGGAGCCCGGTTCATCGCCGAGGGTATCGCCGAAGACGCGCAGCATGGCTTCCGCGCAGGCCAGCGCTTGCGGCGTATCGACATCCACCCAGCGCACGTCACCGACGTCCGTCGCTAGGAAGCGGCCACGGCGGCTCAGCGCCTGCACGCCATCACTCAGCGAGCAATCACCCGTGCTGGCTTCGACGGCCGCGAGCTCGGCGATCAGCGCAGGGCCGATGCGGAACACGCCGGTATCGAGCGCGTCGTAGCGCTCGAGCTCTTTGCCGATGCGCTTGATCTTCCCGTGTTCGACGCCGACCTTGGTTGCGTCGTCCAAATCGAAGCAGCGCTCGATGTCGTAGTCGACGGCCAACGCGCACGACCCCTCGGGCACGTCCGCCGACAGCAGCCGACGCACCAGTTCGGGCGAATACAAATGATCCGACATCGTGAGCACGCACTCACGGTCGACGAAGCGCGCGGCAGCGAGCAGGCTCACGCCGTTCTTCTTGTCGAAGTGCGGATTGTCGACGAACGAGAGCTGTAGGCCGAGCCCCGTCTCTGCCCGGAGCGCGCGCCGCACCGCCTCACCCTGGAAGCCGGTAATGACCACCGCTTCTTGAATGCCCGCTGCCTTCAGTGTGCGCAGCACGCGTACGACCAGCGGCACACCTCCGACTACACGGAGGGGTTTCGGTAGCACATCGGCTCCTTCGCTCAATCTGGACCCGGTGCCGGCAGCAAGTACGATGGCCCGTGTGACGCGTCGCTCAGTCATCTCTAAGGCTCTCTTTCGTCACCCAGGCAACGCTGGGTTGAAGCATCCATGGGCCTTAGCACGTGCCGTGACAAGGGGGCAAAGCCTATTCGATTCGATAACTTAGCCCCTCTGAGAGGTGTCTTCGGCCGAACACAGTGTCGCAAATTGACGACACCGCTGTCCCCGTTCGGCGTCACTGGTAAGACCACCGAAAAACGCATAAATTCTAATGCGTTACGAGCCAAACCGCGCAAAAGATCCCGGTTTTCACGCCGATTTTGGAGGATCGGCGCGCCGCGTTAGAGATTTCGCAGTAACGCCCCAGGAACGACAACCGGATCAGGTCTGGGCACGGACCAGCGCCCGCGCGCGCTCCAGGTCGGAAAAGTCGTCGACTTCCGTCCAGGGCAGATCTGCGACGGCGACGGCCTGGGCTCGTAGCGCACCCGCGGCAATCAGGCGTGAGTAAACGTCCTCGTAGTAAAGGCCCGTCTCGCCAGCGTCGATTGCAGCGTTCAGCGCCGTGAACAGCAGCGCTGAGCAGGAGCTCGAGATGCGCTCGATTCCAATGCTCTCGCCCGCGCTTTGCGCGAGCGGAATGCCTTTGCCGAAAGCGGCAATCTCCACGGATCCAGGCTGCGTCAGGGTTACTTTCATCGCCTCTGCATCCAACATCCGCCCCGAGTCGACCGCCACCGCGAGCTCAGCAGGCGAATCGTCTAGCCGTTCCAGCACTTGACGCTCGAACACCACGTCCCCATCCAGCTTGAAGAACGCTTCAGGGCCGAGTGCATCCCGACACAACGCAAGCGATACGGAGTTTTGAGTGCGATCGAATTCGGAGTTTCTGCAGTACTCGACGGCTAGCGGCGCGCCCTGCATCGCGGCCCTGACCGCGTCTTCGCGGTACCCGGTGGCGAGTACGACTCTTCGCACTCCATAGCTTGCGAGCAAACGTACCGTACGGCCCAAGATCGTCTCCCCGCCGAGATCGACCAGCGCCTTGGGGCGATCATCGGTGATGGGGCGAAGCCGCGAGCCGATCCCCGCCACTAGAATCACTGCTGCAGTCGTTTTCATCTACATTTTCCGTAATTTCTTGGCCCATGCCCATTGCGGACGGGCACGCCCCTTGCTAGGAGCCGCGCATGCAACGACCTGAGAAAGTTAAAAAAGCCGAGGGTAAACTCGCCGTACTCTTGCCGGGAATGGGCGCTGTGTCCACGACCTTGATGGCCGGCGTGCTCTTGGCGAACAAGGGGCTCGTACAACCGATCGGGTCGCTCACGCAAACCGGTACGATTCGTCTCGGCAAGCGCACCGACAACCGCGTGCCTCGCATCAAAGACTTCGCTCCGCTGGCGAAGTTGGAAGACATCGTATTCGGCGGCTGGGATCTCTTCCCGGATAGCGCCTACGAAGCCGCGCTGCACGCCAAGGTGCTCGAGAGCAAAGATCTCGACCCGATCAAAGAAGAGCTGTCGGCGATCAAGCCGATGAAGGCCGTCTTTTATCCGGAGTTCGTCAAGCGCTTGCACGGCACGCACGTCAAGACCGCCGCCACCAAGTTCGAGATGGTCGAGCAGCTGCGCGCGGATATCCGCAACTTCATCAAGGACAACGGCTGTTCACGCGCCGTGTGCGTGTGGTGCGGGTCGACCGAGGTGTATCTCGAGCAGGGCCCGGTCCATCAGTCGATCGCCGCCTTCGAGAAGGGTCTGCACGAGAACGACCCCAACATCGCCAATTCGATGATGTACGCCTGGGCATGCCTGAAGGAGGGAGTGCCGTTCGCCAACGGTGCTCCGAACCTGACCGTCGACTTTCCCGCAGCGCTCGAGCTCGCGCGCGAGACGCAAACGCCCATCTGCGGCAAGGATTTCAAGACCGGGCAAACCTTCATGAAGACGCTGCTCGCCCCTGGCTTGAAAGCGCGCGGTCTAGGCGTGAAAGGCTGGTTTTCCACCAACATCCTGGGCAACCGCGACGGTGAAGTGCTGGATGAACCGGGTAGCTTTCGCTCCAAAGAGGTCAGCAAGCTCGGCGCTCTCGAATCCATCTTCCAGCCGGAGCTCAACCCGCAACTCTACGGCGACCTGTATCACAAGGTCCGCATCGAATATTACCCGCCGCGCGGTGACGCCAAAGAGGGTTGGGACAACATCGATATCTTCGGCTGGCTCGGCTACCCGATGCAAATCAAGATCGATTTCCTGTGCCGTGATTCGATCTTGGCCGCGCCCCTGGTATTGGACCTGGCCCTGTTTGGTGACTTGAGCAAGCGCGCCGGCTTCCGTGGCGTGCAAGAGTGGCTGAGCTTCTATTTCAAATCACCGCAGACCGCGCCGGACCTGTACCCGGAACACGATGTCTTCATTCAATCGATGAAGCTGAAGAATACCCTGCGCTGGATGATGGGCGAAGAGCTCATTACTCACCTGGGCAACGAGTACTACGACTGATCCTCGGTCCCCTGTATTTGGCCACCGGTCCGTGATCAAATGTCACAGGAAGCCGGTGGATGTCGCAGAAAGCCACGCAATCCGTAGCGTGGCTTTCCAGCTTTGGGGGCGAAAAAGCCGCCCGGCGCACGACGTCGGCGGCTTTCGCCATTGCCAATCTCGACAATGAGCTAGCATCCACCGGGTGCGCAGCGACGGGAAGACGCGAAGCCTTGCCAGTCAACTGGCAGACGAGCGCGCACTCCGCGTGCGAGCCGAGGAGGCAAATCGCATCAAGGACGAGTTCCTGGGCACGCTGAGCCATGAGCTACGGACGCCGCTGAACGCAATCACGGGCTGGGCGCACCTTCTGCAAGCCGGAACGCTCGCGGCTGAGGAACGAACTCGCGCCATCGAGACCATCTTGCGCAACGCCAAGCAGCAGGCGCGCTTGATCGAAGATTTGCTGGACGTGTCGCGCATCATCAGCGGGAAATTGTCACTTTCGCTGTCGCCGCTCGACTTGAACAAGGTGATTGAAGCAGCAATCGAGGCCGCTACGCCTGCAGCGCTTTCGAAACAGCTGCAGCTGAGCGCGGAAATGGCGGCGGGCGCGTGTGAGGTCTCGGGCGATGCGCTGCGCCTGCAGCAGGTGATCGCGAACCTGCTCAACAATTCGATCAAATTTTGTGAGCCCGGCGGGCGGATTACCGTTCTTACGCAGCGTGAAGAACGGCGCGTGTTGCTGCGCGTGATCGATGACGGGCGCGGTATCGCGGCCGAGTTCTTGCCGCTCCTGTTCGAGCGCTTCCGACAGGCAGGGCATCCCCTCGCGCGCGCCCGGGGCAGCGGGCTCGGCCTGGGTCTGGCGATTGCTCGCTATTTGGTGGAGGCCCAGCGCGGCACCATTACCGCCGAAAGCCCGGGTGAAGGCCGGGGCGCGACGTTTACTGTGTGCTTGCCGCTGTCGTCGGCGAGCGATTCGCCACCAGCGCCTATCGAGAGCGCGCCAGCATCGAGTCGTCAGCTGTGCGGCGCCTATATCTTGGTCGTAGACGACGATCCAGACGCGCGCGAGCTGCTCTCCATCCTGCTCGAGCGCGAGGGAGCGGAAGTTGCGCTGGCTGACTCGGCGAAGATGGCCAAAGACTTGATTCGCGCGCGAACGCCCGACGTGATCGTGTGTGACGTGGGCATGCCCGAACAAGACGGCTACAGCTTCATGCGCCATTTGCGCGCGTCCGGAGAGCGCGCCGGCGCTTTCGTGCCGGCGCTGGCGCTCACCGGGCACGCCAGCGCGGAAGATAGTCGCGTCGCGTTGCTCTCCGGTTTTCAAATGCACGCGAGCAAACCGCTCGACCCGCCGCGGTTGCTCGACAGTTTGGCGAAACTCTGGCGGCGAGGTGTGACCCGAATCCCATGACTGATGATGCTCAACTCGAGCCCTACGGCGCCTGGCTGGTGGAACGCGCAAGAACCGGCATTTCTGGCCTGGATACCGTGCTGCGCGGCGGCCTGGTGCGAGGCGCCATCTACCTGTTCATGGGCCGACCTGGCACCGGCAAGACGACGCTCGGCAATCAGCTGTGCTTCGCGCACGTCAAGCAAGGAGGACGCGCGGCGTACATGACCCTGCTCGCCGAGTCGCACGCCGCGATGTTGAAGAACCTGCACACGATGAGCTTCTTCGACGCGAGCTTGATCAACAACGGCTTATCCTATGTCGGCGCCTACCGCGCGCTGCGCGACGAAAAGCTGCGCGGCCTGCTAGACATGGTGCGGCGGGTGATCTTGGACGAAAAGGCGTCGCTGTTGGTAATCGACGGCATTTCGCCCGCGCGTGCGCTAGCCGAGAGCGAAGTCGCGCTCAAGGAGTTCGTGGTCGAGCTGCAGATGTTGAGCGCGATGACCAATTGCACGACGATTTTGCTCGCCAACATGACGGCCGCGGATGCCAATGACCCCGAGCACACCATGGTCGACGGCCTGATCGAGCTCGCGTTCGAGCAATTCAGACGGCGCACGTTCCGCACCATCGAGGTACTGAAATTCCGCGGCACGCGGCATTTGCTCGGCCGTCACGAGCTGGAAATCGGCGCTGACGGCGTGTCCATTCATCCGCGCCTCGAAGACTTGCTCGACGGCGCGAGCAACCCCGCGCCCGCCAGCGATGACCGCCTGCCGACAGGGATCGAACAGCTCGACGTGATGCTGCGCGGCGGCGTGCTGCGTGGCTCGAACTCGGTCGCGCTCGGCTTTTCAGGCAGCGGCAAGACCACCCTGGGCCTGCACTTCCTGCACAGCGGGGCCCTGGCGGGCGAGGCCGGTGTTCTGTTCGGTTTCTACGAGTCGCCCGATCGCATTTTGCAAAGCAGCGAACACGTGGGCCTTCCGCTACGCGAGCAGGTTGCGCTGGGCAAGTTCTCGCACGTGTGGCAGCCGTCCCACGAATTCGGCCTCGATCAGCTGGGCGCTCGCTTGCTTTCGGAAGTGACGCGCGTGGGCGCCAAGCGGCTCGTGATCGACAGCTTGGATGGCTTTCGGCAAGCGGCGATCGATCCCTCGCGCACGATTCGCTTCATGACCGCGCTGCTCGGAGAGCTGCGCGCGCGCGAAGTCACCACCATCCTGATGGACGAAACACTGAAGCCGTCCGGCCCCGAGATGGAGATGCGCGTCGAAGGCATCTCGGCCTTGGTCGAGAACCTGTTCTTGCTCGAGTACATGACCGTCGGCCCCAAAATGCGCCGCCTGATCTCGATCGTGAAACAGCGAGCCTCCGCCCACGCGACCAGCGCGCGCGAGTTCTTCCTCACCGCGCGGGGCATCGAAGTCGCGCCCGACGCAGCCAGCGCCGCCGAAGTCGTGGCGCACACGGATGACTACTCGGCTCGCCACAACGAAAAGGCGCGTTCGCCGGAAGGCGTTTGAAGCGTCCGGAAATGACGGCGCCACCCCACAACATCCTGGTCGTCGATGACGAGTATGCTTCGCTCGAGGTTCTAGCTCTGCTTTTGACCGGCGCGGGTTTCCAACTGTATACCGCGGCAGACGGACAGGAGGCGCTCGAGCGCTTGGCCGAGGCGCCCATCGCGCTCGTCATTACCGACTACAAGATGCCGCGGATGGATGGCAGCGAGCTGTGTTTGCGAATGCTTGCGGACCCGCGCTTCGAGAACATTCCCGTGATCTTTTCCAGCGCCACCTACCGTCAAGACGTGCCGCGACCGAAAAACGTCGTCGCATTTTTCAACAAACCATTATTGTTCAAAGACGTGCTGTCGGCAGTGCATCGGATCTTGAACAGCGCTCCGTCGCCCTAGCGCGTACACTCGCGTCGTGACCGCCGATCCCCTACGCGAACTCTCTGCCCCGGCGCGGGCGTGGTTCGAGAGCGCGCTCGGCGCTCCTACACGCGCCCAAGCGCTCGGTCTACCGGCAATCATCTCCGGTGCCTCGACGCTGCTCCTGTCACCGACGGGCTCCGGCAAGACTCTCGCGGCGTTTCTGTCCGCCGTAGACAAACTGATGAATTCGCCCGAGCCGCCCAAGGCGCAGCGCTGCCGGGTGCTGTACGTCTCGCCGCTCAAGGCGCTGGCCGTCGACATCGAGCGCAATCTGCAGGCGCCAATCGCCGGCATTTCGGAGACTGCGCGGCGGCTGGGCACGGCGCTCCGCGTGCCCAGCCTGGCGGTGCGCACTGGCGATACGCCGCAAGTCGAGCGCGCGCGCATGCGTCGAACGCCGCCGGATATCCTGATCACCACGCCGGAATCCTTATTTTTGCTGCTGACCTCCGAAACACGCAAGATCTTGGAGTCGGTCGAAACACTGATCGTCGATGAAATTCATTCGCTAGTGGCGAGCAAACGCGGCGCGCATCTGTTTCTGTCGCTCGAACGCCTACAAGCGCTGCGCGCTGGCCAGCCGCTGCAGAGAATTGGCCTGTCTGCCACGCAGCGGCCGCTGGACGAGGTCGCACGGCTGCTGGGCGGCTTCGACGAAACGCTCCGAGAGCGCCCGGTCACGATCATCGACGCCGCACAAAAGAAGCCCCTGCGTCTGAGCATCGAGCTGCCGGAGCTACTCGTCGAACGAGCAGCGAACGAATCCGCTCACGCGCGTGACCTGCCGAAAGGGCCGGCCGCGCGTGGGCCGGCGGGGGCGCGCTCGGTCTGGCCCGCGGTGCACGAACGGCTCGTGGCGTTGATCCGAGAACATCGCACCACGATGATCTTCGTCAATAGCCGGCGGCTCGCCGAACGGCTCGCTTCCGCGCTGAACGAAGCCGCCGGTGAGGAGCTCGCGCTCGCTCACCACGGTTCGGTCGCGCGAGAAAAGCGGCAGGTGATCGAAGAACGGCTCAAGTCCGGACTGCTGCCGGCGATCGTTGCGACCTCTTCGCTCGAGCTCGGGCTCGATATCGGAGCGGTGGATTTGGTGGTGCAAATCGAAGCGCCACCTTCGGTCGCTTCAGGGCTGCAACGTATTGGCCGCGCGCATCACCATGTGGGCGGGACGCCGCAGGGTGTGCTGATGCCGAAGCACAAAGCGGATCTGCTTGCCACCGCGGCCGCCGCCCGGAGCATGCTGGAAGGGCGCGTCGAGGCCAGCTTCTACCCACGCAATCCGCTGGACGTGCTCGCGCAGCAATTGGTCGCCATGTGCGCGGTGGAACCGTACGACGTCGACACCTTGTTCCGCGCCGTGCGCCAGGCGGCGCCGTTCTCCGAGTTGCCGCGCTCGGCCTTCGAAGGCGTGCTCGATATGCTCTCGGGCCGCTATCCGAGTGATGAATTTGCGGATCTCAGGCCGCGCTTGGTCTGGGACCGCGTGAGCGGCAGCGTGCGCGCCCGTTCGTTTGCCTTGCGGCTGGCGGTCACCAACGCCGGCACGATCCCCGATCGCGGCCTCTACGGCGTATTCTTGGCGGGTGCGGACGGGCCGAAGGGCGGACGGCGTGTCGGTGAGTTGGACGAAGAGATGGTCTTCGAACTGCGCGAGGGCGAAGTGTTTCTGCTCGGCGCGAGCTCTTGGCGCGCCGAACAGATCACGCACGACCGCGTACTCGTCTCGCCTGCCGCTGGTGAGCCGGGAAAGATGCCGTTTTGGCACGGGGACCGCCCGGGACGCCCGCTCGAGTTCGGCCAGGCCGTGGGCGCGCTGACGCGAACTTTGGCGCAAGCCGAAGCGCCCGCCGCCCGCACGCTGCTCGAGGAGCAATACTTTCTCGATGCGCCTTCCGCGCGCAGCCTGAGTGAATACGTCCACGCCCAGATGAGCGCCGTCGGCGACGTGCCGAGCGATCAGGGGATCGTGATCGAACGGTTCTTGGACGAAGTGGGCGATCATCGCGTGTGCGTCCTGACTCCGTTCGGGTCGCGCGTGCACGCGCCGTGGGCTACCGCAGTCACCGAGACGCTACGTGCGCGGCGCGTCGGGGACATCGAGAGCGTGTGGTCGGACGACGGGATGATTTTCCGGATCCCGGCCTCGGACGAGCCGCCGCCGACCGAATGGTTTCTGCCGAGCTCGGCCGACGTGGAAGATCGGGTGAGCCGCGCACTCGACGGCACCTCGCTATTTGCAGCGCGTTTTCGTGAGGCCGCGGGGCGTGCGCTGCTGCTGCCGCGTCGCCACCCAACGCGCCGCCAGCCGCTGTGGGCGCAGCGCAAGCGCGCCGCGGATCTGCTGGCCGTCGCCGCCCGGCATCCGTCGTTCCCCATCGTGCTCGAGACTTACCGCGAATGTTTGCGAGACGTGTTCGACTTGCCTGGCTTGGTTTCGATTCTCGGCGACATCGAAAAGCGGCGAATCCGAGTGCGCACGGTGGACACCAGCGCGCCTTCGCCCTTCTCGGCGTCGCTATTGTTCTCGTTCGTCGCCAACTTCGTCTACGAAGGCGACGCGCCCTTGGCCGAACGTCGCGCGCAAGCGCTGACCATCGACCATGAGCGTTTGCGTGAACTATTGGGCGAGACCGAGCTCAGGAGCCTGCTCGATTCCGAGCTCATCGCCGAACACGAGCGATTTCTGCAGAAGCTCAGCTACCCCGCCAAAGACGCTGACGCACTCTGCGACGTGCTACGCGGGCTGGGCGATCTCAGCCTGAGTGAGCTTTGCCAGCGCGCGGTCAGCGCCGAAGAAGCAGCGCGCTTTCTGCTCCAACTCGAGCGCGAGCGGCGCGTGTTCCAAGTGCAGATCCAGCAGGAAACCCGCTATCTGGCCAGCGAGGACGCCGGGCGCTATCGGGACGCCCTGGGCGTCGAGCCCGCCCCCGACACGCCCAGCGCCTTCTTGCAGCCGGTGCCGGAGGCCGTGACTCAAATCGTCAGCCGCTATGCGCGACATCATGGGCCGTTTCTGGAATCGGCCTTGAGCGCCCGCTATGGCCTTTCGGGCCAGCGTGTCGCCGAGGTGGTCGCGCAACTGTGTCAGAGCGGGCGGCTCGCGCGCGGCGCGTTTCTGGCCGACGGCCGAGGCGAAGAGCTGTGTGACACGGAGGTCCTGCGCACCCTGCGACAACGCTCACTCGCTCAGCTCCGACGCGAGGTCGAGCCGGTCGAACCGGTGGTCTTGTGCCGCTTCCTGCTCGAGTATCAGGGCATCGCTCAGCCACGCCGCGGTGATGCCGCGCTGCTCGACGCGGTAGCCCAGCTCGAGGGCTGTCCCCTGCCCGCCTCGGCGTTGCTCAACGACATTCTGCCGGCGCGCGTGCGCGGCATGACGCCTCGCGATCTCGACGCGCTGTGCAGTAGCGGTGAGGTAGTCTGGGCCGGCGTCGAACCGATCGGCAGCAATGACGGCCGCATCGCGCTGTATTTGGCCGAACACGAGGTGCTCCTGGCGCGCGCAGTCAGGCCCGTCGAGAGCGAGCAAGCTGCGGCGATTCGTGCCACGCTCGCTCGCCGCGGCGCGGTGTTCTTCGCCGAGCTGCTGCGCGAAACGGGCGGCTTCCCGAATGACGTACTGAACACGCTCTGGGACATGGTGTGGGCGGGTGAAGTGACCAACGATTCGCTCGAGGCGCTCCGCAGTCTGCTCCGTCCTGCCTCGACCAAATCGAGTGGGCGCAGCGCGCGCCTCCACGCAAGCCGCCGTCCGACACGAGCTCGACTTCCGGGCAGTGAGGGGCGTTGGTCGTTGCGCAGCGCGCGCTGGGGGCAGAAAGCCAGCGACACCGAGCGCCGCACCGCGTTGGCGCGCGCGTTGCTCGAGCGCTATGGCATCGTCACTCGTGAGGTCGCGCACGCAGAATCGCTCGAGGGCGGATTTTCGAGCGTCTACGAGCTGCTGAAGCTGATGGAAGCGGCGGGGCGGGTCCGACGCGGCTACTTCGTTTCGGGCCACGGCGGTGTGCAGTTCGCATTGCCAGGTGCGGATGAAGATCTGCGCGCACAACGCGCACCGAAAGACGACGCGCCGCGCGCGCAAGTCTTGTCTTCGGTCGACCCGGCCAATCCCTACGGCGCGCTACTGCCCTGGCCCGAGCGCGAAGGCAGCCCGGCGACCCGCTTGGCGCGAACCGCGAGCGCCTACGTGATACTCCATGGCGGCGCGCTGGTCGGCTATTTTCAGAACGCGGGCGCGCTGACGAGCTTCGAGG
>Ga0315912_10004487_pt1 | contig 13227 bp, 11 predicted proteins | sample VfabasoilMG_FD_204469 | JGI IMG/M metagenome (GOLD analysis project Ga0315912, IMG submission 204469) | Garden soil microbial communities collected in Santa Monica, California, United States - V. faba soil | ecosystem: Environmental > Terrestrial > Soil > Garden | place: USA: California... | reverse complement strand
TTCCGCCGGGATCTCTGCAAAGCTCATGGGGCCCGAACCTGCAGGATCCAGAGCTCACCGGCCCAGTTTTCGGTAATTCCTCGAGCGACCCGTGTGCGCGACCTTGTCAAGAACCGGCCGGTTCGCCGATTGGTCGCCGACCGGACCCTCGCGCAAGGGTCGTGTCAAGCGCGATTCACGATTCGCAACATCTGAAAATAATGGGGGAATCGAGGTGATTTTTGAGGGCCCAAGATTGACAAAGGGAGCGCCGTCCATATGGTGAATAGCGGTTCCCTCTGCAGAGCCCGGGAGGCTGTACTAACGAATCCCTTACAAGCATTCTGAATCGGGAGACGAGTTCGTGGTGGAGCGCTAGGCCCGGAAAACCTCACCGGGAAGCCGGAAGCCGCGAAATAAGAGTTTCCCACCTAGCTAAGCTAGGGGTTCGGAGTACTCATCACGCCTCGCGACTCAACGTGGTCAGGAACCTATGAATGGGCCGGTCTAAACGCCGGCCCATTCGCCTTTTGTGGCTGAAACCGGCCCGCCGTCAGCGCCGGGAGGAGCGCACGAAACCCGCGCATTGGAGCGACTCAGCGCTTCCGTTGTCCCGCGCCCTGGATTACCGTGACGCGGCAATGAACGCCTGCCACAACCCACCCGGGTCCTCACGCACCGTCGGTCTGCGCCGCCGCAGCTGGCCATTGTTACTCGTCGCTGGGCTGATCGCGCTGCCGAGCAGCGCGGATGCGGCTCGCGTCAAGGGACGCTTCGAGGGCTTTCGTGCCCTGCAGAACCCGGTCTGGGCCGAGGCCAAAGATCCCAAGAACCATGGCTATTCGTTTCGCGAGCCGGTGCCGACCGTGCGCGCGGAGTTCCGCCGGCCGTTCCCGCACATTCCCAAAGAGTTGTGCATCGCGGCGATCGCGGCAGGTCCGCAGAAAGCGCAACCTCCGGTGCTGATTCGCGTGGGCGGCGGGCGCACCACGCCGGTGACGCTGGTGGTCACACCGGGCACGCGGCTCACCTTTCAGAATACGGACCCGTTCAAGCACAAGCTGTTTGGTGTCGGCATCAAAACCTTCGCGCCGGGCGATACCGGACCGGGCGCTACCCGTGATTGGTCGGTGCCCGGGCCAGGAGTATTCGAGATCCGGGACGAGGCGGCGCCCAGCCTGCGCATGTGGATCGTGTCCGAGCCGAACCTGGCGCAGGCCGCGTATCCCTCGATGAAAGGGGAGTTCTCGCTCAACGTGCAAGAGCCGGGGGACTACGTGCTGCAAGCCTATTTCGCGGGCAAGAAGGTCGGGCCAGCGACACCGGTCACGGTCGCCGCGGCCGACGTCGAGCTCAAGGTTCCGGTCAAAGTAAACGACAACAGCGCGGCGGCAGACGACAAGGCCAAGGCGAGCGATTCGGCAACTGAGCCCAAAGAAGGCGCTAAATAGCGATGGTCCTTTCACGATTTTGGTATGTGCTGCTCGGCCTGGTCCTGGGGCTCTCGGTCTTCCTGCTCTCGATTGCCACCAGCATGTACAACCGTGCCGGCGCGCGCGCGATGGGCGAGGCGCTGTCCTCTGACTCGCAGGTCGTGGCCTGGTACCTGCGCGACGATGCGCGCCAACGTTCGGGCCGCTTGATTCAATTTGGGGTCGACCCGGACATCGCCAAGTACTTGCAGAAGTCGAGCGATTCCGAAGCCAAGGTGCCGGAAGAAGCACGCGAGAAGCTGCTCGCCGCGCTGAAGAAGGTGAACAACTCGATCCCCAAGGACGAGCAGTTCGACGCCGTGTTCGCGGTGGACCAAGCGGGTCGCGTCGTGGCTCACCTGGGCTACGAGCAGGCCAGCGGGCTCAGTGATTTCGAGCTCGGCGGCTACCCCGTGGTGGCAGACGCCCTGCGCGGCTACGTTCGTGACGACACCCTGATCTTGGATCGCATTTATCGCGTCGTGGCGCGCCCGGTCGAATTCGACATGGGTGCGCTACCCGCGGGCGCGATCATCGGCGCGCGCATCGTCGACGATCGCTTTGCGCGCGAGCTGTCTTCACGCACCGGCGCGGCGATCGCGTTCTACGCCAATGGGGACCGCGCTTCTTCTGGCGCGCCCGAGGGCTTCGCGGTCGGCAACTTGGATCAAATCGTGGGCGACATGGCGTCGCTCGAGCAGGACCCCGAATACAAAGAAAAAGGGCGCAGCAAGGTGCGCACGATCGGCGGCATGCTGGGCGTGCAGTACTCGCGTCTGCCCGGTGAGGCATGGCAGCTGGGCGGCGGCTTCGCTGTGGCGCGCCTGCCAGTCGCGGTCGATGGCCTGTTCGGCTTCTTCAAGACGGCCGACGACAAGGACAAGCAGCAAGCCAACTTGCCGATCGCGATCTTGGTCGCGGTGATCGCGGCCGCGATCGGCATGGTGTTCTCCGTGCTCGAGCACACGCGGCCGATCGCCATCTTCAAGAACGAGGCGCAGCGCTTGGCCAAGGGCGAAACCGATCAGCTCCAGCCGAGCCGCTTCCGCGGCGTGTTCCGCAAGATCGCCTCCGATTTGAACGACGGCATGGATCAAGTTCTGGCCAAGGGCGGTGGACCGCGCCGCGGCCCCGCCGACATGAAGCAGGTGCTGGGCAACATCCCCGATCAGCCGCAGATGAGCGCCTTCAGCTTCCCCGGAGATCCGGCGAGCATGCCCACGCCGAGCTCTGGCCAAGCGCCGCGCTCGGTGCCGAACGCGCCGGCGAACCCGAAGTTGCCGCGCCCGCCAGTGCGTCCCGGCACACCCGCGGCGGGGCTCGACTCGACGATGTCGAGCGAAGATTCTTCGGCCGCGCGGCGCCTGCCATCGCCGCCCACGCGCGGTGGTGCCGATCAAAGTGCGGCCGCAGAACTTGCCGAATGGCACGCGGTCTTCCAAGACTTCGTGAGCTTGAAGCAGCAATGCGGCGAGAGCACCGACGGCTTCAGTTACGAAAAGTTCGAACTGACGCTGAAGAAGAAGAACGAAGAGCTGCTCACGCGCCACGGCGCAAAGCGCGTCAAGTTCAGCGTGTACGTCAAAGAGGGCAAGGCTGCGCTCAAAGCCTCGCCGATCATGGACTGAGGGACGCGTTTGAACGACTTCTAAGAGGGCGCCAAGATCGCCAAGGGCGCCAAGATCGCCAAGAGCAGAGAGCGGACCGGCACGCGCTAGCACACCCGAGAATTCGATGAGGATTTGGGGGTTAGCGTTTGCCGGTGAGGGCGCGCGATTTCAACGATGAGGGAGGGGGGCCTGGCGCGGTCCGTCGAAAAAAAGACGCGACGGGTCTTGCTGGGCAACCCCCCAAAAATCTTCTGGCGGTCTTGGCGCCTCTTGGCGATCTTGGCGACCTTCAGGGAGCGCGCCGCGAGCGCGGGGGCATTGCGTTCTGTCATCTCGAAAGCGTGATTGGACGTCCTGAACCTGCACGCCCGGGCAGACAAATGCTAGACCGCCTGGCATGAGTGAACCTCGGCTGCACAAAGTACTCATCATCGGCTCTGGCCCTGCGGGCCTCACCGCGGCCATTTACGCTGCGCGCGCGAACTTGAAACCGCTCTGCGTCGAGGGCTTCAACGCGGGCGGCCTGATCCCGGGCGGACAGCTGATGTTCACCACCGAGGTCGAGAATTTCCCCGGCTTCCCCAAAGGCGTCACCGGGCAAGAGCTGATGGCGAATTTCCGGGCGCAGGCCGAGCATCAGGGCGTCGAGCTGATCACGGCGGACGTACAGAAGGTCGACTTATCGTCGCGACCGTTCAAGGTCTGGGTGGGGGAAGACGAAAATATCCTGCACTTGGCGCAGACGCTCATCATCTCCACCGGCGCGCGCGCCAACTACATCGGCCTCGATACGGAAGAGCAGCTCAAGAACAAAGGCGTGAGCGCCTGCGCCGTGTGTGATGGCGCGCTCTTCCGCGGTCAGGACGTAGCCGTCGTGGGCGGCGGCGATACGGCCATGGAAGAGGCCAGCTACCTCGCTGGTCTGTGCGGCAACGTCACCTTGATCCATCGCCGCGATGAATTCCGCGCTTCGGCGACGATGCAGGCGCGCGTGCTCGCGAACCCGAAGATCCGCGTGCTCCGCAGCCACGTCGTGACGGAGGTGCTGGGGACCGCGCAGGATAGGGTCACGGGCGTGCGCGTCCAAGATCTGAAGTCGGGTGACACCCGCTCGATCGACGTCGGCGCGCTGTTCGTGGCCATCGGCCATACGCCGATGACCGAGCTGTTCAAGGGCCAACTCGAGGCACATGACAACGGCTACCTGAAGGTCGAGCCCGGCACCACGCGCACCAGCGTGCCCGGCGTGTTCGCCGCCGGTGACGTTGCGGATTGGGTCTATCGTCAAGCGGTGACGGCGGCCGGTACGGGCTGCATGGCCGCGCTCGACGCCGAGCGCTTTCTCGCTCTTCACGATCACTGACGCCGAGCCGCCAGGTTCCCCATGTATTGCCCAGTGAATTCGGCCCAATGACGGACGACGCGGCGCTCGCTGAGCTCCGCTTCTTGACGCGCGCCCTGCGCGCCCACCTCGAGTGGCAAGCGGATACTGGCGCGACCGGTCTCGAGCGCTCGAACCACGAGACCGGCGTGCTGTCGCCGGTACTCGTGCCGAGCGCGCGGGACGCGTCAGCGGCTGCGCCGCCGGTGGTGACGCCGAGGGAAAAGGTCGAGGTCCCGGCTTCGGTCGCGCTCTCCGCCGCGAGCGAGTCGAGCAGCGTGGTCCGCGATCCGCGCCGGTTAGAGGTGCTCGCCGAGCTGGCACGCGCGTGCACGCGCTGCGGCCTGTGCAAGCAACGCAAACAAGCCGTGTTTGCGCGAGGCACGGGCAGCTCGGGCGTGTGCTTCGTGGGTGAAGGGCCGGGCGCGGACGAAGACGCGCAGGGGCTGCCCTTCGTCGGCAAAGCGGGGCAATTGCTCGATCGAATGATCGAGGCCATGGGCTTTTCGCGCGATGAAGTCTACGTGTGCAACATCGTCAAATGCCGGCCGCCGGACAATCGCAAGCCCGAGCCGGATGAAATGGCAGCATGCCTCCCGTTCCTGCGTGAGCAGCTGGAGCTGATCGCGCCGCGCGTGATCGTCGCGCTGGGCGCGACGGCGGTGGAGGGGCTGCTCGGCTCTACCGACGGCGGCATCACGCGCATGCGCGGCAAGTGGAAGTCTTATCGCGGGCAAATCGACGTGATGCCCACGTTTCACCCAGCCTATTTGCTGCGCACCCCCGCCGCGAAGCGGGAGGTCTGGGAAGATCTGCAAGAGGTGCTGCGGCGCATTGGCCGCAGCGTGCCAGCGCGCCGCTGAGCATCAGCGGCGCGCCGACTTTCGGGCGGGCCCTTAGCCTCAGAAGCCGTAAATCACGCCGATCGACGGCTGCATCACGAAGCCGGTGGTCGGCAGCATGAGCATCAAGTTCAGGTTCAGCTGCGCGCCGAGCCGCGGCGTGAAGGCGTACACCACGCCGCCACCGGCCGTGAGGAAGCCTTGCCCCATCTTTTTCCACGCATCCACGCGGTAGGTGCGGGTCACGTTGTTCTCGGCGTTGGCCACGGATTTGTCGCCCTTGGTGCAAAGCTCGTAGACTTCGTCGGGCAAATCGTAAGGGCAATCTGCCAGCGTCAGTTTGACCTTGCCGTCGACCTGAGCGATGCCGCCGCCAGCGTGGATGTATGGGCGGATGCCCTTCTTGGCCAGCGCGGCCTTGCCGAACCAATAGGCGAGCCGCAGCTCTGCGTGGAACGGCAAGAATTTCGTGCCCTCGGTGGGGGGCATAGGCTCTCGGGTATTCGGATCGCGCGGGCGGTTTTGGTCGTCGGGGCCCTTGCCAGCGGGCGGTCCGCCGCCAAATGCGATCCCAAGACGCGTGCCGAGCGTGATGTTGGGCGTGAGCGCGCGGTCGAAGCTGAGCATCAAACGCCGCGTGGCGATCACCGTGCCGGTCGAAATGCCCGCGCCCGGAAAGGGATCACCGTTGTACGGCTGATCGGTGGTGCCCTCGACGTAGCAAGCGTAGCCATCGTTGGCGCGTGAAGTGGCGGAGCACACGTCCGAACCGCCGATGACGGCAATGTCCTGCGCGAAATGCAGGCCCAGCCAGTTCTTCTTGTATTTGCCGCTGCCACCGCCGGAGCTCTCGCTCGGCCCGCACTTGTTGTCGGTGCAAACCCCAGAATCGCAATCAGCGTTGGTTTCACAACTGGGTGCGGCTTCACAGGTGCCTTCGCCGCCACACAGCAAACCTTCTTTGCAATCCGCCGTGTTGTCGCAGGGCTCGCCCCAGGCCTTCTTGCCGTGCTTGCTGGCCGAGCAGCCTGGGAAATCCGGCGGGCATTCTTCTTTGGCCATGCAGCGCGCGGGCGGGGGCTCGCCGGGGTAGCTCGGCGGTGCCGCCGTGCTGTCCGCGGTGGCCGTGAACTCCACCGGCTTGGCCTTCGATCCGAACGAATCCACGTTCTCGCCCGCGGCGTCTTTGGCGCGCACGTAGAGCTTCAGGGTGCCTGGTGTAGAGCTGGCCTCGCACGGCACTTCACCGCGGTAGGCGTCGCCCGCCTTCTTCATTTTGACGGACTTCCACTCTTCCGAGCCGAAGGATTTGTAGCGAATCTCCATGCTCGCGACTTCTTCGTCGCTGCTGCACTCGAGCGTGATGGGACGTAGCGTCTGCAGCTCGCGCACGTCCGGGGTGCACTTGATGCCGCCTTTATCGCCCGCGTCGTCGTTGGCCGCGGCGGGCACGGCGGCTACTGCCGGGACACCCACGCCCGCGCCGCCAGCGCTGAGATCACTGAAGGTCTTTTGCGTCTCGGGGGTCGCGAGCTGAACGTCCAATTTGACGGTCGAGTCCGCGGCGAGCGCTTTTTGAAATGCGTCCTTTGCGCCCGCTTGGTCGTTCTTGCCGCTGCCGCGCACGATGCCGACGTACATCCAAGCTTTGGCGAACACGGGGGGACTGCACTTGTCGCCGCAGGCGTTGATGGTGCCCGTGAGCACCGCCTCGGCCTTGTCGAAGTCCGTCGCCAGATAGTGCTCATTGATGGCCTCGTCGATCTTCTTCGAGGCGGCGGCGTCGCGCGTGTACTGCGCGAATGCTGGCAGCGTGAAGAAAGTAAACAGGGCCAAGCAAAGCAGTCGGAACGACAATCGGCGATACACGTAGTCCTCCAAACGGGGGGGCCCTCAGCCGAGAGCCAGAGTTGCGGGCAGCATCATGGCCGGTCAGTCGAGCGCCGGCAAAAACTAATCTCTTCCGGCCCTTCGTAGACCAGTTGGGGCCGGAATTCGTGGCATTTCTTCCGGTTTCTTCGGCGTCTACCGAGCGCGGACTTTTCCGGCGGAGCACGCCTCCGGGAGCGAGGGTCTTCCCTGATTGCTCAGGCGCCCGTAAACGTGCCCGTGCCCGCTCTCGTCTCCTGACTCGCCTCTCCTGAACAACGCTCCCAACGAGGTGCACCCCGTCGGGTATCGCGAAGCGCGTCGTTGCTGGATCTTCCCCCGTCGGGGATCGCGAAGCGCGTCGATCGCCCCCCTCTTCTCTTCCCAAGTGGGCTGCCTCTCGGCAGCCCGCGTGCACCAGTGCGTCACGGCGCGCGGTCCCACGGCTCGATTTTTCGGGCACGGGCACGTTTACGGGGGAAGCTGAAGTCAGAGGCTGACCCGATTCATCGAACGCCGGTCTTGGGGCAGCCCTCTTTACTGCTCTCCGAGCGCACGAATTGCACCCGGCGATTGAGCGCGCGGTTCGAGGCGCTGCCGTTGTCTACGAGCGGGCGCTCCATGCCGTAACCCGAGGCAGTGAGGCGGCTGCTGCTGACGCCGTGCGCAACCAGGTACTTCATGACCGATTGGGCACGGCGGTTCGATAGGTCCTTATTGTACGCGGCAGCGCCCTTGTTGTCGGTGTGCCCTTGGACCTCGAGGGTGATCTTGGGGTTCTTGCCGAGGACGTCCGCCACCGCGTCGAGCACGGGATAGCTCTCGGGCCGGATCTTGTCCTTGTTGGTCTCGAAGTGGATCTGTTGCGTGATCTTCACTTCACAATCCGTGACGACCGCCAAACGATTGCCCGGGCAACCGAGCGGCTCCTGGGTCGTGGAGCCGATTTCGTTCGGGCACTGATCCTTGACGTCCGGCACGGTATCTTTGTCGTTGTCCGGATCGGAGCAACCGTCGTCGTCCTCGTAGCCGTCCAGGTCTTCCGGATCGTTCGGGCACTTGTCCGTGGCATCCAGGAAACCGTCCAAGTCGTTGTCGGGCTCGGGACAGCCGTCGGCGTCGAGATAGCTGTCCTTGTCTTCGGGGTTCAGTTCGCACTGATCCAGGGAATCCGCGATGCCGTCGCCGTCGCTGTCTGGGTCATCGGGGCAGCCGTCTTCGTCCTGATAGCCGTTGTAGTTCTCGGCCTTGGTCGGGCAGCGGTCGACGGGATCGGCGTAGCCGTCGCCATCTTGGTCACCCGGGGCGTGCGGCACGCACGATTCGGGGGGCGACAAGAGCTCGGCCGCGCGTGCATTGGGTTCGGCCTTGGCCAGATGGTCTCGGGCTTTGGAGACGAAGCCTTGATCGAGCTCGAGGGCAGCGAACGAAAGCTGGCTGCGCGCGATCGCGAGTTCACGCGGCGCGCAGCGCAGCGCGCCATTGCGCTCGGCTTGCTCCAAAATCTTCTCGAGCCCGGCGATCTGCCCGCGCAGCTCCGTGGCTTGCGCGCAGCTCTGCAAGGCGATCGGAAGCAGCAGCAATGACGCGAGCGTGTGCCGCTTCATTTCACAGCTCCGCTGCGCGCTTCACGCGCCACGCGGATTGCCTTCTTGGCGTACTCTTCACTGGTCTGCGCCAAATCAACGGCGTCGCCATAGTCCGCCTCGGCCGCTTCGCTCTGCGCCTTTTGCAGATGCTCCTTGGCGTAGAAATACTCGTACGGAGCGGACTGCTCCGCGCCGAGTTCTCGCGCTTCTTCGAGCTTGCCCGCGGCGGAGCTGGCCTGGATCGAATACAGCGTGTTGCCGCAGCCAACGATGGTCGGCACGCTAGCGGCGAGCGCGAGTACCACCCAGCGTCTTACTCGGTCGTAACTGTGGTTGACGCTTCGCACCGGGGTCCGTTCCTCGCGAACTGAGACCTGCAGCCGCTAGGTCTATTTCCGCGAGAACGCTAGCAATCGCGCTCGTCTGACGTCAACCGAGCTGTGCCGACAACGAGGCCCGCTGCGCGTTTTTCGAGCGCTCGCGCGCAGCTCTTCTCACTCGCGCCGCGGGATGCGGCGTGCGAACGCTCACGGCGCGCGCGAGTGGGGAATGCGCTCACTCCGGCCGACAACGCGCCAAAATTCAGAGAGGTCGAGAAATCAGAGTCGGCGGTAGACGCCCACGACCTTGCCGAGCAGCATCGTCGACTTGAAGTCCGACGCGCGCACCAAGATCGGCGCCATCTGCGAATTGGCGGGCTGAAAGCGAACGTAGTCACGCTCGGGGTAGAAGTGCTTCACGGTGGCTTCGTCCCCAATCAGGGCGACCACGATGTCCCCGCGCTCGGCGGTGGACTGCTTTTTCACGAAGATGTAGTCCCCGCTCATGATGCCGGCTTCGATCATCGAATCACCGGTGACGCGCAGGCCGAAAACCTCACGGCCGCCGCGGACCAACATGCGGTCGACGCGCACGGTGTCGATCACGTTCTCTTCGGCGAGCAGCGGCAGGCCGGCCGCGACACGGCCGAGCACGCGAACCTCCACCAGATCATCATCCGGCACCTTGACCGGAGTCGAGCTCTCCTGCCCCTGCCCGCTGACGAGCTTGAGCGCGCGGCTCTTCATGTCCTCGCGACGCAGGTAACCTTTGCGCTCCAGAGCGCGCAGGTGATCATTCACCCCGTTGGTCGAACGAATCCCCATGTACTCGCCAATCTCTCGAAGAGTGGGCGGGTAACCGCGCTCCTCGATCGACTTGCGGATGAAGTCCAACGTTTGTTCCTGGCGAGCGGTCAAACCTTGCATGGCGGGCGTAGGATACTGAACAGGTGTAAAGACGTCAAATTCTGTGCGGCGTGCACAGAAGATTAGTTGAAATTATAAGACATTTCAATAGTTTGGCGATTGCTCCGGAGGCTGTGCGGAGGATCTCCACAGGCTGTGGATGGCCAGAGAGCGGGTTTTTTTCTTGGACCGAGACAGCCGGCGGAAGCGTGCGGGCGGCCAACTTTCCAGGCTAGAGTCCAGCCCGCGAAAACCTGTCACGGCCTACGCCAAATCTCATGAACGATCGCATCGAGCAGCTCGCAAAAATAGACCTGTTTGCTGGGCTCAAGCCCGAAGCCATCGAACTCATCGCCAAGGTGGCCAGCGAAGAGAGCCACGCGCTCGGCACGAAAATCTTCGAGCACGGCGACGCGGGCGACAAACTTTACCTGATCCTCGAAGGTAAAGTGCGCATCAGCCGCGAAGTGCCCGGCATGGGTGAAGAAGCGCTCGCCGTGCTCGGCCCCGGACAGATCTTCGGCGAGATGGCGCTGCTCGACGAATCCCCGCGCTCCGCCGATGCGCGCGTACACGAGCGCTGCCTACTGCTCGCGATCCCCAAAGACGGCTTCGATGATCTGCTCTTTTTGCACAAAGACCTCGCCTACGAAGTGCTGTGGAGCATCGTGCGCATGCTGCTCACCCGGCTACGCGAGACGAACAACAAGCTGACGTTCCTGTCCATCAGCGGCAAGTTCTAGGGCAGAGCACGGGGCGGCCGCGCCCAGATTCAGGTCCCCCCCGTAAACGTGCCCGTGCCCGTGCCCGTGCCCGCTCTTCACTCTCCGTTGTCCCCAGCCGAGAACCCTGCACTCCCCGAGGTTGGGTATCGCGAAGCGCGTCGAGCGCACCCTCTTCTTGGGTGGGGCTGCCTCTCAGCGGCCCGTGTGCACCAGTGCGTGACGGCGCGCGGTCCCGTGGCTCGGATTTTCGGGCACGGGCACGGGCACGGGCACGTTTACGGGTGCTTGAGTCGAAAACCACCTCGAGAGGGGTATCGCACCCCCCAAAAAGTGGTTTGAACCACTTCTGAAGGGGTTAGCAACCCGTTCGGAATTGGTTCGGAGGCTTCGTGAGCGGGTGCCCCACCAGCCTCGAAGGGATTCGAACACGCCAAACGGGGTCGGTCAGTGCTCGGCGGTGGTCTGGGTGGGTCAAATTTGACCTCACCCCGGGACAGGTCCACCGCGGGGACGGTTCGCGGCGGCTCCCAGAATTTCAACGCCAAGCCGCAAAGAGCGCAAAGGGGGAGGGAGAAGAGGTTGGGGGGCGCGTTGCGCGCCGGTTCGGGTCGTTCAAGCGGCGCTGCGCGGCGACATCAGCTTAACCCCAAAAATTCGACGCGACTCTCTGCGGTGCATTGCGTCGTTGCGCGACTTGATGGGGGCTTTGCGCTCTTTGTGGCTTGGCGGTTCAAATCAGGGAGCCGCTCACCGCGAACTCTTCGATGTGCTTGCGCCATGAATTGCGTCGTGAAGGGCGGGTACATCCCGAGCTGCGAGCTGCGATGCTCGGTTCGCGAGCGCCCACTCTCGCGAACGGTCGATTGCGATGGGCGCGCTTCAGAAGCGCGTGAAGCGCACGGTGAACGGGGCGGTGGACATGGTGATGGCGGTGCCGCTTCGGTCGAATGCGGCGTTGAAAGGCTTGCGGAAGGCGCAGGTGCGTGCGGCTTGGCCGAAGCCGAAGCCGGGATCTTTTAGAATCGTGACTGACTTGGCGCGACCATTGGGGCCGACGGTGACGGTCAATTGCACGACTGCGCTGTCGATGCCTTCGATGTCTGCTTCGGCCGGGAATTCGCAGTCGTTCCAGCTGCCGGCGAGCGGGGCCGCGGCGCGCGAGAGATCCGGGCCAGGCGGCGGTGCGACGGGGCCGGGTGGAGGTGCGCTGCCCACGCCGTCGGGCTGAGCGCGCAGATCGCGCACTGCGTTTTTGGCGGTGCCGTCGGCCGCGGTCACGCCGCCCGCAAAGCGATCGCTGTTGCCGCTCACGAAACCGTCGGCGGTGAGATCGACGGGTTCATTGGGGTCCGGATCTTGGGTCAGGACTTTGCCGGCTTCAGCGGCGGCGGGTGGCGGGGGAGCCGGAGCGTTCGGTGCGGGAGCCGCGCGCTGGGGAGGGGGAGCCGGGGGTTCGGGCTCGGGCTCGGCGACGGGTTCGGGCGGCGGTGGCGGTGGCGGCTCGGTCAGATCGATGTCGACTTGAGCTTGCAGGCGATCGCGAACCTGGGCACGGACCAAGACCGCGAACGCGTGCACATCGCCCAGCGTGCTGGCGGCTTGGACGCCCACCGCCGTATGCAGGAACAGCGCACCCAAGATGCCGAAGGTAAGGCCCGCGCGCACTTCTCGATTGCCCAGCGAAAAGATGGGCGCCAGCGGATCGGCGCTCGCGGGCCTTGCTTCCCCGGCGTGAGCTTCGCTTCCGTTGATGGTGTGGGCGGTGCTCGTCATCTCAGTTGGGCGTCTTGCTGGGCGTCGCTCGCTTACTTACCGGGCTGAGCTTCGACGGGTGTACCGCCCTTGTCCGCCGGCGAGACCGCGAACGCGATTTTGGCCACGCCCGCGCGTTTGAGCAAGTCGAGCACGTGAATCACGCGTCCGTGCTCGACTTTGCGGTCGGCGCGGATCACCGCGCGCAGCTCCGGGTTCTTGGCCTTGGCGGCCTTGGCCAAGGGCGTGATGCCTTCGTCGCTGCCGAGATTTTCCGAATCGACGCGCGTCTTGCCGTCCGCCGATAGCTCCACCGAGAAGACCTGCTGCAGGGCCTCACCGGCGGCCGCCTTCGGCAAATCCATGGGCATGCCTTGCGAAACGATGATGCGCGCGGTGACCATGAAGATGATCAGCAGCACCAGCGTCACGTCGACGAGCGGCGTGACGTTGATGCCGGAGACCATGCCGTCATCGTCGTTGCTGCTGCCGCCGGCCATGACTCAATCTTCCTCGGGCGGAACGTCGGAGCGCGTCGAGGCTTTGGCTTTGGCCTTGTCCGTCTTGTGGCCCGCGAGCGAAGCGGGTGGTGGCGGCGCGTGCCCGGCTTCGACACCGGCCAGGTAAGACAAGAGCACGTGACTCAGCGCATCGGTGTTGGCCAAGATGGAGCGCGAGATGCGCTGGTAGAAGTTGTTCATCGCGACGGCCGGGATGGCGACCACCAGGCCCACCGCCGTTGCCACGAGCGCTTCGGCGATCGCGCTCATCACCTGCGTGGG
>Ga0315912_10004486_pt1 | contig 13229 bp, 13 predicted proteins | sample VfabasoilMG_FD_204469 | JGI IMG/M metagenome (GOLD analysis project Ga0315912, IMG submission 204469) | Garden soil microbial communities collected in Santa Monica, California, United States - V. faba soil | ecosystem: Environmental > Terrestrial > Soil > Garden | place: USA: California... | reverse complement strand
GTATCGGGAATACGGTGAGCGTCGAGCAACGCAGCCATCGTGGCGTAGTGCCGTGCATAACCGGCTACGAACTTCCGGCACCGAGTACTAGGTTCGTGCGCGCCGTGGAGATGGGAGACCGAGGATCGAGACACGACCCTCGTCGACCCGAGCGCCGTGTTACGAATTGGCTTCGTGTCCGCCTTCGCTCTGGTTCCCTCTCGATTCTGGCCACGTGCCACCGTCACCCTGCTCGTCGCTCTGGCCGGGGGGTGCCCCACCAACACCGCCGACACCGTCGCCCCAGCTCCGACGGACGTCGCGGGTCATGGCGATCCCGTCGCGGCTCGGAAAAAGTTCGTCAACCCCGGAGGCATGTGGATGCCTGCGCAGCTCGTCGACCATGCCGAGACACTCCGGACGCTCGGGCTCGCGCTCGACCCATCGGCATTGACGGATCCGGCCGCCGCTCCGCTCAGCGCGATCGTGAGCCTCGGAGGATGCTCGGCTTCATTCGTCTCCCCGGACGGTCTCATCATCACCAACCACCACTGTGTGGGTCGATTTCTGCAGGTCAACTCGACCCCCGCGGACAATTTGATGACCCGCAAGTTCTTGGCCGAAGATCGAGCGCACGAAAAGCCCGGCGACCCAGCATCACGCGTCTTCGTGACGACGCGGTTCCACGACGTCACCGCGGATGTCCTCGCGCACATCGACGAGATCCGTGGTGACACAGAGCGCTCGATCGAAAAGACCCGGCGCCAAGATGCCCTGCGTCGCACGTGCGAAACGGGCAAGGTTGGGGTTCGCTGCACGATCGCTAGCTTCTTCGAAGGCGCGCAATACTTCGAGATCGAGCAGGTCGAGCTCAAGGACATTCGCTTGGTCTATGCACCCCATCCTGGAGTCGGTGTCTTCGGGGGCGAAGTCGACAACTGGCGATGGCCACGGCACACCGGCGATTGGGCGTTCTTGCGCGCTTATGTGGGGAAAGACGGTCGGCCCGCCGAGTTCGCAGCGGACAACGTGCCCTATCATCCCAAGTACCATCTCTCGATCGCCGAAGCGCGGGCCGAAGCCGATGATCTAGTGATGGTGGCCGGCTATCCCGCGCAGACCCATCGGCTCAAAATGGCAGCGCAGGTGCGGGATGCCACCGAGTGGACGTATCCGTACCTCATCGAGCGTTACGAAGCGACTATCGCCCTGCTCGAGTCCAAGACGAAGGGGAACGAGGCTCTCGCGATCAAGTACGCCGGTCAGCTCCGGGGCCTCCACAACTACCTCACCAACTATCGCGGCATGCTCGAGGGACTCACCGAGCGAGGTGTCGCGGACCAAAAAGCCGCCGCCGAAGGGAAGCTGCGCACGTGGATCGCTGGTGATCCCGCACGTTCGGCTCGTTTCGCCGAGCCGCTCCGTGAGCTCGACGCATTGAACGAGCGAGCCTCGAAGACGCGCGTGGAAGACAGCCACAGTACCGAGCTCCTGGGAGCGTCCCCCCTCCTCACTACGGCGAACACGATCGTCGACTGGGCGATCAAGCGTGACCTGCGGGAGGCCGAACGACCCCCTGGCTATCGCGACAGTGATCGGAAGCGTATCGAGACCACGTTGCAGAGCATGGCGCAAACCTTCGATCCCGGGGTCGACCGCGCTTTGCTCGAGCTCGCGCTCACGCGTGCCCTCCGATTGCCGCCGGCCGAGCAACCCAAACTCCTGTCCCTCCTGCTGACCGCGGGGCTCGATCAACGCGCCGTCACCGTGTCGCTCGACCGGCTCTACGCCGCGACCACACTCACGAACCTCGAGACGCGTCTCGCGTTGCTGCGAACGGCAACCCTTGCAGAACTCCGAGCCAGCCGAGATCCATTCATCCAAGTCGCGCTCGCACTCAAACCCTACCTCGACGCCAAACAGGACGAGGCGGAAGCGCGAGACGGGACGCTTGCGTTGCTGGTCCCTCGCTACATCGAGGCCGTTCGAGCCTTCAACTCCGAACAAGGGTTGCAGACGGCTCCCGAAGCCAACCGCACCTTGCGAGTCAGTTACGGAACGATCAAGGGCTATCGTCCGAATCCACAAGCACCTGTCTACGATCCGTTCACGACCGTATCGCAGATGGTCGCCAAGAACACGGGAGAACCTCCGTTCGACGCCCCCCCGCCCATCCTCGAGGCTGCAACGCGAGCTCGAACCGGGAAAACGTGGGGTCCGTATGTCAACGACGCGTACGGCGAGGTCACCCTCGACTTTCTGGCCGACCTCGACATCACGGGTGGCAACTCTGGTTCAGCGACCTTGAACGAACGCGGCGAGCTCGTCGGGCTCGCCTTCGACGGCAACTACGAATCGATCGCCTCGGACTGGGTGTTCATGCCCGAGGTCACCCGCTCGATCCACGTCGACATTCGCTACGTCATGTGGGTCATGGACGCGGTCGACGACGCCGATCACCTGCTCGAGGAAATGGGCGTGCGACCGACGCTCGACTGAAAACCGTCACCGCCTCCAATCGTCCGTGATCCGCCGAAATCGGGTTGCGGAGTCTCGGCGAAGGCCGGCGTAGAGCCACACCTGCACCCGGATGGGAACGCGTCGGCGCAACCACGGGGCCCGCCACAACACGAACTTGAGCAGCCAGCGAAACGAACGCGAAATGGAGGAGTTCATGGATCTTTATTTTATGATAAAGAAAATCAATTTCAACAAAAGATCGCCTCTGTTGTTCGCTTGTGGCTCGACGTCTCACGCTGGGATAATTTTTCACCAGCTTGACAGTGACTTTCGTATTCATTACTATCGGTCGTCACACGGGCACTGTCGAGCGCGTCGTGATCAGGCAACCCCGTGGCCGAGGAGACCGTAAAGCGACACGAGCCTCAACATTCCGTGGCGCGCACGGTCGCGGCCCTGGTCGGCACGTTTCCTCTCGCGTTGGGAGCTGGCGTTGCACTGACGTCGATCCTCCCGATTTCCCTCAATGAGCGCCTCCTGCTCGGCACGTATTCGGTGTTTCCGATCTGGGTCGCGGCGGCGTGTTGGGCATTCCTCGCGCCGAGCGGTCGACGTGCTTGGCTCGATCTCTTTGCAGCTTTCGCCGTGCTCACCTTGCTTGCGTTCATCGGCCTCGCGATCCGAAGCGGTATGGGAACCGGTCCATGAAGCTGCCACCGCGGTCCTTTCGCATCTTTTGGGACGTGCATGCCTGGGTCGGCATCATCGCGGCGCTGTTCCTCTATGTCATGTTCCTCACGGGAGCATTCGCGCTCTTCTACCAAGAGCTGAACGCCTGGGCAGAACTCTCGGAGACCCACGCCGCGCGACCCCAACACGCCGAGGGCCTACCTCGCCTTCAGCCACTGTTCGAGCAGCTCGTCGCCGAGCATGATGGTATCGGCAAGACTCGCATCGCGATCACACGCGAAGGCGAGTCCATGGTGCATGCCTACGTGGCTCACGGGGATGATTTTCGCGAGTTTCGCTACGACCCTGAGCGGGAACGGCTCGAGCCACCACGTTCGGAGCTCGGAACGTTTCTCTATTCCCTGCACTACCTCGGCCCGATCCCGAATGGGGTCTACCTCGCGGGTGTCGCCTCGATGGCGCTCTTCCTCGCGCTCGTCACGGGTTTCCTCGTCTATCTCAAAGACATCCTCCGCCAATGGCTGCAATTCCGACCCGAGCGAGTCGCACGTACCTGGTCGAGTGACCTGCACAAAGTGCTCGGATTGTTCGGGTTGCCCTTCCAGCTTTATTACGCGTGGACAGGTGCGGTGTTGTGCCTCGCATGGGTGCTGGTCGAACCGACCTTCGCCGCCGCCGTGTTTGGTGGAGACGAGCGAGCTCACTCTCTTGCGGCCCGCGGAACCGAACCGGAGCCCCCCGCTGCCACTGGACGGCTTCGTCACCAACTGCCCGATCTCGATCGCACGGTTGCACACGCGCAACGTGAAGTGCCGGGCCTCGAGCCGACCTGGATTGGAGTCGAGCACGTCGGCGACGAAGCCTCCTCGATCGGTATCTACGGCAAGATTCCCGGCGTCGCCTTTGGAACCGGATTCGTTCGGTTCCAAGCGAGCGACGGCAAGCTCCTCGCGAAGGTGGCCCCGAGCGATGCGACGACGTTGCAGACGTTCGAGGCTTGGTTCTTCGGTCTGCACTACGCCCGGTTCGGTGGCTATGGGGTCCGAATCTTGTACGCGTGGCTCGCGTTGACGACATGCGCCGTCATCCTCACGGGGAACCTCATCTGGCTCGAACGTCGCGATCGCCTACGGATCCGGCTAGGCAATCGGATCCTCGAGCGGATCACCGTGGGGATCGGGGCTGGAACCCCTCTTGCGATCGCGGCCATGTTCGCTGCCAACCGCTGCCTCCCACACGACATGGCCGATCGCGCTGGGGTCGAAAAGGCGATCTTTGGCATCGCGCTCGTGCTCGGGATCTTGCTGCCGTGGTTGGCTCGTCGCGCTCATCCTCGCGCGCTTGCGTATGAACTGGGGGCTGCCACGATATTGTTTGGCTATGTGCTCGTGCTCGATCTGACGAGCCGACCCGCGACGGTCTTGGGCAACCCCATCCATCGCGGTGTTGCGATCGGTCTCGTTGTGCTTGCCGCACTCTGCGGATGCACGGCGACGCAGCTCCTCCGCCGACCTTCGGGGGCAGCCGCGCGTCCCTAGCCATGCTGCTCTTCGATACAGAGTTCTGGGCCGACTCCCTTCGAACTCTTTCGCGCGACGCCGCGGGAGCGTCACGGCGTGCATCCCAAGGACGATCAAGCATTTTGGGCGTGGGACAGCAGTGAAGACTTAGCGCGCTCGCAAGCCCTGTTCCGCGCGATCGAGGTCCTGACGTGGTTCGTTGGGCTCGTCACATTGGCCGCAGCGACGATCGGAGTAGGCAATGTGATGACCGTGAGCATTCGCGAGCGTCGCCACGAATTTGCGCTTCGACGAGCCGTCGGAGCGACGCCTCGAATCGTCGTCACCCAAGTGGTGATTGAATCGTTCGCGCTCGTCGGTCTTGCCGGTGCGGCCGGACTCACGTGCGGAGTGCTCATGCTCGATGCCATCGAACAACATCTTGCACATCTTCCTTTGGCGGAGCGGCCTGGCCTCCTCGATGCTCCCGGGTCACCTGCGTGGATTCTCGCTGATACGACTTCGCGAGCTGCCGAAGCTCGAGCATGGGGCGCAACGCTAGCGAAGGGCCGCAACCCCGAAGGCCAAAGCGAGCCAAATCAAAACCAGGAGCGCAAAGATCAAGGTGACCACGTAGAGTCGAGGCTGAAGCGGCGCGACCAGGACAGCCAGCGAAAACCCTGACATCGCCGTCAACAATGCAGCGACGAAGGCGAGCCCCAAGCTGAACTCCGCTGCGAGCGGCCAAACCTGCAACAGCAAGAGTCCAACGCTCACACCTCGCAACCATCGCTTGGGCAACACTCCAAACGTGCCGCCCAGTGCCGGTTCCGTGAGCACCAAGAGCCCGATCCCGAGCCACATCCAAACGAGTGCGAGAGCCATGGAGGGTTAGCGAGTGAACGTCACTTTGATGGGCGGCAACGTTGCCGCATAGGAGACTCCCGCCTCGTCGACCGGAGCCACACCACGTGACTCCAGTGCACAGCGGACCGCCGCGTCGCCGAACCCATGTCCAGGATCGGACAAGAGCTCGGCTCGTGCGATGCGTCCATCCGCCTCGACGATGACGCGGATCATGACGACCTGTTCTTCGATCTTGAGTGAAATGGCGGCCGCCGGCCATGGACAACTCCACACGCTGTCCGCGAGACCACCGCTACTGGCTTTGGGACCGCTACCGCCACGGCCTCCAGCCCCGCGTCCACCTCTCGCCGCATTGGGGGATCCAGCCGCACTCGTCGGCCCGAAGACGGCCGACGTGCTCTGCCCCAAGGACGCCGTCACGCCGCCGACATAGCGAGACGCATGACCAACCGTCATGTCGAATCCCGCGAACGATGGCTCGGCGGCGGCAAGGACCTGCCCGGCTTGCGCCGGAGATGGTAGGGGGGGGTCCTCGGCCGCTGGCGGAGCAGAACTCGGCGCACGACTCCGTGCCCGTGACGGCGTAACGTTGGCTGGTTCCGGCGGCATCGGTTCAAGAGACGGGGGCTCGAGTTCCGACGGTGGAGATTCGAACTCTTCGACCGCTGCGGGCGCGGGCATAGCCTCCACGAAGGTCTCCAGCACGAGTTCGGCAACCACCGGTCGGGGAGGTCGTTCACGAACGGGCACGTACTCGGAAACCCACCCCGCCACTCCGACATGAAGACCGAGCGTCAACATGAGAGCCGCCGAACCTCGGCCAACGCGCCCAGGAGCGTGTTGGCGCAACACGATCCCCGCAATGCTGTGGTTCGGCGGAGGCGGTGCGAACAGCACTCGCGCGACGGCAAGTCGATGCTCGCGGACGGGGTCGTCACAACCGAAGATCGCCGGCAACAAACTGCCGCGGCTTTGCGGGTACGCTTTCACGGCGCCCCCGAGTCGGTTCGAGGCGCGACCCCGAACGCGACCCGGGCCACCCCCGCCACTTTGAGTGCATCGAGGATCGCGATCACGCGACCATGGGTGACGTCCGTATCCGCTTGGATCACCGCTCGCAGTTCTGATTGTTTGCCGGACGCCTCGCGAGCCACCTCGGTCAAGGCCGCAAGCTCGATGGGCTTGCCGTTGAGTGCCAGTTCGCCACTGCGTTCGATCGCTACGGCAAACACCAGTTGGACGTCTTCGGATTGGCTGGCACCGGGCAAGTCCATGGGGATTGCGGGTGTGACCAAGATCTTCGCCGTGACGATGAAGACGACCAGGAGTACGAGGGTGATATCGACCAACGGCGTCACGTTGATTCCCTCGATGAGCCCTCCACGACGATTGGATGTTTGGGCCATGGCTCGTTCGCCTCCCTCTACTCAATCCCTCGCAGCTCGGGAGCGCCGCGTCGAGGACCGGCGTCGACCTCTGGTTGCACGGCTCCGAGGTAGGCGAGGACGAGGGTGGACATCGTCTCCGCATCGTCGAGCAGGCTCGCGATCCGGCGTTGGAAATAGTTGTAGGCGACCACGCTCGGAAGCGCGACGGCAATGCCGACAGCCGTGGCCACCAAAGCTTCCGCAATGGCGCCCATGACCGCATGCGACGGCCCCGCGCTCATGCCCGAACCTACACTCCCGACTTGCCCGAGCTCCTCGAATGCGAGAATCACTCCGATGACCGTGCCGAACAACCCAATGAACGGGGCGTTGTTGCCCAACGTGCCGAGGAAGACGAGACGGGTCTCGAGCAGCTTACGCTCATACGCCAAAGCACTCTGCATCCCCCGTTCGGCGGCAACGAGCCCCCGTGGCGCCAACCGCAATCCCGCTTTGGCGATCGTGGAAGCCACCGAACGGAGGGGTCGGAGCAATTCGAGGGCAGCTTCCCAATTAGCATCGGAAAGATATGCGTCCAGCGTCGACGTCAGGGCGCGAACATCTTCACCTTTGCGCCCGAAATACAGTAACCGCTCGAAGGCGATCGCAAGGCTCACTCCGGACAAGAAAAACAACAGCCAGAGCACCCACCCTGCACCTGCCTGAACGAACAGGTTCTTGATGATTTCGACAGTATCCATGTCTCAGGCGCTTGATGGAAAACGATACCAGATTGAAGATGACTTGTATAATCAAAATTATTATTTCCGAAACGCCCCGCCGCGCCGGAACCTGGTCTCTTCGAACACGGTCATTTGTTGGCGTCTCCGAAGCGTGCCCGCACACGAAACCTCCACCGTCGGTTCACTCTCGTTGGCTCATTGGAGGATCCCTACGGTCGGGGTCCGGAGCGCACTTGTCGTCGACATGTCGTGATTTCCGCGCGAACGCGAGCTCGTCGCCCGATGGTTCACGGGCTCGGTGGTCGCAGACGTCGAGTGGTCTGATGTTTCTAGGAGCGAGACTCGCGTTTCGAGCCGACTCCATCCTCGGTCGGGCCAAGCTCAGCGTAGTTGGAAAAACCGCGACAGCCACCCCACCGACTGGAAGTGCGGTTCGTATCCCACGTCGGTGCGTTCGAACACCTGGGTGTAACTCCCCTTGACCAGATAGACGAAGTACCGCTCACCAATGTGCGTCTCGTAGTAGCTACCGTCACTGAAGAGGACACCGGTCGGAGACATTTCCTTCGTTTCGAGGTCGATGTTATAGAGCTCCCAGTCGTCCGGAGCGACATCGAGATCCCAAATATCAATGCCATCGGTTACCGGCACATCGCTACCGTGGAACACCGCGACGATGCCATTGGTCCCCTCCACCACGCGGAGGCCCGAAGCCTCGTCACCACCGGTGAGCGACGGATACGTCATCGTCCAGGCCTCGTCGAGCTCTCGAGTCGCGAGGTTGATGCGAGCGGCACAATTCGTCGGGGAGCGCCCGGTCAGAATACTCAACGGCATGTAGGACCAACCGCTCACATAGAGGTATCCATCGTTACCCACGCTCGACACATCCATCATCGGACACGGAACTTCAATGGTATCGACCAGGTCGTGGGTCTCAATGTCGTGAACGATGATGTAGGATTTATCGCCAAAGGCATCAAACAGTTCGTTGTGGCCGTAGATCCCGTGAAAATACAACCCCTCGACCACCGAACCGCCACGATCGGTGTACGAGTGAAATGGTTCGAGACCCTCGTCGAACGCCAACTCTGGCCACGGCACCGTACCGGTAATCTCCATCGCCTCTGGATTCCATAGGATGTATTCTCGCTGGTCCGGATTCGAGAGGTACGCCACCGTGTCGGACAGAATGTCGTTGTTGTAAAATGCTGGGCTCAAGGCACCGTAGTTCGCAAAACTGAGCGAAACGTCCAGCTCGAGCCCGTGGTCCTCCGTGACCCCGTAGCGACGCACGACCGGCGCCTCGCCTTCCGCGACGAACACGTGACTGCCGTGAACCCACGAGTCAGCATAGCCAGGAAGCTCGATCGCTGAGGCGAAGTCGAGCTCCTCAATTTCGATCGAATCGAACGCGGCGACGTACGTATTGGTCGCATCGACATCCGCAACCCAGGCCGACGCGAGGTATAGCCGATCGGTTGCCGACGCATCATCACCATCTTCGCCGCCGGCGTTTTCCGAGCCACAGCCCATGAAAAGGGTCGCCGCGACACAGAGGCTGAACAGCGAGAGTATTCGAGTTCTACGCATGGATTCCTTGCAGGTTTCGCGTCGTCGTTGGATGGTTCTAAACGATAACGACTTGCAAAATCTTTAAATACCGGTTTCTCCGCGAGAGTCAAGTTATCGGTCTCACCATCCCCTACGAGATCGTCGTAGGTACGCGAACCGCCCGAGTTCAACTGTCACACATCGATCGGCTGATAAGCTAAACCCTCGGGCATCGAATCGATGTGACGCCTCTCCGATCGGTAGGAGCTCGGAGATCGAGCGACTCTCATCGTCGGCGCTCCGCACCAAACACGAATGTTCTCGCTTAGCGAGGTACGACGCCGTGTCGGGCACCCTGCGAGGACTCGGAACAACAGCCGTCATCGGATTCGGGCGAGGGCCCAGAGCCCGGGCACGGTGAACTTACGAACGACGCCTTCGGGGTGGAGCTCAACGATGTCCGATCGTCCTCCGACGACGAAACCTTGCTCGTTCAACTCGTAGTAGTGCACTCCGTCGACATCGTACTCAGCGCTCGAGACCATGATGGTCCCGTCGATGTCGGGATAGGGCTCTGACGTCTTCGCCTCGATGTCTAGGAGCATCGGCACCATATCGGCGTACCAATACTCGCTCGTATCGACCGGGACTGTTCGCGAGCTATCCCATGCTTGTGCCAGATACTGGCCCCCTTGTACGTGGAACCACGGATAGTTGATAGGAGTTCCCGTGAGTTCGGTCATATCGACGAGATAGTCCGGATCGAACTCCTCTTCGCCTGCACGAATGCGCAGAACACAGGACCGCACCGCAGCCGTTTGGTCACCGTAGGCGGCGAAGTATCCCCAGTATGCGTCCGCCCGGACGTAGAAGTCGCCCTGAGCATCGACGTATCCTCCATTGGCGCCAGCGCAACGCGGATCCTCCACCAGCCGTGCGGGACCGTCCGCCGTCGCGCTGACGATGAGCAGCGTCGTGACTCGATGGATTTCATTGGTGTCCCAATTGGTCCCCACGAGCTGCCATATCACCGAATCGCCGACTTGCTGACCTTTGTGTGCAAACGTCTCGAACCCAGACAACGTGGGTCCACCCGTGCCCGACGCACCGATATCCGACAGTTCGAGTGAAATCGTACGGCTGATTTCCATGGCGGACGGATCCCACACCACAATGACGTCGAGCTGCGGAGAAAGCATGTACGCACGATTCTGCGAGATGAACACGTGCTCACCTCCCCCTTGCGTGCCAAACTGTTCAAAACTGATCGTTTCCGGCTGTGACAGCGAAAGATCCGTGCCTACGGAGAATCGTGTTCATCCGCGACGACTCGCGGTCCCAAACGAATACGTAGCCATCGTGGGTAAAAGGCATCGACGCTGCCGAATTCAAGAAAGCTGGAGTAGTCGAGCTCCCCGGTGGGTACCTCGGGTACGGCTCCAACGTAGACGTTTCGATTGTCGGGTCCCTCTACGATGACCGCCACGAGAATCGCCGAGTTGTCGGCGGACATCATCGAGTCGGAGGGATCTCCGCTCTCACTCGTATCGCAGCCTGCGAACAAAAGTTGAGCGAACGGTACGACCGCACGAATCACGACCCAAATACGTTGATACGTGGCTGATACCCAACTCATGGGGGATTGCACGTCGTCATGGTCGAGGCCGATTTGCGAGACGACAATTTTCATTGCCGCACCTGCACCCAGTTGTTGACGAGCCCTGAGACCTCGAAACGAAGACTTGCCGTGCCGTCGGAATCGAGTTCATAGACTTTGGTGACGCTCCAGTCTTCATTCGGGACGAACACGAAGGCACGTTCGTCAAGGCTCGACCAGTTGAACCCGGATCCGACCGGCCCGATGCCCTCGATGGGCTTCGCCGCCTCGGCTTCGAGATCGAACTGCCATAGACGCCAGTGCCGATCGAGTTCGATGGCGAGGTCCTCATCGTAACCAGCCGAGAAGTCGCCTTCGACCTCGTCAATGTGAAGAACGCTCGCGAGCGCTCGGCCATCACGCATGTAGCGGAACACCTGAACGGGCCGCCCGCCCGTCCATTGCGTCAGATCCGGCACCCATTCGAGGTCGAGCGTGCTGTCGTTCTTCACTCGACGAATACACACCGCAGGCCCCTCCCCGAACAAAGACAACGTGGGGCCATAGGTCCACGGGCTGAAATACGTGTTCCCTGCTTCGTCCTGTGAAGCGACTTCGAGGGCGGGGCATGGAACGTCGAGGATTGCCTGTTCTGCATGCGTCGTTGGATCGTATATGACGATCGGAGTGCTCGGTCCGAAGCGAAACCAGTCCTCGTCACGGTAATAGAATGGCTTGAGCACGGGACCCTCCAGCAGCTGCGGCGGCCGATTGAAGGTTGCATCCAAGACGAGGCCGTTCTGCTCTGGTGCAAGCTCGGAGTCGTCCATGACTCCGATGATTTCGAAGTCGCTCGGGTTCCAGACGACGCGTCCGGTCACTTCGAGAGTCAGGTAGGCTACATGATCATTCAAGAACCAGTGACGCTCGAATCCTGCGCCACCGCCGGTAATACCTTGATTGGCGAAGCTCAGTACATCAAGTTCGTCCCAGTCCAGATTCGCGGTAATGTCGTATTGCGTGATGAGGGGCTCTTCACCGGCCGAGACCAAAAGCTTGCCACCAACGGCCGTAATGAAGGCGTAACTCGGGAATTCTCGCGCATCTGCGAGCTCAATGCTTTCCACGTTCACCGTATCACTGAGTGCAACGTAGCTCGTGACAGTATCGTCGGTGTTGTAAACCATCGTTTGCAACGCATAGACGGGTCCACGAGCAGACTCCGCCGGGTCCGATGTCGAGGGGGTGCTATCGCACGCAACGACGAGTACGACCACAGCCGCGGTGACGCCGGCCTCTATCCTGGATTCCAACCATGCTTCACTGAACTTCATCGTCATGTTTCCTCGAGTCCGCGTAGGGCCTTCGTTCCGTCGTCCGCCAGTCGCTGACGTAACGGGTTCTTCGTTTGAAAGCTCTTTGATCAATTTTTGATAACAGAAAATCATTTGCAAAAAAAAAGCAGCGGGATTCCGGATTGCTTGTCTCATGGCCCGGGGCGCTGGATGGGACGCCGGACGAGACAGCGACCCCTCTCCGATGGACTCGGAAGGTGAACTTTACATGGCGTCATTGATCTTGACCATGCTTGGAGACACCTAGTCCAGTTAGTCCAGTTACACCGCCGTCATCTCGGCCATCGACGAGGCGACCGATGGCAAATTGCGTATGGCCTTGTCGCGTTTGGGTGCCCAAGTCACCATCGCCGCTATCCCTATAGCGGAAATCCTGGACACGGCGCCTGGCTAGTGCCTCAAGTCGGAAGTTCGTTCCGTGATAGGCGCGGGGCTGCGGCCCGAGGGCGAGGCGCGAGGCCGAAAGCTGTATCGGGCCCCAACTACAGTGGGGGCGAGCGCCGAGTAACAACGCCATCGGGCTGCAGAACCGTGCATGGCACGGAACGAACTTCCGACTTTGAGGCACTAGCCCATCCGAACCCTTCACCCGCACTTGAGTCGAGGGTTCGCCTGCTCCGAGCGTCGTTCATCGCGTCGGCAACACACGCGGCCGAACGACGTCGTAGGCCGCATATTCCGCTTCGTGGAGCACAGCCTGCACTCGACGGTCCGTGTCGGCCTGGATACGTGCGAGTTCGCCGAGCACATTTACACCGTTGCCATATCCATCATGGATGGATTCGAGGACGGGAACGATTTGCTGCGTTTCGTGGAGCAACAAGGCGGCAATCGCGTCCGACGTGTCGACGTCCAACCCATGTTGCTCGACAAGGTCGTTGGCCAGGTGCATCTGCCGGCTTCGGGCAGTCTGGATGAATCGCCGTGGATCGAACCCGAAGTTGGACCCCGCCCCCCCATGAAATGAGACGCGATACGTCGATGACGATCGCGGTAGGTTTCAGGAAAGTTGCCGCCTCGACGATTACCTACATTTGGGAGGTTCTCTTGGCATCACGTGCCGGGCTTGGCCTACCATTGAGACTGACGATATCGATGCGTGCCCAGTTGCGAATATC
>Ga0315912_10004485_pt1 | contig 13231 bp, 10 predicted proteins | sample VfabasoilMG_FD_204469 | JGI IMG/M metagenome (GOLD analysis project Ga0315912, IMG submission 204469) | Garden soil microbial communities collected in Santa Monica, California, United States - V. faba soil | ecosystem: Environmental > Terrestrial > Soil > Garden | place: USA: California... | reverse complement strand
GTCGTCCAATTCCCACGGGCCAAATTTTTCCGTACGCAACAGCGAGGCATCGACATCCCGAAGATCGGGCGCCCTGGCGCCTCCCAGATACGTCTTCAGCTTCTCCATTTCGTTGTGGAGCGGGTAGAGTTCCGTCCCGGCGTTTTCGACAACGTAACGCGCAACTTCGGCGGAGAGGCCGTGGCGCTCCATCAACCAGCGCGCTACATCGCCGGGCTTCAGCGGTTCAATCGCCACGAGGGGCAAGGACTTCGTCCATCCCTCGGCCGACTTCACGCTGGAGTTCAGAAGGATCACTTTCAGGGACGAGTTTGGAATGCCTTCGAGCGTAAGGAGATCCTCCGCCCGCTTTTTCGTCACCTTCTCCGCGTTGGCGACAAGCAGCACACGGCTTTGCGAGAACAGTGAAGGAGTCCGCGCTTCGTCGAGCAGGCGGCCGCCATCGATTTCCTCGAACTCCTTTACGGGCAGTTTCTCGAAAACCCAGTTGGCCCCAAAAACACCTGCCCAGACCGTCCGGGACTCCTCGACGAGGAAATCATCTTCGCAGGCAAACACATACACGTTGTGATCGGGCTTCGGGGGGCGACGCTGAAAGTCGGCGAACGTCATGGCTGCTGGTGAAGGAGTGACGCCACAAGCGAGGACGCGAACCGCTCCGCAAGGCGTTCGACCGCGGCAGGATCTTCCGGAACGAAATCGTCGGCGGTCGGTGAAAGCTGGAAGCTGTCACGGAAATCCCAATTGTCATTGCGGAAGAGAACTTTGCCCGTCGATGTATCGGTCACGAGAACTCTTAGTTGCACCGAGATCGCGTACTGCGACGCCCGTCCAGCGCTAAAAACCGTAGGAGTGCCGCCATAACCGAGAACCTCCGCGGCCATGACGACATCGCCCGCACTTTCGCTGGTAACGTGATAACGCGTCTTTCGCACCAGTTCCTTGCGGACCGCCTCGCTGAGACGTTGTTCGATGCGGTAGCCGTTTGTTCGGTTTGCAAATGTGGGAACCGCGATCGTTCGGCCTTCGCCGGTCCCACCTTTGCGGGCGGCCAGGCGGTAGCCGCACCCGGACAACGTAAAGAAGAGAAGCAAGATCAGCCATGGATTACACGGATAGGCTTTTCTGCGTCCGTGTAATCCGTGGCTATTGCTTCCGAGTCCCATCGCCCTGCTAGGATAGCCGATCGTGGACGAAATCTACCATTACGCCTTGAAGGCTCTGCAACGGCGCGACTACACCGAAAAGCAGTTAAGGGAAAAGCTTGAGGGCAAATTTGGGAAGGTTGCGGCCGAGGTGATTTCGCAACTACTGTCAAAGCGCTTTTTAGACGACCGCCGATACGCGGAAAACTTTGCTGCAAAGCATGCGGATAACCATCCGGACCAGGTCAGGCACCTGCTGTATGAAGCCGGTGTCCGGCGCGAGACAATTGAAGCCACAGTGTCGGCGATCAACTGGCCTTCGCTTCGGGATGTTGTAAAGGCTAAAATGATCGACTGGCGTTTTCACGCCCCCCTTCAGAGAAGGGATGCCGCTCGTCTTTTCAGGGCGCTAAGCCGTCTTGGATATTCAGAGGACGAGATACGAGAGGAATTGGAACACTTTCATGAACAGTAATGAGATACGCAGGCGCTTCCTCAAATACTTCGAGGACCGCGGGCACACCGTCGTCAAGAGTTCGTCCTTAATTCCGGCTGAAGATCCCACCCTGCTCTTTGTGAACGCTGGGATGAACCAGTTCAAGGAGGTGTTCCTCGGACGGGAAAGCCGGGCTTACACCCGCGCAGCCACGTGCCAGAAGGTTGTTCGAGCGGGCGGCAAGCACAACGATCTGGACAACGTGGGCCATACCCGGCGTCACCAGACGTTCTTTGAAATGCTCGGCAACTTCTCGTTTGGCAATTACTTCAAGCAGGAAGCCATCGAGTTTGCATGGGAATTGCTGACGAAGGAGTACTCCCTGCCGCCGGATCGCCTTTGGGTCACGGTTTTTCGTGAAGACGACGAGGCGGAGAAACTGTGGGCCACGAAAACCGGAGTGCCGGCAGCACGAATCGTCCGGCTCGATGAAAAGGACAACTTCTGGCAGATGGGCGACACCGGTCCCTGCGGTCCGTGCTCCGAGATTCACTATGATTTCGGTGCCGGCGCCAGCGAACTGGGCCATCCCAACTGCAGTTTCCCTTGTGAATGCGGCCGCTATGTCGAGTTGTGGAACCTCGTCTTCATGCAGTTCGATCGAAACCAGGAGGGCCACCTGACGCCGCTGCCCAAACCTTCGATCGACACCGGCGCAGGCCTCGAACGCGTTGCCTGTGTGTTGCAGGGAAAACTCAGCAACTTCGAAACGGATCTGCTCCGTCCCATCATCGATCGGGCAGCAACGATGTTGAATGTCGAGTACGCATCGGCCGCCGGTACCGACACTTGTCTCAAAATCATTGCGGACCATGTACGCGCATCAACGTTTCTGATTTCCGACGGCATCCTGCCGTCGAACGAAGGCCGCGGCTACGTGTTGCGCAAAATCATGCGCCGCGGCATCCGCCAGGGAACCCTGCTCGGCTTCAAGGGCCCCTTCCTCTATGAGTTGTCCAATTTCGTCACCGATCACATGAAGGAGGCCTATCCCGACCTTGTCACCACGCGCGACTACGTCACTCGCGTCATCAAATCCGAGGAAGACCGCTTCGCTGCCATGGTGACTGTCGGCCTGGACCGGCTGGAAAGCGTGATCGCCCAGGTAACGAAGACCGGCAACAACACGATTCCCGGCAGCGAGATTTTTAAACTCTACGATTCCTTCGGTTTTCCGCTCGATTTCACGAAGGAGATCGCCGACGAAAAGTCTGTAAATCTGGACATGGCCGGGTTCGAAGCGGAATTGGAAAAGCAGCGCGAACGGGCGCGGCAAAGCTGGAAAGGCGATGACGGTGGTGCCAGCCCACTGTTCAAGAAATATTCCGAGACGGAAGGAACGCAGTTCCTCGGATACCAGGCAGTGCGGGCGGCCGCGCGCGTCATCGGGATTGTCCGCGACAATGCGCTCGTGGAATCCCTGGAAGGTAACCAGGCGGAAGCCGAGGTAGTGCTGGATCAAACTCCGTTCTATGCCGAATCCGGAGGCCAGGTTGGAGACATCGGTGCATTCACCACGGCTTCGGGCGTGGCTCGCGTCCTTGATACGCATTCCCCGGTCCGGGGCGTTGTGGTCCACAAGGTTCGACTGGAACACGGATCGTTGGCCATCGGGGACGAAGTGGACGCACACGTGGATGAAGAACGGCGGCGGCGTGTGGCGGCAAACCACACCGGAACGCATATTCTCCACGCGGTTCTGCGGGACGTCCTCGGAACGCACGTCAAGCAAGCCGGATCGCTGGTGGCACCGGACCGGCTGCGATTCGATTACTCCCACTTTGCGCCCCTGACTGACGTCGAAATCCAGGAGATTGAACGCCGCATCAACAGCGTTGTCTTCCGAAACCTGCCCGTCCAGACACAGGTAATGGAAATCAACGACGCCATCGCCGGTGGCGCGATCGCCTTCTTCGGCGAGCGCTATGCCCAGCAGGTGCGCGTGGTTTCGATTCCAGACGTGAGTAAGGAACTATGTGGAGGGACGCACACGAAAATGACCGGCGACGTGGGGCTTTTCAAGATCGTGGGCGAGTCGAGTGTCGCCGCCGGAGTGCGACGCATCGAAGCGCTCACGGGATTCGGCGCTTTCGCGCGTCTCGAGGAAGACGAGGATTTGCTGGACGAGCTTTCCCACATGCTTCGTGCTCCCCGACAGGAGTTGACCAGGGCCATTACGCGAATGGCCGATCAGCAGCGCGAACTGGAACATGAGTTGGAGACCTTTAAGCGCAAGTCGGCGCGCTCCCAAATCGACGACATTGTTGCCGGCCAGACAGCAGTCAAGGGAATCGCGGTCGTGGCTCGAAAAGTCGAGGGTTTAGACGCTGCCATGCTGCGGGAAGTGGCGGAGCATACCAGTGCAAAAATTGCTTCCGGAGTCGTTGTCCTCGCCCTAGCATCGTCAGGCAAGGTTTCGCTTGTGGCTTCGGTTACGCCAGACCTCCAGAAGAAGCTCCATGCCGGCAACATCATCAAAAAGGTGGCCGGTTTGGTGGGTGGTAGTGGCGGCGGACGTCCGGACTTTGCCCAGGCGGGCGGGAAAGACGCCGAAAAGATAGACCAGGCTTTACAAGCTGTGTACAATATCGTGGCTGAGTCGTTAGATTGAGCCACTTTTACTTGTGGTGAAAATGCAACAACGAACTGTCAGAACTCTTTTTCTCAGCGGCGCACTCGCGCTGACTCTGCCGATTTACGCCTGGGCAGCTGATGACGCTACGGAAAAGCCCGGAGTTCAGGTCGTTTACAGGGACGGAAGGGCCTACGTTACCAATACCGCGGTAAATCCGCCTTTTGCTGCGGGAGAATCTGCGGCAATCCCTGCGGCTCAAAACCTCGACGATCGCATGCCGATGGCAATCCAATCTCTTGTTCATACCATTTCCAAAACCCACGGCGTGGATCCGCAGCTTGTAGCCGCGGTCATGAAAGTCGAATCGAATTACGACCACCTGGCTCGATCCCCGAAAGGCGCTCTGGGCCTTATGCAATTGATTCCAGCGACCGGGCAGCGATTCGGCGTGCGCGATTTCTTCGACCCGGCGCAAAACATCGAAGGCGGCGTCAAGTATCTGCGTTTCCTGTCGGACATGTTCGGATCATCGCGAGTCGATCTCATCACGGCCGCCTACAATGCCGGAGAGAATCGCGTCGTACGTCTCGGAAACAGAGTTCCGTCCATTCCTGAGACCCGGGACTACGTTCAGAAGGTTAAGAAAATTTACAAGCCGAGTGCCGTTCCGGCCCTGGTATCTGCGTCCACTGACAGCAAGCCCGTCGTTGAGACGCCGGCTCCAGAGCCAACGCAAACAAAAATCTATCGAAGCGTCGATGCAAAGGGAGTGGTTCACTTCTCAAACATCGGCCCACCGAGATAAACGGCTGCACATGCGAGCCTGCGAAGGCGCAGCCATCGAAATTTGATGGGATACAAGACAACCGTATTTCTTCCGGCAGTCTTCCTGAGCGCGTCCTTGGCGCTCGCTCAATCTTCGACGCTCAGCCAGCAAGCATCCAGCCAGTTCCGCCAGGCCGAAAGAGCCGAGGTAGCCCTTTACGAGAAGCCTGAAGCCATGCGGACGAAGGCGGAATACCTCAAAGTCATTCGAGCCTTCGAACGGGTTTACCTGATCACTCCGCACAGTGGATGGGCCGACAACGCCCTGACCACGATTGCCCGTCTCTACGAAGAGATCAAGGATTCGAAAAACGCCATCAAGACGCTGCGCTTCCTCGTGCATGAGTATCCGCAGACGCCGTTGCGGGACATGGCGGAAAGAGACATCGTTCGCCTGAGCGGAACGGCCGTGGCGAGCGAGGTCACTCCGAAAGGCACGGCATCGATTGAGAATATCCGGTATTGGGAAGAAGACCGATCCGTCCGTGTGGTCGTGGACATAACGGGGGATGCGAAATTCGTAACCGGCGAAGCCAAATCGCCGGATCGTTTTTACCTCGACATTGCCCCCGCACGGCTGAATTCGACTCTTCTGGGTAAGGAATGGCCTGTCGAGTCAAAGGCCTTCCAAAAGATTCGAGTCGCCCAGTACGACGGGTCTACTGTGCGCATTGTTCTGGACGGCAGTACTTCCAAGGGAATCGTGGCGTCCGCGTTGAAGGACCCGAACCGCATTATTATCGATGTTGCCGGAAATTCAGGGCCTTCGGTCCCACGATCGATTTCGGGGGCAGTGCCTGTTCCGGTGGCGCCAGCACCGACTCCTGCAGCACCCAGCGTAACGACTTCGTCGGCCTCGACTGGAGGGACGTCGTCGCTTCCGGCCCCACCCGTTACGATGACTGCCGCACCGGCATCGCCTCCACCAGCCGTATCTACACAGCCTTCCGCTCCGCCGGTCACGGCGGCACCGGCAAGAACGACGCCGCCCGATCCCGTTCGCGTCGCGGAAGCGGCGAAGTCATCCAATCGATCGTTGATTCGAAGCCTGGGGCTCAAGATGTCGCGCGTCGTGATCGATGCAGGCCACGGCGGTCACGACACCGGGAGCATTGGACCGACGGGATATACCGAGAAAGAACTGGTCCTCGACGTTTCAAAGCGGCTGAAAACTCTTATCGAAGCGGAGATGGGCGCGGAAGTCGTCATGACCCGCACGGACGACGTGTATGTGCCGCTGGAGAGCCGTACCGAGATCGCAAACAATGAAGCAGCGGACCTCTTCATTTCGATCCACGCCAATTCCAGCCAGGTCAAGTCGGTGCGCGGCGTTGAAACATTCTTCCTGAACTTCAACACGCAGTCGCGGGACGCTCTGGAGACCGCCACGCGCGAAAACGCGGCGACGGAACGCAACATTCACGACCTCCACGATATGGTGGAGAAGATCACCCTCAACGATAAGGTCGATGAGTCGCGCGAATTGGCTGGCCACATCCAATCGGCAATGAGCAAGCGCGCCAATGCCGGCGCCAATCGAGGCGTGAAGCAGGCGCCGTTCGTGGTTTTGATCGGCGCGAGCATGCCTTCAGTACTCGCAGAAGTCAGCTTCATCAGCAATCCAACGGAAGAACGCCAGTTGAAGACCCCCGCATACCGTCAGCAGATTGCCGAGTCTTTGTTTCAGGGTATAAAATCGTACGCTGAGACATTGGCCAACATTAAGACCGCCAAGTCTCAGGAAAAAAACTAGCCAGGGCCCCATGACGAGACGCTTGATTCAAGGCGCGCTGATCGTGTTTTTGTCTGTCACGCCGCTATATGCAGAGAAGACGACAACGCGCGAAGCCCTGCTCAAGGCAGTTGCGGAAAGCCGCCTCTACAACGCGTCGGCAGAGCCGGTCTCCTACGACGAAAACACCGTGGAAAAACTCGACCCGGCTACCGCCGCGGCATTGAAGCTTTATGGTCTTCGGGGCGTCACGGTTCAGGATTGGAGCGCTGCCGGCGGCAAAGCTCGAGCGACATTGTTCGAAATGACCGATGCCGGCGCGGCATATGGGTTCTACTCGCGGCAACGATCCTCGATAGGCGGCACGCCAACCGCCACCTTGATCGGCGCAAATAGTTTTCAACGGGGTAATCAACTGCATTTCTGGCAGTCGAACTACGTGATTCGGGTTGATGCTCCGTCTTCCGCGCAGACGGAGCTGGCCCAGATGTTGTCGCGCAATATTCTCGGGCGCTCTCAAAGACCGCCTGTCGCGAGCTATCTGCCGGCTACAAACATTGTGGATGGCAGCGAACAATATTTTATCGATTCCAGCGGCATTCCCGGCGCAGTCGGGCTGGCCCCGGACCAGATGGGCTTCGATTCCAGCGCTGAAGCCGCAATTGCCGAATATCGGATTAATGGGTCGCGTCTGCACCTCCTGTTATTGCTCTATCCGACGCAACATATCGCGAAGAAATACACCGATGCGTTTCCCAATGCTTCACCCGCGCTCAGAAAGCGGGCAGGACCGCTGTTTGCGATGGTTTATGGCACGAACGATGAGGCTGGCGCGGCAACGATCCTCGACGAAGTCCATCACGAGTTCAGAGTGACCTGGGATGAGGAAAAACCGGGCCTAGGGCTTGGGCCTATCATCGTCACTGTCGCAACGTTTGTTGGGATTGTGCTTGCATTCACCGCAATATTAGGATTTGGCTTTGGGACGCTCCGAGTTTTCGCCAGAAACCGCTATCCAGCAACATCCCTGGCCAGGGCAGCCGGGGAAGAAATGATACAACTTAAGTTGATTCAAGAAGTTACAGACGCTTCGGCCGCCAGGGAAAAACCGGGCGCCCATCTCTGAACGATTAAAACCAACGATGCGAGCGGTTTGCAAACGTCAAAAAATAATTCGTTGACAACCCTTACCCCCCTACTTAAATTTACTGGCACTGGAGCTTTGATCCCTTCTTTGGAGGGGGTCTCTGATCCTTTTTCTCTTTGCCACTATTGCTCACCCCGCGTGGGGTGAGCATTTTTTTGCCGGCGTAGCTCAGCTGGTAGAGCAGCTGATTCGTAATCAGCAGGCCAGCGGTTCAAGTCCGCTCGCCGGCTTTCCTCTGGACACGGGTTTCAGGTCGGTCTGAGGCCCGTCTACGGTCCTTCTGAAGCGGTTTTAACGGGCATCCCTGACGTCTGGGTGGCCGGATCCTAGATTTCCCCTAAATTCACTTACGTGCAAAGACAACGGCCTGAGTCGGCTTCGACTCAGGCCGTTGTCTTTTGTGCTTTTCGGGGGCCTTAGCGCTTACGCAACCGATCCGCCCCAGCGGCCTGGACTTCCGTCACCGGCACCCCGGCACCCGCATGACTCACCTTGCGGTGCGCCACATCGACAAGGGGAGGCGTTTCCGCTCCGAAGCCCGCGACGACGCGCTCACGCGCGAACACCAGCTTCTCGGCGGAACTGTTCAGATCGATCTTTATCACGTCACCCCTATTGATCTGCCCTGTCGCAATAAGGTTGGACAAGGGGTACACGAGATGCCGTTCGATCGCGCGCTTCAGATGACGCGCTCCATACTTGAGATCCGTGCCTTCACGCAGGAGGAACTCCTTGGACTCGTCGGTGCATCTGAAGATGAACTGTCTGTCGGCATGCGAAGCCATGATCCGGTTCTGAACTTCATTCAGCTCGATATCGAGAACATTTCGCAGATTGTTCTCGGTCAGCGTGCGAAACACGACGACCTTATCGATGCGATTCATGAATTCCGGCGAAAACTTTCGCTTCGCTACTTCAAGAGCTGTCCGATACATCTTGTGATCGAGGATGGACAGCGACGCGTCGTCGTGCTTGGTTCCTGAAGAGAACCCAATCCCGGCGCTCATCATGTCGGACATTTCAACAGCGCCCAGGTTCGACGTCATGAAAATCACGCAGCGCGACATGTCGACCTTGCGATTGTCTCCCAGCGTTAGCGTTCCTTTATCCAGAATGCCGAGCAACAGCTGCCACAGAGCGTCGTTCGCCTTCTCGATCTCGTCGAAGAGAATGAACGTCATCTTCGCGCGGTCTGTTTGATGCTGATCGATCGCTTCCTGCGTGAGCAGGGGCGGTGTCTCGCGATGTCCGAGATATCCCGGAGGCGAACCGATCAACTTTGCAATTTCGTGGCTATGCTGGAATTCTGCGCAGTCAATCTTGATGAAAGCTCGAGGACTTCCGAAAAGAATCTCAGCGGAAGCCTCGACGACACGAGTCTTGCCCGACCCTGTCGGTCCGAGAAACAAGAGGTTCCCGATCGGCCTGCCCGGCATCGCCATGCCGGCCAGATAGATCTGGTACATGTTCACGATGCGCCTCACCGCGCGCTCCTGCCCCACGATCTTGCTGAGCAGCCGACGCTCAAAGTCCAGCACCTCGGAACTCCGCATCTCCGGATCCAACAGCACTTCTTCTGAGACATACGGCCTGACCATCTGCTTACCCCTTCCTTTCCCGAATCCTGTGTAGGACTCTTGCCATGTTTGACGGACTCTTAGTGAATCCGACTTCCTACATGCAGGTATCGGGCCGAAGTAGTCAGGACTTTAGTTTCTTGAGCTTTCGATGGTTTGGAGATAAAGGTGCTCGTAGGATCTAACTATCTTGGTCGAGCAGAAGTTACGTAAAGCGTGTTCCCGGGCGGATTTACCCATTTCGGAGCGTAATTGAGGGTCTTTGACCAGCCGGATGCTCGCTTCCGCCATCGCGGGGACATCGCCTAACCCTAGAAGAAATCCATCCTCTTCGTGCTCGACAACCTCGGGAAGGCCACCAATTCGTGTAGCGACCACGGGAACTTCACAGGCCATCGCTTCCAGTGCAACCAATCCGAACGATTCACTCTCGCTGGGAAGAAGCAAGACATCTGCGACAGAAAGAAACGGAACCATGTCATTTTGCTTGCCCACAAATAAGACATCCTGCGACACGCCGAGAGTGTCTGCGATCCATTCCGCCTTCGGCCGGTCTGGGCCATCGCCTACCATCAGGAGCTTTGCAGGGTAGCTTCGGTGCACCCTGGCGAACGTCGCGATGACATCCTCGACACGTTTCACCGGACGGAAATTTGAAATATGAATAAAGATCGCCTGGTCCGGATTGGCGAACCTCTTTCGCGCCGCGGGATCTTTCGCCCGACCATACACATCGCAATTGACAAAATTCGGCACAACCGAAATCGGTTTCTTTACCTGGAACTCATCGATCGTTCTCTGCTTCAGGTACTCCGATACAGCGGTGACCGCGTCGCTTTGTTCAATTCCGAATCGGGTTACGGGAAGATAGGACCTGTCATTTCCAACCAGGGTAATGTCGGTTCCGTGCAGGGTGGTTACAAAGGGTACCTTCCTTCCCGTAGTCATCATCTTCGCCAGGTAGGCGCTGATGGAATGGGGAATTGCGTAATGAACGTGGAGGATATCCAGGTTATGGCGCGCGGTTACCTCTGCCATCTTTGTGGCCAGCACAAGGTCGTACGGAGGGTATTCGAACAGCGGGTAAGATAGAACCTCAACTTCGTGAAAATAGATACGCTCGCTGACGGTCAAGCGGATGGGCAAGGCGTAACTGATGAAATGAACTTCGTGTCCGCGGGCCGCGAGTTCCATTCCAAGTTCCGTCGCCACGACGCCACTTCCCCCATAAGTCGGATAGCACGTTATTCCGATCTTCAAATCTCCACCACCTGATGCTCTCGAACTTCCAGGCTGAGCCGCTCCATCAAAGTCGGCAATATCACCTTTCCGTAACGAGCCAGAAACGACGTTATGTTGATGACACGCTCCTGTTGTTTCTTTTCGGGAAACAGCGAGTTACAGAGCGTATCGAGATGGCGCTCGATCGTGTCGTTGCGCCGGGCAACGGCGTTGACATACTTCCCTTTCAAGCCTTCGAGTTGATGCAACACTTTCTGACGGGAGGTATCCAGCGCACCGGCAAGGGTCGCGTCAACCGAATTGAGCAAAGGCTTCAACGACTCCAGCTCTTCCTCGATGCGTATGCGTACGCGATCGAAGACATCATCGTCCTGGGTCGCTGCGACAACCTTTCGCTTAAGGTGTTCTCTGCCCTGTAAAACGTCACCCATCTCGACACCATACTTTTCGGCAACCTTGGCAACCCGCGGCTCGATCAGGGTCGCACTTATACGCGGGCAGATTGGTGGCATCGGCATATCGAGAGTCTTATAGACTGCCGCAACTTGTGCAAAATAAGCCACTTCCGCCGGGCCGCCGATGTAGGTTGCGGTCGGGAAAAGCGCGTCCTGCAGAATCGGCCTCAGCAAGACATTCGGACTCCACGCGATACCCTTGTCGAGTTCACCAGGTCGTACGACTTGCCGTGCCTGCCCCTGGTAGTTGAAGAACCCCGTAAAATTTTCATCGACTTTGACCTGCCCGTGATAGCCGGCAGAGGTCAGGGCCTTGTTGCGCGCGATCAACGCCGCACGTATTTGCGAGTTCCTGGCGATAGCCTTCTCCATAACGGGCTGTGCGATCGATCGAAGTCCGTCATGCAGTGGATTGACGAAGGTCAACTCCGTTCCATCAAACAGGCGCGCCATCATTTTGGCGAAAGCATTAACGGGGGAGATTCCTGGTTGATACGTGGACTCCAGCAAAGCGCGCAGATCGGGAATGAATTCCGACTGCGGAAGATGCTCGAGGCAGGAGGCGATGGCCCCTTTAACGTCATCCCTGAAGTTGAGCCAACCCGCCGGCTTTGGCTCTTCGCCCGCAAGGTCCACGCTGACACGGCATAACTCCGAATTTCGATTCAGAATCCAAGTCGGCTCAATCTCCGCGAAGTCATGATCTTCGGCAGCTACCCAGAAAACAGGAACAGCCTTTACGCCGTTCTGCTCCAACCAGGCCGCAATCTTGATTGCCGTAATGGCTTTGAGTATGGAAAAAAGGGGACCGGTAAAGAGCACGGGTTGTTGACCGGTAACAACCGCAACGGCGCCGGAGTGAAGCTTTTCAATTCCCCGCTCTCCAGCTCCCCAGGCCTCCTGCTGTTCGGCAAGCGCGGAACATAAACGGTCGCGATGAGCTGCATCGAGCGCGGGTCGCTGCACGGCAAACCGGCGAATCGCATCCAGGGAATACGGTTGCGCATAGAACGGCTGCACCTGGCTCCAGTTTTCGAGATAGTCGATGAACAAACGAGTGGCCGGGGGACCATGCCGCAATGAGACGTGCATTAAACCATCCTCTCGACAAACTGAAGATTTTCTTCGAGACGGCGGAGATCAGGCAAGCACTTAAACGGATCAGTGCTCAAGGTGGTTGATCCAAATCCGTGTTCGGGCTGCGATGTTGTCGTGCTTTAGAACGTCTCCAATGACTGCGACCGATGTCGCGCCGCAGGCTAGAACATCGCGCGCTGTTTCGAGCGTGATTCCCCCGATCGCCACAACAGGTTTCCGCACGCTGGAGCAGATTTCCCGGAGGCTATCGAGACCCACGACCGGGTCGGGATTCCTCTTTGTTGTTGTCTGAAATATCGGCCCAACCGCGATGTAATCGACCGCTTCCCCGTCGGCTTCGAGGGCCTGAGCGAGATTGTGCGTCGAGCGGCCCACGATCTGTCCCGTTGACAGGCTAGTTCGAGCCAAAGCTGGAGCGAGGTCGTGTTGTCCCAGATGCACGCCGGCGGCGCCGGCGATCCGCGCCACATCCGAGCGGTCGTTGACGATAACCTGGGCTCCCAAGGGAGCGATTGCCAAAGCCTCTTCAACTTCGCGGAGGAGAGCTTGAGCCGTGGCTGTCTTATCTCGTATCTGGGCGAGTTGGGCACCGCCGGCAAAGAGCCCCTTCGCGAGTGCCACAGGATCACCGAAGGTCCTGTCTGCAATCGCGTAGAAGCGCGGCAGCGCGATCATTTCTTAACGGGCCGCGCCATGCTCTTTCTGGGGGTCGTTCATATGCTCCAGGAAGGCCGTGTAGATGTCGCCCCGCTGGAAGGCCGGGTGGGCGAAGATCCGCTGATGCAGCGGGATGGATGTTCTAACGCCTTCAACGATGAACATATCGAGCGCGCGCCGCATCCGCCGGATCGCTTCCGCGCGATCCACGCCGTAAACGATGAGCTTAGCGATAAGCGAATCATAATAGGGCGGGATCACATACTCCGCATAGGCTGCCGT
>Ga0315912_10004484_pt1 | contig 13232 bp, 8 predicted proteins | sample VfabasoilMG_FD_204469 | JGI IMG/M metagenome (GOLD analysis project Ga0315912, IMG submission 204469) | Garden soil microbial communities collected in Santa Monica, California, United States - V. faba soil | ecosystem: Environmental > Terrestrial > Soil > Garden | place: USA: California... | reverse complement strand
AAGTTGCCGCGCGCGACGCATCCGGAGCAGATGCAAACGAAGACGCCCGGGAGCTGCCAGCTTGCGGGCGTCGTCGCGCGCGAAGGCCAAGGTCCGGTCGAAGGAGCAGTCGTCTCTCTCGACCGCGTGCGCGCGGATCCGGAGACCGCGGCGCTCGAGCGCCCGATCGTCGTCACGACGGGCAGCGACGGCCGCTGGTCGGCCACGCTGCCGCGCGCCGACCGCTATGCCCTGCACGTTACGTCCGCGCGTGAGGCCGCCCCAGCGCAGGAGAGTGAGTGCTGCGAGGGGTACGCGAACGACGCGGGCAAGATCGTGTTGAAGCCGGGCGGCGTTCCAGTCAGCGGCACCGTCGCGCTGGCCGCAGAGCAGCGCGCGCCGGGTGCGCTGCTGCTCGTCCGCCAGCTGCCGGTCGGCAGTGCTGGCTGGAATCGAGGCGGATACGCGGCTTTCAGCGACGACCAAGGGCGCTTCGCGTTCGCCCTCGAGGAAGGGGAATACCTGTTCGAGATCTCCTACCCGGGCTACGCCACGGAGGTCATCTCGAAAGTCCAGGTGCACGGAAGCGGCGCCCGCCGTGACGTGCTGCTGCTCCCCGCCGGAGCAGTCAGCGGCACGGTCGTTCAGCGCGGCAGTCGTACGCCGGTGCCGAACGCCATCGTGCGCGCGCACGTCTCGAGCTCCTCGGGCGCGCTCGCTCTGAACCTTGCGAGCACCACCGCGGACGCGGCGGGGCGGTTCACGCTGCGCGGTTTGCGGCCAGGCGACGTGGAGCTCGTCGCAGCCGCTCCGAAGCTCGCGACGGCGATGCCCGTCTCCGTCGCGGTTCCGTTCGGCGGCGAGCGCACGGAAGCCGATGTCGAGGTAGTGACGGCTTACGACATCGGAGGCGTCATCTCGGCGCGGGACGATGACCATCGCGCGCTCGGCGGACTTCGCGTCGACGCGCGGCAGGTCGATACCGGTGAATCCAGCGCCGCCGCGCTCGCGAGCGATGCGGAGGGACGTTTCGTCGTGTCCGGGCTCGTGCCGGGGCGCTACACGCTGGACGTCTACGGCGCGGGCCGCGTGCCGCTCAGGACAGGTCGGATCGTGGAAGTCACGGATCGCGACATGCTCGATGAAAAGCTGGCGATTGACCGCGGATTCGTAGTCTCGGGGCGCGTCGAGCCGGCGCTCGCGGCAGAGCCTCGCGGATCGATCGCTGGTCGAGTGCTCGACGCTCGCAACCAGGTCGTGCTCGACGCTTGGGTCGAGGTGAGCTCGGCGGGTCCCAGCTACGACCTGCTTCGCGCGATCCGCACGAAGGCACCGAACGACAGTCCGGCCGTGACCCGCCCGGTGTATCGGAGCGAGGAGGGGAAGAACGTCTATCGGCTGATTCAACCCGACGCCACTGGCAACTTCGAGGCGCGGGGCTTGCCGCCCGGGGACTACGAGCTGCGCGTGTTCGATCCTCAAGGGTCCCGTGACGTGATGTCTCAATCCGACAGATCCGCAGTCGCCAGTGAGGCTGGCCGACTCGATGTGCCGGACCTGCTGCTCATGACTCGGGGCAAAGCCGTGCATCTCGACGGGGCAGAACGAAAGCAGATCAAGCTCTCCGTCCCGGCGTGTCGCGGCAGTATCCGCGGCACCGTCAAGAACCGCGCTGGCGAAAAGATCGCGAACGCGTGGGTCTTCGCGAGGCGACAGGACTGGCAACGCAAGCAGACGATCCCGGTCGAGGTTCCGACGCCGCACGTGGCGCGCACCCAGGCGAACGGCAGCTTCGAGCTCGGGCAGATCTGCAACGGCAGTTATGAGCTCGAGGCGATAGCGGCGTCCGGCAAACTGCGCGGCCGAAAGCTCGACGTCGTCCAGGATGCATTCACCACGATCCGCATCGACGAGCTCGCAACCTTCTCCGCGGTCGTGACGTTCGGCGGAAAGCCCGCGCACGATTACGTCGTTTCGCTGACCGGACCCGTGGAGCGCCATCAGAGCGTGCACTCGAGCGACGGGCAGTTTCGCTTGACCGGCCTCGAAGCGAGCGAGTACGGCCTGCTGATCGAGGCCAAAGACGGCTACATCGCGACCACGGTCCCGGTGTTCGGGGACCGGCCGAAGACCCTGCCGTTCGAGCTCTCGCCGTACGCCAAGGTGACTGGAACTGTCGTCGACGAGGCGGACACGCCGCTTGCCGGCGTCGAAGTGCGGTTGAGGACGAGCGATGTCATCCAGTCTTTGGGCCGGGAGAGCCCCGCTCTGAGGAAGCTGCGCACGCAGCGCGTATTCACGGACGCCCAAGGACAGTTCGTGTTTTCGCGCGCGCTTTCGCGCACGGGGCAGGTGTCGCTGCGGAGCGGCCGGCTGCCGCTCTTGGTGGAGACCGGAAAGTTCATGGCGCCGATCGGCCCGGTGGTGGGCCCGAGCTACTGGCTCGACGTCAATTTGAACGGCAAGCAGTCGCTCGAGATGGGAACGATCCGGACGCGTCGCAACATTGCCCGTCTCTCGATGCTCGGACCGCGCTGAGGCGCCTCGAAGCGCGTGCCCTCGGGCAGCAACGAGGGGTCGAATCAGCGCTCGTAGCTCGTCAGCTGCGTCATGGCGAGGTTACAGCCCGGGCGATAAGTCGAATCAGGGGGCCAGTCGAAGACCTCCGCTCGCTCTGGCAGCGAACCTGCGACCCAGGTTCGGCGTGCGAAGCCCCCGAGCCAGCCGTCGTGGATGGGGACGGCGACAGCCACGAAAGCACGCCGAAAACGGTCGGTCGAAAGCAAGCCCCTGAAAAATGTGTCCTCCCACGCGGCCCACTCGCCGTACAGATCGCAGGCACCGCGCGGGCGTTGCGGCACGATTCGGAACGAGACGAGATCGGGCGTCTCGGCCCAGAACACCTGGGCGGAAAACGCGGAGTGTCCGGAGATACCCCGGCGCGCTGTGGATGCATGCGCCATGGAGACCCAATTCAACCCGAGCAGATCGTAGACCGGACCTGGGTAAGCGTAGGCGATGCCGCCGGCGGCGCTGACGCCAAGCGACGGCAGCGCAGCGCCATGGCCGAACATCTTCGCGAGCTCGCTGCCGGCGCGCCGCTGCGAAGTGGCGACGGCGACCTCGTTCTTCAGCATGAGCGAGTCGACGCGCACGAAACGCAGCCACGTGCCGAGCCCCGCCAAGAGCAGCGCCGGGACGATTGCGCGCACGCGGCCGCTGGGCGTTGCGAAGAGCTCCCGCAGCTGCGCGGCGAGCAAGGCGAGAGCGACGGGCACGAAAGGCTGCATCATGCGGCCGCCGGCAAAGTGGTCGCCGCCTTCGACGAACACCAGGCAGGGCGCGGCGAGCAGGATCAAAGCGCAGCAGACGCGCGCGACCAGCGCATCCTCTGCGACGGAGCGCGCGCGCAGGCGAGTGAATAGGGCACGGCCATCGACGCGAAGCGTCCGCCCCACCGCCCAGGCGGAGACGAGGTGAATCGGCTGAGTCAGGAAGAATTTCAGCAGGTATTCAGCCCCGCGCAAGACCTCAACGCCCGCGTCCGCGCCCACCTTGGCGTAGTAGGTATTGGGGAAAGGAAAGCCGAAGTAGGCGACGCGAAAGGCGATCAAGCTGCCGGCTGCTACGAGCGTGAGCAGTAGCGGTACGACCAGCCGGCGCGCGCTGAGCGATGCCGAGGCGCCAGCCGCGACCGAAGCGATGAAGGCGCAGGCCAGGACGAGCGGCGCGATCAACATGCCCTCGGGTCTGATGACGATGAGCCCGACGCTGGCGAGCGAAAGCGCCCAAGCGCTGGACCTCGGAAAGCGAATGGCAGCGAGAACGGCGAGCGCCATGCAGACCGTCCAGAGCGGGGTATCCATCAGCGTGACGGTGTTCCAATAGAAGAACGCCGGTACCGCGATGAAGCAGGCAGCCGCGATGATCCAGATCGACGTCGCGCTGTCCGGTGCTGATGCCTTTCGCGAAAGCTCGAGCCCGACGTAGGTGGCGAGCGCCGTGAACGCGATACACAGGACGAATAGCGGGCCCAAGCCACTGCCACTCACGAAGTAGGCGCCCGCGCAGAGCAGAGTCCAGGCCAATGAGGTCGAGCCTTCGACGCGTTCGCCGCCCGGCCGGTACACGTATCCGTGCCCCTCCGCGAGGTTCCGCGCATAGGTCAGCGTGATGTCGGCGTCGTCGACGCCGTGCCCGCTGCGCCCGGAGCGCAGATACCACAGCGCGAACATCGAGGCCGTGAGCGCGGCGGCTGCGAGTAGCGCCTTCCAACGCCGTGTCGATTCATCACGTATTGCACCCAGCGCGACCGAGATCATTTCCACGCCCGAGACGCTTCCCGCCGAGACCCTGACCGGGAGCTTACACGAAAGCGATCTGCATTGGTCGAGCTTCTCACTGAAGCCACGCTTGCCGGGTTGGGCGGTCGTGGGGCCGCTCCATGCTGGCTTGCCGCGCCATGATCGCGCTCGCGATTTGGGGATCGCGATGGTAGGCTGCCGGCGGGAGTCGGGTGAATGCTTGGATCGTCGGTGAAAGCGGGGAAGGGCCCGGAGCGGGCCGCCGTTTCCGTTCCTTCCGCGAAGCGTTTACCGCTCTGGCTGAGCGTCGCGCTCGTGGCCGCGCTGCTCGCCGGCGCCGTTTGGTTCCTACGGCCATCGTGGCTCGGGCGCGGCGAACCCAAGCGTGCCGCGGCAGCCAAACCGAAGGCCGAATGCGAGTTCGACAATCAATGTGCGAAGCCGAAACCGTATTGCGATCAGGCAATCGGGCAGTGCGTTGCCTGCTTGGTCGACTACCATTGCGGGCGGCCCGGAAACTGCGTCGAGGGTCGCTGCAGCGGCGTCTCTTGCATGCCCGGGCGCTCCTGCGGCCCCGACAACCAACTGCTCCAGTGTAACGAGCAGACCGGCCAGCTCATGGCGGTCGAGGACTGCAAGGACGCGGTTTGCGTCGAAGCGGACGGCGGCGCGGCCTGCCAGCGCACGGTGAAACAGCCGGAGCCGAGCGTCGCCTGTCGGCCCGGTCTGATCGACGACATGGACGAATCCGTCGATGGCCGCCTTCCAATGTGCGAAGGTCGCCTTGGCAACTGGTACACTTTCAACGACAAAGCCCCCGGCACGACGCAGACACCCGCGCCGGGCGATGTCGGAATCGGAATCGGACGCCCGTACACGGCACCTGGCATGAACGAGCGCGGGCGCTGCATCAGGACCTTCGGCACCTGCGCGCCGGAAGACGCGGGCGCGGTGCGCTGGGGCGCCGGCGTGGGCATCGACCTGCGCAACGCCGGAGGCGGCGGGATGGCGAAGCGCGCGTTTCGCGCGGCCGCCCTCGGTTACCGCGGGCTCCGCTTCGCCGCCAAGGTCGGTGACACGCCGAACCGGGTCGAATCGGTGACGCTGCGTATCCCCGACATCAACACCGACCCGGCCGGCGGCCGCTGCAGCGAGTGTTACGACGACTACGGCATCGTTCTGCAGCTCACCAATCGTTGGGCCGTGCACAGCGTCACCTGGTCGGAGCTGAAGCGCGGCGGCAAGGGCGTGCCGAACCTGCCGTTCGATCCCGACGGGATCCTGTCTATCCACTGGCGATACTACCCCGGACAGACGTTCGATCTCTATGTAGACGACGTCGAGTTGTTCCGCTGAAAGCTCTGTAGCCGTGCAGAACGTCGTCATTCACCAGCCTGCGCCCGCGAACCGCGTGGCGGCCGCGCCGGAGACGAGCGCTCAGGAACGCTCTGGCCCGCTCTTCGGGCGGCCGGAGCTGTGGGTCGCGCTTTTACTGACGGTGTTCGTCTTCGGCGTGGCGTTGCTGATGCGCAAGCAAGGGAACTACAGCTCGCACCGCCAGCACATGGGGGCGGAGTACTATGCAATCGCGCGCGCGCTCGTCGACGGTCGCGGGTTCAGCGATCCGTTCGGGGAGCCGACGGGGCCCACCGCCTGGGTTCCGCCGCTCTACGTCGCGCTGCTGGCGGGGCTCCTCCGCCTGCTCCAGCACAAGAGCCTCGTCGGCGAGGTGATCGTGGTGTTGACGAACTTCTCGGTGGTCTTCGCCGGGACCACCAGCTACGCGCTCGCGCGGCGTTGCTGCAGCGTGCTGCCGGCCTGGATCACCGTTGGTATCTACGGCGTTTGGCTGGCCGCACACCACTATTGGTTCTTCATCCTGACCGGCGACATCTGGCTCCAGATGCTGACGTTCACTTTGATGCTCATCGTGCTGTACCGCTACGTCACCACGCTTGAGCTGATTCCGTGGCAATGGGGCATCATCGCCGCGGCCGCGGCGGTCACGAGCCCGGCCCTGGCCATCACGTGGGGCACGCTGCTCGTGCTGTTCTTCGTGCTGCGCAGCGCCGAGCGACGCAAATGGCTGCTCGCCGCCGCGATCGCCGCCACGCTGACGGCCCCCTGGATCGTGCGGAACGCGCTCGTCTTTCATCGCTTCATCCCGATCAAGTCGAACGCCGCCTACGAGCTCTACCAGGCCAACGTCGTGGACGAGGACGGCGTCTACACGGTCGAGTCGTTCGATGGTCACCCCTACGTCAAGCTCGAGGAACGCGCGCTCTACGCTCAAGCGGGCGAGCTGTCCTACATCGCCGAAAGGCAGCAGATCGCCCATCGCTGGATTTCGAAGAACCCGCTCGAGTTTGCGAAGAGAATCGTGAACCGCGCGTACACGGCGACCGTCGGCTTCGTTCCGATCATGCTCGAGCAGCGGACTTGGGCGACCGCTCGAGTGCAGCGCATCGTTCACCCGCTCCCGTTCCTGCTGCTCGCGGCGTCGGTTTGGATCCGCGGTCCCGCGCGCAGGCTGCTGCGCGTGTGCGGCGTCTTCTACGTGGTGTACCTCACCGGGTACATCGCGGTCGCCTATTACGATCGATTCCTGTTGCCGCTCACGCCGATGCTCATGCTGTTCATCGTGCTCGGGGCCGATCAGCTCGTCTGGCGCGTGCGCCAGCGCTTGGCCGAGCGCCTCCGGACCGCCTGAAGGCTCGCCGCGCCTGCGAGCAGGAGCGTCAGCCACGCCCCGTGTCGCTCGGAAGCCACGGCAGTGCTCACGCCGCACCCGCCGCCGTCGGCCTGGTCGGGGAGTGACTGCTCGCGCGACGTGGTGAGCCCGGCGTAGTCGCGCGCGGTCACGCGAGCGAAGCGCGCGCCGGCCGCGAGCAGCACTCCTTCGAGTGTGTACGGCGGGATCTCCGAGTCAGCTCGCGCGAGCGTAGCGCCGTCGGTATCGAGCAGCTCGACCGTGACCCTTTCGACTCCCCAGCCCTCGTCTCCGACTTCCGGAAAGACGTCGACGAACGGCGCACGGCGTTTCACGCTCACTTGCTCGATGCTCGGAGCTGTCGTGTCCTCCGACTCGGCTTGGAACGGCGCACCGCACGTCGCCGAGAACTCGAGCGCGCCGTCGGCCAGCGGCAGGCCGTTCGCATCGAGCAAGGCCGAACGGCAGCGCGGCGTTGGCGCCCAGGTGCCGTCGGGATCGAAGCAGGGGCTGAGGTCACGTCTCGTCTCTGCCTCGAGCCAGCCGAGGGCCCGCGAAAGGTCGGCGTAACGTCCCGTTCCGCAGGCCTCACCGGCAGGACCCGACGAAAGCACGCCGGCCAGGCGCCATTCAGCCTTCCATTCGGGCAAGAGTTGGTTGGTTCGCACGAACAGGGGGCTGCCCGAATCTCCGAAGCACGTGCCGTGCTCGGGCTCTCCGGCGATCAGCGTGTTCAGCTCCCACGTGAGCGGCGCTTGCGTCACGAGCTTGGCTCCGATCGACGAAGTGGCGGGATCGAAGCCGTGACCGACCATCGTGACGGCTTGACCGATCTCGAGCTGCGAGCGCTCGCAGCCGAGCAGCGGAGTGGGCAAGCGTGCGCGGTCAATCGCGGGTTCCTTCAGGCGACAGAACGCGATGTCAGACGCCTCGCCGAGAACCGGGTCAGGGTGACTTCGGCAATAGTCGATCGGTGCGCGAACCGCGCTCTCCGGGTTCGTCAGCCGGATGATATTCGCGTCGGCATCGACGAAAACGTTCAGCTCGCTGCCAAACCAAGCGTCCTTTGCGTCGATGCCGCAGTGGGCGGCGTAAAGCACCGTGTCTTCGTCGACCAGAACGCCGGTACAACCCATGTCGAGCCAGACCACGTTCGGCCAGCCGTCAGCGGAAACCGGCGTGCCGCCCGCGATTGGCTCCCGCCGCTCCGCCGTCGGCGCTTCCTCGGCGGGCGCAGCGGCGCACCCGAAGCTCGCCATGGCGATGGCGCCGAGGACAAGCAGCGCCGGCCGCCGTCTTTGCGAGACGCGCAGCCGAGCGGAGCCCTTCACGAGCATTGGGCGGTGCACGCAGTCTCGATACACTGCATGTACTTGCGCCAGCTCGAAACGCAGCTCGGCTTGGCCGGAAAGCAGCTGTCGAGGCAGTCACACAGGTTATCGGGGTAGTCGGGCTCGAGGCACTGAGTCGGCGGGACCGTGTGTTGCGGGGTGCAGAAGCAATGCCGGTTCAAGCAGTTGTTGCCAGGGGAGCAATCACCCTCCGGCCGCTGACAGCCCGCGTTCATGAAGCACTCGAAGCAGGTCGGATCGCTGCCGGGCGCAGGCTCGGTGGCGCCTGGAGCCAGCACGGATTGCCGAATCTTCCAGAGCTCGAGGTAACCTCCGCACTCGTCGGGACCTTCGCCGCCTGCACCGGTGCGCCCGCCCGCGGGGCTGCCTGCGGTGCCTCCGTTCGCGCGGCCGCCATCGCTGGAGCCGCCTTCGCCCGTGGGGCTACCGCCGCCGCCCACGGTTCCGCCTGCGGGGTTCCCAGCGACAGGCGTCGAGCCTGCCGCGCTTCCACCCGCTGCCGTCGTTCCGCCGCTCGCCTTTCCGCCGACGCCGGAGCGACCACCGGCAGCGGTTCCCGCGTCGCCGCCGACGAGCATGCTCGTCCTACCCCCGCATCCGACCCAGAGCAGCGTCGATGCGATGACCCATCCACGAAGACTCATGGCTCTCTCTAAGAGTTTGTGCGAGCTAGAAGCCCACGCACGAATAACCCGAACCCACTTCCCAAGCCCCCTCGAAACAGAAGACGGAGCTGTAGGGATGTCCCGAGCAAGAATCGGCGTTGTAGTTGCACTCCACACCGGGCTCATTGCAGCCGTCACCGATATTGGGGAGCTCCGCGGGACAACTTGGGTTACTGGGCGGACCGTAGCACGCCCAGCGGCCGGAGGAGCCCGGCATCGCGCTGAAGGTGCCGAGGCAGTAACACGAGACCTCCGGATAGATGCAGGGAACGCCCCTGCCTGCGGAGCTGACGGTGCATTCGGCCATCTGTACCGGCGTTGCGGGGCAGAAACCTTTCGGGATTTCCTTGCACTCCGTGTTCGCCGCGATCTCATCCGCCGCCCAGGCGTCTCCGTTGCACCGCCAATACCGGCGGCACGAGGCTTCCGTGGTTTCGCCGTAGCTGCACAGGAGGCCGTCTTGAGAGCACTTATCGTCCGCGGCCGGCTCCGTTTCCGGGCAGACCGGCTTCGGACCCGGGACCGGCCGATCGGGGTTGGTGCAGCCGCCGTAACAAGGAGCCATCGGATCGGAGAACACGGGCGGCGCACCTGCACAGTTCGCACACGCTTCGCTACCCGCTTCGGCACCCGTGCCATCGCCTCCGCTGTTCGTGCCGCCGCTGCCCGGCGCGGCACCCGTGCCTGAGGTGCCTACGGGCCCACCAGCACTGCCGTTACCGCCGGAGCCATTACTTGCGCCGTTCCGGCTGCTGCCGCCGCAAGCTGTCAATGTGAGAAGCCCCGCTAAGAATAAGAAACGACCTTTGACCATCTAGCACGATCCCATCATTCGCCACCCGCTCCCTCGGATGCTCCCATTCGGTGCGGATGAAGTCAAGGCGAACGCGGTCGGTGTTTGGCTGATGCCTAGCTCGTTCAGGGCGGCGAAATCCGCCCGCGCGTGCGATGGAACTCACTGCGCGCGTTTCAGTTCGTGGCGTACATCGACCCGAAACTAGAACGCCGATCAACTCGAATTGATCGGCGCTCTAAGAGTGCAGCGAGCTTGAGAGCGATCAGGGATCCGACGGGAACTCGGTGTTCGCGTCGACGAAGTTGCTCGTTTCGGTGTTCCAGCGGTGCCACATGTTCGTTGTCGAGGTATGTCCGGTGAGCGTCCCGAACAGCTGACGCACGCCGTTGACGGTGCGGAAAATCGCGGAGCCGCTCATACCGCCAGTGGTATCGATGTCGCCGGAAATGGTGTGCGGCTCGACGGCAGCGGGGCAGAGGCTTCCCGGCGCCGTGCTCACGGTGCAATGCCCGGCCTGGATGTTGGTGCTGCCGATGGCGGAGCCCCAGATCTCAGCGCCTTGAAACGGCGTTGACGAGCCGGTGTAGCGCCAATTGATGCAGTTCGACACGTTCGCCGGGCACGGCGCGTTCGCGGGATAGCCAAAGTCTTGCGCGGTGACATTGAGCAGGTCCTGATCGGTGAGGATCGCGGTGCCGTAGTGGGACGTGAGCGAGAAGCAGCCCGTGAAGCTGATCGAGGCGTAATCCCAGCGCGACAGCGTCCAGATGCCGGTGCTGCTGGAGACGTGCGCATCCTGGATTTGGGTGATGTAGCCGTTCGGGATGGTGAGCCGCGCACACGCTCCGGAGGCACCGTGCCAGCCTGTGTACCCGTAGCTGTCCTCCACGCCGAAGCGCCAGCGTGCGTAGACGCGGTTCGTTCCGCACACACCGGCGTTCGCGCCGCGGCCCGTGTTCGTGCCGCCGCCGACCGTACCGTTGTCGCAATGCCAGCCCTGGGTCTGAGACGGATCGAACGTGTTGTATACGCAGTGGGCTGCGGTCACGGCTGAGCGCCGTCCGATCATGTTCGCGGTGCAGCCGATCTCGGAAAAGCCGAGCCAGGTGCTCGGAGGCTGATTGTAGGCGGTCGGGGTGTGCGTACGGTCGTCAGTGCCGATGATGCGGCGCCCTTCTTGTGGCCCCGAGTCTGGTGTCGACTGCATGGCCTTGCCCGCGAGGATCTTGCGTGCGAGCTCGACCGGGGCTTCCCGCTCGATGTATTCGGTATCGTTCGTGAGCATGTGCCCGCGTAGATCTTCTGCGAGCGACTCGACCGTGTCCGGCCCTTTTTGCTCGCGCGGCGTGTAGATGCGCGCGAGCTCCGCGCGATCCCAGAGATCGACGCGCAAAAATTCACGGCCCTCGTCGTTCTTGACCACCGACGGCGTCGAGACCGGAGCATCCGTCTTCGCCGGAGTGCCGTCTTCGGCATCGCTCCCGGACGCGGCGTTGCCGCACCCGGCGAGAAGCGCAAGCGCCAGGACGCCGATCACACCCTTGGATTGATGACTCATATTGCCCTCCAACCTCGAACCTTTTCTAAAGGTCATTTTCCAGCCAACCCTTCACGAAAGCGTTTGCGGTTCCGTCGTAGATGGTGAACCCACACCCATGACCGCGCGACGACTATGCTCGTGCGCCAGGCCGTTGGCGAGTCCTGGAATTTGCGACACCGCGCAGGGGGTCCAGCCGTTCTGCTGGGGTTTTCTCGCGAGCCCGCCCGAGCGTGGCCGAAAGCAAGCCCGGCGCCTCGAGCGACTTCGGTTGTATTTCCTCCGCCATTCCTGACGTGAGCACCGCGTTCGAGGAGTAGCTGTGGAAATCGGCCAGGACTTCCCGCTTGTACTTGACCATGACTTTCCTCGTAATTCGCCGCCAGTGTTCATAAACCGTTGTCACGCCGCAGCCGAGGAGGTACGCGATTTCCTTGTCGTCCTTGCCCTCCATGTACATGCGCAGCACCGTGTTCTGCTTCGGGCTCAACGAGTGGAATTTCGAATACGTCGAGAGCAGATTCGCCCAGCCGGGGTTCGCTTCTGTCGCAGATTTAACGTCGGAAACAGCGATCAGCATCGAAGGTGGCGGCCCCGAAGACTGGCTTGCGCCAGCCTCCGGCCGGGGATCGATCAATAGACTTAACAATGCGTAGGTGAGGACGCGTGCGGACACCGGCTTCTCGATCGCCAGGATGCGGCGCTTGAACAGCGCCTCGAACTCGCCGGGCAAGAGCGGTTCCGTCACCGCGACGATGGCGCCGCGCGGGCAGCGTGCTTGCACGAGGGCCAGCGCTTCGCCGCTACGTTCGACGGGTCCGTCCAGCTCGAGCGTGACTGCTGCCAGGTTCTCCAGGTCGGCGCGAGCGACGCGCGAAATGGCTTGATCGATGCTCGTTGCCCAGAGCGTCGTGTAGCCGGCGATCTCCAGCGATCTAGCCGTTCTTTGCGCCCAAATATGGGGTCGAAGCACAAACAGAACCGACGCTGGGCGAGCCCTGGGCACACTTTTTTGCTTCCTCAAGCACACCTCCCACGAGCATCACCACACGAGCGCTCCGCCGCCCATGATCGTTCAGTTCACTTACAGGTCTTCAGCACCAGCTGTCAAGCGCGGTCGCGGCACTCACGTGTCCACGTGCATCAGTGTGTCAGCCGCGTATCAACACTCGAGAGGAATGTCAGTCATGAGGAGTGTCAGCTACTCCTGAGGAGTATCAGCACACTTGTGAAAAAGATGATTCTGGACAGCTATCGACTTGCTACGGAAAGTATTGTAGTCGTTGAGCGATGAAGTGGACTACAGTGGGCGTTGTGGGGGCGAGGAGCGTCGAAGCGCGGCTCAGAAAAGCCCTGAAGCTGCCGCTTCGGCCGTACAAACTGCTGCTGGAGCTCACCGCCGAATGCAATTCGCGCTGCGTGGCGTGCGCGATCTGGAAGACACCAGCGGCGACGAAGCGGCAAGAGTTCGATTTGTCGCACGTCGAGCGCATGTTTCGAGAGTCGGGCAAGGACATCGCTTGGCTCGCGCTCTCGGGCGGCGAGGTCACCGTTTACGAGGATTTTCCGGGCGTAATCGAGCTCGTGCAGCGCTATTGCCCAGACCTCCGGGTGCTGACCTTCACCACGAACGGCCTGCTCCCGCAGAAGGCGCTCGAGTGGGCGCTTTTGGTGAAAAATGCCGGCTACGACTGCTTCATCACGGTCAGCCTCGACGGTGACGAAGACGCGCACGATCGCATCCGCGGCGTGAAAGGCAACTACGCGCTCGCGATGGAGACGATGACGCTTTTGCGACGAAACGGTATCAACGCGCAGTTCGGCCTCACCGTCGGCGACACGAACGAGAGCTTCATTGCTCGGCAGTACTGGCAGCGCCGCGACGAGAT
>Ga0315912_10004483_pt1 | contig 13232 bp, 10 predicted proteins | sample VfabasoilMG_FD_204469 | JGI IMG/M metagenome (GOLD analysis project Ga0315912, IMG submission 204469) | Garden soil microbial communities collected in Santa Monica, California, United States - V. faba soil | ecosystem: Environmental > Terrestrial > Soil > Garden | place: USA: California... | reverse complement strand
TGAAGGTGCCAATGTGTGGATGACTTACATAGGAAATTTCTGGTGGCGCACCTGCTTTGACGAATTCGCTGATGACTTTCCGCCCATAAAATTTTGGGTCTTTAATCTGGCTATAGAGTTTACCGTCAGAGAATGTACCGGCACCTCCTTCTCCATATTGCACATTCGATTCAGGATTAAGCTTACCGTTCCGCCACAGACGCCAAGTATCTTTGGTGCGCTCTCGCACTGGTTTGCCGCGTTCCAGCACGATGGGTTTAAAACCCGATTGTGCCAAAATGAGTGCGGCAAAAATACCTGCAGGACCGAACCCCACGACTACAGGTCTGGATTTAGGAATAGCTGGTGCATTTGCGACGGGTTTATAAGAAATGTCCGGTGAAGTTTTGACATGCGGGTCTTTGGCAAATTTGGCTAAAATCTTAGTTTCATTTTTCACTTCGCAATCCACGATGTAGACCAATAAAATGGCATTGCGTTTGCGTGCATCTACGCCACGTTTGTAAATGGTAAATTTGATTAAATCAGTTTCAATCAATCCTAGTTTTTTGAGGATCGCTGCTTTAATTTCGGCAATTGAATGACCCACGTCAGTTGCAAGCAACAGGGGCAGTTTGATTTCTGAAATACGTAACATTTCGACCTTAAGGATAGTAATTATCTATCAATGGTTTAGCTTTAATTATGTAATTTTACAACAAAGATCTAGATTCCCAAGTCTAGTTGTAATAACTTGCGTAACATGGGTACAGTGACTGGTTTGTGTGTAGTAAGAGACCATTCATCCAAAGCATCTAAAGTTGCCATCAAAGTGGGCAGATCACGACGCAAATGACGCAAGCAGTAGTCGATAACTTCATCTGGTAATTTAATACCACGTTCTTTTGCGTGGTTTTTAAGCGCGAGTGCTTTTTCAATGTCGTTAAGCGGTTGTAACTGATACACCAAGCCCCAAGCTAAACGCGTAGCTAAATCATCACGCAAACCCATTTGACCGGGGGCATGCAGACCAGCGGTGATTAAAATGCCACCGGTTTCTTTTAGCTGGTTGTAGGTATTGAATAGCGCAATTTGAGCCGATTCTTCAAGCAAATGCACATCGTCTGCAACCCTTGCCCCTATTGCCTCGCAGGCCGATAACAAATGACTCTTTCCGCACCCTTGTTCGCCCCATAAATAAATAAAATGAGATGGTCCAGAATTCGAAAAAGTCGCATCTAAACTTGCCATCGCCTCTGCATTGCGCCCTATGACAAAGTTTTGCAAAGTGGGTGGTGCAGCAGGTTTGATATCAAGAAGTAGTTGTTTCATGCTATGACGACTACTCTAAATATGCAGGGTTGTTCAGATAGCTAATTGTGCAGGTTTTTGTAGGCTTTTTTTTGGGTTCGGTAGGCATATTAGGTTAAAATTATACTTAAATTTAATCGTTACTCTATTTTTTATTAAGCGAGCCGCAGTTTTGAGCACAAATACACCAGACAACAACTCTATCACTTATCGAGACGCGGGCGTAGATATTGAGGCAGGCGATGCTTTGGTGGAACAAATCAAGCCATTCGCTAAACGTACCATGCGCCCGGAAGTGATGGGTGGCATAGGCGGGTTTGGTTCATTATTTGAAGTGCCAAAAAAATTCAAAGAGCCGATTTTAGTTTCTGGCACTGATGGCGTAGGCACTAAATTAAAATTAGCTTTTGAGTTGAATAAACACGATACTGTTGGCATCGATTTGGTTGCCATGAGCGTCAACGATATTCTCGTTCAAGGCGCGGAGCCACTGTTTTTTCTCGACTATTTTGCTTGTGGCAAACTGGAAGTAGGGGTGGCAGCGCAAGTGATTAAAGGCATAGCAGAAGGTTGTGAGCAAGCAGGTTGTGCGTTGGTAGGTGGCGAAACTGCAGAGATGCCGGGTATGTATCCTGCCGGGGAGTACGATTTAGCAGGTTTTGCCGTGGGATGTGTAGAGAAATCCAATATTATTGACGGCAACACAATTCAGGCCGGCGATGTTGTTTTAGGTTTGGCTTCTAGTGGTGCGCATTCTAACGGTTATTCGTTGATACGTAAGCTCATTACAAAGTCGGGTATCGATTTTGAATCTGATGCGAATGGTTTTTTTGACGGTAAATTCAAAGATGTCGTGATGGCTCCTACGCGTATTTACGTCAAACCATTACTTAAACTTATTTGGACGATGCCTGTAAAAGGTCTGGCTCATATTACAGGCGGCGGTATCACAGAGAATGTCCCACGCGTATTACCAGCTGGGTTGACTGCTGAGATACAAAAAAATAGCTGGACTATGCCGCCATTATTTCAATGGTTACAAGCACAAGGTAATATAGTTGATAATGAAATGTACAAAACTTTCAATTGTGGCATCGGCATGATAGTGATCATGGCAGAAGAATTGGCTGAAGCAGCACTAGATCTGCTAGAAGAAGAAGGTGAGTCTGTATTTATAATTGGGCATATTCGTAAGCAAAATGCAGGTGAACCGCCGACTGTCGTGGTTTAGTTTGATAATGTGTTTGGGGATGATGCGTTAATCATTTCAAATAAAGATTGAAAGAAAAATATGTTGAAATTAACGCAGTTCATTACTCTCTTGTTGCTAGTGATTGCAAATCCTGCACAAGCTTTACCAAAAAACATTCAGTTAGAATATGAAGTCACACGAAACGGCAAGTTATTTGCCACTCTCAAAGAAAACTTTACCCAAACTGGCAAGCAATATCACATCAAATCGGTTACAAAAGGGGTAGGTGCTTATGCCTTGATGGGCGAGCGTACACTGACTAGTGCGGGGACAGTAACTAAAGATGGTTTAAAACCTAGCCGATTTGAGCTTCGTCAAGGAAATAGTGCAAAAAAAACGCTCATAGCCGATTTTGTCTGGGCAAAGAATCAGCTCAATATGCAAGTAAAAGGTGAAATAAGAACGGAGCATTTAGAAAAAGGATCGCAAGATTTAGCAAGCTATGTCTATCAGTTTATGTTTAATCCACCCACAAAAAGTGAGATTAAAGTAACGCTCACAACTGGCAAAAAATTAAATCAGTATCAATATAAGGTCATCGCTCGTGGTTTAAAGTTAGATATTGCAAATGCAACTTACAAAACCTTACAGATCTCGAATGAGGCCGCTAAAGGTGAAGATAAGAAGCAGCTATGGTTGGCGGAAGAACATTATTATCTACCGGTTCGCTACGAGCTTACTGACGAAGATGGTGACAGTTTTGAGCAAACATTAACAAAAATTCATGTGGAATAAATTCACAGAGATAATACAAGACCCGAGTTATAGGCGCTTTGGCATTGCATTGGTTGTTTCTGCGATATTACATACATGGATGTTTGGCGGTTTGGACTTATCATTGCCAATTTTCAAAAAAGAGATGCATGCGATTGAGGCACGTATCCAGATGCCTAAAGCAATAGTCAAAGAAACAGAGGTGCCAGAAGCTGAGCCTGAAGTTGTTATCCCCGAAATGGAGCATCCGGTAGAACCACCTAAGATGGAAAAAATGGCAGAAACACCAATTCCGGTCCCTGCCGAAACACCCCCTCCAGAAGCTGTAGTTGAGAATACGCCACCACCAATCCAACCGCTGCCAGAAGAAGAGTCTTCACTTCAAATAGAATCACAGCCTGTAGATGCAGGTTTAGTGATAAACGAAAATGCGTACAGATATGTAGAAACCTATTTTGATGTGCATACCAAAATCGATGGTCCGGTGGAAGGAAAAGCAAAGACGATTTTTAACTTGGTTGATAATGAGCACTATCTACTCAGTTTTTTGATAGAAGCCGATGGTTTGACCGCAGTATTTATGCCGGATTTATTGCAAACTAGTGATGGATTGCTTACAAAAACTGGTTTGCAGCCTTTAAATTATCTTTACCAATTTGGTAAGAAAACGGATAAAAATCGTAAGGCTGTATTTGACTGGCAAGCAAAAACTTTGCAATTGACTACAAGTAAAGGAACTCAAACTGAGTCATTATTAGAGGGTACACAGGATATACTTAGTTTTATGTATCAATTTATGTATGTGGCACCCTTGCAAGAAATGCAGCTCAATATTACCAATGGTAAGAAATTACGTACATATACCTACGTATTTGAAGGCGAGGAGAATGTAAATTCTTCGCTAGGTGAAGTCAAATCCCTTCACATAGTACACGCAGGGAGTGATTTAGATGAGAAGACTGAGCTTTGGTTGGCAATAGACTATCAATATATTCCTGTGAAGATTCGAAAGACAGAAAAAGAAGGCAAAGTTTATGAATTTGTGGCGACCCGTGTCGTTACTACTCGCCCGATAATCGATACTAACAATACACCTGAATAAAGTAAAAGAATGAATGCAAATCTAATCCGTCAAGCTGCAATGCTGCTCAACAATCTGCTGGATTTTAACAGCCCCGCAGATGCGAAACTGAGTGAATTCTTTCGTAATAATCGCGAACTGGGAACCAAGGAGCGTGCTTTCGTGGCAGAAAGCGTTTATGGTGTGCTACGCCGTTTGCGGTATTTAAGTACGATCACGGCTAGTGATGAGAGCGATACTGATGATGCGCGCAAGCTCATTTTGGCGTGGCTATTGCGCATCGAGGGCAAAAGCATCCGTGAGCTGGAGCCTATGTTAACTGAGCAGCAAAAAGAATGGGCTGTAGCCATTAAAGCGAAAGCGACCGATGACATTCCGCTTGCCGTACAGGCAGATGTGCGCGATTGGCTGTGGGATAAGCTGGTGATGCAATATGGCGAGGATGAAGCGCTTAAAATCTGCCGCAGCATGTTCGAACAAGCCACGTTGGATTTGCGCGCGAATACGATTAAAGCCACACGCGAAGATGTGTTAAAGCGTATGCATGCCGAGAATACGGTTAAAGATAATGTGATTGTGCCTACACCTTATTCGCCAGTCGGCATACGCATGGCGGCGCGCCTCAATATTGGCAAACATATATTGTTTACCGAGGGCAAAATAGAGGTTCAGGACGAAGGCAGTCAGCTTTTAAGTTATCTGGTTGCACCAAAGCGTGGCCAAATGGTGGCAGACTTTTGTGCAGGTGCAGGTGGAAAATCGCTAGCCTTAGGGGCACTCATGAAAAATACAGGCCGTCTCTATGCTTTTGATGTTTCTGAAAAACGCCTCAACAACTTAGGGCAACGCCTTAAGCGTAGTGGGTTGTCTAACTTGCATGCACAAGTGATTGCGAGTGAGAACGACCAAAAATTAAAGCGTCTTAATGGTAAATTCGACCATGTGCTAGTGGATGCACCATGTAGCGGTTTGGGCACGCTGCGCCGTAACCCAGATTTGAAATGGCGGCAGACCGCGCAAGATATTATCGAGCTCAACGCTAAGCAGAACGCCATTCTCGGCCGTGCCGCCAAACTGGTAAAAAACGGAGGGCGATTGATTTATGCGACTTGCAGCTTATTACGAGATGAGAACGAGGCAATCGCGGAAGCTTTTTTGCACGCGCACGCGGATTTCAAACTCGTCCCCGCAAATCAAATCCTTGCACAGCAAAACATCCTGTTAGACACCGGCGACACTTTGAAATTATTGCCGCACTTACATGGGACAGATGGTTTTTTTGCTGCGGTATTTGAAAAAGCTGAGACTCCAAATTTAAAACTAGAGGTAGAGAAGCCTAATTGAAACTTAGTTTAAATATACAAATCCTCGTTGGCGCAATAATTGGTGTGCTAGTGGGGCTATATTTTCATGGCTTAGGGACTAATCATCATCTGGTTAAAGGTGGTTTGTATGCTACTGGATTGGTCGGCACTCTGTTTATTGATTTGCTCAAGATGATTCTAATTCCGCTGGTATTTTGCTCAATCGTTGTGGGTATCGCTAATCTGCGCCAACATCAACAAATGCACCGTGTATGGATTACAACACTATCGTTTTTTGCGATGACGATGGCGATTGCTATCATATTAGGCATATCTGCAAGTCTTTATTTCAAGCCGGGTGCTGGCATGCATATTACGATGTTCCAAAGCACCATGCAGGGCTTTGAAGCAAAACAAATGTCTTTGCCGGAATTTTTTGCACATTTCCTACATGGTTTGTTTATTAATCCATTTGCTGCTCTAGCTCAAGGTGATGTGTTAGCTGTAGTAATATTTGCACTTATTTTGGGAATTGCGCTGGTGGTGGGTGGAGAGCGCTACAAGAGCATACTCAATCTCATGCAAGAAATCTTGGAAATCACGATGCAGATTGTAAGTTGGGTGATGCGTCTTGCACCTTTTGGCATTGCGGCCTTGCTGATTAAGCTGGTGGCAACGCAAGATGTTGCCATGTTAAACACTTTGGCTAAGTTTGTAGCGGTAGTAGTTGGTACGACGTTATTACATGGTGCAGTGATTTTACCCGTGCTGCTTTATTTTATTACCGGAACAACCCCGTTGAAATTCTGGCGCGGCGCACGTGAAGCCTTGATCACAGCGTTTGCTACGAGTTCTAGTTCAGCAACTTTACCTGTGACGATGCGTTGCACTACACAACATCTACATGTGAAGCCAGAAATAGCCGGTTTTGTCGTACCACTCGGCGCTACTGTCAATATGGATGGCACTGCTTTATATGAGGCTGCCGCAGCTTTATTTATTGCAAACTTAGTAGGTATAGAGTTGAATTTCACACAACAACTCGTAGTCTTCATGACCGCGATGATTGCTGCTATAGGTGCGCCTGGTATTCCCAGTGCTGGCATGGTCACTATGGTGATGGTGCTGCAAAGCGTAGGGCTGCCAGCAGAAGCTATCGCGATTTTATTACCTATCGATAGGGCGTTAGATACTCTTCGCACTACAGTAAATGTAGAAGGTGATATGGTGACAAGCCTTGTAGTGCAAAAACTAGTTAAATAGCCATATGCTAGTTTTCCAAAAAGCTGAGCTAAGTGATGCCAGCGCAGTCGCTCAACTTATTAATTCAGCATACCGAGGTGAAATGAGCCGCAAGGGCTGGACAACCGAAGCTGATATGCTGGACGGTTTGCGTACGACCACCGCAGAGATCGCTAAAATTATTAAACGTGAAGATGCATTTATGTTGATCGGAGTCGTCAATAATGAAATTGTGGCCACTATATGCTGCGAGTGGCAAGCGATGGCAGGTAATAATACTGCACATTTTGGCATGATCGCAGTAAAACCTACTTTACAAAATAGAGGTTATGGTAAGCAAATAATAAACGCGGCAGAAGCTTTAACACGCAGAGAGTGGCGAGTGGTTGGCTTTCACATGGCGGTGATTTCGTTACGCTATGAAGTCATTGCGTTTTACGAGAAATTGGGTTATCTCCGTACAGGTGTGTTTACAGATTTTCCAAAAAATCCAGAGTTATGGCAGCCTAAAGTGGAAGATTTGAATTTGCAGTATTTGGTGAAATTGCTAGAAAATAAGCGAACTCTCTAGCAACATACATTTTTCTGCGCTAGTGCTTAAAGCGATCTAAAGCGTTCATCATGAGTGAGTATGCAGCAGGGACAACCACTAAAGTGAGCAGTGTCGATGAAGCCATGCCGCCAATGATGGCAATAGATAGAGGCTTGTTAGTCTCTGAGCCGGCACCTAGACCTAGTGCGGCTGGTAGCAAGGCAAGAATAATAGTAAGAGAGGTCATCAGTACGGGGCGTAATCTTACCGGGCAAGCTTCAGAGAGCGCATCATGAATGCTTAAACCTTTATCGCGCAATTGATTGGTTAAATCTACCAGCAAAATCGAGTTTTTTGCCACCAAACCAATGAGTAAAACCAAACCAATCATGGAAAAAATATTCAGTGTGTTACCCGTAACTTGTAATGCGATTAGGCCACCAATAATGGCGAGTGGCTGCGCTAGCATGATGATAACGGGCTGAATAAACGAATTGAACTGACTGGCAAGCACCATGTAAAGGAGCAAAAAGCCGAGTGCAAATACAAATTTAACATTTTTCATCGTTTTGCCGAGTTCTTCAGCTTGGCCGGTGTATTTTAATTTATAGCTTGGGGGCACCAGTTTTTTGGCGGTTTCGTTGACAATATTCATCGCTTCGCCGAGAGGGATATTGGGGTTGGAGTAGAAATTCACTGCGTACTGCAAGTCGTAACGCCCAATCACTGCTGCGCCAAGCGTAGGTTTGAAACTGGTGACTGCATCTAATCGCACTAGGTCACCTGAAGTGCTACGCAAATAGATTTTACTTAAATCCGCTGTGTTTTTTAGCTCATCATCGCCGGTTTTCAGACGAATATCATAACGCTGACCGTCGCTTACATCATCGTTATATTTAGCAACATTAATACCGCCCACATACAAGCTAACTGCAGTAGCGATTTCATTAGCATTCAAGCCCAAATTGGCCGCTCGCACACGGTCTATTTTCATCTCTAGTTGCGGCAAATCTAGCTGAACATCTACGTCTACCTTGCCCATATCATTATTATTGCTAAGCACTTGTTGTAGTTTTTGTGAAAGTCTGCCAATTTCATCGAGGTTAGTACCCGTTAGGTTGAATTGTAATTTTTCCGAACGTTGTCCACGTACAATGGATGTGCCGGAAGGGTTAGCACGTACGCCTGGAATTGCACCTAATTCGACTTTAAGTTCTTTAGTGAATTGTTGTTGGCTCTTATGGCGTTTTTCTTTTGGTTTCAGCCGTACATTTACATTACCTTGGTTTACTTGTCCACGAGAGCCGGCACCGATGGTAGAGAAATAGCTATCGATTAAATCAGGGTATTTCGCCAGCGTGGCTTCCACCAGTTTCATGCGAGAGTCAGTGTATTCCAAGCTGGAACCAAGAGGCGTTTTAACGTTGATGCTAAAGCTGCCTTCGTCGGTTTCCGGCACAAAATCTTTTTTCACATTCGTGAGTGTGTAATAGCCGGACAAACCCACAAATAATGCGGTGATCAGTAGCACTAAACCGCGATGATGCAAGGTAACACTAAGTATTTTCTTATATTGCACATCTAAATAGGATAAGCCGCGGCCAGCAAGACGATACAAGGCATTTTCTTTGTGCGAAACACTTAAATAGCGCGAACATAACATGGGCGTGAGCGTGAGCGACACGAACAACGACACTAGCACGCCAAAGGTGACGACTACTGCGAATGATTTAAAAAACATGCCCATTACGCCATCCATAAAAATGACGGGTGCGAAAATACATACTAAGGAGAATGAAGAAGCGAGTACAGCAAATGTAACTTCGCGGCTACCTTCAATGGTGGTTTTTGTGCGATAAGCCGCCACCGCACTTGGGTTATTTAAATCAAGTTCCTTTAATCCACTACCGACCTCTCCAGACATATGGCGCAAAATACTTTCACGCACCACGATAGCGTCATCTACAACCACGCCAATCAGTAATAACAGAGCAAGTAGCGTCATACTGTTAAATGTGTAGCCAGAAAAATACATTACCGCGATTGCCCCTAATAACGAGACGGGAATCTCTAGGCAAATCATTAAGGTAGAGCTAAAAGAGCGCATAAAAATCAACACAATAAGAGCGGCAAAAAGAGTGCCCTCTACCAAGTGTTCTTTAAGTGAGGCAACTAATTGATTGATGAAAATGGAATCATTCGTGGAAATCTCCAGAGTTAAACCAGGAGGAAGATTGGGACGCACCTCATTTTCAAGCTTGTTAATCACATCATTGATGATTTTTACTGTATTGGCATTAGCAATTTTAACCATGCCTAAGCCCACCGTTGGCTTACCGTTATAACGTGCCACTTGGCGGTTGTCAGTGATACCATCTTTGACATCGGCAATGTCTTTTAAGTAAATCGGTGCTCCGCCTTTGCTGGCGATAATCAAGTTGGCGAGGTCTTTGGTGTTGTGAAATTCTAAATCGAGTTTAAGTAATTGCTCGGCTTGTTGGCTGACTAAAAAACCGCCTGGTAGTTGAACATGCTCTCGATTGAAAGCGCTCACTAGATCAGTAGCAGTGATTTTATACGCAGCCATGCGCTCTGGAGAAACATTGACACGAATGACACGGTCGCGCCGTCCGCCAAGCTGCACTTCGCCCACACCTTGAATTGTCTCAAATTTTTTCTTAAGCACATTATTGGCGTATAAGTTAAGCTGTTGCACGGTGCGGTCGCCACTCAAGGCTAGCCAAATCACGGGTGAGGCGTTGGTATCTACTTTTTGCACAATAGGCGGATCTATGTCCGTTGGTAATCGACGCAATGCTTGATTAACTTTGGATTGCACCTCGCTATAGGCTACATCGATATCTTTATCTAGCGCAAACGTAATACTAACTGTGGAAACACCTGGCGAAGAAGCAGATTGAATATGATCAATGCCCGTGGTGGTGTTCACCGTGGATTCGATAACGCTGGTAATCGAAGTATCTACTACATCAGGATCCGCGCCACGCAATGTCGTAGTGACCATAATGACTGGAAAGTCAATGGAAGGAATACGGTCGATACCGATACGCTGATAAGCAATGATGCCGAATAGTATGATAACGCCGGAAAGCATCCATGCTAGGACATGACGCTTAATGGATAACTCAGGCAAGCTCATTTTTAAAACTCAACTTTGTTTTCATGCTGCTTTTTAATTGGACCTTAAGGAGTAGGTTTAGCTAAAGCAACCGGTGCTTTATCCGTTAGAAATCCTGCCCCATCCACTACAATCGTGTCATTGCTTTGCAAACCATCTAATACTTCCACCATGCCATTCTGATGCTGACCCGTTTTTACAACAGCTTGATGTGCAATGCCATCACGTACCACATACGCCACCTCACCAGCGGGACGCAGTACTAGGCTTTGCTCCGGAATCATCAATGCGGCTGCTTGCTCTCCTAGTACCACTACGCCGGTGACGCTGGCGCCTGGTTGCCAATCTTTCTGATTATCAATATCGGCAATCACATCTACGCTACGGCTGCCTTCTGCAATCATAGGTTTTAATTCATGAACTACTGTTTCAACTGTAGTATTGCTAGTTGGGGTGCTTAAGCGTACTTTGAGGCCTGGCTTAAGTTTGGCCGCAATTTTCTCAGGAAAAGGCAAATGAGCACGCAGTTTTTTCGTCGACACGATTTGCACAATAGGGTCGCCTACACTCACAAAATCTCCTGTGCTAACTAATCTTTTCTCGACTGTGCCACTTACCGGTGCCAGTATCTTAGATTTGCTACTGCTGTGGCTAATGCTGCCCGACCGAGCTTTAGCCGCTTCCAGTTGTTCTTTTAGTACTTTTTGTTGCGCAGTTTCGGTGTCTAATACAGTTTGTGAAATAAAATTTTTATCTACCAAAGCTTGATTGCGTGCTACTACTTTGGTTTGATTTTCCAGCAGCGCTTGAATGCGCGCAATTTCCGCCTGTGCCTCATTGCGCTGCATGGCAAAATCGCTAGCATCTAAAGTGGCAAGTAGCTGCCCTTTATTTACTTGCTCACCTGCAACCACATGTACTTTAATTACACGCGCTACAATTTCTGCCGCTACGGTAGCGTCAATTAACCCTTCTATTGATCCAATCGTTTCTTCAGTATTTTCTACTGCTTGATTTTTAATTTGTGTGGTAGTAACTAATGTGGGTTTTACCTCAATTCTGCTTGAATCCAATTCTTTAGATGAATCGCTACAAGCATTAAGCAATAAGATAGATGTAATAATTAATAGGATAGAAATTATTTTTTGCATGTTTATTTATTAATTTTCTGCCAATCAAAATAAGGCCCCGGGTCCGTTTTACGCCCAGGCGCAATATCAGAATGACCAACAATTTGCTGAATCGGATAAATTTGTTTCAAAGATTTTAACAGTGTATTTAGTGTTGTATATTGCGCTTGTTCAAATTTGTCAAAATCGCTTCCTTCCAGTTCTATTCCGACCGAGAAATCGTTACAACGTTCACGCCCTTGCCAAGTTGACACCCCCGCATGCCAAGCGCGCTGTAAGCATGAGACGAATTGAATCAATTCACCATCGCGACGAATCAAGAAGTGCGAGGAAACTTTGGAGGCATAAATCTTTGCATAATAAGGATGTGCTTCCGGATCTAATGAGTTGGTGAATAGCTCAATAATGCCAGACCCACCGTAGCTATTGGGCGGCAGGCTTATGTTATGTATGACTACCATCTCTATTGCATAACCTGCAGGGCGTTCATCAAAATTAGGTGAGGCGATTTGTCTGACGGTATTAGCAAAACCTTTGTCATTGATTATAAATTGATTGTCAGTTGGTTTATTCATTTCGTTTATTTTATGTGAATTTAGATAAAATCTATGTAATCCTATAAAATAAACATCTTTAATAAAACTCAGGTATTGCACATGGTTTTTCTACAATTATTTGTGATGTTGGTTGTGATATTGGTCGCTGCCGAAGTTTTTACCAACGCCTTAGAACATTTGGGCGAAAAACTTGGTATATCAGAAGGAGTGACAGGCTCTTTATTTGCGGCGGTTGGCACAGCGTTACCCGAAACTTCTGTGCCCTTGCTTGCACTGCTGGCGGGTACAACTAACTCACATACTAACGAAGAAATCGGAGTAGGCGCCATATTAGGCGCACCTTTAATGTTAGCTACATTATCCATTTGCTTGATGGCGGTTTCTGTATGGAAACGCCGTGGTACACATGGACATTTGCGTCCAGAACGTACGGGTTTAATCCGTGATCTCAACTTTTTTATCATTGCTTTTTTATTTGCTGCGATTGCTTTATTTATACCGCATACACAGTCGGTGATGCGTTACGGTATTGGTTTTTGTATGGTGATGATTTATTTTATATACGTGATGATGACATTGCATGCTTCCAAAGGCTTGGTAGATGAAGGACATGCGACAGAAGCTGGGAGTGAGATGTTTTTATGCAGACTTGGCCTGCCTAATAATATGATTGTCATTTCTATACAGTTATTGCTTGGCTTGGCTTTGTTATTAGCTGGAGCAAAGGGTTTTATTAATGGCGTAGAAACGGCTGCACAGATATTGGGTATTTCTGCTTTACTACTTTCTTTACTTATTATTCCAATTGCTACCGAGTTGCCGGAAAAAGTGAATAGTATTTTATGGGTACGCAAGGGTAAAGATACTTTGGCGTTTGGCAACATTACTGGCGCGATGGTGTTTCAAGGTACTCTGTTGCCCGCAATTGGTATCATGTTAACACCGTGGGAGCCAAGGTTAGAAGTGCTTTGGGGTATACTCATTACACTGT
>Ga0315912_10004482_pt1 | contig 13232 bp, 5 predicted proteins | sample VfabasoilMG_FD_204469 | JGI IMG/M metagenome (GOLD analysis project Ga0315912, IMG submission 204469) | Garden soil microbial communities collected in Santa Monica, California, United States - V. faba soil | ecosystem: Environmental > Terrestrial > Soil > Garden | place: USA: California... | reverse complement strand
TCCGCTGCACCAGGAACTGGTAGCTGCCAGCTCCCAGATTGAACGAATACTCGCCCTCTTCGTTCGTCGTCGTGCTCGCCAGGAGCACCGAGCCGCCCGCCGAATATGCTCCAATGGTCATTCCCGAAACGCCGGCTCCCCCGTACCCGCGGACCGTGCCCGATACGTTTCCGCCTTCGGAGATGAGTATGATGTCGTGGAGCAAGTCCTCCTCGCCGACGACCACATCCTGCTCGACGTGGACGCCGAAGCCACTGCCGGAAGGCGGCGTAATGCGGAGGTCGACCGTGCCCGGATCGAGCGAAAGCAGGTAGTTTCCCGCTGCGTCCGTCACGGTTTCAGCAAGAACCGTGGTCGTTCCATCGACGAGGGCCTCCACTTCCCCTCCGGCCAACGGAGAGCCGTTTCCGAACACCGTGCCGGAGAGGGTGTGGGCTTCGCCATGGGCAGCCTGACTCCGCGTTTCGAGGGAACCCACACCCTCGGAGCGCTCACCGCTACAACCCAGCAAGACGAAGCCGCCGAGCAACGCGACTGCCATGCGGCGGGCAAACCGCGACTTCACCATCGACCCACTCCACGATTCCCACATGGCAAGCAATGTGTCACCGGTGCAGGAGATTAGTCAATCGCAATGATGCGGAGGTGATCGCTCTCTCACTCCGCTCATGCAGCAATCTCTAACACTGCAGACTGTGAGTTCTTCGATAGGGTCGCGAGCCTCGGTCGGCTCGATGGCCGATCTTTCCGCACGCAACCGGGCGGCTCGGCCGTTTGGCCGCACACTCGAAACAGCACCAAGGGTGGCCTGCGCCCTCCGGGCTTGGCGCGCCTCGCCAAGCCAGGCGGCACACAAGTCGGGCTCGTTGGAGCGATCAAGGCCCGCTCCTCAATTTCGCACTCCAAGTCCACAGCATGATTGACGGACCCCAGGCTCCTCTGGCAGCACGAGCGCGCTTTTGGGCGGCCCGTTCATGATCCATTGGCTGACTCCGCGGCGCGCCTCCTGGCTGGCAGCCGCATTCCTACTCGTCTCATCCATCGCCGTGATCCAGGCCACGGGCGATCGGCATGTGTGGGACGATTGGTGGCTCGACTCGGCACTGCATGGCCGGGACACCATGGGCACCCTCGGTCCTTGGGACCTGTTCCGCTTTGCCAACGGCGACTGGAAGGGCCTACGCGTGGACGAGGGCCCCGCCCCGTGGTTCACCCACCCCGACCTCAAGCTGGCGCTCTTTCGCCCGCTCACCACGCTCACACACGTCATCGACCACCACCTGATGGGCTTCGCTTCGATCGGGGCCCTGGTTCAGAACGCCGTGTGGCTCGCGCTGCTGCTTGCGGCGGCAGGGCGCCTCTTCCTACGGCAGCTCCCGGCCCCGATGGCAGCGCTGGGGCTCGTGCTCCTGGCGCTCGAACCCAGCCACATCGAGCCCCTTGGCTGGGTCAGTGGGCGCAACGCAGTCATCGGCGCTGCGCTCGGGTTCTGGGGCCTGGTCCTGCACATCGAGGGACACGAGGACGAGAGCGTCACCAAGCGCCGCTCCGCCCTGCTGCTCTTCGCCCTGGCCCTGCTGGCGGGAGAAACGGCGCTCGGCTGCGTGCTCTTCCTCGGGAGCTACATCTGGCTGGGTCGCACGACGTCAGCGAGCGCGAAGCTGCGCGAGAGCGCCCCCTATGTGCTGCTGCTCACTCTCTGGCTCGCGGTCTACGCGGCGCTCGGCTACGGGACGCGCGCCTCGGGATTCTACGCCAACCCGCTGAGCGAGCCGCTGGCCTACCTCGCGGAGTTGCCAGCCAAGTTCGCGGCGATTTCGAGTGGCTCCGTCCTTGGCTTTCCCACGACCATTTGGTTCTTCCGCGGCGATCTGCGGGCGCCCATCTCGATCCTCGGCGCAGTGGCACTCGGACTCGCCGGGCTGGGGCTTGCCTGGGTGATCGGGCGCGCCGGGCCCCAGGAGCGCCGCAGCCTCGTGTGGCTCGCTGTGGGCACCCTCTCGAGCCAGCTGCCCCAGTGCGCCGGCATCCTGGGGGCGCGCAGCTTGGTCGTGCCCACCCTGGGCGCATCGGCGCTGGTTGCCGCGATCCTGCTCGCTCCGGCACGTGAGCTCAGCACGCTTCGGGCGTGGAGCGCGCGCTCGCTCCAGGCACTGCTAGCGCTCTCTCACCTCGCGCAGCCGCTGCTCGGGCTCTTCGCCACCCTCAACGTCTACGACCAGGCCTTCGCCGCCGAAGACCGAGCGATGCAGCAGAGCGAGCTCGATCGCGCCGCAGGACGTCGCGCGATCGTGCTGGCGGCGCCCGACCCCACTGTCGCCATCTACCTGCCGTCGCGCCTCGCGCTCGAAGGCAAGCCGCTACCGCTTGCTTGGAACACCCTGTCGTTTGCCGAGGTCGACCATCGACTGATCCGCACCGCTGAAAACGAGTTCGAGCTCGAGCAACTCGCCGAGCCACGCGCCGGCTTCGAACAAGCCTTTCGCTCCGACCGCACCCCCTTGCACCCAGGCGACGTCGTCGACCTCGGCTTCGTGCGCGCCACCGTGCTCGATGTCGAAGGACGCTGGCGCAGGAAGGTGCGCTTTTCGTTCACCAATCTCAGCGATCCAAAGCACTGTTTCCTGCTCTGGAAAGACGGCGCCTTGCGCGAAACCAAGCTCCCTGGCGTCGGCGAAACGCTCGATCTGCCGTGGACCAAGGGGCCGTGGAGCTTGTTCTAACCACGTGACCGACGAGCCCAGCCGTCAGGGGTCGACTCAGGTGTCCCAGCAGCGCGCGTACGGATGCCCGTCCACGGTGAACTCGTGGCAGGTGTCCCCAGTGACCTCTTCGATCCAGGGCAGGATCCAATCACCCAGCCGAGTCACATCCCGATTCTTCCCGCCGGGATCGCAGGCTGGGGTCCCACCCCAGGACCAGTACAAGATGCCGGTGACCACGTCCCATTCTCCCGCCTTGCTGATGAAGGGCCCGCCAACGTCGCCGGTGCAAGACGCCTTGTCGCTCTCGTCCCAGAACGCCCAATAGGCGGTCTCGTTGCAGTCGTTTCCCGCGAGCGCGTACGGGATCGACCTGAGGACGCTGGCCGGGTGCCCGGATCCTCCCGTGCCGCGTCCATAGATGTTGCCGGTACGAATATCGCCACAGGATCCCCGACTGATGCGCTGGTAGTCCGTGAGCCCGGTGTCGATCCAACCACCGGGGCGCCGAATGAGAGCGAGGCCCTCGGGGATCGTCGTGATCTCGACGAGGTCCCCGTCCTCGGAGGCGTTTCCCGTGATCGGGCGCCGCTCCCCGGGGTCCAGATCGGGATCGAAGTAGGAGATTCTTGCTTGGCCGACGAAGTTCGTCGGCTCCTCCTGCCAGTCGTCCGACACGTAGAGTGCATCCGTCAGCACGTGATCGTGGTTGATCATCACGCCGGTGCACCTCGACTGGCCCTTGACCTCGACCTGCACGACGCCGCGCTTGTTCACGACGTTGCTCGTGACGAGCTCCTGCTCCGCCTGCGCCACCGGATCGGAGCCTTGCTCCACGTCGACTGCGCAACCAAACATTCCGAGCACCACCCCACCCGCCAAGATCCGGTTCTTCATTCGTCATCCAGTCCATCGCATGCGCTGGCCGATCGCCAGATCCGCACCACGCGCCATCGTCCGTGTCGCGCCGCGCCCGCTCAATGCTTGCCGCACGTGTGCACGAAACTTCAGCCGGCCCGCGGTCCAGCCCATGTTCCTCGGCCCCGGTGACAGGGCGGCAGCCCCTCCGCCCCTCCGCTAGAAGCGGAGCATCATGAGCCCTTTCATTCGCACGCCTACCTGGCTGGCTGCCGGGTCACTCGCCCTTCTCTCGCTGAGCTGCACTACGTTCAAGCAGCCGGCGGCGGAAGCGCCGCACGCCGTGGTCGTCATTACGTACCTGGGCGGAGAGCTCGCTCCGAACGGGCGGATCGCGTTCGGATATTGGCCGGGCGTCAACGCCTGCAAAGGGAAGAAGGCAGGGCTCAAGTGCAAGAAGGGCCCCAAGGACCTCCCCATCGAGGGCCGCGACGTCACCTTCCGCATCCCCGTGGACGAAGAGGTGACGATCAGCCCCTACGGCCTGATCGACTCGAGCTACAAGAACGACGGCGTGACCATTACGACCAAGCAGACCTACTGCTTCGGCGACCCGTTCACCGTGACCGCCAAGGCCGGCGACAAGTACCACTTCCTCTACGCCTACGATCCAGCCCAGAACGCCTGCGGCACCAAGCGGGCCGAGGAGGTCGAGGCGACGGAAGAGGCAGCGCCGGCGTCGGATGAGACAGAAGCGCCGGCTCCGTAGCCGGGCATCACGCAGTCGGTGGCCGGGTGTTTCGCGGGTGTGTCGACTGGGGGCAGCCTCGACCTCGGCGTGGGCCAAATGATTAGATGCGCGGGATGCCCAAGCTCCATCGCACGCTCATTCTATTTTCGATCATGACACTCGTCGCCAGCGCAGCGGTGATGGCGTGCGGAAGGTCGAATAGCGGACCCGCTCCCCAAAGCCCGAGCGGAACCCACGGCCAAGTGCCCACCGTCGTGTCGGGCGACGTGGACTCGGTTCAGCCGCACGTATTCATGCGCTCGGGGCGCATGTCGAACGAGATCCTCACCAACTACCTCGCCTACCCGGCCGATTTCCCGAGCCAGATCAGCGGCAAGGCCTTGGGCGCCGCTTACAAGAGCTTCTCGATGCAAGGCGGCCGCACCAAGTTCTCCACGCGCTGCGCGCCGTGGCAGGACGGCGGCCGGACCAATCCGAGCGACTCCGCGATGATCGTCGTGGTGACGGATTCAGCCGGCAACTACGTGCAAACGCTCATCAGCAACGACGCCGACCAGCCCATCCCTGGCGACGCCAGCGGCAAGGGCTCCGATGTCGTCCACGAGGGGACCGACGGTCGCAACTACGGCTATGCGATCTACCTCTTCAGCCAGAACACGAGCAGCTCTCACTGCTCGCTGCATCTGACCAACGGCAATAACACGAGCTCGCGCGATCTCCTCGGTGGACCCAAGTACTTCGGCGGCAAGCTCGTCCAGGTGGGCGCGGTCCCGCGCGGTGACTACTTCGAGGTGCAAACTACGCCCTCCCCGGAGTCGGCCATCGGTGGGACCCGCATGCTGCTCTTTCGCCCGTGGAAGCAACCGGTCGTCTCTACCTACGTGAACGCGGCGAACGACTTCGACGCACAGCTGACGGTCGAAAGTGACGACTTTCTGGGGACCGACACGCTGCTGCTGGTCGGCCGAAACTGGGTCCCGGGCACAGCCGCGAGCGCCTTTCCGCTGGTCCGCGCCGACCTGGTGCACGGACCGTCGACGGGCACGAGCTGCCCAACGCCGAATTGCTGGTCAGGCACCGTTTCGGCGAGCAGCCCAGGGGCGTCCGAATACTCGGGTCAGCCGGTCCCGCTTTCCCCAGGACGCTGGATCGTCGGCGTCGAGCTCGCTCTCGAACCCGCCGGGAGCACAGCGACTGGGGTGGCCAATTCCTGGACGTTTTGTGACGCCAAGGCAGGTATTTGCGACTTCCAGCACACACACGAACGCGGTCTGCTCAACGACCGGGTCGCCCAGCTGAGCGTCGAGTACGGCACGTCGAGCGACCGGTCCGCCTGGACTTCCATTGCCACGTCCGGTCGCAGGATCTCGCGCGGAGCGTTTGGCTCCAGTGCGCCACATCGGTTCTACCAGGAGATCGACGTCCGAGAGCCCGGCTACTACGCGCCGCGGATCAAGATCGACTCCTCCGCGGCCGTGCAGCTCACGGACGTCTCCGTTGGGCGCACCTGGTTCGCGCAACGCAACGCGGAAGCGGGTGAGCTCCGGGTCGCGTCCGCAAATATGCTCTATGAGAATCCGGGAGAGCCCGACGCCATTCACGCCGAGTACCGGAACCTGGCCGACCTCCTTGGTCCACGCGGAAACATCGCGACCGACGCCAACAGTGCCACGATCTGGCCGGCATACTCCGACTCCGTCGATCGCGCCCCTTTCCAACTCAACTCCGATGCCATCTTCATGACGGAGATGGGCGACAACTCTGGGTGGCCTGAGACGTTCGATCGCGCCAAGCTCCAAGGCGGGGCGTTTGCGGCGGTCGCCAACCACAACGACTCCCGGAGCTGGAGCGGCCTATTTGCCAGGAACGAGGATACGGGCGGGCTTGGACTCGGCACAGAAGGAGTCGGCGCGGTGTACGCAGCAAGCACGGTCGTTGGCAGAGGGGGACTCAAGCCGAGCGTCCTGCCGTCGAGGTGCTGGAACGACTATGAGGACTACGACGACTACTACAACTGCTGGATCGAAGAGGACGGCGACGGTTCGGGGGCTCTCCCCGTCTCACTCAAAGCCACCACTTCGCACGGCCAGCCCATCCTGTTCATCGGTGTCCACTTGCGGACAAAGGGGCCATCGGTGCGCGCGGGGCAAGTGGAGGACCTCACCGACCGCATCATCGAGCTCGTGGGTCAGCAGCCTGGGATTGCCAACGGCCAAGGACAAACCTCGGGCAACGGCCTCTACAACCGCATCGTCATCGTCGGCGACTGGAACACGCGGGTCCATCGCGGGGGTGAGAACTACCCTCTCCTGCGCATTCTGCGCTCCAAGCTCGGTTACGCCCTCGACGTTGGGCTGGCCCTCAGCGGCTCGACCGAGCCCGGGATCGCGACTGGAATGCACGACGTCGACGGGCAGAACGGGTGCTTTCAGGCCGAGAGCTACCAAACGAACAGTTTTTGCACCTGTGGCGGGCAACACGGAGGGCACGTGGGTCAGGGACCCCACAAGAGCTACGAGGAGATGATCTTTTACGAACGGTTCCGTCCCACCCTCGCGACGAAAGACCGGTGCGCGGATCATGCCGCCTTGCATTTGCCCTGGTGGGCGGGCACCTGGCGCGGTGAGAGAGCCGACGTCCTGAAGGAGGGCTCAGTGACTCGTGACCGCCTCGACCTGATCATCCTCGCCGGCCGCGGCTGGGAGGCGGACGATCCAGTCCGCAGCTACCGCGTCGTCCAGGACGCCAACACACCGTACAACTTCTTCGCGCCAAAGAAGAGCTCGAGCTGCTCGTGCGACTGCTTGGGGGGAGGAGTCAGCCTCTTCCCTGACGCTCCGGGCGGCGCTGGCGACTATGCTCCGCGCTACAGTCTCCGCGGACATGGCAGCGAGCCCGGCTCCGCTGCGCTGGCCACCGACCACCGGCCCATCGGCGCCACGCTCCGCATCTGGTCCGGCCACGGAGCACGCTTCTGAGCCACCTGAATCGCCGAAGCCGCGCCCGCCGGCGGAGCCTTCAGTGCAGTGTCGCCTCCACCACGGCCCAGCTGGGCGCGGGGCTACCCGAAACGGTGCGGTGCGCGCAGAAGCCGATGGTTGCGTCGACTTCGCCTGGGTCGAGGTCCTGATTCCACTCCATGCTGGGAATCACGGTCACGGTGCCAGTCGCGGCGTTGTAGAGGCCGTTCCACTCATCGTAGATGTCCGCACCCACGATCTCGAAGGTGACACCCCAAGCGGAGGCCGTTTGCGAGGTGGGGTTCGTCACCACGATCTCGGCGCAGTAATCGCCACCCCAGTCGTCGGTCACGACGATCGAGGCCAGCACCGGCCCCACGGTGTTCGACTGGTTCTCGCACCGCAGGTACGTGCTGGTGCCGGAGCCGCCGTAACACAGGTCGTGCAGGCCTCCCCCATCGAGGGAGTCGTTTCCAGCGCCGCCATCGAGTCGGTCATCGCCGTTATCGCCGATGAGCTCGTCGTTACCGCCGGCTCCGTCGAGTCGATCCTGGCCTTGGCCGCCGCTCATCAGATCATTGCCCGCGTCTCCGTAGCACCAATCGTCGCCGTCTCCGCCAAGCACCGCGTCGTCGTGGTCCTGACCTCGCAACGTGTCTTGACCGGTACCGCCCTCGATGAAGTCGTTGCCAAGACCGCCCTGAATCACGTCGTCCCCTTGGCCGCCGCTCAAGAAGTCGTTTCCGCCCTGGCCGGAGATCGTGTCCTGAGCGCCCAGGCCAATGATGCAGTCGCTGCCTGAGGTCCCCACCAGGTTGTTGTTGTTCGAGTTGCCGAGGATGACGTTCGTGCCCGCCGGGCAGCAGGCGGAGCTGTCGCCGAGACCCACGATGACGCGCTGCTGCTTCTCCGCCACGTTGCCCGCTGCGTCTGTGGCACGCCAGGTCACCACATGGACCCCGGCCCTGAAGGTGGACGGGGCATTGTTCGTGATGGTCACCGCGCTTCCGCAGGTATCGACGGCTGTCGCCGTGCCGATGCTCACGCCCTGACAAGTCGCGAAGCTCTTGTCCGGCGGAATGCTCAAGATGGGCGGGGTCGTGTCGGCCACCAGGATGAGGACGTCGTCCTCGGCACTCACCAGCCCGAGCAGGCCTTCCTGACTCACGGTGAGCGTGGCGGTGGTATCGCCCAGCGGGAAGACGCCGGTCGCTATCGTCTCGTCGGCATTGTCTAGAGTCACGCCAGGGGCATCCCATGCGTAGTCCAGCGTGCCGAAGGGTGCTCCTGAACCCGAGCCGTCGAGCGTCGCCAGCGCACCGCCGTTCACACACTCCAGCACCTGGTCGTCGCCAGCATCGGCAACGAGCGAGTTTGGATCGCACACGTCTCCCAGGCCGTCCTCGTCGAAGTCCTCCTGATCGGGGTTGTAAACGAACCGACAATTGTCATCCACGTCGAGCACGTCGTCGGCGTCGTCGTCGTCCGGGCACACGTCACCGATGCCGTCCGCATCGAGATCGGCTTGGTCCTCGTTGGCCACGGACGGACAATTGTCCTTCAGGTTGGAAATCCCATCACCATCCTCGTCGTCGCTGCACTCGGGCAATGTGCCCACGATCGCCGCGCCAAACAGGTCGCCGAGCAGCCAGACCAGGTGCGGCCCCGTGAACTCGGCCTGAAAAACGCCGCGTTGTCGACCGAGGAAGAAGTTCCTGACTTGCCTGCGATCGTCCGGGCCCGGCAAGAACCCGTTCGTCGGTCCCGGCAGGATGTGCGCCTGGCCGCGATACCGATTGTAGTAGCCGAAACCAGCTCGGTACGCGCCTCCACCCAGCGCATCGATGCATTCCGGGACGGGAATGATGTCGCAGCCGTCACCCACAGCGTCGCCGTTGGTGTCCGTCTGGTGCGGGTTCGGCAGGAGGCGACAGTTGTCGAGCACGTCCGGTACGTTGTCGTGATCTTCATCGGGTCCGTAGATGACGTCGGCGGTCAACGTTTCGATCGGCGACTCCGCGACGAGTCGATCGTCCCAGCCTTCGGAGTCGCCGTTGTGGAAGTCCAGGTGGTTCCAGTCGTCGTGGTCGTCGTGGAATACGCCATCGCCGTTGCAGCCATCGCCCCCGAAGGAAGCGAAATAGTTGACGTCAACGTTGACCGAAGACGCATCGATGAGGGACACGAACGTGGGCGGCGTGGTGGACCCATCGACCGAGTAATTCCTGTTCCAGTTGATCGGACCGGCCGACGACTCCTCACTAGTTTGGGGGGGCCAAGGGCGCGCGGTGCCGCAGGTGAGCGCCCAATGGATCCAGCGGCCGCCCTCGCAGGCGAAATAATCGTCGGTCCCGACGAGAGCACCGGTCGCGTCGAGCGCGCAAAAGTAATCGCAACGCTGATCCTCGATAGGACACAACCCATCGGCAGGCCTCTCCTTCGGGCAGGCAGGGCGCTCAGGACCGATCAGGACCCAAGGATGGTTGCCAGGGGCGTTCGGCCCCACGCCGTCGGCCTCGATGAGCGCACGTTCGTCGAGGGTAGAGCCTACCAAGTCCCCGTGCGAATAGTCGAGGAAGTCATAGAGGTAGTTCATCGTGCTCTGATAGTTGGGCTCGCAATTCTGCTCTTCGTCACCGCCGTGCTGAAGGTTGAGGTTGTGGCCCAGCTCGTGCATCAGGGTATTGGCCTGCTCGAACCGACAATGCTCGGAGGCGTTGCAGTGTGTCCCGGCCGGGATCGTGCTGGTTCCGTACGGTCGATCGACGTCTGGGTGGGTGTACTGCTTGCCCCCGCCGAACAAGATCAAGTCGTTGCCGGGCCGCTCTCCGCGTCCACTTGACCGGGAGCCGCCCTCGTCCGGGTCCGGGCTGTGGGCAAAGATCACGTAGTGGTACACGTGCGCTCGGCGGTGGCCGGATTCCTCCGAGCCGTCATCCGTTCCCAGGTAGTCCTCCTTGATCGTTTCCAGGTCCATCTCGCAATCGCCGAGGTCGTACCAAGGACACGGGTTGAGCCTCATGAGGTCTCGATGCGGGATCTCGTCGGAGACCTCCACGTGGACCGTGATGCCCGGCGTGCCGTCTGGATTCCACACCGGTGCGATCTCGAAGGCATCGATGAGGTCGCGGATGGCGTAGTCGTTGGGATAGTGCCCCGGCATGTAGTCGATTTCGATGTAAATATCCTTGTGGAGGTGGTTCGCACCCGGCAAGAGGAGCACGCTGCCGTCGTCCCATTCCATGCGTTGCGGGATCTCCCAACAGTCTGGGATCTCGTCGCCATCGGAGTCCTCGGTGATGCCCTCACACTCCGGGATGGCCGGGCACCAGGGGTCGAAGGGCGCGCAGTCGGCATAAAAGTCGTCGCACTGAGAAACACCCGGCTCGCCCGTCGGACACATGGCGTTGGGCTCGGTGAGGCAACCCACCTCCGTCACCAAGGGGAGGCAGGGTCCGGGCGGGGTCGTAGTGCAGTCCTTGGTGCCCGGGGTCGTGCAGTTCGCGCCAACGCACGTTCCGCAGAGGTAGTTCGCCACTGGAGCGGTGCAATCCATCTGCAGCTGGTCAGGGTTGCACTCGTCCACCTTGCCATCGCAGTCGTCGTCCTGGCAGTTCTCGATCTCGGGGGTGCTGTCAAAGTGGACGGACGCGCAAGTTCCTGGCGTGCCGTCGGCCTGGCATACCTGCGTGCCCTCGTCATGCGGGCACAACATGTCGGGATGAAATGGGCCACAGGATGCAGGAATGTCGGCGGGAGCGGGAACTGGAGGTGCCACCGTGCACTCCATGCTGACCCCGGGCGCGCATTCGTCGATCTCGCCGTCGCAGTCGTTGTCGATGGAGTCGGCCGGGTCTTCTTCGCGGCAGTATTCGTTGGAGATCGCCAAGGGTTCAGGGCCCCAGAAGCTGTCGTACATGTAGTTCGAGGAGCCATCGATGAACGGCGGGTCAATCAGATGGGGAAAGTTGGTCCAGATCTGAATGGAGCCGCTGAACAGGTCGTCGTCCCTTCCCGTCACGATCTCGGCGAATCCATCGCCATCGAGGTCTCCTGCCGCGATCTCGGTCTGGTCGAACACCAGGCAATCCGTGGCGGGAGTCTGCGCAGGATCGAAGGTCGGAACCGGTCGGCCGGGATACGAGAAGATTTGAATGCACTCTCCCTGGTTGCCGACGATGACGTCGTCAAAACCGTCACCGTTAAGATCGGCACACGTGATCCGGCTGGTCGGACTGAACATCACGTGGCCACCGAAATAGTCGCCGGGATCCGGGAAGCTGCTGAAATGCGGGTCCGGGATTCCGCCAAAGATCCAGAAGTCGAACCAGTTGGCGATGACGACCTCGCTGACACCGTCGGCATCCAGGTCGCAAGTGGCCAGGTCGTTGCCGGCCCGCCAGTAGCCGGTGTTGTAGCCAGGAGGGATGATGGAATCCGTCACCTCGCCCCCTGTGCTGAACACATTGACGGCTCCCGAAAACTCGCTGCCGTCGGCGTAGACGAACTCGTCCACCTTGTCGGCCATGGTCGGGCGGATCAGGTTCCCGAGCGCGATGCGGGGCGCCGATCCAGACGGGTACGGCCCAGAGTAGGGGCTTGGAATGTGCCAGACACCGTGGATGTCGAAGAAACTGGGGTTCGCACCGACGCCGGCGACGGCCAGGTCTTCCACCCCGTCTCCGTTCACGTCACCAGCTGCCAGGTCATACACGACGGAGGCGGCGCTGCTGCTCATCAGCTCTTGGAAGCTGTAGCGCTCCATCCTGCTGAAGGCCCGACTGTGGTGCCAGATCGTCCCCCCCTTGTGTGGCGGGTTGGCGATGAGGGCCTGCGATCGCGTCGCGAGGGCTCCACGATTGGTGTCTGAGTCCGCTCCGCCGCAAGCGACGAGGACACCGAGGCTCAACAGCGAGATTGCGCCTAGCAGCCTGTTTTGGCTCCACCCTGCACCCGCTTCGCTTCTCGTTCTTTCGGCAACCATGTCGACCTCGCCCTATCGCTTGCGTGAACTACCCGTGGGCCTTCAGCACAATAGCTGGCCTGAAGCGTGCGACCTCGATGGCGCACGCCTTGAACCCGCAGAATGCATCAGCACCCGCGACCCGCCACTCAAGCTCTTACATGAGTTCGGGGCGCGACGACAAGCGGCTTGTCACAGCAATCACAAACCAATCGTGCGCTATGCGCCGCGGGCGCTCATAGGCCGGCCAGACGGGCGGAGGCTCGGAAACGCGAGCGTTTCAAGATCGAAAGGGTTAGCGGCTGCGCGAGGTATGGCGCTCGGGTCGTTGGCGCTACTGCACGTCGACCCAGAAGTCTTCGCTGGTGAGGCCCGCGATGGGGCCTTCCCAGATTTCGAAGCCGGCGGCGACGGCGCGCACGTGGGTGGGCAGATCGTAGCCGCGGTTCTCCGCGTCAGCGAAGAAGTCGAGGACGTCGAACTCGAGCTCGGTCAGCTCAGTGCCGGGCGGAACCACATAGTTGACGATGGGGCGGTTACTGACCGTGCCTGCCACGATGTCCCAAGTGCCAGGCACTCCCTCCACCGTGACGCCCGTGTGCTGCGGGGGCCCGCCTGCAGGTACGAAATTCGTCGGATCGCGCAGCCAAACCATGAAGTACATTTGAAACTGCGTCTCGGTGCCGAGCCAGATGTCGTAAGCCGCGTTGTACTGGCCGGCGTCGTTGCCGTTGCTGGCCCAGCGCCAGCCAGTGAGGAGCGCCGTCATGTCCGAGCGCGCCGCCGGCAAGCCGCAGTCGGGTACCTCCGGCACCGAATAGCGACCGCAGAACGTCGCGGGGTAGCTTGCCGGCTCCCCGCCTGGGCCTGCGCTTCCTTGCATTTGGTCGACCACGAACGAGGTGCCCAGCCAGGAGTGGGTGGCCGAACCGAAGTTAGGGCCCCAGCCGTTGGTGATGAAGAGGTACGGCACGCCATTTCGCGACACTTCTGCGGTG
>Ga0315912_10004481_pt1 | contig 13236 bp, 12 predicted proteins | sample VfabasoilMG_FD_204469 | JGI IMG/M metagenome (GOLD analysis project Ga0315912, IMG submission 204469) | Garden soil microbial communities collected in Santa Monica, California, United States - V. faba soil | ecosystem: Environmental > Terrestrial > Soil > Garden | place: USA: California... | reverse complement strand
AGCCCCACGAGCCCACCGAATCCATGCCGTTGCCGCCGTAGCGCTCCACGGCATCGAAGCCGAAGCCCATGCCGTTGGAATTCTCGCCGCGCAGCTTGCCGATCTGGTTGGTGGTCATGAGTTTCACGGCGTGCGGCGACAGGATGCGCACCTTGCCGAGCGCGCCGCCGTTGCGCAGCGCCTCCAGGAAAGTGGCGTAGTCTCGCGCCGTGGACACCAGCCCGGCGCCGCCCCCGTACGCCTTGCGCGGCCCATCGACATAGCTGCCCTGGCCTTTCGGCCCGTCGTCCTGTCGCACCGCCTTGCCGTTGGCATCGCTGCCGTACACCGCGGCAAAGCGCTCGCGCTTCTCCGGCGGCAGGAAGAAGTGCGTGTCCTTCATGCCCAGCGGGCCGGTGATGTGCGAGCGGAAGAACTGGTCGAGTGATTCGCCCGAGGCCTTCTCCACGATGCAGCCGAGGATGTCGGTGTTGTAGCCGTACACCCATTTCTCGCCGGGCTGCGCCGCGAAGGGCAGGGTGCCGAGTCGCTCCATGAGATCGCAGATAGGCACGTCCTTGTCGGCGACGTACCAGCCGTAGCCGGCCGCCGGCCCCAGGCCCTTCGCCTCGTAGATCGCCGCGTATTCGGGCTCGGTGCCGTAGGAAATGCCTGCGCTGTGGGTCAGCAGATCCTTGATCTGGATGGGTCGCTTGGCCGGCACGTAAACCAGCACACCGTTCTCGTTTTTCGTTCCGACCGTGGTCTTCTCGAAGGTCGGGATCCACTTGCCCGCGCGGTCGTTGACCGTGAGCTTGCCTTCCTCCATGAGCTGCAGGATCGCGACGCTGGTGAGCGCCTTGGATTGCGAGGCGATGCGGAATTCGGTGTCCATGGTCATCTTGCGGCCGGCTTCCTTGTCGGCCCAGCCCACGGCCTTTTCGTAGACCGGCTTGCCATCGCGCAGCACCAGCGCCACCACGCCGGCGACGCGGCCGTCGTTCACGTATTGATCGAGCAATGCGTCGACCCGCGCCAGGCGCTCCACGGAAAAGCCATTGCGCAGCGTGTCGGCCTGCGCCGGGTAGGCGGCACAGCCAATTACCGCGGCAGACAGCAAACAAACCAGTCTCTGTTTCATCCTGACTCCGTCAATTGAGCGTCGCGACCACCACCGACTTCGGCGGCAGATCGAATATCCAGGCCTCGCCCTTCTGCCTCGCGGCCGTGAACGGTGCGGGTTGCACTGTATTCGGTTTGTCGAAGGTGTTGTGGGTATTCATCTCGGGTGTGGTCAGGACGCGTGCCGAAAACTGCTTCGCGCTGTCGCCGGTGATGTGCGCGGTGACGCGCGCCGGTTTGCCCGGATCGGTGTTGACCAGCGCGAGCAGCACCCCGCCTTTCGACGAACGCGCCGCCGAGACACTCACCGCGGGGATGGAGATCTCCCCGACGCTGTAGGCCGGCGTGGAGAGCTCGGTGGGCAGCAGGGTGGCGTTCTGGAACGGCCGATACATCTCGAACACGTGGTAGGTGGGTGTCAGCAGCATCCTTTCCTTGTCGGTGAGCACCATGGCCTGCAACACGTTGATCATCTGCGCGATGTTCGCCATGCGCACGCGGTCCGCATGGGCCTGGAAGATGTTGAGGTTGAGCGCGGCGAGCACCGCATCGCGCAGCGTGTTCTGCTGGAACAGGAACCCCGGGTTGGTGCCCGGTTCGACGTCGTACCAGGCGCCCCATTCATCGACGTACAGGCCGACTTTTTTCTCCTTGTCGTACTTGTCCATGACTTCAGAGTGCTTGCGGACGTATTCGTCCATGAGCAGGCCGCGCTGCAGGGTCATGATCCAGTCCTTCTCTGTGAAGGTCAGCGCCGGGCCCTTCACGTCCCACTTTCCCGTGGGCAGCGTGTACTGGTGGAAGGAGAGCGCCCCCATGTGCTTGGCGGCATTCTTCATCAGCACGTCGGTCCAGTCGTATTGGTCGCCGTACGCGCCACTCGCCACCTCGATGGGTGTGTTGTCCTTCGGTGTCTTGATGTTCAGCGCGAACTTCTTGTACTCGTCGGCGTAGTACTCGGCGCGCATGTCGCCGCCGCATCCCCAGGGTTCATTGCCCACGCCGATGTAGTCGAGCTTCCAGGGCTTGTCGCGACCGTTGGCGCGGCGCTCGTTGGCGAGCGAGGACTGCGAAGGCGAGGTGATGTACTCCACCCACTGGCTCATCTCGGCCACCGTGCCCGAGCCGACGTTCACCGCCAGGTAGGTTTTCGCGCCGAGCATCTCCGCCAGCTCGAAGAATTCGTGCGTGCCGAATTCGTTGGGCTCGATGACGCCGCCCCAGAAAGTGTTCACGCGGTGCGGGCGCTTGTCGCGCGGGCCGATGCCGTCGCGCCAGTGGTATTCATCGGCGAAGCAGCCGCCCGGCCAGCGCAGCACCGGCACTTCGAGTTTCTTCAGCGCCGCGAGCACGTCGTTGCGATAGCCGTTGGTGTTGGGAATGCGCGAGTTCTCGCCCACCCAGATGCCTTCGTAGACATTGCGGCCGAGGTGCTCCATGAACTGGCCGTGCAGCGCCGGATCGATCTTCGCTCCGGGCTGGTCGGCACGGATGGTGACCGAGACGTCGATGGCATCGTTTTTCGCGGCGAGAGCGGCCGGCGCGATTCCGAGCGCGGTCAGCGCCGCGATCTTCAGCGCGGCATTCGCCGCGACGCGAACTACATTGCGCATTGGTTTTCCCCCGATGGATGACGAGCGCGAAGCCTAGCGCATTACATCAGCCAGCGCGGCACGCGCGCCCGGTATTCATCCCACTGCGCGCCATGCGTGCGCGCCAGGAACGGTTCTTCGTTCAGCAGCACGCGAAAATGGAATGCAAGGATCACGATTCCGGCATACATCGCGAGCGTCCGCGACATGAACGCCAGCGCCCAGCCGATCAGCATCACCGCCACCGCGACGTACATCGGGTTGCGGCTGTAGCGATACAGCCCGGTGGTGACCAGGTGCTTTGGCGGCGACCACGGCGCGAGTGTGCCCTTGCCCGTGACGTAGAAGTCGCGCACGCACCACAGCAGCAGGACGATTCCCGCGGCGAGCGGCAGCAGTCCGACCGCATGGAATCTGCCGCCGGCGCGCAGGTTCGAGGCGGCAAACCATGCCGGCAGCGCGATGGCGACCACGCCCGGCAGCGCGAGGAATGCCAGTAACGCGCGCCAGATCATCGCGTGCGCCGCCTAACTATTCGGCGCGAAGGTCTTCGCGCCAGGTGCCGACGGCGCGCAGCTCGACTTCGTGTTCTGGATCGCGCCAGGTCTCCGCGAGCGCCGCGGTGTACCACTCCTTCATCGAGGGCAGCGCCAGCAGCTGCGTGACGTAGCGCCGCGCGGGTTCGCCCAGCGGCAGGTCGTAGGTCTGGGCGCGGAATGCCACCGGTGCGAAGAAGGCGTCGGCGGCGCAGAAGCGCGCGCCCGTGAGGAACGGACCGCCGAAGCGCGCCAGCCCGTCGCCCCACAGGGCCTCGAGGCGCGCGAGGTCGCGTTTCAGCGCGGCATCGATGCCGTGCAGCGTGATGCGCAACCCGCAGGTCATGCCGCAGTTGTTGCGCAGCGCCTGGAATCCCGAATGCATCTCCGCCGCGGCGCAACGCGCCCAGGCGCGTGACGGCGCCTCGGCCGGCCAGACTCCGGCGTGGCGCTCACCGACGTATTCCGTGATGGCCAGTGAATCCCACACGGTGGTGGTGCCGTCGACCAGGCAGGGCACCTTGCCGGTGGGCGAAAACGCGCGGAAGGCATCCGGGTTCTGCGCGCCACCGAACGGGACGACGATCTCGCGGAATGGAATGCCGAGCTCGCGCAGCAGCACCCACGGGCGCAGCGACCAGGAGGAATAGTTCTTGTTGCCGATATAGAGACTGAACATGTCGTTCCAATTTACTCCAGCGTCTTGTCCACCAGTTCGAATCCGGCGCGGTCCTGGTAGCCGTGGCCACGGTAGAAGGCGCGCGCCGCGGCATTATCGCGCCCGATCTGCAGCGCGACATTGGTGCAGCCGGCGATGCGGAACGCCGCTTCGCCGGCGGCCAGCAGCCGCATTCCGAGGCCGCGGCCGCGGTATTGTGGCGCGACATACAGCTCGTCGATTTCCGCCGTCAGGCCCTGGTGCTCGAGGCTGAATACGAATACGGCGAGAAGGTAACCCGCCGGCTGGCCGTCGACGCTGGCCACCCACACGCGGCCGAGCGCCGGATCGGCGATCACGCGCTTCAGCAGCCCGGCGACGGCTGCCGCGTCGAACCCTTCGATGGCCTCGAAGCGCCAGTACTCTTCAACCAGCGGCAGCATCGCCGCGATGTCGCGGGCAGTGGCCAGTCGGACCTCTATATTGTCGTTCATGGCCCATATTCTAACTACCATCGGGCAGCCAGAGGGTGACTACCGCGCCGCCGCCGGTACGGTTGGCGATGCGCAACCGTCCTCCGTGTGCTTCCACGATTTCGCGGCACAGCGTCAGTCCCAGCCCGGTGCCGCTCTCCTTGGTCGAATAGAAGGGTACCAGGGCGTTTTCCAGCGCCTGGGGGGTGAATCCGGGCCCGCGGTCACGTACCTCGACGCTGAACCCACGGGCGGTGTGCTGGACGGCGAGTTCGATGGACGACGGGTCGGTACCCGATTCGCGCGCGTTCTTGAGCAGGTTGATCAGCGCCTGTTCGATCTGCGCGGTATCGAAGCTGGCCTCGCGGCGCGGCAGCTCTCCCGTGAGCTCGAACGCGACCACCACCCGCAGCCGCTCGATGAGAATCGCCCAGGCTACCGGCGCGAGCCGCGGTTGGGGGAGTTTGGCGAACTGCGCATATCCTTCGATGAATCCCGCCAGGTGCCGCGCACGGTCTCCGATGGTCGCGAACACGCGCGCCAGCTGCTCGGGATCGGGTGGCGAGCGTGCCAGTATCTGCCCCGAATGCGCCAGCGAAGAGATGGGCGCCAGCGAATTGTTGAGCTCGTGCGCGATCACCCGGATGACCCGTTTCCACGTGGCCACTTCCTGGGAATTGATCTCGCGGGTCAGCTGCTTGAGCAGCAGCAGCCGGTGCGGTACCGCGTTCAGCAGGAAGCTGCGTTGCGAGACGTGGTAGACCTCCGGCTCACCGGCAATCTCCAGCGTGAACAGGGTGTCGCCGCCGCGCTCGATGGCTTCGCGCAGCGGTGCGGGAGCGAGCGCCAGGTAACGCGCGAAGCGTTCGCCTTCGAGCTTGCGTCCTTCGGCGAACAGCCGGCGTGCCGTCGCGTTGCTGTAGAGGATCGCGTCGGCGTCGTTGGTCAGCACCAGCGCCAGCGGCGTGGTCTGGATCACGGTGTCGAGCATGAGCTCGCGCTGGTAGAGACTCTGCCGCTCGATGCGCAACCGGTCGCCGAGGCCGTTGTAGCTGGCTACCAGCTCACCGAGCTCGTCGCGGCTGACTTCCGTGACGCTGACGCTGAAGTCGCGGTCCTTGAGGCTCAGGATGCCGTCGTTGAGCGCACTCGCCGTGCGACTCCAGCGGTCGGTGAGTTGCCGCCCGGACCATGCAATCAGCGGCGCCAGCAACAAGGCGACCAGCAGGCCCGCGAGCCAGGGGATGTCGATGAAAGAGTGCGCGACCAGCGTCAGGCAGACGCCGAGTATCGCGATGCCGGCGAGCCACAAGGTTGCCCGGCCGGCCATTGACCATCTGCCAATGGAGAGTGGCCAGCGCATCGTTCGGAGGGTTTCCTGCCAGGCCCTAACGACCCGGAGATTCCTTGATGCCGAGTTTTTCCATGCGCCGGTAGAGGGCCTGGCGGCTGATACCGAGCTGTCGTGCCGCCTGGGCGACCACATGCTCGTTTTCGGCCAGCACCCGGTTGATGGTGGCACGGTCGAGCACCGGCTCGTCCGATCGCGCGGGTAAAACGGCCGGGAGATTCAACGCAGCGGCGTTTATGGGGGCGTCGCCAGCGAGGAGTGCTGCTCGCTGCAGCACGTTCCGCAACTCGCGGACATTTCCCGGCCAAGGGTAATTGAGCAGGGCGCGTTCGCCGTCGCTGGTGAGGCGCGCGCCAGCGCCGAGGAAGGCGCGCGCCAGCGGCAGCACATCGTCGCGACGATCGGCGAGCCCGGGCAGCGCCAGTTCGATGACGCTGATCCGGTAATAGAGGTCTTCGCGGAAACGGCCTTCGCGCATGGCATCGCGCAGCGGCAGGTTGGTGGCCGCGACAATGCGCACGTTGGCCCGGCGCGTGGTGTTGCTGCCGAGACGTTCGTATTCGCCGGTCTGCAGCACGCGCAGTAGTTTGGCCTGTCCCGCCGGCGGCAGGTTGCCGATTTCGTCGAGAAACAGCGTGCCGCCGTCGGCGGCTTCGAAACGGCCGGCGCGCGCCTTGGCGCCCGTGAAAGCGCCGGCCTCGGTGCCGAACAGCTCGGCCTCGATGAGCTGGTCGGGCAGGGCACCGGCATTCACCTTGATGTACGGGGCATCCTTGCGCGCGGAATTGGCGTGCACGATGTCGGCCAGCACTTCCTTGCCGGCGCCGTTGGGCCCGGTGATCAGCACCGGCACGTCGGCATGCGCCACCTGCGCGGCCATCGACGCGACGGTGTGCAGGGCTTCGCTTTCGTAGACCAGGCCCTTGAGGTCGTAGCGTTCGGCGAGCTGGGCACGCGCCTCGGCGCGCCGTGCGCGCGTGGTGACGTTTTCTTCCACCGCGGCACGCAGCTCCAGCAGGTTGCGTACCGTGGTCAGCAGCCGCGCATCGTCCCAGGGCTTGGCGATGTAATCGGCGGCCCCGGCCTTGACCAGGTCCACCGCGGTTTCCAGGTGAGTCCAGGCGGTCAGCAGGATCACCGGCACGTCCGGATGGATGGAGCGCAGCTCCTTGAACAAGGCGATGCCCTCTTCACCCGACGTGGCCTCGCGCCGGAAATTCATGTCCTGGATGACCAGGTCCACTTCCTGGGACCGCACGGTCGCGAGTGCTTCGGCCGGAGATGAAGCGCCGAGCACCCGCGCACCGTGCAGGGACAAAAGTACCTGGAAGGCCGTGCGTACAGCCTCACTGTCGTCCGCGACCAGTACAGTCCGGTTGGCCAGGCGATCCTCTACGTTTGAAGTGACTCCCGTCATGCGTAAGACGTTCGCGATTGGCGTAGGGTTGCAAGCAAGCTGCATATTTCTCAGATGTTTCGAGTGGCCATGGCCGGGGAGACTTTCGCGGCGCGCAATGCCGGCTGCCAGGCCGCGAGCTGACCCAAAGCCCAGAGACCCAGCACGCCGCCCACGAGGTAATAGAGATCGAGTCGTGGCAGCTGGTACTGGGTGGACAGCCAGTAGCCGGCGCCCAATGCCAACCCGCAACCGATCAGCACGCCGACGGACGTGACGAGCCAGTTCTCGGCGAGGAAGTACTGCACAATGTCGAGCTTGCGGGCGCCCACTGCGCGTCGCGTGCCGATCTGGCGCGTGCGACTGTTCACGTTGAAAGTGGCGAGCCCGAAGATACCCAGCGAGCTGAACACCAGCACCAGGCCGGTGACGGTGGTCAGCGTGACCGCCATCAACGAGTCGCCGGCGTAGCCGCGACGTTTCATGTCGGACATCTTGCGCATCGGGGTTTCGATCACGCGGTTCGGATCGCGCTTGCGCATCGCGGCTTCGACGTCCGCGATGACGCGGTCGATCGTGCCGGGTTTCACGCGAATCACGTACTGCGTGGACGGCGGCTCGATGTACGTGTACAGCAGCGTGCGGTCGACCTTGTCCCAGCCCAGCCACGAGCCCTGCATGTGCGAGATCACGCCGATGACGCGAATCGGGTGGCTCTGGTCGTCGTAGAAGTCCTTGCCCAGGGCGGGCTCATCCTTGAACAGCGCCCTGGCGAGTCCGCCACTGATGATGGCGGACGCCGTGTCGAAGCGTTCACGTGTCGCGGCTGCCTTGTAGACCACGTCGTTGGGCTCGAAGTCCCTGCCTGCCGATAACGTGACGCCCAGCGCGCGGGCTCCATGATCATCCGTCGCATAGGTATTCGCCGGCGATTCCTCGCCTTTCTTGTCCGGCAGCGAGTAGTACCCGCTGGAATTGCCGCTGCCCGACAGCGGTACCTGCTGCATCGGCGCGGCATCGATGACGTCGGGCATCTGCCGGATCATCGCCATGTCTTCGCGCAGCATGCCGAGGTAGTCGTAGTCTTTTTCGTAGGTCGTCACCCAGAACGCGAATATGTTCTGGTCGTCGATGCCCGAGGGGCGCCCGATCTTGGTGACTCGCTGCGTCGTCAGGTAGACCGCGTTGACGATGATGGCCAGCGTGATCGCGATCTGCAGCGCCACCAGGATGGCGCCGGCGCGATTGCGCATCAGGGCCGAGAGGATGGGTCGGATGGCCATGGTTATTGCACCTTCAGATAGGAAGCGGGAGCCGCCCGGCCGATACGCCAGGCGGGATAGAGCCCGGCCAGGATTCCCGCGCCGACGGCAATCGCGACGATGATCAGGAAGTTGTTGGAGTCGAAGGGGACTGCGCGCAGTGCCTCATCGACGAAGCGGCCGTACCAGGCGCGCAATGCCCAGACGCCAGCGAGTCCCAGCAAGCCGCCGACGATCCCGCCCGCCAGCGCCACCACGCCGGATTCGGTGAGGTGTTGCCAGAAGATGTCGCGGCGGCTGGCGCCGAGCGCGCGTCGCACGCCGGCCGTGGGCGCGGCGTTCAGGAACTTCGCGAGCAACAGTCCCACCGTATTCACGAGGCACACGGCGAGAAACGCGAACGCCAGCACCAGCATGGCCTTGTTGTCGTCGTCGACGACCTTGTTGCGCTTCAGCCAGCCGCCGACGTCGTAGAGATAGTTGTTGAGCGGACGCGGGAAGCGGCCGTGTTTCTTCTGCTCGAGCACGTAGTTGTCGAGAAATTCCTTGAAGGCGCGCTGCTTGTCCGCGGTGCGCAGCTCGAACCAGGCGTGGAACCAGATGCATTCGGAATTGAGGAAATCCTGGAAACTGTTGATGACCTCGGTCTTCCAGCAGTTGGTATTGCCGTGGCTGCCGAGCTCGAGAACGGGGCCCCAGGCGAACGGGATGTAGGCGCCCTCCATGTCCTCGAACGATCCGTTGCTCACGTCGAAGTATTTCGGCATGGGTTCCCACGAATCGAGCACGCCGATGACGCGAAAGTCGCGGTTGTTCCAGTGCAGGACCCTGCCCACGCTGTTCACGCCGCCGAATGCTTTCTGGTTGGCGTCCTTGCTGAGCACGACCACGGGCTCCGGCCCGTCATCCGCCTTGTTGTCCCACGGCCCGCCGAACAGGAAGGGGACATCGAACATCGCGAAGAAGTCGCGCGTGGTCATGCGCGTCCGGAAGTACTGCGGCTCCATGCCCTTGTCGGCGCGCGTATAGATGCCACCGGACCGGTACATGATCAGCTTGCGGTCGGGGATTTCGGACGCGTAGAGGGCACGCGCGTCGCGGTAGGTCAGCATGGTCGGGCCCAGCGACTTGTCGTAGTCCTCGTACGAATCCTCGGGATCCCAGCTGTCGATAGAGGCCGCGAACAGGATCTCGCCGTGATCGCCGGCCGGATTGGCCGCGGCCGCCCGGTAGGTGGTCAGCGTGATCATGCACACCGAGATGCCGAGTGCTATGGCCATGATCATGAGCGCCGTGAGACCCGGATTGCGCCGGAAACTGGCGAGCGCCAGCCGCAGGTAATAGGCGAACATCTCAGGCTCCCGTCGCGGTGTTTTCCACCGGTTTCAGGTGGACGTGCGTGGTGCTGCCCGACACGTGCGGTTCGTAGGGCTTGAAATCGGAGATCTGTCCGTCCACCACCTGCACGTTGCGGTGCGCGCGGCGCGCGAGCTCCGGATCGTGCGTGACCATGATGATGGTGGTGCCCATCTCGTTGATCTTCTCGAGCAGGTCCATGACCTGGCGTGCCATCAGCGAATCGAGGTTGCCGGTCGGTTCGTCGGCCAGTACAAGCTTCGGATCCCCCGCGATGGCGCGCGCGATGGCCACTCGCTGCTGCTGGCCGCCGGAGAGCTGCGCCGGGATGTGTTTCATGCGGCCCGCGAGTCCGACGATGTCCAGCGCATTGGTGATGCGCTGGTGGCGCTCGGCATACTTCATGCGCCGGTACCTCAGCGGCACGTCGACGTTGTCGTAGACATTCAGGTCCGGCATCAGGTTGAAGCTCTGGAAGATGAATCCGATCTTCTGGTTGCGCTGGTGCGAGCGTTCGTTGTCGGAGAGCTGCGTGACGTCCACGCCGTCGAGCTTGTATGTGCCGGTCTCGTAGGGCTCCAGCAGCCCGGCGATGTTCAGAAAGGTGGTCTTGCCCGAGCCGGACGGCCCGGTTACCGCCAGGAACTCACCCGGTTTCACCTCGAGGGAGAAATTGCGCAGCGCATGCGTTTCGATCAGGTCGGTACGAAACACTTTGCTGACGTTGGTCATCGAGAGCATGGGTACTCCTCAGGATTTGAGTCGAAGGGTCAGTTCCACCGGGCGGCCGAAGAACAACACGTAGCCGTCCGGGTCACGCAGCTCGAACCCGCGCAATCCATCGGGTGAGTCCTTGAGCTGTTCCGAGAATTGCACCTGGCGGGATTCGAACTCGGCCGCGAGGGCGTCGGGATCGGGGACGAACAGGTACGCGTCCCAGCGTTGCCACTCATGTCGCTGGCGGTTCGGCATCGCGGGGATGCCCACGTCCTTGAGCATGAGCATGGCGCCGCCCCGCTGAACGATGCCGAAGAACGGCGCCTCGGCAGGTTCCTGGTGCGTGACCTCGAAACCCAACCGGTCGCGGTAGAACGCCAACGCGGCGGGCGCGTCGCTCACGATGAAGCAGGGGGAAATCAGGCCAATCTCCGGTCGTGTCATGTACACACCTCAATCGCTGACGAGTACCGACGGCGCGTCCTTGAACTCGCGCATGTCGGAGAGCACGACTACGTCGCCGGGCCTGAGACCGTTACGCACTTCGATCTCGCCGATGGCGGTGGCGCCGAATTCCACCGGCGTTCGCACGGCTTCGTCTTCGCGCACGACATAGACGAAACGGGTGTCCGAATCGTGGAAGGGGCTGCGGGCTACCTTGAGCACGTCATTGCGCTCGTCGAGCACGATGCGCACCGAGGCGCGCTGGTTCTGGCGCAGGCCCCTGGGCTGTTCGTTGAAGCGCACGCGGCCGGTGACCTGCGAATTGCGCACGTCGGGCGAGATGCCGGCGACGGTGCCCACCAGCTTGCGTCCGTCGAGCGTCACCTCGGCGTTCATGCCGGGGCGTATCTCGTTGGCATAGGACTCGGCTACCTGGAATTCGATTTCCAGGGCCGACAGATCCACCACGGTCACCAGCGGGGCGTTCTCGGCCACCTGCGAGCGTTCCACCTGGCTGAGCGTGGCCACGATGCCATCGACGGGGCTCCTGAGGGTCAGCGCATCGACTCGTTCACGCAGCCGCGCCACCAGCAGGGCCTGCGCATCGCGTTGCGCGCGCTGGCTGCGCAGTTCGAGCTGGAGGCTGTCCTTCTCCAGGCCGCCGGTTTCGACTGCGTGCGCGTAGTTGAGCTTGGCGGTCTCGAGATCGTCGCGGGCACGCTGGTAGTCACGCTCGGGAATGACATGGATTTCCCAGGCGTCGCTGGCCCGCTTGTACTCGCGCTCGGCCGCCGTGATTTCGACCTTGGCGAGGTCGCTGTCCTGGCCGCTCTTCAGGATCTGCCGCCGGACTTCGATGATCTGCCGGTTCAACGCCGCGTCGGAACTGGCGAGCGTGGCCCGTTCTCGTTCGTATTCGTTGGTGAGGGCCGCACTTTGTACGCTGCCGAGGATGTCGCCGGCCTTGACCGCGTCGCCGGCGCGCACCTTATAGATGATGGTTCCGGGGGCCTCGGCGAACAGGGTGGGGCTGACGGCCGCAACCACCAACCCCGTTGCGGCCACGTCCCGCAGGAAGGGACCACGCTCCACCACCGCAGTGCGCATGCGCTCGCGTGGCATCACCTTTTCGGAGGAGAGCCAGGCGTGAACGCTCCAGGCGAGCGCCAGCAGGACGGCGGCCGCGGCAGCGCCCAGTATCGAATAACGCTTGATCTGTGCCTGGCGTGAACGGGCGGGTGCGACGGTCCGGTCCTGGGTCTGGGTCCCCCGCATCGAAACGTCGCGCAGCAGCATGGTCATGCCTTTCGTAAAGCACGCCGCGTGCCAGCCGGCACGAAGATCCCTAACTGCTTGAATTACACGGCCGAAGCCGTGCGAACGGGGTCGTTCAGGAAACCGTCAATGTGTCCAGGGCCGGACAGTGGACAGTGGCGCGGACGTCCGGAGCAGGGACGGTCAGAAACGCGTGAGGCCCGTGGCGCTGCCGAGGATCACCACGTCCGCCGGACGCGCGGCAAACAAACCGACGGTGACCACGCCGACAACCTGGTTGATGGCGCTTTCGAGTCCCGGCGGATCGCCGATCCGCAGTCCGTGGACGTCGAGAATGTGATTGCCATTGTCGGTGACGACCCGTTCGCGCCATACCGGATTGCCGCCGAGCTTTTCGAGCGCGCGGCTCACGTGAGTGCGCGCCATGGGGATCACTTCGACCGGCAGGGGGAACGCGCCCAATGTCTGGACCAGCTTGCTCTGGTCGGCAATGCAGATGAATCGGCGGGCGGCTGCAGCGATGATCTTCTCGCGGGTCAGGGCCGCGCCCCCACCCTTGATGAGTTGCCGCTGGCGGTTGGTTTCATCGGCGCCGTCGATGTAGGTGTCGATCTCGCCGACGTCGTTGAGGTCGAGTACCCGGTATCCCGCGGCCTGCAGTCTCTGGGTGGATGCGCTCGAGCTCGACACCGCGCCGGCGAGTTTCACGCCGTTGGCGGCGAGCTCGTCGATGAGAAAGTTCACCGTCGAACCCGTGCCAACTCCCAGGACCACGCCTGGCTTGACGAATTCGAGCGCCGCGCGCGCCGCGGCTTGTTTTCCGGTGTCCTGGTTCATCTGCGCGATTCTCGAGGTGCTGAAACGACACTGCCCGCTTGGAGCGGGCAGTGTCTTGGAATTTGAAGCGGCGAGCGAGAGAGTCTCTCGCTCGCCGAATTGCACAAGGCCAGAATTACTTCTTCTTGGCTTTCTTCTTGGCCTTCTTCTTGGCTTTCGCCATGGCACATCTCCAGTAGTTACGGGTTAGTCCGAGGCCGAGTATACGCACGTGTTGACAAATTTCAAGCAAGTGTCA